>Ga0315272_10001192_pt1 | contig 12945 bp, 9 predicted proteins | sample C3_middle_MG_FD_203918 | JGI IMG/M metagenome (GOLD analysis project Ga0315272, IMG submission 203918) | Sediment microbial communities from Yellowstone Lake, YNP, Wyoming, USA - C3_middle | ecosystem: Environmental > Aquatic > Freshwater > Lake > Sediment | place: USA: Wyoming | collected...
AGGCGCCAGCGTGGCTGTCATTTCCGGACTGATTGGCACCACCATGGGCATGCTGGCCGGTTATTTTGGCGGCAGGACCGACATGCTGGTGACGTTTCTGGTGACAACGCGGCTGTCCATGCCCGTCATACTGGTGGCGTTGGCGACCGTGGCCATGGTAGGCGGCTCGCTCTGGGTCGTCATTCTGGTGCTGGGTTTGCTCAAGTGGGATCGTTTTGCCGTGGTCATGCGCAGCGCCACGCAACAGGTGCGCGCGCTTGACTATGTCGCCGCCGCGCAGGCTGCCGGTGCGTCAACCCGGCGCATTCTGCTGGGCGAGGTGCTGCCCAATGTCATGCCCCAGCTCATCGTGGTGGCGACGCTGGAAGCCGCCAGCGCCATCCTGCTGGAGGCGGCGCTGTCTTTTCTGGGTCTCGGGGTGCAGCCGCCGTTGCCGTCCTGGGGCTTGATGATTTCCGAAGCCAAGGCCTACATGTTTTTCTCGTTCTGGCTGATCGCCATTCCCGGCACCGCGCTGGCGCTGCTGATTTTTGCCATCAATCTGGCCGGCGATGGCTTGCATGATTGGTTGGCACCGCAGGGCCGCGCGTGAGCAGCACGCAAGACATGAACGCCATGGTGCTGGACGTGCAGGGCCTGTCGGTGGATATCGCCACGGCACAGGGCACGCTGCATGCCGTGCGCGACGTGTCGTTTCAGGTGCGCCGCGGCGAAACGCTGTGCATCGTGGGCGAGTCGGGCTGCGGCAAATCGATGACCTCGTTGGCGCTCATGAGCCTGTTGCCCAAGTCGGCGCGGCGCAGTGCACGGCGGTTTTCCTTCCTGGGCGAAGACCTGGGCCAAGCCAGTGCGAAGCGCATCAACGACTTGCGCGGCAACAAGATGGCGATGATTTTCCAGGAGCCCATGACCGCGCTGAACCCGGCCTACACCATTGGCGACCAGCTCATGGAGCCTTATCTACATCATTGCAGCAACGATGCAGCGCAGGCACGCGAGCGTGCGCTGGTGCTGCTGGGCAAAGTCGGCATTGCCTCGGCCGCCGAGCGCATGGGCCAGTACCCGCACCAGCTTTCGGGGGGTCTGCGTCAGCGCGTGATGATTGCCATGGCCCTGATGTGCGAACCGGAGCTGTTGATCGCCGACGAGCCCAGCACGGCGCTGGACGTCACGATCCAGGCGCAGATCCTGCGGCTGCTGGCCGATCTGCAGCAGGAGCTTGGCATCGCGCTGGTGCTGATCACGCACGATCTCGGTGTGGTGGCGCGCATGGCCCACCGCGTGGCCGTCATGTACGCCGGTGAATTCGTGGAGGAGGGCTCGGCGCGTGCATTGTTTGCCACGCCACACCACCCTTACACGCGCGGTCTGCTGCGCTGCATTCCCATCCCCGGACGCACTGCGCCGGGCGAAAAACTGGGCGCCATTGCGGGCGTGGTGCCGTCGTTGATCGGTGATTTTCAAGGCTGTGGTTTTCGCGACCGCTGCCAGTTTGCGCAAGCGGTGTGTGCGCAGACGGTGCCCATGCAAAACTCGCCCGTGGGCCAAAGCTGGCGCTGCGTGTTGTCGGAGTTGCCGCCGTGAGCGCTCTATTGCAAGCGCACGCGCTGACGCGCTCGTTCACGCTGGGCGGCGGTTTCTTCCAACCGCGGCGCACGCTGCACGCCGTCAACGGCGTTGACCTGGTCATCAACAAGGGCGAGGTGCTCGGTATCGTGGGCGAATCGGGTTGCGGCAAATCGACGCTGGCGCGCATGCTGCTGGGGCTCACATTGCCGACCAGCGGGACCGTCACGCTCGCCGGTGCGGACATTCGTACGCTGGCGCGCCGCCAGCTGGCCGCGCGCGTGCAGCCGGTGTTTCAAGACCCTTATTCATCGCTGAACCCGCGGCGCAGCATCGCTTCCATCGTGGCGCTGCCGCTGGAAGTGCAAGGCGTTGGCACTTCTGCAGAGCGCCGGGTCAAGGCGATCGACATGCTGGAGCGCATGGGCTTGTCGGCGCGCCAGGCCGACACCACGCCGCTCCAGTTGTCGGGCGGCCAGCGCCAGCGCGTAGCGATTGCGCGCGCACTGGTCATGCGCCCCGAGATCGTGGTTTGCGACGAGCCCACCTCGGCGCTGGATGTATCGGTGCAGGCGCAAATCCTGAACCTGCTGCTGGAGCTGCGCCGCGAGTTCAATTTGACCTATGTCTTCATCAGCCACAACCTCGCGGTGGTGGAGCATATTGCAACCCAGGTGGCGGTGATGTACCTCGGCAAGGTGGTGGAGCAGGCCAGCACCGCCGACCTGTTCAAGCAGCCGCGCCACCCTTACACGCAGGCTTTGCTGGCATCGGTGCTGACACCCGAGCCCGGGCTCGGCATTCCGGAAACCGGCTTGGGCCTGAGTTTTCCTGATCCGCTGAACCCGCCCAGCGGTTGCTCTTTTCATCCGCGTTGCGCGCAGCGCTTGCCGCAATGCGCCAGCGTGGAGCCGCTGCTCAGCCCGGCTGCTGCCGGTGCCAGCGCTTGCGTTTCCTGCCATCTGTACCCAGTCACGTCATCACCAACCGGAAGACCCGAACCATGAACCGTTTAGCAGCCATTGAACAAGCCCAAGCGCAATTTGATTCGGGCGAGTTCCAGAAAACGTTGGCACGCCGTGTTGCCATCCCGACCGAGAGCCAGAATCCCGAGCGCGGCGCGGTGCTCGAGCGCTACCTTGACGCCGAGATGCGCCCCGCGTTCGAAGCGATGGGCTTCAGTTGCCAAACGCTGACGCAGACCCGGGCCAAAGCGCCTTTTTTGTTCGCGCAGCGCATCGAAGACGCCAGCCTGCCCACCGTGTTCGGCTACGGTCACGGCGATGTCATTCGCGGCCTGGACGCCGAGTGGCTGGAGGGCCTGTCGCCCTGGGCGCTGACCGAGCGTGCCGGGCGCTGGTACGGCCGCGGCATTGCCGACAACAAGGGCCAGCACTCGGTCAACATGCAGGCCATGGCCAATGTGCTCAAGGCGCGCGGCAAGCTCGGCTTCAACGCCAAATACCTGATCGAGATGGGTGAAGAGGTCGGCTCTCCCGGCCTGCGCGAACTGTGCCAGGCGCAGCAGCAACTGTTTCACGCCGATGTGATGCTGGCCTCCGACGGGCCGCGGCTCAGCGCGCAGCGGCCCACGGTTTTCCTTGGCTCGCGCGGCAGCCTCAATTTTGACCTGACGATACAGGCACGCAGCGGCGGCCACCACTCGGGCAACTGGGGCGGTCTGATTTCAAACCCCGGCATTCAACTGGCCCACGCCATTGCCAGCATCGTTTCACCCACTGGGCAGATTCGCATTCCTGAATGGCTGCCGACCGAATTGCCCGCCTCGGTGCGGCGCGCGCTGGCCGACTGCGAAGTCGATGGCGGCGCCGACGGCCCAACCATAGAGCCCGGCTGGGGCGAGCCCGGCCTGTCCCCGGCCGAGCGTGTTTTCGGCTGGTGCTCGTTTGAAGTGCTGGCCTACAAGACCGGCAACCCGGAAACGCCGGTCAACGCCATTCCGCCGCGCGCCTGGGCGCGCTGCCAGTTGCGTTTTGTGGTCGGGCCCGACCCCGATGACATCTTGCCCGCGTTGCGCCGCCACCTGGACCGTCTGGGATTTTCCATGGTGAAGATAGAGACCGTGCGCGAGGAGATGTTCCACGCCACCCGCATAGACCCCGAAGACGCCTGGGTCAAATGGGCGGTGGCGTCGATTGCACAGACCAGCGGGAAAAAACCCGCCGTGCTGCCCAACCTCGGCGGCTCGCTGCCCAACGATATTTTTACCGACATACTGGGCCTGCGCACGGTGTGGGTGCCGCATTCCTACCCCGGCTGCTCGCAGCACGCGCCCAATGAACACCTGCCGCCGGCCTTGCTGCGCGAAAGCCTCTGCATCATGACCGGCCTGTATTGGGACCTGGGCGCTGGCACCACGCCGCATGGCGCCTGATGTTGCAAAGATTAAAAAGGTAATAATTGCGACAATACCAAGCTTCGTCATCGCGAGGAGTGGAACGACGTGGCGATCCATTCTTGAGTGTCAGTGCTGTGGCCATGGATTGCCGCGCTTCGCTCGCAATGACGAATTTGGTAAGTTCGTTATTTCTCTCCCCTTTAAAAATATTGACGCCATGAACGCCCGCACTACCGGCTATTGCCAGCTTGCCGATCTGGCCGACGCCAAAGCGTCGCTGATTCAAATCCGCCACCATCTGCACCAGCACCCCGAACTCTCTTTCAAAGAAGTGGCGACCTCAGAGCTGGTCGCCAACTACCTGACCGAGTGGGGCTATGAAGTGACGCGCAACGTGGGCGGGCACGGGCTGGTGGGCCGCATCAGGCAGGGCGACGGCACGCGCAGCGTGAGCGTGCGCGCCGACATGGATGCCCTGCCCATCGCGGAAGAAAACACGCTGCCCCACGCCAGCCAGCATGCAGGCGTCATGCACGCCTGCGGCCACGACGGCCACACCACGATGCTGCTGGGCGCAGCACGGCAACTGGCCAGGACGCGCAATTTCTCGGGCACGGTCAACCTGGTTTTTCAGCCGGCCGAAGAAGCCGCTCGCAACAGCGGCGCCCAACGCATGATCGCCGACGGTCTGTTCGAGCGCTTCCCATGCGACGCCATCTTTGGCATGCACAACCACCCGGGCTACCCGGTCGGCACTTTCATGTTTGGCAGCGGACCTTTCATGTCGGCCTCCGACACCGTGTTGATCACCATCCATGGCCGTGGCGGCCACGCTGCGCGGCCACATCTGGCAGTGGATCCGGTGCTCATCGCGGGCAGCCTGGTGATGGCGCTGCAAAGCGTGGTGTCGCGCAACATAGACCCGACGCAGACCGCCATCATCACGGTAGGCACGCTCAACACCGGCATCGCCCCCAACGTGATCCCCGAGAGCGCCAAGATGGGTTTGAGTGTTCGCTCCTTCAGCGCCGAGGTGCGCGAGCGGCTGCGCCAGCGCATCACGGAACTGGTGACGCTGCATGTGCAGGGTTATGGTGGCACAGTGGAGATCGATTACCAGTCCGGCTCTCCGGTGCTGGTCAACAGCGCGGCGGAAACGGCGTTTGCGCTGGCGGTGGCCCAAGAGTTGGTGGGACAGGCGCAGACCATCGCGCCGTTCGGGCCGGTCACCGGCAGTGAAGATTTTGCCTACTACCTGCAGCACCGGCCGGGCTGTTTCTTGCGCGTGGGCAACGGTGAAGCCGCACCCATGCTGCACAACGCAAACTACGACTTCAACGATGACAACCTGGTGGTGGGTGCGGCGTACTGGACGCGGCTGGTCGAAAAATTCCTGGCGCAGGGCGCAGCGCCGGTCTGATCGTTGGCCGGGTCTGCAACGACGGCTAATGTGCCAGCCGAAACCGCGTTCCCCTGAAACTGAACACCGAACTCTTGGCCTGGATTTCCTCCAGTGTGACCTCGGGCGCAGCCTGGCTGCCCTGCGCTAAAACCTGGTTGTTGACCAGCAGCAGCCGCCGGGCCGGGTTTTCGGCGTAAACAGCACCGGTGATGGTCAGCGCAGGGATCTGGCGGCGCAGGTCCTCCGAGAGTTCACTCAGCAGCGGGGCGGCGGACGGCCCAGTGGGCGCTGGCGCTGCCTTGGCGAGCGGCGCTGGCTGGATGGGCGTGCTGGCCGCAGGCTTCGCCGCTGCGGCAACCGGTTCGGGTTGGCGCGTGGACGGCAACGCAGGCGCCGTCGGCTGCGGTGCAGGTGCAACTGCAGAAGCAGAAGCAGAAACAGAGGGGGTGGGGGCGGCCAACACCGATTGCGCCGGAGCCGCTGGCGCAGGCACCGGGGCTTGCACCACGGCCGGCGCCACGCCGGCCAATCGCAGCTGGTGGCCGGCTGTCGGCCACAGCCACCAGAGCGTTGCGCCGACGCACAGTGCCACGGCCGCGACGACGGCGGGCCACAGGCGTTTGCCCGTGGCCGGGGTCGGCGCCAGGGCCGGGCCGCTGGTTTGGCGCGTGTGCAGGCCGGGCACCGTGCCGCGAGCGCGTTCGGCATCGGCCCGTTGGAGTGCATCAAGAATATAGGACATGGCGTTAGCGCGACGTGGTGGGCGGGTTCGGCTGCTGCACCGCCGTGGCGCTGTCGAGCTGCATGAAGGTCATGGGGCCGGGCAGCCCGTCAGGTTTGAGACCTTGGGCGCGCTGGAAGGCGCGCACACGTTCGCGCAAGGCGGCATCCAGCACGGGCGCCGTGGCAGCCGAAGACACTGGCGGCGCACCGTCGAGTTGGCTGAGCTGGCGCACGAGCTGGTCAATCGTTGGCCCGCTGCTGCCTTCACGCAGGTTGGCCTGGTAACCCGCCGGTGCGCGCCAGTAGGTCGCAAAGTCGCCGTGCCAGAGCCGGGCCAAGGCGACCCGTCTGACGGTATGCAGGCTGGCGCCGACCTGTAAAGTGGCGCTTTGGTCGTCCAGGCTCATGAGCAGCGCATAGCGCGGCGCGTTTTGGCCTTCCTGCAAGGTCAGGATGCCGGCGCGCTTGAGTTGGCGCAGCAGCGGCATGCTGAGCTTGCTGGCACGGTAACACTGCAACGGCTGCATGTCGGCGGCTTGGCAGGGGGCGTCGCTTGCGCTGAGGCTGGCGGGCAGTTTGGAGGCGCTGGCAAGCGCGCGCCAAGCGGTGTTGAGGTCGTCTGACAGTTGCGGCAACAGCGTGTCCATGTCTTCCACCGGGTTTGGCAGCAGCGGCGCAGGCCGCACCATTGTGGCAGCGCCAACGGTCGTGGGGGGCCGCGCGACCAGCGCTGTGGCCGCTGCGGGCGCTGCCTTGGGCGGTGAGCGCCCGACCCACCAACCGATCAACACCGCGCCCAGCAACAAAGCCAGGCCGCCCAGCGCGTAGGCGAAGGGCGTTAGGCCAGGCGCCGGGGCGCGCGTGCTGTCAGGCCCGAACACTTCGGCGGCCGCCTTGTCCACGACGTTTCGGTCAACCCGCTGCAAGCCATTGGCCCACGCGCCCAGCAGCGCGCGCCCGCACAGCAGGTTGATGCGCCGGGGCACGCCGCGTGCCAGACGCTGGATACGTTGCAACGCCTTCGGGTCAAACGGCAGCGCGCCGCTGTGGCCCGAGACCGCCAGGCGGTGCGTGATGTACTGGGTGCTCTCGCTGGCGCTCAGCGCGTCCAGGTGGAAACGCGCGATCACGCGCTGCGCGAGCTGTTCGAGTTCGGGGCGCGCCAGCATGGTGCGCAGTTCGGGCTGGCCTATCAGCACGATCTGCAGCAGCTTGCGCTCGTTGGTTTCCAGGTTGGTCAGCAGCCGCAATTGTTCGAGCACGTCGGGGCTCAGGTTTTGCGCCTCGTCGATGATGAGCACGCTGCTTTGACCGGCGGCGTGGCTCTCCAGCAAAAAAGTATTGAGCGCGTCGATGTAGTCCTTGACCGTGGGCGGGTTCGAGCCGGCATGCGCCGCCGTGATATGGAACTCCTCGCAGATCGACTGCAGCAACTCGGTGACGGTGAGCTTGGGGTTGAAGATGTAGGCGACATGGCAGCCCGGCGGAATTTGCTCCAGGAAACAGCGGCAGATGGTGGTCTTGCCGGTGCCTATGTCGCCGGTCAGCAGTACGAAGCCGCCGCCGCTGCCCAGCGTTGCCTGGTGCGGGTTGGTCACGCCGTAGAGCAGGTGCGCCAGCGCCTCGCGGTGGCGCTCGCTCATGAACAGGTAGCGCGGGTCAGGCGCGATCGAAAACGGATCCTGCGTCAGGCCGAAATGTTGCGAGTACATAGGCGCTTAGCATAGCAGCCCCGCAGCAACGCCAGCGCAGCGGTCACAAGTTAATGGGCAGCCGCAAGCCGTATCAGTGCCGGCTGGGCATCCCCAGCATGACGCGGGCCTCGTCCGGCGTGGCGAGCGCGCGGCCCAGTTCAAGGCTGATGCGCGCCATGCGCGCCACCAACTGGGCGTTGCTGGTTGCCAGCTCGCCCTTGTGGTAATAAATGTTGTCTTCAAAGCCGACGCGCACATGGCCGCCCAGCTCAATCGCCAGCGTGCCCAGCGGCAATTGGGCGGCGCCAATGCCGGCGACGGTCCAGGTCGATTCGGCCGGCAACTGGGATACCAGGTACAGCAGCGCTGCTGGCGTGCCGGCCATGCCGCCGGGGATGCCCAGCACAAAATCAAAATGCTGCGGGCCTTTGAGCAGCCCTTTCTTTAACCAGCGACTGGCGGTGCTGAGCATGCCGGTGTCAAAGATCTCAAGCTCCGGCTTGACTCCCTGTGCCTGCATCGCCTGGAGGAAGCTGGCCATATCGGCGGGGTGGTTCATGAAGACATCGTCGCCGAAGTTGACCGAGCCCATGGACAGCGTGGCCATCTCTGGCCGCAGACTGACTGGGGCCAGGCGCTCGCTGGCTGTCATACCGACGGCGCCACCGGTGGAGACTTGCACGATCACGTTGCAGCGCTTCTGTATGGCAGCGATGATTTGGCGGTAAATCTCTTGGTCCTGCGTGGCGCTGCCGTCCGCGTGGCGGGCGTGCACATGCACGATGCAGGCGCCCGCCTTGGCGCATTCATGGGCGGCTTGCGCGATCTCGTCGGGACTGATGGGCAAGGCGGGTTGCTGTGCGCGGGTGACTTCGGCGCCGGTCAGCGCGGCTGTGATGATGAGTTTTTGCATGATGGATGAATGTTGGTTATGTCATTGCGAGCGTAGCGAAGCAATCCATGCCTTTGGTTTGCCGCGATGGATTGCCACGCTGCGCTCGCAATGACGAATCTGTATGAGTGGCTGCTGCCTAGCGCTTGATGCGCTGGCACTGCTGAGGCACCACGCAGGTGCCCGACGCCTTGCAGACCAAGACCGGTTCAGCCAGCAGGTTGGCTGCAGAGACCTGCCCGGCCAGCTCGGCCGAGGCGATCACCTTGCGCGCCTCGAACACCATTTTGCGCGAAGTCTTGCCCATGGTCACGATGCGGCCCGTGGCCTCAATGTAGTCGCCGGCATAGACGGGCGCCAGGAACTCGATGTTGTCGTAGGCCACAAACAGGCCTTCGTCGCCATCGCTGCGTATCAGCAGCTCGGTGGCGACGTCACCGAACAGGTGCAGCATTTTGGCGCCATCAACCAGGTTGCCAGCGTAGTGGGCATCTTGCGCGCTCATGCGCAGACGGATGAGCGATGTAAAAGTTTCCATTGATTGACCTTTTTGAGTTGAATATTGTCGTTTCTGTTTTTTCTTGCGTATGGCGCAGTATTGTTTGATGGGTTTGTATGGTTTTCGTTTTTGGCCTCATTCATCCTGCCATACGAGGACGCCTCGCGGCAAGCCGGGTCTCGCCCCGGCAGGCGAGTTCCCTTTCTTTGCTTGTCCAAAGAAGTGGAACCGAAAGAAACGACAGCCGAAGTCAGTGCCGCTTCGCGGTCCCTTGCGCTGCTCAGCACTGCCTCACCGGCGGGGGAACCAAATTCCAAAGTCCATTTTGATTTTCAGCGTGCTTCAGCACATGTACTTCCTTTGTTTATTGACGTAGCCAAATAGGGCTGTTGGCTCCCTCTTCCGCCCGGCGGGGCGGGAGAGGGCGGGGGGTATGAGTGGGGCCAAAAAAAGAAGGAATACAAAGGAATCAAACACCGCAATGCCGCGCGGCGGGACCGCACACAATGGAGGGTGCTTGGGTACGACGGGTTCATCTAAGCCGCCTTGCGCTGGATCCATTCATGGATGGCAAAGGATGCCACATCTTCGGCGTAGGTCTTGCTGCCAAAACCGGCGTCGTAACCCAGTTCCTTGGCCAGCTCGTGGCTGATGCGCGGGCCGCCAACGATCAGGATGACCTGGTCGCGCAGACCTTCGGCCTCCAGCAAGTCCGACAGCCTGGTCAGGTTGTCGAGGTGGATGTTCTTTTGCGTCACCACTTGCGAGACCAGGATCACATCGGCTTTTTCCTCGATCGCGCGCACCACGAGGTCTTGCGAATCGACCTGAGCGCCGAGGTTGACGGTGCGTATGGCGTGGTAGCTCTCCAGCCCCTTGTGGCCGTTGAAGCCCTTCATGTTCATGATGGCATCGATGCCGACCGTATGCGCATCGGTCTCTATGGTGGCACCGATGACGACCATGCGCCGCTTCATGTGCTGCTCTATCAACTGGTTGACGGCGTCCTTGGCCAGCACTTCGTAAGCGGGCTTGACGACCTCAAAGCTGTTCAGATCAACCGGGTGGCTGCATTGCCCGTAAAGCACATAGAAACTAAAGCCCTGGCCCATGTCCTCGGCGTGGACCACGACTGGCGCTTGCAGCCCCATCTGCGCCGCCAGCCGCTTGGCGCCTTCTTTGGCGGTCTCATCCAGCGCCACCGGCAGCGTGAATGAGACCTGCACCCGTCCATCACCCAGCGTGTCGCCGTAGGGCTTGACCGGGTTTTTGGGGTCAGAGCCCTGGACTTGGGGTTTTGCCAAATTCGCGGTGCCTTTGGCACCCCCTGCGGGTGCGGCGCTTTGCGCCGCAGCGAAATTGGTGTCTGACCCCAATAACCCCGAAGGCACCGCGAATTTGGCAAAACCCCAAGTCCAGGGCTCTGACCCCAAAAACCCTCCAGACATCAGTTCAGGAAATGGGTTGCAGTAATCGGCCGACTTTTCAATCACGCCGTCTAGTCCCTTGCCGCCGGTGGGCGTGCGCGAGATTTCGGCAAACATGCCTTTGCCAATCGCGCCGGACAGCCCGATGGTTTCAATCTCGGCCAGCATCTGCTCGGCCTGCGCCAGCACCGCCTGCGCGCGTTGCTCTACCAGACCGTCGCGCTTGAACTCGATCTCGCCGTGCAAGTCCTTCATGCTGTTGAAAACGTACTTGGCGTTCTGGATCGACAGAAAGCGATCCTGGATGAACGGTGTGTGCAGGGCCTCGGTCATCATGCCCAGCAGATGGATATTTTGCTGCGTGACGGTGCTGACGATGTTGAACAGCGCGTCCTGCACATGGCCCTTGAAGATGTTGCCGGTCATGTGCTTGGTCGGCGGCATGTACTTGAGCGTGGCATTGGGGAAGACCTGGCGCGCCAGTTGCGCATGCGCGAGCTCCCACAGGAAACCGTTCTCCATTTCCGGGTCTATCTCGAACGCGTGGCCCAGACCCATCTGCTCAGGCTTGAGACCCGACAAATAGGCAAACTGCTCGTTGATGAGCTGCGAGGCCAGCACCGTGTGCGCGGCCTCGAACGCGTCGGCCGTGGTCAGGTAGTTGTCTTCGCCGGTGTTGATGATGATGCCGGCAAAAGCGTTGATCCGGCGCGAGAAAAACTGGTCGATGAAGGTCCGCTTCATGTTGATGTCGCGAAAGATGATGCCGTACATGGAGTCGTTGAGCATCACGTCAAGTCGCTCCAGCGCGCCCATGGCGGCGATTTCCGGCATGCACAGGCCGGAACAATAATTGGTCAGGCGGATATAGCGGCCGATTCTCTCGCCGATCTCGTCCAGCGCAGCGCGCATCAGGCGAAAGTTTTCCTGGGTCGCGTAGGTGCCGCCGAAGCCCTCGGTGGTGGCGCCATAAGGCACGTAATCGAGCAGGCTCTGACCGGTAGAGCGGATCACGGCGATGATGTCGGCGCCCTGTTCGGCGGCGGCACGCGCCTGCACCACGTCTTCATGGATATTGCCGGTGGCGACAATCAGGTAGAGCCAGGGCGTCTTGCCTTCGCCCAGCGATTTGATCTTGTGCTCGCGCTGTGCGCGCTGGGCCGCAATCTGCGCGCAGGCTTGCTGGGCCTGCGCCTGGACCGCCTGGCGCGTGCCGGCATCATCCCGGGGCCGGGTCAGGGTCAGTGTGCCTGCGGCCACCGCCTGGGCCACTTGCTGGGCGCTCCATGAGCGCTCTTGCATGGCCACCACCACCGCGCTGGCGGCGCCATGCTGCAGCAGGTTCTGTTCTTGCAGGTGGGCGACGACGCAGTTGGGCAGCGGCACCGCGTTTTCATCGACGCCATCGACACCCAGCAGGCGCAAGGTAGCGCGCTCCACGGTGGTGGTTGTGTACTGATTCATCTCGTCGAAAACCTGGCGCGCAATGCGCCGCGCCGAGTCGCGTGCGCGCTCAATCTGCGCCTGGTCCAAATTCAACTGGCTCATCTGATCTTCCTTTGTTCCAAATCGTTTGGGCGTTTAGAAATTCACATTTCCGTCATCGCGAGGCCGCAGGCCCTCGGTGCCAGCCACGCGCCTGACATCGACATGGCGATCCATGACTTCTGGATTGCCGCGCTGCGCTCGCAATGACGAGGCGATAGAGATGCTCCTTTCTTCCAGCATCACATCGCTCACCGCATAGCCTGAGAATGCCTGACGCGAGGCCGCAAGAAACTCCTCTGCTGCGAAGCTGCCCCCCAGCGGCGAGAACGGGTTCAGCGTGATGCCGACAATGTGGATGCCGCGCCAGGCCAGCAGCCGGGCGCCGAGTTTTTCAAACGTGATGAGATCGGCGTTTTCAAGAAACAGCCGGGTGCCGTCGGCAACCACCACGGTGAGGCCTGCGTGGCGTGCTGCCAGCACGCACAGGGCCTGCCACAGCGCGTGCCCCACCGCGCCGCTGAGCGCCACGGTGGCGACAGCGGCGTCCAGATGCGCGAGCAGCGTCGGGCCGGCATTGAGGCTGGCGATGTTGGCCTGCAACAAGACCTCGCCCTGGGTGTTCCAGAGACCGATGCCGCCGTGCTCGAACACCGGTTGGCACCGGCGGCGCGTTTCAGGGTCGGCCGCTGCCATGCCCAAAAGGGCCAAGCGATGGCGCGTCTTGCGCAGCACGTCGGCCACTGCGCCGCCGAGCGCCGCACCGGTGGCCAGAACCACGCCGTCGGCAATGGCCGGTGAGGCGTGCTGGCTGCGCCCGAGCGCACCGTCCAGCAGCACCAATGCCGCCCCGCATTGCTGGAGCCGCGCTATCACTGCGCGCTGGTCGCTGCCGCGC
>Ga0315272_10001193_pt1 | contig 12945 bp, 11 predicted proteins | sample C3_middle_MG_FD_203918 | JGI IMG/M metagenome (GOLD analysis project Ga0315272, IMG submission 203918) | Sediment microbial communities from Yellowstone Lake, YNP, Wyoming, USA - C3_middle | ecosystem: Environmental > Aquatic > Freshwater > Lake > Sediment | place: USA: Wyoming | collected...
CGCTTAAGTTTGTCTAGATAGCGAGTACTCGCACAAGGCATGCAATGCGGCTGTTGCTTCATTCTGAGGGAAGTCTTTGAGGCACTCCAGCGCAAGATCTACCTCTCGTTTTGCTGCAGCTTGGGTGTAATCCAAAGCACCTGAGTTTTGAACTGCACTGAGAATCTGTGCAAAGACATCATCTGGCAAATCTTGATTTTGTTCGATAGCCGCTCGGACTAACAAGCGCTCTTCAGCGCTACCATTCTCAAGAAGATAAATTAGTGGGAGCGTGGGCTTGCCCTCCCTTAAGTCATCACCAGCATTTTTCCCCATTTGGGATGCATCGGCGGTGTAATCCAAAAGGTCATCCATTAATTGAAAGGCAGTTCCAACATGACGACCAAAAGCAGCAGATTGTTCTCGTTGCTTGCTGTCGGTACCTGCCAGAATGGCTCCAAGCTCAGTCGAAGCTTCAAATAGCTTGGCAGTTTTATAGCGAATCACCCGCAGATAACTTTCTTCATCTACTTCAGGGTCATTCATATTGAGCAGTTGTAAGACTTCACCCTCGGCAATCGTATTCGTTGCATCAGAGAGAATTTCCATGATTCGCAGGTCATTTGGCCCAATCATCATCTGAAAAGCTCTGGAGTACAGAAAGTCACCCACCAAAACGCTTGCAGCATTACCAAAGGCGGCATTTGCGGTTTCTCGACCTCTTCTGAGGGTAGATTCATCGACAACATCATCATGCAGAAGGGTGGCTGTATGGATAAATTCGACTACGGCAGCTAGTTCTAGGGCATGGGGAGTTTCTTTGCCATTCGCCAAAGCTTTGCAGACAAGCAGTAAAAGGGCTGGCCGCACCCGTTTTCCACCTGCCTGGATGATGTAAGTGGAGATTTGGTCGATTAAGGCGACTTTGGAGGCTAGTCGAAGGCGGATAACCTCGTCTAAGGCCTTGAAATCTATGGAAATTGGGGCCAAAATTTGGCTTAATTCATTGGTTTTGACACTGGTCGACATGCAATATATAATAATGGGCTTAGCTCATCCAGGGTGGATTAGCTTAAACGTAGAATTAATTTGAGGTTTCACACCATGTACGCGGTCATAAAAACCGGTGGCAAACAGTATAAAGTTGCTGCAGGCGAAAAATTGAAAATAGAACAGATACCAGCGGAAATCGGCAGCGAAATCACTCTTGACCAAGTCCTCGCCGTAGGCGAAGGCGCTTCACTCAAATTGGGTGATCCATTGGTTAATGGTGCAGCTGTGATGGCCACTGTCGTCTCCCAAGGACGTCACGATAAAGTGACAATCTTTAAGATGCGCCGTCGCAAGCATTATCAAAAGCACCAAGGCCATCGTCAGAATTACACAGAAATTCTGATTAACACGATTAAAGCCTAATTTAGGCTAACGGCTAAATAGCAGGAGAAATATATGGCACAGAAAAAAGGCGGCGGCTCGACACGAAATGGCCGCGACTCAGAATCGAAACGCTTAGGCGTTAAGGTATTTGGCGGCGAGCAAATCAACGCTGGCAGCATCATCATTCGTCAACGTGGCACACGTGTTCATCCGGGTGTAAACGTTGGTATTGGTAAAGATCACACTTTGTTCGCCTTGATTGACGGACAAGTGGAATTTGGCGTTAAGGGTGCTTTGAAGAAGGCCCAGGTTTCAGTTCTCCCGCGTTCATAAGACGCCTGACTGAGACACGTTTGATTCAGATTTATTCCGAATTTAACTCTTAGGAACAGGCCTCGCAGTAGCGAGGCCTTTTTTATTCATGAAATTTATAGACGAAGCTCGTATTGAAGTAATTGCTGGCCAAGGTGGCGCTGGGAGTGCATCCATGCGCCGAGAAAAGTTTATCGAATTCGGTGGTCCCGATGGTGGCGACGGTGGCAAAGGCGGAAGCGTTTGGGCTACAGCGGATCGCAACATCAACACGCTGATTGACTACCGCTATGCTAAAACGCACACTGCAAAAAACGGTGAGCCAGGTCGTGGCGCTGATTGCTATGGTCGCGCAGGCGACGACATTGAATTGCGTATGCCGGTTGGCACCATTATTTCTGATTACGAAACGGGTGAGCCGATTGCTGACTTAGCTACTCATGGTGAGCGTCTTTGCTTGGCGCAGGGCGGAGTTGGTGGCTGGGGAAATATTCACTTTAAGAGTAGTACAAACCGCGCTCCACGCCAGAAAACCAATGGAAAAGATGGCGAACGTCGTAAGCTTAAGCTTGAATTAAAAGTATTAGCTGACGTTGGTTTGTTGGGCATACCGAACGCTGGAAAATCAACCTTGATTACCGCTGTTTCGAACGCACGTCCAAAGATTGCCGATTATCCATTTACAACTCTCCACCCGAATTTAGGTGTGGTGCGCGTAGGTGCTGAGCGTAGCTTTGTGATTGCGGATATTCCAGGCTTGATTGAAGGTGCCGCAGAAGGTGCTGGTCTAGGCCATCGCTTCTTGAGACATTTGCAGCGCACTGGCGTACTTTTGCATTTGGTGGATATTGCGCCATTTGATGAGAACGTTGATCCAGTAGCCGATGCTGTAGCTATCGTGAATGAATTACGCAAGTACGATGAAGCTCTCGTCGAAAAGCCGCGCTGGTTAGTGTTGAATAAAGTCGACATGATCCCTGAAGAAGATCGCAAGAAGGTAGTTTCGGACTTCATCAAGCGCTTTAAGTGGAAGGGTCCTGTATTTGAGATCTCTGCTTTAACGGGCTTGGGTTGCGATAAGCTTTGTTACTCTTTGCAGGACTACTTGGATTCTGTTCGCAAAGATCGCGATGATGCGGATGAGCGTGCAGCTGATCCTCGCTATCAAGCTCAAGTTCCACCAGAAGATACAGCTCCAGATTAAATAATCGTCATTTGAATACGCATTTGATATGAATACTCAGAAAACAAAACGTATTGTTGTCAAAGTAGGCTCCAGCCTTGTCACAAATAATGGCGAAGGTTTGGATCATGCTGCTATTGCGAAGTGGGCAGAACAAATGGCTGCCTTATTAAGTGCTGGCCATGAGGTTTTAATGGTGAGCTCTGGTGCGATTGCCGAAGGAATGCAGCGTCTTGGATGGACGAAGCGCCCACAAGATATTCACCAACTTCAAGCGGCAGCTGCAGTGGGCCAGATGGGCTTAGTACAAGTGTACGAAAGTTGTTTTGCGCGTTTTAATTTGCGCAGCGCTCAGGTTTTGTTGACCAATGCAGACTTGGCACATGCGGAGCGCAATGCGAATGCCAGGGCAACTTTAGAAACCCTATTAAAGCTTGGTGTTGTTCCAATCATTAATGAAAACGACACCGTAGTTACCGATGAAATTAAATTTGGGGACAACGATAGTTTGGCTGCCCTGGTAACCAATTTAATTCATGCGGATTTATTGGTAATCTTGACTGACCAAGGTGGTTTATTTACAGCTGATCCACGTCAAGATACTTTAGCTACTTTATTAAGTGACGCTATTGCTGGGGACCCTGCGCTAGAAAAAATGGCAGGCGGAGCTGCAAGTGAGCTCAGCAAAGGTGGAATGCTCACCAAGGTATTGGCAGCAAAGATTGCTGCTCAAACGGGTGCTGCCACCGTGATTGCCTCAGGACACGAGCCTAATGTGCTGACTCGCTTAATAAGCGGCGAAAAAATTGGTACTTGCTTGACTGCTGCTTAAGAGTCAAAACTCACTCAATATTTGCTTTAATTAATCACGCCAAATGAGTTGGTGGGTTTAGTCTGTCCAGTAAAGCCATTTGGATTGAGTGAGTTAATAATGGTCTTGATATTCTTTTCTTGAGAAGCAAAGTTGCAGAGTGCACCTTGCGCCAATGCAGCCTGATAGCGGTTGGGAACATTGCTTTGGATATCCCTCCAGCTAGATAGGGGATTTTCTTTCCAGGTGCCATTTTCAAAGGTGCCATACAGGCGCCATTGAGATGAATCGCATCGGATACCTTCATACTGAACTTGGCTATTACCGTTCGGGCTGGTCAGAATGACGATATATCGGGTGACGCCATCGTTGCCAATCAAAATCGAGTTGGTGTCCACAGCAAACTTAAAAATAGTATGTTGAGATACGTAAAAAGGTTGAATAGTGGCTTTATTTGGCGGGTTTAAGGGCATAGCCGTCGCACCCTCTTTAAAAATCATTGGTGCAAATGGGTCGACTCCACTCTCTAAGGGGTCCCCCGCACAGCCTGCCAAGGCAAAAATCACGGCCAAGCTAAGGGAAGAAAGTCGAATGCTGCGAATAGAGAGTTTCATCATGGCTTATCAGTAGGTTTTAGTTCTTGGGGCTCATCGTCCTCGCCCGCATAAAAGGATTGAAGCATCTCAAGCGGAGATCCCCAGGCAAGTTGTTGCATGCGAATGCCGCGGGATAGGTAGCGTGCAAGCTCAGAGAGGGCTAATTGATAAACTTCGCGTTTGAAGTCAATGACCGAATCCAATTGAATCCAGAAAGGAATCCAACGCCAGGCATCAAATTCAGGATGTTCTGAGGCGCGCAGGTGAATATCGCTGTCTGAGCCAACTAAACGCAATAAAAACCAGATTTGCTTTTGGCCACGATAGCTTGCCCTATGGGTTTTTGAGGTATGTTGTCGGCGTAAAAACTCCTCAGGGACATCATAACGAAGCCAATCCCTAGTGCGCCCAATAATTTGGACATGTTCCGGTAGCAAGCCAACTTCCTCATGCAATTCGCGGTACATGGCCTGCTCAGGGCTTTCTCCATGTTGAATCCCGCCTTGCGGGAACTGCCACGAATGCTGCCCAACGCGTTTTCCCCAGAAAACCTCGTTATGGCTGTTAAGGAGGACTATGCCGACATTGGGTCGATACCCTTCACGGTCAAGCATGAGATCGTGCCTCAAATCCTTTAAAATCAATGATTTGATTATATCTATTCATGAAAGCTTCACAAACATTCCTCGCCACGCTAAAAGAAGCCCCCTCCGATGCTGAGGTGGTTTCGCACAAACTCATGGTGCGTGCCGGCTTAATTCGCAAACTCAGTGCGGGTATTTATAACTATTTGCCTTTGGGTTTGAAGTCCATTCGCAAGGTGGAAAACATTATTCGCGAAGAAATGAATCGCGCAGGTGCAATTGAATTGCTCATGCCAATGATTCAGCCTGCGGAGTTGTGGCAAGAGACGGGCCGCTGGGAAAAGATGGGGCCAGAGTTACTCCGCATCAAAGATCGCCATGATCGCGACTTTTTAATTCAGCCTACCTCTGAGGAAGTGGTGACAGATTTAGCGCGGAACGAAATCAAAAGCTATAAACAGCTCCCTGTCAATTTTTATCAAATTCAGACTAAGTTTCGCGATGAGCGTCGTCCTCGTTTTGGCATTATGCGTGGTCGTGAGTTCAGTATGAAAGATGCTTACTCATTTGATCGTGATACCGAAGGATTGAAGAAGTCTTATCAAATCATGTTTGATGCTTACACCCGCATCTTCAAGCGTATGGGACTAAAGTTCCGTGCGGTAACAGCCGATAACGGCGCGATTGGTGGATCTGGTAGTCAAGAATTCCACGTGATCGCAGATACCGGTGAAGATGCGATTGTGTATTGCCCAACATCTGATTACGCAGCAAATTTAGAGGCTGCTGAGTCGCTGCCATTGATTGCAGCACGTGCTGCTGCAACTCAGGCTATGGCCAAGGTGCTAACACCAGATCAAACCAACTGTGTAGATGTAGCAAAGTTTTTAGGGTTGCCGCTAGAGCAGACTGTGAAGTCGTTACTATTTGCCGCTGATCAAGAAGATGGCCCAACTAAATTGTTTATGGTGCTGGTTCGCGGTGATCATGATCTCAATGAAATTAAAGCCAGCAAGATTCCGGGTATGTCAGAGTCACGTTTTGCAAGTGAGTCTGAAATCAAGCAAGCATGTAATGCGCCTGCGGGTTACTTGGGGCCTGTCGGCGTGAGTGCAGATGTTACGGTCGTTGTCGATCGTACTGTTGCCAATATGCCTGACTTTGTCTGTGGCGCTAATGACGTTGGCCATCACTTGACTGGTGTGAACTGGGGTCGTGATCTGCCTGAGCCATTAGTCATGGATTTGCGCAATGCTGTTGTAGGAGACCTTTCTCCTGATGGCAAAGGTGTTGTGGATATTTGTCGTGGCATTGAAGTTGGGCATGTATTTCAGCTAGGTACGAGTTACTCGGAAGCGATGGGTTGCACTTACCTTGATCAACAAGGCAAAGCGCAACCGATGGTGATGGGTTGTTATGGCATTGGCGTTACGCGTTTACTTGCTGCTGCAATTGAGCAAGGTAATGATGAGCGTGGCATTGTTTGGCCGATTTCGATGGCGCCATTTGAGGTGGTCATTTGCCCAATGGGATATGACAAATCAGAAGCGGTTAAAGCAGCTGCCGATCAATTGCATGATGAGCTCTTCGCCACTGGCGTAGATGTTGTTCTGGATGATCGTGGCGAGAGACCGGGTGCGATGTTTGCGGACTGGGAGTTGATCGGTGTGCCGTTCCGCGTAGTGATTGGAGATCGTGGCTTGGTGGATGCTCAGGTGGAATTCAAGGGCAGGACTGACGCTGAGTCACAAAATATTCCGCTGTCAGAAATTAAAGCAACCGTGATCACTGCAGTGGATGCAGCTAAGAAACTTATTTCTTAAGTTAAATAAGTTCTTCGCTGTTATTTTTTAAAGAGCCCGCCAATTCCTTTGGCGGCTCCTTTTGCAGCCATGGATGCCATGGTGCGCGCCATCTTTCCGCCCTTGAACTGTTTCATCATAGTTTGCATTTGCTCAAACTGTGCCAGTAAGCGATTCACTTCCTGAACTTCTACTCCTGCTCCTGCTGCGATGCGGCGTTTACGAGTAGCTTTCAGTAATTCAGGTTTAGCCCGCTCTCTTGGCGTCATGCTATCAATGATGCCTCGCATACGCCTAGTTTGTTTATCCGCAGCGCTCAAATTGGTTTTGGATGCTGCTTGCGCCATGTGACTTGGTAATTTATCCATCAGGCTGGCCATGCCGCCCATTTGTTGCATCTGTGCGAGTTGGTCTCTGAAATCCCCTAGATCAAATCCGCCTTTGGAAATCTTGCTCGCTAACTTTTCTGCTTTAGCAACATCGACGTTTTGCTGGGCTTGCTCAACTAAGGCAAGGATATCGCCCATGCCCAAAATGCGGTTAGCCATTCGGTCGGCATCGAATGCCTCAAGGCCATCCATTTTTTCGGCAACACCGATAAATTTGAGTGGTACACCAGTGACTTGGCGCACAGAAAGCGCTGCGCCGCCTCGAGAGTCACCATCAAGTTTGGTCAGAATTACGCCTGTCAGTGGAAGTGCATCGTGGAATGCCTTGGCTGTATTGACGGCATCCTGTCCCAACATGGCATCAACCACAAACAAGGTTTCAATGGGATTGAGATTGGCGTGCAAGGTTTTGATTTCTTGCATCAGCGCTTCATCAATGCCCAGACGGCCCGCCGTATCAACCAAGAGAACATCAAAGTAGTGACGTCGTGCCCAATCTAAGGCTGCCGCAGCAATTTCACTGGGCTTTTGATTGATGTTGCTTGGGAAAAATTCAGCGCCAACTTGTTTTGTGACCGTTTCTAGCTGTTCGATAGCAGCAGGACGATATACGTCACAAGAAACCGTTAAAACTTTTTTCTTTTTCTTTTCTTGTAGATACTTAGCCAGCTTACCCACGGAAGTGGTTTTACCAGCACCTTGCAGGCCTGCCATCAAGATCACGGCTGGTGGCTGCGTTGCTAAATTAAGTTCGCCGCTTTGGGTGGCGTCCCCGCGCATAACTTGAGCTAGCTCCCGTTGGACGACCCCGACTAGCGCTTGGCCTGGACTGAGACTACCAACCACTTCTTCACCAAGAGCTTTAAATTTGATTTGTTCTAGTAAAGATTTAACAACAGGGAGTGCAACGTCCGCCTCCAACAAGGCTAAGCGGATCTCCCGCAGCATTTCTGCAGTATTGCTTTCGGTAAGGCGAGCTTGCCCCCGCATTGTTTTAACAACACGCGATAGGCGGTCGGTGAGATTCTCTAGCATTTATCGATTAGACTTTCCAGATGGATATTTTAGGTTACTCAGGCTCAGGATGGCTCCCATCCGCACTTTATTTGCTTCTTTTGGTCTTTTTAAGTTCTAGACCTAAAGGGGAAAGTGAATCTTCTACTTTTTCAGGCCTGATTCAGGGTGCAATCTTATTGATTCTATTGGTACATGGAATTCAGTTATACGACTCAGTCTTTACGCCAGAAGGCTTTGTATTCGGTTTTGCCCAAGACCTTTCACTAATTGCATGGGTCGGACTCGCTTTTTATTGGTTTCAGTCTTGGTTTTTGCCTATCTCCAGTTTACGCTGGCTTGTTTTGTTTTTTGCCTTGATCTGCTCAGCTTTGCCTGCTCTTTTCTCTGGTACCTTAATTTCCCCCACGGCTGTGTCGGATCCTTGGTTTAAAGGGCATTTCATTGTTGCGACAATTTCTGTTGGTTTGTTGAGCCTAGCGGCGATGCACGCCATGTTGATGAGCGTACAAGATCGTGCTTTGCATCGCCAATTAGCCATCATCCCCAATAGCCGAGTAGCCCATTGGCTTGAGGACTTGCCACCATTGATGACGATGGAAAGCCTGTTGTTTAATTTGCTCTATGTGGGTTTCGCCTTGCTGAGCTTGACCGTCTTTTCTGGCTTACTCTTTTCTCAGGCTTTATTTGGTAAGCCCCTTGTTTTTGATCACAAGACCATTTTTGCGCTGATTTCTTGGTTCCTATTTGCCGGTCTTCTGGTTGCCCGTTGGCGCGTTGGCTTACGTGGACGCGCTGCAGTGCGGTGGGTCTTGAGTGCTTATACTGCCTTGCTCCTAGCCTATGTGGGCAGTCGATTTGTTTTAGAAGTGATTCTTCAGAGAGCATGACGTTTTGATTAAGTGGCTTCTTTTATTTGTTGGCGCAACCCTTTTTTATCTTTGGTTAAAAGGAAAAAAGCAGGCAAAACTCAATACAGACCAAGCCGCCAAAGCAAAAGCGAAGCTAGCCAAAATTTCTGAGCCTGAAACGATTGTTCAGTGCCATTGTTGTTCGGTGCATCTTCCAAAATCGGAGGCGATGGCCCTAGAGGATCGCTTCTATTGCTCAAAAGAGCATCTTGATAGCTTGGATGATCGGGGTTGGATTGGCTCCGCCGCATGGCGAATCTCCCCCAATCAAGATAGTCGACCCGAAGGCCTTGATCCGGATTTGGTGGTGATTCATCACATCAGTCTGCCACCTGGCGGCTTTATAGAGCGCAATTGCACGCAGTTTATTGTGGGCTTCTTCCAAAATAAGCTCGATCCCTCTATACATCCTTATTTTGAAGAGATTGCTGACCATAAAGTTTCAAGTCATTTCTTGATTTCTCGTCGTGGCGAGCTAATTCAGTTTGTTTCTACCCGAAACAAGGCTTGGCATGCCGGCCTGTCATCCTTTTTCGGTCGGGAAAAGTGCAATGATTTTTCGATTGGCGTTGAGTTGGAGGGGGATGCCGAGCACCCCTTTGAAGAAATTCAGTATGCAGTTCTTGTTAAATTAAGCATGCAATTAGGAGTTGTTTATCCAAACTTACAATTTGCTGGACATAGCGATATTGCCCCTGGACGCAAAGCAGACCCAGGCATCCAATTTAGCTGGCAAAAATTTCAGGCTAAAACAGGCTTTTCTGTCAACAATTTACCTTTTGGCCTAGATCCTCGCTAGGGCTAAAATTAGTATGTGAGCACACGCTCACTTTCTTGCCCTTTAGCTAAAAAGGGCTTCAAAATACGCACCAAAATGAGTCCTAATTTATTAAAAATATAAGGAAAAATACTTATAAATATTCGCCAAAAATGTCTTACCAAATTCCGAATATTTCCCTATACTTAGTAGCAAATGCACCTCGAGACACTAGATGTAGTGTTTGAATACAGCAATACCCTATTGTTTTTTAAAGATTTTTTGTCCAAATAACTATATATAAGCAGGAAAAATATGACATATGCCAACCCACAGACAGCAGGACAGACTGCCGGCACAAATAACCCAGGAATGCATCCTTCAGATGCAATGAATCAAGCTCCATCGGCTGACTTTGTTGCTGGCGGGGTGGGTGGTGGTCAGGCCACCCAATTATCTGACTACAAAATTATTCGCCGCAATGGTTCGGTAGTGGCATTTGAGCCCTCCAAAATCGCGATTGCGGTAACAAAAGCATTTTTAGCGGTTAATGGTGGTCAAGGCGCCGCTTCTGCTCGCGTACGCGAACAAGTTGAGCAATTGACACATTTAGTAGTACGCGCCTTATTGCGTAGCCGTCCAAATGGCGGAACTTTCCATATTGAAGATATTCAAGATCAAGTTGAGTTGGCCTTGATGCGTAGTGGTGAGCACAACGTTGCACGTGCTTACGTTCTTTATCGTGAAAAGCGCAATCAAGAGCGCGCAACACAACAGGGCAGCTCTCAAGAAGCTCAAGCGGCTACTCAAACTGGCGAATCTGGCCTTAAGGTGATGGATAACGGCGTAGAGACGTGGCTCGATATGGCTGCTTTGCGCACAATTATTGAAGCAGCATGTGAAGGCCTTGGGAATAATATTGATGCAAGCCCAATCATCACTGAAACCATCAAGAATTTGTACGATGGTGTGCCGATGGCGCAAGTGTATGACTCTGCAATTTTGGCTTCACGTACCTTAATTGAAAAAGATCCAGCTTATAGCCAAGTAACTGCACGCATCTTGATGCATGTGATTCGTAAAGAAATTTTAGGTCGCGAAGTATTGCAAGGCGATATGCAAGCTGAGTACGGCACTTATTTTGCTAAATACATTAATGAAGGTATTTCTGCTGAGTTATTAGATCCACGTATGCGTGAGTTTGATCTCCCACGCCTGGCTGCAGCATTGGATGCTAGCCGTGACTTGCAATTTAACTACCTTGGTTTGCAAACTTTGTATGACCGCTATTTCTTGCACATTGAAGAGCGTCGCATTGAAATGCCGCAAGCTTTCTTCATGCGCGTTGCAATGGGCTTATCTTTGAATGAGTTGGATCGTGAGCGTCGTGCAATCGAGTTCTATGAAATTCTCTCTACATTTGATTTCATGTCCAGCACGCCAACCCTGTTTAATTCAGCGACTATGCGACCACAGTTGTCTAGCTGCTACTTAACAACAGTGGATGATGATCTTGAGGGTATCTATGAAGCCTTGAAAGAAAATGCACTCTTGTCGAAGTTTGCCGGTGGTTTGGGTAATGATTGGACTAACGTTCGCGCCTTGGGAAGTCATATCAAGGGTACTAACGGTAAGTCACAAGGTGTTGTCCCATTCCTTAAGGTAGTGAATGACACAGCAGTTGCAGTGAATCAAGGTGGTAAGCGTAAGGGCGCGGTTTGTGCTTACTTAGAGACATGGCATTTGGATATTGAAGAGTTCTTGGAGTTGCGTAAGAATACGGGTGACGATCGTCGCCGCACGCACGATATGAATACTTCGAATTGGATTCCGGACTTGTTCATGAAGCGAGTAATGGAGGCTGGTGACTGGACATTGTTCACGCCATCAACTACTCCTGACTTACATGACAAATACGGTAAGGCATTTGAAGAGGCATATGTTGCCTATGAGAAAAAAGCGGATGCTGGTGAATTGAAGCCATTCCGCCGGATTCCTGCGCAACAATTGTGGCGCAAAATGCTGGGTATGTTGTTTGAAACTGGTCACCCATGGATCACATTCAAAGATCCTTGCAACATTCGTAGCCCACAACAACATGTTGGCGTGGTTCACTCCTCCAACTTGTGCACTGAGATTACCCTCAACACCAACGAGAGCGAGATTGCAGTTTGTAACTTGGGCTCTGTGAACTTAACTGCTCACATGACTACCGATGCATCCGGCAAGATGATTTTGGATCACGAGAAGCTTCAAAAAACAGTTCGTACTGCAATGCGTATGTTGGATAACGTGATCGATATCAATTACTACGCTGTAGCTAAAGCACGTAATTCCAATTTGAAGCATCGTCCAGTTGGTATGGGCATCATGGGCTTCCAGGATTGCTTGCACATGCAGCGTATTCCGTATGCAAGTGACGAGGCGGTGAAGTTTGCGGATTCTTCTATGGAAGCCGTTTGTTACTACGCTTACCAAGCCTCTAATGAATTGGCTGCAGAGCGCGGCGTTTACAGTACATACAAAGGTTCTTTGTGGGATCGCGGCATTCTTCCACAAGACTCAGTAGCATTGTTGGCCGCAGAGCGCGGTGGTTATCTGGAGGTTGATAGCTCTTCCACGATGAATTGGGACGGTTTACGTGCAAGTATCAAGCAGCACGGTATGCGTAACTCCAATTGCGTGGCGATTGCTCCTACTGCAACGATCTCCAACATTATTGGCGTATCTGCTTGTATCGAGCCGACTTTCCAGAACTTGTTCGTGAAATCCAACTTGTCAGGTGAGTTCACCGTGGTGAATGAGTACTTGGTCCGTGATTTGAAGGATCGTGGCCTTTGGGACGAAGTCATGATTGCGGATTTAAAGTACTTTGACGGTACTTTGTCCAAGATTGATCGCGTTCCACAAGATTTACGTGATTTGTACGCTACCGCATTTGAAGTGGAGCCAAGCTGGTTGGTTGAAGCTGCTTCACGTCGTCAGAAGTGGATTGATCAAGCGCAGTCACTCAATATTTATATGGGTGGCGCATCTGGCAAGAAATTGGATGACACTTATAAGTTGGCATGGTTGCGCGGCTTGAAGACAACTTATTACCTCCACACTATGGCTGCAACGCACGTTGAGAAGTCGACTGTTACTAGTGGTCAGCTGAATTCAGTATCGAGTGGCGGCGGTGTGAATGGAACAGATGCTGCAGCTGCACAAGAAGCTGATGGTCCAGCCTG
>Ga0315272_10001195_pt1 | contig 12924 bp, 12 predicted proteins | sample C3_middle_MG_FD_203918 | JGI IMG/M metagenome (GOLD analysis project Ga0315272, IMG submission 203918) | Sediment microbial communities from Yellowstone Lake, YNP, Wyoming, USA - C3_middle | ecosystem: Environmental > Aquatic > Freshwater > Lake > Sediment | place: USA: Wyoming | collected...
TCGCCAAGGATAAGTTCAATGCCGTGGCGGCGAAGTTCGTCCTCCATCAGCCGCGTCATCGGCCGGTCCAGCGGCGGCAAAACCTGATCCAGCAGTTCAACCAGCGTAACCTGTTTGCCCAGCCGTACGAATTGCTCCGCCATTTCGAGGCCGATAAAACCGGCCCCGATCACGGTCACCCGCTGGGCGTTCGCTGCGGCGGCCTTGATGCGATCCATGTCCTGCAACGAGCGGAGGGTGAAGAGGCGCGGATCATCAATACCCGGCAGGTTGGGACGCAGCGGGACAGCACCGGGCGCGAGTAAAAGCTTGTCGTAAGACAACCACTCGGTGGTGCCGGCAGCAACCTCACGCAAGTGAACCCGTTTGCCAGCCCGATCAATCGCAATAGCTTCGGTGCTGGTGCGCACCTCAAGTGCCAGCATCGCCTTGAGGGTTTGCGGGGTCTGCACGGCCAGCGCGTCGCGCTGCTTGATTTCGCCGCCGATGAAATAAGGCAGTCCGCAGTTGGCGAAAGAAACATCCGGGCCGCGCTCAATCAGGGTGATCTGGGCGGTTTCGTCAAGTCGGCGAGCGCGGGCGGCACAGGAAGCGCCGGCGGCCACGCCGCCGACAATCACCAATCGTTTTTTATTCGTGAGATTCATATCGTTTCCAGTATCGAGCCGAGTTCCCCGAAAAAGTTACAAGCCGCCACCGGCGTTTGATTCCTTCACTCCCGCATCGCCCGCCTTCGGAACATTAAAGAACTGTAATCCGCGCATGGGCGTTGTGTTTAACCAAAGATGGTCTGTTCTCTTGAAGAGGGCGCAGTGGATGCGTCCGACAGTCGAAACGAAAAACAGCAAAACGAAAGAACAGATATGAAAAACAAAACACTCGCCGGATTGATCGTCGCGGGATTGGTGATGAGCGGCGCAACCTTCTCGTTGCTCGCGCAAAATGGAGCGGGCCGGGGCGGCAACGGCAAAGGCTACGGCGGCCCGCCGCAATCCCAGGAGGAACGCGCAGCCCGTCAGGCCGCGTGTCTCGAAAAGAATGGCGGCATCTGCCCGAATGGTGGTCCGCGGACAAATTGTCCGGCTGGCGGAATGGGAAAAGGCAAGGCCGCTGGCAATGGTGGGCGGCATGGTTTGCGCGATGGCACAGGCCCGCGCAGCGCGAACGGCACGTGTCCGAACACTCCGGCGCAAAACCAGAAATAGCGGCACAGGCCAACAAGCAATTCGGGTGACGATGGTCGTTGCCCGAATTCCTCCTCTGGAACGAGCCCGACCAAGGTCTCAGGTCTAGTTTCCGCTACCGGTCGAAACCGCCGCGCTTTCTGCCGGTTTGAACTTGGTTTCAATCAGCCAGAAAACCACTGCTGCGATGGCGGCGAGAATCACAAACCAGCCCCAATCCGGCACGCCCGTGATATCCGGCAGGCGAACCTTGCCGAGGGCGGCGACCTTTTGAATGTGCGCTTCTACCCAGGCGAAACTCAGCGCGTAGAGCACGCCGCCCAGCAGCATTCCTACGAAACCGGTCAGCGCGTGGAGACTGCCCGTGGCAATTGCCGCCACGCCCGTGCCCGGGCAGTAACCGTAGAGCACCATGCCGACGCCAAACAACGCCGCGCCCAACGACACGCCGAGCATGTTCGCGGGCTTGATGTGGTATTGCGCATGGCCCGTGGTCTTCAGCAGCAACACCCCGATGCCGCCGACGATGATCGCGGTGAACATGACTTTCAGCACGGTGAAATCTTTGAACCGAAACTGGTTCACGATCACGTTGTAGTTGGCCACGCCACCGCGATGCAGCAATACCCCGAAGGCGATGCCCATGGGGATGGCGAGCCAGCGGGCGGTTTCAGCAGAGACTGGGAAGTTCATAATTCAGAAGGGTAAGTTGGGTTTACCTAGGAGTCTGTCGGACTTAGAAAACACGACGCTCTCAAATGGCGTACAAACGATTTTTATTTTTTGCGAGAGTGTTTCGATGGTCTAAAACACCCGATTTTCGGTCAAATAGGGCTAAGTCCGACAGGCTGCTAGAAGCGCCCGCCCGTTTGCGAAAGAGAATCAGCGCCGTCAGGATGCCAGACCCGAACATTGTCAGGAAAAAAGTCCAACTGCTCAACGCCAACTGGAGCGAACCGCTGATGCCGTGCCCGCTCGTGCAACCGCCCGCCATCCGCGCACCGTACATGATGATGATGCCGCCGAGGAAAGCCGCCAGCAACCGTTTGGGCGCCGAGCCGCCGAATTGTTGCGCCCAGGTGGCGGGAACTTTCTCCCAGCGAAACGTGCGGCTCACCAGCACGCTCAACAAACTGCCGAGAAACGTGCCGACCAGAAACAACATGCCGCCGTCCCACTGGAAGGGTGTCTTGGCCCAGTAGGCGTTCTGCGCCACGCCGTCGCTGCCCATGATGGGCAGCGCGCAAACGCTCGAAGCTGCCGACAGTGACGTGGTAATGCCCAGCGGTTGGTTGACAAGACCAAACGCAAACCAGCTCAGCACGCCAATGCCGATGCCGACCAGATACGGATGCCAGCGGGCTTTGGCTTCGGCGCGGTCGGCATCGTCACCTGTCCCGGATGGGCAGTTTGGTTTTTTCATATCATCGCTGGGGGGTATTGAGCCGCGGCGGCGCGAAAAGTTACAACGGAATCATAAGCCAGGCCGGGTACAAAATTCGCCAGGCGGCTCCGCCCAGGTTTCCAGCGAGCAACACCCCACAAGGCCGGCCGGCGTGGACATTCTGAATGCCGGAGACGCTGCCTAAAGTGGTGAAATGTTTCCATAAGCGGTCTTCGTCAACGTCGCGGGTTGAGACGCCAGAAAATCCAACCGAGTCCGAGCACCACAAAGCCGGCGAGGCTCGGCAGCGGCGCGCGCGCGATTGACAAGGTAGTCATCCCCAGGACGGCGATGACGAAAGCAACGGGCACCCACGGCCAGCCGGGAACCGGGAGACTCGCCCCAAGGCGGCGGCGCAGAATCATGAGGCCGCAGACTGTTGCCGCCGTGCTAAGGTTGAGCGTGAATCCAATGAAGGTGAGCAAAGTTTGGTAGCTCGCCGTCCAGAGCATCACCAGCGCGACGGCAAACTGGAACAGAATGGCCGCGCGGGGCGGCCCCGATTTCTGCTCCATCCAAGAGGGAAGGTAGCCATCGGCCGCCATGCGGGCATAGACACGCGGCCCCGTCATCACCAACGAAGACACCGAGGTCACGAGCGCGAGGGAGATCAACACGGTCGCCCCGTTGGCCCAGGACCGGCCGCCGAGATGTTCGGCGACGAGTCGGCCCACTTCCAGGCGGCCCGAAATCACCTCGGCAGGCACCGCCAGGACAAAGACGGCGTTGAGGGACAGGTAAATGGCCGTGACTACCAGGGTGCCCGTCAGGAGCGAGCGTGGGAGATTGCGTTCCGGATGCGCGACTTCGCCGCCGAGATAAATCACGGCGTTCCAACCTGCGTAGCTGAAGGAAATCCAAACCAGCGACAGCGCGAATGCGGGCAGCGAAAACGTGGCCGTCGTCGCCGCCGGCACGCCTGGAATCCTGGCCGCGCCGAGGCAGATGAAGACGCCGATGAGCAGAATCTTGAGCAACACGGCGAGGTTCTGGGCGGTGGTGCCGTGCCGGACATTCCAGGCGTGAACCGCGGACAGGACCATCAACAGAATCGTTCCGGTCAGCGGCGGTGAAATTCCCGGGAACCAATCCTTGGTGTACTCACCGAAGGCATTGACGGTGGCGGCGAGCGGGGCCGAGAAACCGACCAGCAGTGAGATCCAGCCGGCCACATAACCAGCCGCCGGATGCAGCGTGCGGGACAGGAACAAATACTCGCCGCCCGACTCCGGGATGTGCCGCGCGAGCGCGCCGTAACTCAACGCGCCGAGCATGGCCACCAGACCACCCACGGCCCAGGCCACCAGCACGAACCAGGGCGACTTCAGATCGGCCAGGAGAAATCCGCTGGTTGTAAAAACTCCGGTGCCCAGCATGCTGGCGACCACCAGCGCCGTCGCGCTCCAGAAGCCCAGCGTCCGATGGGGCGGGCGGGCGACGGATGGCGGCGGCGAGTCGGGCACTTCCATGGCCGCGATCTCAGCGGCCGGCTTTGCGGAAGCGCAGGGCGTAGTTGTCCTTGAGCAGATCGATCTCCTCGATCTTTTTGAAACCCGCAGCTTCAAACTCGGCAATCACCACTTCCTGGCCGGCCCGGACGTGATTGAGAATCCAATCGGAGCTGACGCCGGGCACGCGCTTGAAGTCAATCAGGAAAACTTCCCCGTTGCGCCGGAGCGCGCGATGCAAGGACGCGAGCGATTGCCGGGGATACTCGAAATGGTGATACACATCGCAGATGAACGCCGAGTCGATGGAGTTGGGCGGCAGCTCGACCGAGCGCTCGGTGCAGAGAACCGTTTGCACGTTGCGCAGTCCCGCCTGCGCGGAACGCTCTTCAATCAGCTTGAGGAAATTCGGAACGATGTCCACCGCGTAAACCCTTCCCTGCGGGCCGGTCGCGGCGGACAGCATTGGCGTAAACAGTCCCGTGCCGGAGCCGATGTCGGCCGTCACTGAGCCAGGTCGGATTTTCGCGGCCGCAATAATCTGCCGGCGATGGTCGTAAATCTCACGACCCTCTTTCTCGAAGCGTTCGACCCAATTCGAGACGTTGAGATTCGGCTTCAGGTATTCCGTGTTGATGCCGGGTTTGACACTGCTTTCCATCACGGACGCGTCCGTGGATCGCGTCCGATGGGTCTGGCAGGCCGCCAAGACTAGGAGCGAGGCGATGAAGGGAAGGACTCCGACCGTTCGACGAATCAGTTTCATGTTGTTTAGTTCCAGTGAGTAGTTGAATCCGCCGTGAAACACACGCAAAAAAAGTCCTTCCTTCGGCGTTCAGGGGCGCATTTTGTGGCACGAAGTCAGGTCATCGCTGACACTTTGAACGCACGACATCTCTGATAGATTTGGTTTATGGCGGCGGCGTTTTGCCGTTGGCCGAGAGGATCAGTGCGTTTGGGCAATTGAAGACCGAGCACTCGTTATCCCGTGAACCCCGTCGCGCAATTGCCCATCCTCCATTTCGTAAGTCCGGTCGAAGACATCCAGAGAGCGATGGTCGTGCGTCACCACGATGACGGCGGAACCGCGCTCGTGGGCGACTTTGCGAAACAATTCCATCACCTGCCGCCCGCGATGGCTGTCGAGTGCGGCGGTGGGTTCGTCGGCGAGAATCAGGCTGGGCTGGTTCGCCAGCGCGCGGGCCACGGCTACGCGCTGCTGCTGACCGCCGGAAAGCGCATCCGGCAGGTTGTTCGCACGGTCGGCGACGCCAAGGTAGTCAAGCAGTTCCAGCGCGCGTTTGTGCGCGGCGCGCGGGGCGACGTCGTTGATCTCCATTGCCACGGCGACGTTCTCCACCGCATTGAGAAACGGAATAAGGTTCGCCTTTTGGAAAACAAATCCCAGATGCTGGCGGCGGTAGGCGCGCACGTCCACCAACGCGCGCTCGCCGTCCATCACCGCTTCTCCGCCGAGGATGATCCGACCCGACGTGGGCGGATTGATGAGGCCGATGGCGGTGAGGAAGGTGGACTTGCCCGCGCCGCTCGGGCCGAGCAATGCCGCGACTTCGCCCCGCGCCAACTTCAGGGAAACGTCCTTCATCGCCACGACCTCGGTATTGCCCGAGCCGTAGATCTTGGTCAGGCCAATGGCTTCGACGGCGGGGGTGTTGTTGGCTGTGGCGGTCATGACAACACCGTGTTCGGTTCGACGCGCATGGCTTTCCAAATGCCGAGCAGACTCGACAGGACGGAAATGATCACCACCACGACGGCGAGCCCCCACAAATCTTCCGGCGCGACCAGCACCCGGCGCGGGAATTTCGGAAAAATCCAGCCGCCCAGATACCACGCGATGCCGAAGCCGAGCGCGCCCAGCAACAGCGCCTGTTGCAGGATGAGGCCGGCGATCATCGAGTTGCGCGCGCCCATGAGCTTGAGCATCGCGATGTCGTGAATCTTGTCCAACGTGAGCGTGTAGATGATCAGCGCCATGATGATCGTCGAGATGATAACGAGCAGGGCGCGGAACAGACCGATCTGCCGCCGCGCCTTGTCAATCATGCCATGAACGAGAAGCTGTTCCTGGCCGTCCCGCGTGTGAACCGACACATCCGGCCAGCCCGCGATGGTTGCCGCGACAGCCGCGAGGTCAACCCCTTCAGCCACGCGCACGGTGATGGCGCTGACCATCGGCGGAGCGAGCGCGGGAATGCCAGAGGACAATCCGCCGCCGCGCTCCAGCAACAACGGCTGCACTTGTCCGATGTCCTGCCCGACGGCCCGTTGGACGCGCGCCGCGCGCTCCAGCCGGATCGTTTCCCCGGAGAGATCGAACTGGACCGCCAGCGCGTCCTGCGTGGTCAAAAACGCGATGCCGTCACCGCCGGATGACACCATGCCTTTGGTCACGCCCACGACGGTGTAAGTGTCCTTACCCAGCACCAACTTCTCGCCCAGGCCCAGGCCCAGCGAGGCATCGGCAATCATTTCGTAGTGAGCCTGACCCAGCGGGCGTCCGGAGGTCAGCGTCACCCAAGCGCCTTTGTCTTCGGGCCAGGCCAGACCGTGGACATTCATCCGTAGCGGCTTTCCCTGATGTTCGCGCTGGACGTTATGGGAAACAAAAGTCCGCGCACTGGCGACGCCCGGCACGGCGCGCAGGCGATGTTCGAGATTGGCAGGCAGACGGGAAATCTCGGCGAACGGCCCGCGTGTGCCGCGTTGCACCACCCACAGATCTGCGCCGATGCGGTCCACCACCACGAGCGCGTCATCAATCATGCCCCGGTAAATCCCGCTCATGCCCAGCACGGTCATGAGCAATAGACCGATGCCCACAGCCGTCAGCGCGAAGCGGCCGAGGTTGTGGCGAATGTCTTTGGCGGCAAGATTCATTTCACGACGACGCGTTGGCCGGGCTTGAGCGCCGGTTGCTTTGCATCCGCAGGGGCAAGGACCTTGTCGCCCGCAGTCACACCTTGAGTGATTTCCACCGTGTCAGGTCCGCGCAAGCCAAGCGTCACGTCGCGCCACAGGGCTTCCCCAGCTTCTGCGACGAACACGCCCGGTTTGCCGTCGCGCCATTGGATGAATCGCTGCGGCATGGCAAGCACATCCGGCTTGCGGCCCGTTTCAATGAACACTTCGGCGCGCTGGCCGATGGTCCAGTTGGGCGGCAGCTCACGCACGCGCACGTCCACGAGGAACTCACGAGTCTCCCGATCCGTTTCACGTCCGAGCCGCGCGACTTCGCTGGGATAGCTCGTACCCGCTCCGGAACGGAACACCACGCGCGCCTTCTGTCCGACGGCAAGGTCCGTTGACGCGGTTTCGTCCACCCAGGCGGACACCCAGATCTCATTCGTGGAAATGATTTGCAGGAGCGAACTGCCGGGAACAACCACCCCGCCGGCATCGCGGTCGCGGCGCGTGACCAGGCCGTTGTATGGACTGAGAATCCGCGTGAAGCTGAGGCGCTCCTGTTGGTAGGTGAGGTTTTTCTCCGCGGTAATGATTTGCTGTCGGGCTTCCACCGTGGCGGCGCGGGCGCGGAGCAGATCGGTTTCCGCCACGCGCAATTGCTCGATGGCTTTGTCCATCTCGGCCTGCGAACTGATCTTCGCGTCGAGCAAACCAGAAATGCGTTTGTGATCCTGCCGCGCCTGTTGCTCCACGGCTTGCGCGCGCGCTTCATCCACGCGCACGCGGTCGGCGGTCGCCTTCGCACTGGCCAGGGCGGCTTCGGAAACCTCCACCTGCCGCTTGAGTTCGCCATCATCAAGCCGCGCGAGCAATTGACCAGCGCTTACATTGTCGCCTTGGTCCACGAGCACTTCGGCCAAGCGTTCCTGGATGCGCGGGCTGAGGGTGGTTTTGACGCGGGCTTCCAGTGTGCCCGTGCCCATGACCTCGGCCACGACCTGTCCGCGAGCCACCAAATGCGAAACCACCGGGACAGCCGAGAATTTCAGTTTGAAAACCAGCAGCCCGGCCAACGCGGCCACAATCAGCAGCTTTAGACCGGTGCGCCGCCAGCGGCGGACCGAGGGAGTCGGCGGCTTGGGTTCACCGGGCTGGTCAGGTGCGGAGCTTGTCGTGGTGGGCATGGGTGCTGAGATCGTAAATGATTATCCGTGTGTTCGTATGGTCGCCGGCGTGTCTGTCATTTGGCATTGATGATGTCAATAATCTCGTAGGGATTGTCGTGACCATTGTTCAGGGTTATCTCACGCAAGGTGAGCGTCTCCTTGGCCTGAATGCCCTTGGCTTCCAACCGCGCCAGGGCGTCAGCCACCGCCACACCTTGCTCCTGGCAATACAGCGCAAGGGTTTTGCGGCCTGTTCCGCCGCCCGCAGCACTTTTCCCTCCGGCCCCAGGTGTCGTCGGATTGCCCAGGATGATCTGATAGATTCGCTGTCCCGACACCTGGCTGCGCTCAGCGAGTTTGCCCACGATCAACTCGGAGGTGGCGTTCGTGATGCCGGCGGCTGCGAGGCGGCTCACGGCAGTGGGCAGGTCCACCCCCGCCTTCTGAGCCAGTTCACCGAGGGATAATAACTCGGCGTGCGGGATGGGCGCGCGATCGGCGGGCGTGTCCCAGCTTTCTTTGATTTCCTCGTTGAAAGCCAGGAGTGAAGAAAATGGCGGCACCCCGGCCCGGATGCCGGCGTAAACCACCCCGCAGAGCACGAGCGCGACGGCCCATTCCCAGCGAAACCCCACTCGCCGGGTTGGCCGGCTCTTGAAGTAGCTGACCAGGGGCCGCCAGTTCAGGATCAGGTGAACGACCGCCACCGTGAGGAAGACGGCTCCGAACCAGATGTGAAGTCCACCCCAATCGTTCTTACGAAGACCGAGGAGCGTCCAGTTCGTCCAATTGGCAACGCGGCCCGGTGGAGAAACGAACAGCATCACCCCGGACAAAACCAGGATCAGAAAGGAGACGGATACGAGCACCGAAATCAGCGCTCGCCATTGGAACTTTGGAGGATTCATTGGATGTAGGATTAGTGCGGTTCAGTCTGGGTTTTAGTCAGCGGTCAAGCCCGTTGAGTCAGCAGTGCTTTCGCCCGGTAAGGTGAGCGTAAAGCCGGTTCGGAGCAGCGGGGCTGATTGGGTTCGCCGAATCCGTCAGGTTTGGAGCTGTCGTGTTTGGCACGGGTGAGGAGATCGTAAACGGTTATTCGTGCGATGGACCTGCCGTCTTTGCTCCGGCTGGCGGCTGCACCCGCAGGACGATGTTGTGACTCCCGAACGGGTTTGCCACCGTTTCATTCGCCTTGGGGTCGCCGACCCATTCGCCGTCCACGACGAGCCGGTATTCATACGTGCCCGGCGGGAGCAGAAGCTCTTTCGCCCAGCGGCCTTCGCCCAGCGAAATCATGGGCGTCGCTGAACAATGCCAATCGTTGAACGTGCCCGCGATGCAGACACTTTGCGCTGTGGGATGGACGAACTCGAAATGCACCAGCGCGGGGCTGGCGGCGGTCGTCGTTTTGGATTTCTTTTGTTTTGCCATAGGTTTTTCTTGGTTGGAAGTATGAATCTGTTCGAGGTGTGGAGCAAGACCGCGCCACCCGCTTCACCAGTTCCATGCAATTTCAAAGTGACGGGGTCATCCACGACCCAAGGAGTCACCGCGAGGATTTTTCTTTGCGAACTTGCTCCGGCGCGCAGGGAACGCATCTGTGCGGAGATATTCACCGTTCCCCGAATCGTGTGTGTGAGTGATTCTGCTGCGGTCACAACAAAGTTTCCAACAGGACAGAGCCGCCATTGGCTGAAAGGATACAAACAGGGATTTCTCAAGAGCGCAATTCTGCCGCTCGGACTCAGGGGGCGGCGTGCGTCCCCTGAATCACGAAGCGGCGCGGGGCTACTTGCGTCCGCCTTTGGCGGGAGTGTTGCCGTTGGGACAAGTGCCATCGGCATTGCGCGGACCTGTGCCGTCGCGCAGACCCCGGCGATGACCTTGACCTGCGCCGTTGATGCACTTGCCGCCGCGTTGTTCGACCTGTGCCAACCAGGCCGCTTCTTCGGCTGTGATCGTGCCGGCGTCGCGCTTGGCGCGCAGTTCGGTCGCCAACTGTTGCATGGCGGCCCGCTGCACCGCGCGTTGCTCTGGTGTCAGCGAACGGCCATAACCCGGCTCATGTCCGAGCGGGCAGGTCGGCGCCGCTGCGGCTTGCGCCATGAGAATTGTGGCCGAGCCGGTCAGCAGTATCGCCGCTACGATTGATTTTACGATTGTCGTTGTTTTCATAACTGTTCTTTCGTTTTGTCTGTTGTTTTTCTTTTCCTGGTCCGGCGCTACGTGTTGCGCCTTTCCACTAACAACAGACCCCGCGAACATGAACAGGAGTCCCCTCGCTGGATTACAGTTTGTTTACCTGCGAGCGACGCGATGATTGGCGAATCATCCGCAACGCAATGAAGAAGCAGCAGGGCTGGTTGCGATTCGGCTGTAATTTGGGATAACGTGCGGCAGTGGCAGAAGCATGTGGCAGCGTCACCGAAGCGGCCCGTCACGCGCGACGGTTGAGCCGCATCTCGAAGCAGGTTCGTCCGGCGCGGCTCTCTTTCAACGCCAGTTCGCCCCCGTGGGCGCGAACGATTTCGCGGGCGAGGCTCAACCCCAACCCGATTCCATCCACGCCAGGGCGACCCGACCGGCCAACGCGGTAGAACCGGTCAAAGATTCGCGGTTGATCCGCCGCTGGGATGCCCGGTCCAGAATTGCAGATGGTGAAGACGGTCTGGCGGTCCGTCCCCGTCAACGCCAGGCTGAGCTTGCCGTCCGGCTCGTTGTATTTGATCGCGTTGGTGATGAGGTTGAAGATCGCCGTGTGCAGGAGCGCGCGATCGGCCTCCACGCGCAGTTGTGGCTGGAGTTCAATGTCAAATTGCAGGCGTGCATCAGCCGCGAGCACGCGCGCGTCCTCAATCATGGCGTCCAGTTCTGCGCTCAGATCCATGGGCTCAAGCGCGAGCTTGAGCTGACCCGCATCGGCTTGGGCCAGCAGGAGCAGACTGCGCGTAATCGTTTTGAGACGCTGGGTTTCTTCGAGGAGATTGCTGAACAACTGCTGGTCCGCCGAACCGGGCGCGGCGGCTTGTAGTGCGTTTTCCAGTTCGCCTTGCATGATGGCGAGCGGCGTTTTCAGTTCATGCGAAGCGTCGGCGCTGAAGCGGATGGCCTGACGGAAGCTCGTCTCCAATCGGTCCATCATTCGGTTCAAAACCTGGATGACACGGCTGGTTTCCGGGCTATCGCCGGATTCTGGAATTCGTTGATCCAAGCCGCGGGCGGTTACGCGCTCGGCGGTTTCAGCGATGGTCTTGAGCGGACGCAACGCCCGCCCCGACACCACCCAACCGCCCCAGCCGACGAGGAACAACGCCCCGGGCAACGTGATCAGAAAAGCATCGCGCAGATGATTGAGTTCTTGTTCGACTTCCTGCTGGTTGAGGCCGAGGACCAGCGTCACATCGTCATTGCCCAATACGCCGAAGCGCCAGGCTGAGTCTGGGCCTTGGGCGGTGAAGAATTTCGGGGGCTTCGTGAACACGACATCCGGCGGCGGTCCACCCCGGCCCATGCCAAAGCCGCGCCCCATTCCGCCCCGGCCCGCGCCGCTGCCTTGGTTTCTCGGCAGGTTGTCACCGGAGATCGTATTCGTGGAAGTCGGCGGTAGATTTGGGGAATTGCCTTCCAAACGCAGATCGAGTTTTCCCGGATCCAGAATCTCCGGCCAGTGTGGCGACGTGTAGAAAGTCTGGCCAGTGGAGTCCCGGATGAGCAGAAGGATGTGGTTTGTAAAATCGTCACCGAAGGTGAATTCCAGCGAACTCGCTAGCCGTGCATAGTTGCCGCGACCGGCGAACAGCCCCGGGTGTCGCGAACCAAGCGTCCGAATTTCACGATCCACAGCCTCGATGCGCTGGTTGTAAATCAACACCCACATCACCACGCCAAAGGCAATCAGCACCACGCCCGAAATGGCCGCCGAGAGCAGGGCGATCTTGAGACGCGATGACAACTGTTTCATGGGTCGGCCTTGATGCGATAACCCACGCCGCGAATCGTCTCGATCAGCTTTTGTGAAACATCACCGTCCACTTTTTTGCGCAGACGCTGGACGTAAACATCCACGAGATTCGTGCCCGGATCAAAATTGTAGTCCCAGACGCGTTCGCAAATCTCGACGCGCGTCAACACCCGGCCCGGCGAGCGCATCAAATGTTCCAGCAGCGAAAACTCGCGCGCGGTCAGTTCGATGGCCTGATCACCCCGCGCCACTTTGCGCGTCAGCAGGTTCATCGTCAGATCGGCGACAGCCAGGAAGCTCTGGCTCACGCCCGCCGCCCGCCGGGTCACGGCATGAAGACGCGCGATCAATTCTTCGATGTGGAAGGGTTTGGTCAAATAGTCGTCCGCGCCGAGGTTCAAGCCTTCGAGTCGTTCGTTGAGTTCGCTGCGGGCCGTGAGCAGGATGACGGGAAGAGCAATTTTTCGCTCGCGCAAGTTTCGGAGAATGCTCAAGCCATCCTTGCCCGGCAGCATGATGTCGAGAATGGCAGCGTCGTAGGGCCGCGATGTAGCCAGAGCATAACCTTCGTCGCCGTGCTGCGACACTTCGACGACAAAACCCTGCGCCTCCAGCCCCTTGCGGATGAAGGAGGCGATCTTTTTTTCGTCTTCGATGATCAGAATTTTCAAAAAACCTCTGCGTGCTTTTCCGGGCGCACGACGCGAACCGATGACAGCCGACGCGCCGACTTCACCGCGCTCGCGGCAAGCTGGCCAGCGGAATGTCAATCCGCCACGCACCGCGCAGTTGC
>Ga0315272_10001196_pt1 | contig 12920 bp, 10 predicted proteins | sample C3_middle_MG_FD_203918 | JGI IMG/M metagenome (GOLD analysis project Ga0315272, IMG submission 203918) | Sediment microbial communities from Yellowstone Lake, YNP, Wyoming, USA - C3_middle | ecosystem: Environmental > Aquatic > Freshwater > Lake > Sediment | place: USA: Wyoming | collected...
TGAGTGGGCACCAAAATAGACTGGCTTGGCATCATTGGTGAACCGCTGGCCTGGGGCATCGAGGTGGAAGGAAGCACCTGGATGGCCGGCTGCTGCATCGGGGTCAGTGCCTGAATTTCCGACATGATGACAATCTGCTTCTGGGCATTTGCTGGATCCGGGTCATTGGTGAAAAGCCAGAGTGTCCGGGCCTGGCGTCCGGCCTTGCCCCGCGGGTCGAAGGTGACCTTCAGGCGGCTGGACTCGCCGGGCTTGAGGGACTGGGAGTCCATCATGGCCGCGGTGCATCCGCACGATGTCTGAATCCGGCTTATCTCCAGCGTCTTTCCGCCGGCATTCCTGACTTTGAACACCGTTTGAACGGTGTCAGTCGCGGGAATAGCGCCGAAATCATGCTGAGCTCGGTCGATTTCCAGCTTAGGTTCAGTGGATTTGGGCTTGAAACTGAACGGGAAGCAGGAAGTTGCAACAAGGGCCAAAGCGAACAGGGATAGTAGTGTGTTTTTCTTGCTCATATTATTGAAATGATAACACCCGGGTAAAGCGCATACAAGGAATGGCAAGAGGGTTGCCCCAGATTGTTTGCCCATATGCTGTCAAAACCATGAAATATTCTGATTTATTAACCACTGGAAGCGGTATTACTGGGATACAGGCCGGTGCAGGCGGCTAAATAGGATAAAGCGGAGGTGCAAAATGGAGATTACGAATGTGCGGGTTTATCTGCGGGGTGGGGAGGACAAATTAAGGGCTTTTGCCAGTATCACTATAGATGGGGCCTTTCTGGTGGATGGTTTGAAGGTTTTTGACGGGCAGAAAGGTCTTTTCGTTTCGATGCCTTCCAGAAAAGTTCCCGGTGGCGGATACAAGGATATCGCCTTTCCGGTAACCAGGGAGGCGCGGGAGGCACTGCAGGAGAAAGTAATAGGGGCTTATCGGGACGCAGTGGAAACCAGCCTGGTTGGAACCTGACAAGGTCCGGGAAAGCCCGTAAATATTATTGGTGGGGAGTCGGGGTAGTTCTCTGTTTGCCGGAGTGTGATGTCTTTCCGGTGCCATGGGTTTGTTTGCCGGTTTTGCGCGGGGATAAATTCTTTGCCCCGGAAAAACGTCTGCTAATTTGTTGCTCCAATTGCTTCCTGATTTTTGGATTGGAATTTAGGAAGCGGGATATCTCGGTGCGGCTGGCATCCAGCTCCGGCATGTGGCCGACCAGAAACTGGTCCATCCGGTTGCGCCGCCACTCGGGCAGAGCCTGGTAGGTGGCGGGATTTTGCTTTTGGAACCGCTGTATCAGCATGGCCCGGGCCAGCACCCTCAAACGGCGCTGGCGCCGGAGATCTCCCGACTGGCCCCGGACCTTTAATTTCTGCATCTTGGCGCGGAATTCCGACAGTGCCACGCGGGCCTTAACCCTCTTTTCATTTTTGAAGAATTTAGTGAGGGGACCGGGCCGGCGGGATTTGGAGTCTACAACCGTTTCAAAGCCCTCTTTTACATCCAGTTCTTCCGGGGTAACTGCATCGTCCCGGTTTCCTGAAGCCACCACGGTCCCTTCCAGCACCGATATGGTGGTTGATTTGTTTCCGGCGGTAACCTGAAAAGCGGTGCCCTTGACTGCGGCAACCGCGGTTGGTGTATCAATTTCGAAGCGGGAATCCGGGCTGGCCAGGCTGGACACTACCGCCATGAGTTTTCCCCTGGCCAGCAGCAGGCGTGCCCATAATCCGCCGGTAACCTGGTCTGAACGGAGATCCTTTACAGTAAGTGAGGCCAGGGCGCCCAGTTTTACAAAGCTTTGGTCGCGCAGGCTGATGGTTACACTTCCATTCATACCGGTCGCAATCCGGTCTCCGGGCCCTAAATCCATGTCTTCCTCGGCTGGTGAGGAAGCCGGGTCTCCGGCCTTGGTAATAAACACCTGTCCAGAGAATTCATGGATTACGCCCATAGGGGATGAATCCGGGGCGGCAGTTTTTTCTTCCGGTATGGCTGTACCGGGCTCTTCGCCATGGGCGATACGGTTTCCCGTCAATATGAATACCACCAATAAAACGGGCAGAAAGAAGTTGCGCATGGAGGTATTATCCCCCAGCCATGCACAGGCAGAAGCAGGCTAAAAGGGGGCGTAAAATAGCCATGTGAGGAATGAGTTAATTCACCGATTTCTGGCTGATATTGTCCGGCGTCCCAGATTGCCCCGGAACCGGGTGGAGCGGCGCCGGGCGCTCGCTTGGGGGGCAGCCTTGGCAGGGCTTATCCCGATACTTTTCCTTTCTTACCGGACAACCGAGCGCGAATGGACCGAGCGCCAGGTTATTTCACCCGGGGTCAGGCTGAGGCGGGACTGGATGATGGAAAAGGGGTGGTCAGTCATTCTGCGCGAAGGGCGGCCTGGTCTGCGGGAGGTCCGAATCCATGCCCGGTGGCGGGGATGGCGTATGGTTGAGTCCAAAGAGTTGGAGTCCAAAATACTCCAGGAACCGGTTAAGGAAGTCCGCCTGGTTGGAGTCGAGAATAAAGCCAATGCCATAACAGCGCCAAAGCTCACCAGGGCCGTACGCTCCTTTCGGATGCTGGCGACTGCGTATGATGCTGGTCCCCTGGATAATTCGTTCGAGCATGCCGGGACAACCAAGCTGGGATGGCGGACGAGGAAGGGGATTGTGGCGGTTGATCCGGCAGTTATCCCGCTGAGGAGTCTTTTATATGTGGAGGGTTATGGATTGGCCTGGGCGGGAGATATCGGCGGGGCGATCAAGGGGCAACGGATTGATTTGTGTTTTAACACTACGGAAGAAACGGTTAAATGGGGAAGGAGACAGGCGGGGGTTTATATTTTGCAGACGATCCGGCAATAAGGCCGGCGAGGTGACAACCAATCCAGTTTATTTGGATCGTTTAAATACGGACACAAGAAAGATCACGGTCAGACCCAGCAGGGATAGCGGGGACAAAACCAGGGAGAGAGCAACAATCCAATAGGGCCGGGAATGAGGGAATGGAATCACCTCAAAAAAGTAGACCAGAAGAAAAGAAACACCAACGGACAGCAATCCGATGGAAAGCCTTCCGGAGAGTCTTGGTTTTATTGATGGATTTACGGATTGGAAAAAGGCGATCCGTTTTTCCTGTTTAAAAAGGAAAAATATTGATACGGCGGTTAAAACTAATCCGGTCAGCAGAAGAATCCATAGGGTGGCAGTGGATGACTGTTCCATGTCCCCATGTTAAATGATGCTGCCGCCGGGAAACAATCCCATCCCCGATACGGTTCCGTGAAGCCCTCTGCCGGGATATCCATCAATTTGAGCGCCATCTGGGGCTGTCCGGATAACGATTATTCCTGATTGGGAAAACTTGACCGTTAATAGGGCTAAGGTTAGAATCAATCCAGTTCCCCGCAGTCGACCAGCAAACATTACTTGTGAAAGAGAAGGCTCACTCTAAGGAGGGATAATGTCCCGCTATGTGATGGGAAACGGAAAAGGATCAGCAAGCGAACCGTCTATGCCGCCAGCGCCCGGAGTGGATTTGCGCGGATTAAGGCCGATTGAAGCCCGGGCCCGGGCCTTCGGGGCTTTCTTCAAGGTAAAGCCCGGCCAGCGCGCCATTCTTACGGCAAACAGTTCCGAGGTAGAGAGGGAAATTCAGAAGTGGATTTCCGAGACCGGGCATCGTCTGCTCAAGCACACCAAAGGCGAGGAGAATGGCGCCACGGTTGTAACCTTTGAGCTGATAAAGATGGAAGCCCGTAGGTGAGTTCGGTCGAGAATGTAGTGATAGTCGGCGGTGCCTGCGCCGGCTATACGGCGGCGATATATGCATCCCGTGCCGGCCTGACTCCGATGGTATTTCTTGGTGAAGCCGATGGGGGACAGCTGGCCCAGACGACCGAGGTGGAGAATTATCCCGGTTTTCCCGATGGGGTAATGGGTCCGGAATTGATGCTGCGTTTCCGCCAGCAGGCCGAGAAATTTGGAACCCGCATCGTCCAGAAAAGTGTTGCTTCTGTCGATTTTTCTTCCCGTCCATTTTCCCTGACCGATTCAGAAGGCGGGGTTACCCTGGCGCATACAGTGATAATTGCGACCGGGGCCCAGGCCCGCTGGCTTAACCTGCCCTCGGAACAGCGGATGCGGGGGAAGGGGGTTTCGGCCTGCGCCACCTGCGACGGATTTTTCTTCCGGGGCAGGGAGATTGCGGTTGTGGGTGGGGGTGATACCGCTTTGGAGGAGGCCACCTTCCTGACCAAATTTGCCTCCAAGGTAACCATAATCCACCGGCGTGATGCCCTGCGGGCCAGCAAGGCAATGCAGGACCGGGCCAGGGCCAACCCGAAAATCAGTTTCCTGTGGGATTCGGCGGTTGAGGAGGTGCTGGGAACGGATAAGGTTACCGGCCTGAAAGTCAGGAATATAAAAACCGGTGCATCGGGGGAATTTCCCTGTCAGGGACTATTTCTGGGGATCGGGCATGAACCAAGTACCTCGGTGTTTCGTGGAAAGATCGAGCTGGATGAGGCCGGGTATGTGGTTACAAAAAACGGGACTACGGCCACCAGTGTTCCCGGGGTTTTTGCAGGTGGCGATGTAAGGGATCCCCGTTATCGGCAGGCAATTTCAGCTGCCGGGTCGGGATGCATGGCGGCAATTGATGCTGAACGCTGGCTGGGAGAACAGGGGCTTTAACGGGAAACTTTGAAATCCGATAACGGAGGGTAACCTCCGTTAAGAAAAACAGGCATATTTACCTCCCCATCGAATCCAATTGACGCGAAATAATCTGGTAGTTTTTATCGTCCGGGCTCATTTTTAGCGCCTTATTTATAAGCAGCCGCGCCCTGGCAAAATTACCCACGGTTCCCTGAACTGATGCCGCCGTGGCCGCGGTATAGGCGGATAGCGGGTTCATTCGCCAGGCCTCTTCGGCATGGGGCAGGGCTTCGGGCGCCCGTCCCAGGCGGAGCAGGGCATGGGCCATTCCCAGATGAAGGCGGGGATGATTTACCCCCAGCGAAACGGCTTTCTGGAAGTCCCGCAATGCCCCGGGGTAGTCTCCCATCAGGTTTCTGGCATCCCCCGACCTGAGCCAGGTTGAGCCCACATCCTGCATCAGGGGGGAGACTTTTTTAAGCAGTTGGATGGCATCATTGGGCCGGCCCTGGTCCAGTGCTTCATCCGCCTTTTGAAATTCAATCGCCTCGAAAACCGGAAGTGCCGGCAGGGGCCGGGGTTCATGCCGCTGGCCCAGGCGGTAGAGCGTGTAGTTGTCAGTCTGCCAGACTGCTTCGGCCCGCTCAGACAATAGCCGCTTCCATTCCTTCCAAATCCCGATGGGAACATCAAAATATCCGGGTATTTTCAGGTATTGGCCTGCCCCGGGCCCGGTCGACAGCAGCCAGCGAAACCCGATCTGCCTCAGTTTTTTGTCGATTTCCGGCGCGGTTCGCCGCTCGAGAAGGATTTTGGTTATCCGGGAGGTTCCATAATGGAAGTCGGCGATGCATTCCCGCTCAACATAATAAGTAGAGAAATGGCACAGGAACATTATCCGGGCATTGCTTGGAGTGTTGGCATTTATGTAATCACGCGCGTAGGAAGTCCAGGGTGGGGGCGTCAGCCCTATTTCCAGTTTGCTGTGTGCAGTTTCCAGACCCAGCGGCATGGAAAACGGGGCGAAAAATACCCATTGAATTGCCGCCCCGGAATAGGCACCCCATATCAGCCCGGCTTCCAGGAAAGTCCGGGTCATACTGCGGGCGGCATTGCTGGTTGCCATGAAGTCCTCCACGGCAGACTCCACCAGTAGGCAGATGGCGGGAAGTATGGGAAGAAGGAAGCGCGCGTCGGGCGCCAGCATGAACCAGGCAGCCAGATAACCCAAGACCGCGCGCCGGAGCATTTTGAGGATCGGTGTGGCGGGGGTTCTCGCCACCAGAGGGAGGAATCCTGCAATGGCGGGCAGAAGCGGGCCGTCGACCCGGCCATTATCAAAAGCCAGCGCGGTAATCCGGGTAGGAAAGTTGGCGAACCAGCTGATGAGCGGGCTCTCTTTGGCGAAGAAGGGCGTGACATCCAGGGGTATGTCGGCATGGGTTCCGAATAGCGACCCCAGATATGGCCAGAACGGATTTCCCCTCAGCAGGTAATCCTTAGCCAGCCAGGGAAGGAAAGGAAGAAGGGCAGCTGCCGCCCACAACAGGGCAGCCCGGCGGCCAGAACGGGAGTTAAGACGTCCTGCTCCGGCGGCGGCTATGCCGGCTACAAAGAAGATGCCGGTGTATTTACAGGACAATCCAAAGCCGGCGAATATTCCCGATGCCAGCAGGGCGGATGCAGAACCGGTTCGCCACCAGCGCGCGAACAGGACGAGGGAGGCCGTCAGAAAAAATGCGAATCCGGGGTCGATGTAGGCCCGGTCGAAAAGAACCAGGAACAGCGGTGATGCGGCAACAAGGAGAAAAGCCCAGCGACCCCGGACTCCCACTTCCCGCGCGAGGGCGGCCAGGGAACAGAGGAGCAGGATGGAAAAGGCGCCGTTAATGTATCGGGCCAGGCACTCGCCCTGTAATAGCAGGCCCAGAGTGTAAGTCATCTCGATCAGGAATGGGAATGGAGCGCAGTAGTGGTGCCAGACATCATAAAACTTGTGGTGATAGACATAGAAAGATGGAAGGCGCAGATGGTAGGTGAGGGCATCCCAGGCCATTTCCACATTCGGCAATCCGGTGAGCACGATAAAGCCGGCTAGAGCGAGAACTCCCTTGGTTAGCGGGGTCAGCGGGGGGAGTCCGGGGAAACCGGATGGAATGCTCCGGATGAATGTCCGGGCTTTCCACGCACAGGCTGCCCCGATAAGCGCGAGGAGGGGGTGGACTATCCATGATGGCGGGGCGAATAGTAACCCGGCCATTCCGGTTGCCAGCACACCGGTTGCGGCGAAACCAAGTCCGAAACCTAACCGGGCGAGAGACAGCCTCGCCAGCGCCGGCGATATCAGGCGGGCTATCGTTCCGCCCGCCCACCATGAGGCACCCAGTATTCCCGCCAGATCAGCTGCAGCCGTTATAAACAGCGACCAATTGGCGGTCAGGACTGCAAAGGAAAATTCCGGCTTGATGAAATACTGGCGGAACGCTTCGACAATGTGGACGGGGTTCAGCATGAAGAGGGGACTCCACAACAAAAGGAGGAGAAGGTTCCAGGCGAACAGCAGAACCAGAATCAATTTCATTTCTTTCCTGATTATCCGGTTGAAGGGGTGCCGCGGGGAAGCCCGCCGGGGCCGCCGATTAGAATCGCATGCCCAGCGAAAGCGAGAGGGCGTCCTGGCGGGATGCCCCGATGCTGTAAGGGTGGTAGGCGAGATCTATCTGGTAGGTCAGCCAATCGGAGAATATCCGGATGGAGGCGCCGACCGAAAGACCCTTGGACCCCGAAGCGGACTCTTTTTCAGCTCCCCATGGAAGCAGATATCCCATCCGTACGCCCATTTTTTTCAGGCGCCAGTATTCCGCTCCGATGGAAAAAGTGTTCAGTGATTCCTTAACGGTTATGGTTTCGTCTTTCAGTCGTTCGCTGGCGGACACCCCAACATAGGAAGCGTTCTCAATGGCAATAATCGCAAAGTTTCCGGAATCCTCGTAGGGAATTACGCCTAAAGATACATTTAGGGTTTGGGGAAGAGGCTCATCAGGGCCAGCTGGGAAACTGTAGTCGCTCCCGAAATTTCTTCCGGAAAGGCCAATGCGGAATGGGTCAAGCTGGAGCAGTAATCCCCAGTCCAGCGCGATGGCTCTGGCCTGATAGAGATCCTTGGATACACCCTTGGTGTAGCCCAGGGTCATGTTGACCATTTTTATCCCGAATCCAATTGATAGAGGGGATACGGTTCGGACGCCGGGCATCAGGTGGCTGAACCTGAATGAAACATAACCGCCGAGCACGGTGTCGTACGCATGGGCCGGGATTGCCGGTATGTCGGAGACCAGGGGACCATTGTCGATATCTGGGGATCCCCGGTAGATGAAGGCGATCCCCCCGGTTCCCCACCTTCCCAGCGGATGGGATGCCAAAATGGATTCGTGGTAAGTGCCTTCGAGCATCGCCAGATGGGTGAAACGGAATTCCTTTTCGCTGGAAAGGCAGAGGCCGGCGGGGTTATACATCATGGCTCCGGCATCGTCGCCGATTACCGAGTAGGCCTGGCCTACGCCCCAACCCCGGGTTTCCACGGGAATCTTCAGGACATCGGCTCCGGCGACACCGGGACTGGCCCAGACGGATCTGCCTGCTGAAAGCAGGGACAGAACCGCAAAGATAAACAGGGCATTGGGTATTCGGTTGGTTTTCACTTTGTTCCTGTCAATATTAATGATATCGGTCTCCCTGCACTCCAACAATCCCCCGAAACGGCTGATTATCAGCGTTTCATCGCCTTTACAGTCCAATTCTGGCCGTTTGAAACGGCTTCAATCGCCCCCAGTTGGTCGGTACGGGCCAATTGAGTTCCCTGGTCGGAATATCTGATGACAATGGCCGGATGGGGGTGGCCGAACCGGTTATGGGCGCCCACGGAGGCGACAGCATTACCGGGATTGAAGGCCTCAAGAAAACGCCTTGAGGAGGCCGAGGCGCTTCCATGATGGGGTACTCCGAGCAGGCGGCCCGGTCCGGCAAGCCGGCGAATTTGGCGCAGCAGAAGCGATTCAGTTGGAACCCGGATGTCAGCCGGAAGCAGCAGGGAGGTTTTTCCGTATTCGACCGCCAATACGGCCGAGTTGGCGTCCTCGATGTTGGCCTGGGGGCCCACTTGAAGGAATCCGGCTGGCGGGCTGAGAAAACGGATGCGGACACCCGGCTCGCCGGAAAATTCCATCCCGGAATGGACAATTCGCAGCGGGATTTTCCTGGACGACATAACAGAAAGAATATCCCCGAAGTCCAGGTCTCCTTTCAGGCCCTGGCCGGTGACATAAAGCGAGTCCACGCGAATCTGCCTCAAAACGGCGGGAAGTCCCCCCTCATGGTCGGAGTGCGGATGGGTAAGGATGACTCCCGCAAGCCGGCCGATTCCCCGGGATTTCAGGTGGGGAGCCACGACCGAACTGCCGGCATAGGGTGGTCCTCCGTCTACCAGCATGGCCCGGCCGGAAGGAAGCCGGATAATAATTGCCGAGCCTTCGCCGACATCGAGGAAGGTTATGGACAGATTCCCTGGCAGCGGACGGATGGCGGCATGCCAAATGATTATTGCCATGACGGTGGCGCCTGATATGGCGGCAGCCTTCCCTGCCCGAAGAAGGGGCAAGAGCCGTTCTTTTTCCCTTCGTTCATCCTCCGGAGAGGGCAGGTGGGTAATGGCGTAGGGGGAATCCGGATTGGCGACTTTTTTAATCGGGGATGCCTGCATCCACAGGAGCACACCAATCAGCCAGGTTATATACGCCAACCATCCGATATTGGAGAAGGGCGGAACAACAACTGAGGCATAAGGAATGTGGGAAAAGCCCTCAACAACATACAGGACTGCCAGGAGGCACCATTTGAGTCCCGTGCCAAGAAATAGTCCTACTATGGGAATCCAGCCGAATGCGAGAAGGAGAATTCCACCGGAAAGGAAAATTCCCATGACGGGAGTAACCAGGAGGTTGGCCAGGGCGCCGAAGAGGGGGAGCTGGCCGAAGAGGGTGGCCAGAAGCGGTAGCAGGAATAATTGCGCCGAAATTGTGCACGCCGCCGCTTCAGCCATCCATCTGGGAATTGGCCCGCGCCGCTCCGTCAGCCAGCCGGTCATCAGGATTACTCCGAGAGTGGCCATGAACGAAAGCTGGAAAGACCGGTCCCACGGTCCGCCGGGATCGATGGCCAGCAGGATTAATCCTGCAGCTCCGAGGGCATTAAGGGCGTTGCCGGGCCGCCCCAGCATTTGTCCTGCCACCATGAGCCCGAACATCAGGGTGGAACGGACAAGCGGAGGTTCCGCCCCGCAAAGGAAAAGATAGAAGACCAATATGGGAATCGTGATGGGGGCGGCCTGGGCCCGTGAAAATCCAAAAGCCCCCAGCACCCAGAGGCAGAGCATGGCCAGAAGCCCGACATTGAGCCCGGAAGCGACGAGGATGTGCATGAGCCCCGTTGTCCGGAAGGCATCAAGGATATCGGGGGAGAAATCGCCTGAAGACAATCCAAAAACAATTGAGGCGAGCAGTCCACTTTCCGGCGCACCGACCAACTGGTCCAGTCTGTTGGTGGCCCAGGAACGCATGGTGAGGAGAATCTTTTTGGGTTTGCTTCCGTGGTCCCGGGTTAAGATCTGGAATTCCTCCGGCTTCCAGGCCGAGAGCATGGCATATATTCCCCGACGCGTCATTGATGCCCGGAAATCGGATTGGCCGGGATTGGTGGGAAGTGAGGGGGCAATAAGGGAACCGCTGACCCGGATAATGTCGCCGTAGGCGGTGATGGTGTCCGTCCAGTGGAGGGTGGCGCGGATTAAGCCGATGGTGTGCTGTGTCCGATGTCTGGGCGTGGTTACGGTGTGCAATCTAATGAGAAGGGCGGTAGTTCCCCGGTCAAGGGAGAGAACAGGCTTTTCGATAACGAGGCCTTCCACCAGGACATTTTTTACCGGCATGGAGATGCGGCCGACATGATTCGATGGCAGAGGCTGGGCGTACAGGGCATAGCGGGCAGAGCCAATTGTCAGGACTGTAAGCAGGCCCGTTAACAGGGCGGTCCATTCACGACCCGTGCGTGAGGCTATGTGCCAGAAGAAAAACAGGGCGAGAGCGGCTACGAGGGAAACCCATAGAGGAATGGGCAGGGATTCTTGTGCCAGCAGGCCCAGCGTAAAAGCCAGGGTTGCCCACATAAGGGGCGCCCCCCGGAACAGCTGGAGCCACTCGCTTCCAACTTTTCCCGCTCCCCCCGGCTCTGCTTCCTTATATAGAGGCAATTCCACTGGCGGTGTAGGATGGCAGTCTTTTCTTGAACTGGCAATAGGACAAAGGCCAATTTAGGGGAAAAGAATCTTTGCCCACCTGCTGTCAAAGCCGCCATTTTGTCCCGTTTATCTCCTTCAGCCCGGGATAGAGTCTAAACAAGGAGAACAACAAATGAGAAAACAGGAAGGACAAGCCCAGTTGGTTAGCGCCGCGGTTGAGGCGGTGCGGATGATAATTCGGACCCTGCGTCCGGTTCCCCGGGTCAGGCTGCTCCGGGTATCGGACCTTCCATATAACAGTGGATGGCGCAGGTCATGAAACCGATCATTAGCCGGAAAGAGGGGGCCGGAATAAAACGGGGTTTAATTATCCCGGGAAGGCCAGTGCGGAAGCGACGAGCGTGGGGCTCCGTATTAGCAGGACAAACCCCGGCGAAAAGGGGTAGGGTAATAGCGATTGAATCGCTGGTCCTGGAGCATTGGATTAATTGCTCGGGATATTCGACCCCGGAAGCTCTTGAGGGCTATCGGGCGGTGGGATAGGGGGATTTATGGCGCAAGCTTGGAGGCTGAGTCCGTCGGATTTCGGGTTCCTGTGGAACGAGTGTAAACGATGTTTTTACCTCAAGGTGGCCCGGGGGTATCCCCGTCCGTTCGGCGCATTCCCGAAGATATTCGGTGTCATCGATACCACGATGAAGGAATATTTTGAAGGGAAGGAGATTTCTTCGATTGTCCCCGAACTTCCTGGCGGTATTGTGCAGGCGGGTGAAAAGAAGGTGGAATCAACACCCATCGAAATTCCTGGTCATCCCGGACAGTGTTATATCTACGGCAATTTTGACACCATCGTGAAGTTTGCCGATGGAGGCTGGGGGATTATCGACTTCAAGACTTCTGAAACCAAGCCGGAAAAAGCCGTTCTTTATGCCCCCCAGCTTCACGCCTATGCCTATGCGCTGGAAAACCCCGCCCCCGGAAAACCGCGGTTGGCCCCGGTTACGAGGTTGGGCCTGTTGTGTGTTGAGCCTTTTGCGATGGATCGCTCACCGGAAAATATCTACCGGTATCTGGGAAAACCCGCCTGGATCGAGATTAAGCGGGACGATGGCGCCTTTATGAAGCTCCTTGGCGAAGTCTTGGATGTCCTGGCGGCCAAAGAGCCGCCCCAGTCCGGCGACAGATGTCCTCATTGCGCCTATCGGGATAAGGCGCGGGCAACCGGGCTCTGAGCCACGCCACGCCGGTTATCCTTGATGCCCTAGCACTGGCCGCCAACCAGGAGCTGGACCGGTTGGAGAAGGTGGAGAACCGGCCCCGCCATTTTATATTCGGGATGGAGGAGGCCTCCATTCAGGATGATGAAGCCGGATACGCGGTAGTTTTTCGCCACTGTCCCGAACAGGTCGCCCGCTCCGCCCAGTTTGAGGAGGAGGGTTCGCTTTTCAAGGTGGGGGAGCAGTTCATCCGGGGGTCGGCAGAAAAAACCGGGTATGGATTGGAGATATTCTTTCCCGCCGAGGAAATGGAGATTGCCGGGGTGGACCCGGTGAAGTTCCGGGAATCCATTGTTGGAGGCGTCGAGTTTGTGATGGATACCCGGGGGCTGGCGCGCAGTCTCCAGGAATTTCTGGTCCGGCACCAGGATGCCGCCAACCGGATGGTGGCGGACATCGCCCAAAAGACTGAAGTTCAGGCATGGGATTCCGGCGTAGTTTTGGCGGATTCCGGCGGATTAAACCACTCGCAAAACGAGGCGGTTAAAAAGGGCCTCTCCCAGCGGGCGCTGTTTGTTTGGGGGCCTCCGGGCACCGGGAAAACCCGCACACTGGCAGCGCTTACCGCTAACCTGCTTAAAGGCGGGAAACGGGTCCTTCTCACCGCCATGTCGAATGCCGCCCTGGATAACCTGCTTGATGCGGTCGCCATCCGCCTGGGTGACCGGGTCCGCGACACCAGCATCGCCCGCCTGG
>Ga0315272_10001197_pt1 | contig 12920 bp, 11 predicted proteins | sample C3_middle_MG_FD_203918 | JGI IMG/M metagenome (GOLD analysis project Ga0315272, IMG submission 203918) | Sediment microbial communities from Yellowstone Lake, YNP, Wyoming, USA - C3_middle | ecosystem: Environmental > Aquatic > Freshwater > Lake > Sediment | place: USA: Wyoming | collected...
CCTTTTATACTTCGCTACCTCTTCTTTTGTCTTGTATTCCCTCCATATAGCCTGTTTGTCCCAAACAAAGTATTTAGGTGTACAAATCAGGATTTTTTTTAAATTGGTTGCTATAGTGTAGGTTTTTGACTTCTTTTTTAAATTTCCTAAGACTATCAAGGATTACCTGGTCATCCAGATCAAAATTCTGTTGCTTAGCCCAGTTATATAAGACTTTATAACTCCATTCCTGATTTGAGTAGGTTAAGGTTCGCAACCAACTTATCTTATAAGTTAAGAGTTGTTTGCTACCTGAGTGTTTTTTTAATGTTTAGAAGTTTTGCATAGTGAACACTTGTGGGCACGAAAACCCTTCCCTTGTGAAAAGTATACATATCATTGTTAATCGGTTTTTCATATCACCGTTTTTTAAAGAAGGGGGAGGTTTTCCGGTTTCCTCCCCTTCTAGTAGACGAAAACAACGATATGTACAAGTATATATTTCACTAAACAGAGTCGGTTGTATCTCAGATTCAAAATTAAATACCATCGTGGTATTTCTGTCCTTTTGTTTGATCTTTGGTTCTCCTAAGAAACTCAAATGTTTCCTGATTTTGTCAATTGATGGTCCAAATGGTTCTGCTGAAATCTGAACCAAATCTATATCTTCCGAATATCTGGGTTGTGTTTCCAGAAAAAGTTTATGTAAAGCCGTACCTCCCCGGAAAGCAAGTTTTTCAGCTATAATCTCATCTGAAAATAATTCAACTAGTGAACGACAGATAATCAAATCCTGTTCAATCTGTTCATTAGACGTCCAGGGAGCAAATTCAGACCATTCTGTAATATATTGTTGTGGGATCATTCGTCTATTTCAATTTCTGCATTAACGATTACTTTCCATCGGTTTTCTGATGAGAATCCTTTGGTTGGAGCGGATGCTTTTAACGGGATCCTGAAAAAATCTAAGCCATTGTTCTGAGAGGCTTCAAATAATTCATTAGCAAGGGTCTCGTTATTTATAACTTTCTCAATAAGATACCCAAGTCTTTGTATAGCAGTAGAAGGAGTTGAAGTAAAAAATATTGGATCAAACTCCTTGGGATCCATTTCCTCTACAAGCCCGTTCAATACGGTAGCTACCCTGGTAATTCCTCCGGACCTTTTTTCAAACTGGACAAGATCACTGGCAGTCAATACCGGTGAAGACACTTTAAGATAACCTGACTCAGTTTTACGTTCTTTTAACAACCTGATTTCAATATTACTTTTACTGATGAAATTCACTTTTAATCCTTTCTTATGAGAAGGACGAAGCACTGGGAAATCAGTTATAACAAAATATTCCTGAGGCTGCTGGTGTACCGCTCCATATAAAGCTGCAGCACTTAATAATCCTACATAATATGGTCGGTTAAGAAATTTCATGAAATTATCCATGAACAAAGCAGCAGGAAGAATCCCTCTGTTTGCGTATTGTGCAGAGATTATTAAATAGAATCCTTTGTGGAATGAAACTATTTTCCCCTTCTTCGATAATCTTTTTAAAGCACTTTTTATTGCTACTCCAGAGTAGTTCGGTAATTCCTCCTCTAACTGATTCAATGAAAATGAAATTCTTCCCTTTTTTTCAAGATTTTCAATCCATTGACTTACATTTATGTTAAGCTGTTCCAGCATATAGTTAAAAGTGATATTTTGCGAAAGGTGCCGTTTTTCGGCCTTTTTTGCAAAAAATCTATTTTAATTTTTATCAGTAAATTTATGTGATAAGTTAAATCGCGAAATATGTATTCAGAAGAAGATGATGATATCATAAAGCCGGAAAGACTTCCTATTTACCGGAAAGGAAAAGAGATTTTTGATATGGTAATTAAAATAACTGATCTTATCCCTGAGAACGAAGAATATCTTAATGAGGTTAAAGCCTGCATGTTAAATAATGCGGCACTGCTGACTGTGAAAGTGGCTGGCGCTGAGGCAGCAGGGTTGTATGACCTTAAAATGGAAAACGCTGCCATAATACGTAAGGCAGCACGCGACCTGATGGTCCAGCAGCATTCACTTGATATGTTTAGTTTTGAATATGTTGAATACTATCAGATTGTAAGAGACCTTATTGAAGAATACCGGCTCCTTTTCATTGACTGGGTGGAAGGATTTGATAAATGGGATTATGTTATTGACCGATGGGGACTATTTAACCCTCCGGGTATAGGACCCTTCGACAAAGACCCCGACGATGACATACCATTTCGCGGTTTTGAAGAGGATCCCGAAGAATTATAAGCTGCCTATAATGCATGTCCAATATTTTAATATTTTTGGACATGGCCGTAAAACATGTCCATTTGTATCCATATAGGGGGTTTTCTTATCAAAGATCTGAATTACAAAAAGTTAAAACCTGGAATAGATCGTTAGATTTTATTATGCTGATAATTAATCGCATAAAAAATACTAAGCTTCTCATCCCGACTTTTGGAATCATAAGACCTTTGTAAATCAATATATTACAACTGTCTTATTCTTTATGGTTGATTTATTTGCCATATTTTAAAATGCAGATTCACCTCCAGAAGCATGTGTCTTACTTTGAATGTAGTTTAATAGTTTGATTTTGAAAATTTGATCATAGCATAATGGGTATCTTTTGTTTTAATTAACTTTGGGCTGCCAAATGAAATTATTAAAAATAAATAACATGGACTTTAGAGTAACAAAACAAGTTTCTGTAGCATTATTATGTGCATTGACAGTGTTTATTTCATGTAAACAGCAGGAGAAGAAGGAACCAATTTCACAAGCAGTGAAGCTTAAAATGACTACTACGTTTCCTGAGGGAATAGCCATACCTGACAAGGTAGACTCCCGGTTGGGAACATTAAATTTCCGTGATGGATTTCCCGATAAGGCAACCGTTGACATTCTTTATGATAATCTGGATTTTCAAAGGGCTGTGCAATCATATTTACTCGCACTTCCGGCAGTTAACATGATGGGTCTGAGGGAAGGATTGACAAAACTTGGTCCACCTAACTTTACGATTCCCACATTTGAATCCATGATGGATTCCCGTTCATTGTTTTTGACAGCCAATGCAAACACCGCTTATACCTGGATTTGGATTAACCTGCATGAAGGTCCTCTGGTAGCAGAAGTTCCACCTATGATTCTTGGTATGATTGACGATTTCTGGTTTCGTTACGTTACAGACATAGGTATCGTTGGTCCTGACAAGGGGCAAGGTGGTAAGTACCTTCTTTTGCCACCCAATTATCAGGGAGAAATACCTGATGGTTACATAGTTGTAAAAATACCTACCTATGAATCTATTCTTGTCTGGCGCAATTTCCCGGTGAATGGAGATATCAAACCTTCTATAGCGAATCTTAAAAACCTTACTAAGATTTATCCCTTATCCCGGTTAAAAAATCCGAAGGCCAATACCTTTGTTAATGTTTCAGAAAAAGATTTCAGCACCATTGCCCCGGCAGATTATACCTTTTGGGATTACTTAAATGTTGTAGTTCAAAATGAACCTGTTGAATCGCTTGACCCGGTGACCTTAGGTTTCTTTGCTTCTATCGGCATAGAAAAGGGGAAACCTTTCGCACCTGATGCCAGGATGAAGAAAATTCTTACCGAGGCAGCCTTTGTTGGCGATGCCACTGCCCGAACACTAACATATCAGAGTCGTATTCCGGAAGCATTTTATTATCCTAACAGTACATGGCGGCAATGGTTAGGTGGCTATAAATTCGAGTCACAATCAGGTGTACGTTATCTGGATGCTGCAGCATTTTTCTATTTCTATGCAACAGGTGTAACCCCTGCTATGGAAGCGAAAATGGTTGGTCAGGGGTCTCAGTATGCCGTAGGCATTGTGGATTCAAAAGGCAATCCATTGGATGGTGGTAAAAATTACCGCTTACATGTGCAGCCAAATGTTCCGGTTAAGGATTTCTGGTCAGTTATCTTATACGATAACCAAACACGTTCAATGCTTCAGACTGACCAGCAATTCCCAATGGTTACAAGTCAGAACAAGAATTTAATTGTCAATCAGGATGGTTCAGTTGACGTTTACTTTGGTCCTAAAGCGCCATCTGGCATGGAAAACAACTGGATACAAACAATACCTGGCAAAGGATGGAACACATTATTCCGTCTTTATGGTCCGTTAGAGCCCTGGTTTGATAAGACATGGAAATTATCGGAGATAGAAGAGATAAAATAACGCCTGAAGAATCAGGACTTATTTATCAGCTTGCTTTCCTGATGTAAGCATCAAGTCAGGTAATATATAGTTTCGAAGTATTTGTTGCATTGATTTAAATATCAATTAAATGCCCTGAATTTTTTGTTTGGGGCATTTTGATTTTACAGGGATTTTCACTCCGACTCATCAAATCAAAGGGTCTTGTGAATACCAGAATTACAGGGCTGTTTGGGTAACAAGAAAGAATAAATAAAACCTGACCAATTACTTTGTATCCTGCGTTGATTATTTTTTAATAAAGCACTAACTTTAATTGTTTTTACAGCAATTATAAATTTAACAGAATCAATAATGAAACGGGAACAGTATATCCCATTTGATAAAGAATTCCTGCTCGAACAACAAATAGAAGAATACACTGCAGATAAGAAGGAGACCAGGGCTTTTAAAAAACTGTTCGATATTCTGGAACATTATTTTCACTATGAGGCATTTGACCTTATCCGTAAACTGAAACAAAATTATGCGTTATTCGACCCTGATCTTAATCAAAAAGAACGGGAAGGATTTATCGGAAAAAGTGATTTCACAGTTTTTAAAGAGACTCTTCTTAAAGTTCTTGAGCGAGGCAACTATAATCGTGTCGACCAGGACACATTAAGCGAAGCTTTCAAAAATTCCGATTTGATAGGTTTGAAACTTGCAATTGACTTTAACGATTTTAAAGATTATGGATTGTACGTAAGGGGCCATCATAAAACAAGGGGAAAGGTAACTAATTTTTTTCTTTGGAAGAAAGAGATTGAGTTTGAGTACTATGACCGTGTAATGATTTATCTTAATTATAACGATGCAGATTATTTCAGCGAAAAGAAGGTTCGTTCAGGCAAACTGCCATTTGATCCGGGATGTATAGTATTAAAAATCTTCAAGCGTGTTCCTAAAAACGATCTCGAAACAATTTTTCCGAATGCAGTACCCAGGATGTCGACAACAGATAAAATTTTGTTTTGGGTACCTGGTATCGGCGGAGGCATTTCGTTATTAAGTACAAAAGTAATTCCTGCATTGATTTTAATGTATGCGGCTTACAAATCAGGTGAGTCAATAGACTTGTTAAATAGCAAAACAGCATTAAATCAGGGTTTAATTGCACTTGGAGTATTGGGTGGTTACCTGTTCCGCCAGTACAGCAGCTTTGTGAACAAGAAAATAAAATTCTCAAAAATGCTTTCTGATAGTCTTTACTTTAAAAATCTGGGAAACAATAGCGGAGCATTTTACTCTTTATTAAACTCTTCGGAAGAAGAAGAGCTTAAGGAGACAATTCTGGCATATTCATTTTTAAACAGGAGCAGGAACCCTTTAACTTCAGAAGAGCTCGATTATCAGATTGAATCATGGTTTAAAACAAAGCTCGATACAGACCTTGATTTTGATGTGAAAGATGCTTTGTTGAAATTGAAAAATATTGGTCTTGGCATCGAAACTAACGGCAAATGGGAAGTTATCCCGTTAGACAAGGCTCTCATCAGAATAGATGAAGTATGGGATGGAATTTTTGAGTATAACCAGAAATAGCTGAATACCCTTGTTTCGCTCGCATGTAATTGGTTTTAAAAGGCTCGAAGATGATCTGGCTGCTCTTTCACTTGCGATTTGCAATCGGGGCCATTTGCTATTTTCTCCAAAATAGAATTCTTCATAATCGTTAATATTAATTACATTTGTTTAAGGTGATGGAGTTCACCGTTAACCGCCCAAAAGGCTGATAAATCCTGCTAATTTTGTGTTATTTCTGACTGATCTCGACAATATCAAAGATTTTATTTCTGTCCCATTCAAGCCAGTATTTTATTGCATTATGGCGAATAAGTTTCCAGTAGCCATCGTCCATTAATCCGAATTTCACAATCCCTTCATTAATATCTGCATCTACCTGCTCAAGATATTCCTTTTTTAGAGTGATTCTGACAGAACGATCTTTATATTTAAAAACAGCCGATGGCTGTACCTGGCTGTCGGCAGCGAGATGGATCGTCCCCATGCCTAAAGTCGCTCCAGTGCTTACCTGGATGCCATCCGTGAGACAACTATACGGCGGTTTTGTTCCTGCATAAGAAGTAACTTCGAGCACATCGGGTCCAACCCCGAATAATTCACGCGCCCTTATACCCATCTTTGCACCAACAATTGAAAATACGCCCAGGTGCCCGTGAAACTCGTCAGTCATTACATTGGCTTTCCATTCTTCAGGTCCATAAAGGGCAATAGCAGAGTCAATGAATGGACGTATATCATAATTAAACAATTCCCGCTGAACCGGAAACCCGTTGAATACTACATTGTGTTCTGAAACATAAACACCATTTATCATGTCATTGATGGCTTCGCGTACTCCACGAACGTCATATTCTTTGTTATATCTGACATTTAATTTGTCAATATCGGTATTGATACCGAACAGTTCAGGATTTGTTAAGTACAATGCCACCAGATCATCACATAATCTGAAGTGGTTTTCTTTCACTTTTTCAACGACTGGTTGCTGAATGAAAACATAATTGAGAACATGAGCAAGCCTGGTGCCGGATTGTTTCACTATACCAACCATTGAAGCATCAAATACTGCATCAGGAAGATTGAGGTTTGAAATGACGTCAATTCTTAGTTTTGATTTGAAAAGTGCGTCAGCGCTTTCCTTATCAAATTCATAATTAAATCCCTGCGAGGGTTTTGCAGATTCATTGTACCAAACAATACGTTCAATCTTAGAAGAGATCCGTATATCCTTTTTAACCGCTTTTTCAATGTTCGTCAAGGGACCAAGACAAACCATGATTATTTTCTCAGTCTCATTGTTCAATACTTTTAAAATATAATCAGCTCCATTCATATCTGCTTTCTGACCACTGGTATGGCTGCCCCATCTGATGCTCCTGTTAAACTGGCGCCATGGCGGATTAATACCTTTCAATGCCTCCCCACACGCAACAGGGATATTATCCTTATTGAATTCATGAAGTAGTACACTTACTTTTTCTGCACCTTCACCGGGAGGTAATGAACCATCGGATGTTATTATTGCTTTTACAATTATCTCAGGTCTTGCCAGTAATATACTTATGGCCCGCATATCGTCAAATCCGCAGTCGGTATCAATAATAACACTATGGTTTAATTTTTCAGGTAATGGCTGTGACGAAGCACGGATGGCCAGCAGAATGAATAACAGGCAAGCAAAACTTTTTCTCATAGTGAACATGATTTAATCAATAGAATATTTAAGAATTTCAGAATAGATTGACATTAAACTAAAAATGAAGGTTAATACCACCAAATACTATAATTCCGGGCATAGGATAGCCATAGTTAATATAATATTTCTTATTGGTAAGATTTTCACCCTTTATAAAAATATCAAAATACTTATTAAACATATATGATATTCTTGAGTTTAATAATGTGTAACTGTTCTTTACTTCCTGCGGTGTGACCTGTATATAAAGATTGTTAATGTACTGAGCAGAAAGGTTAAAATTGAATTTGTTCCATTTATATGTTCCGCTTAAATTCAATTGTTGTTCAGGAGCAGCAACTATTGGCTCTTTAATGGAAATATAACTATATGTTGCATTAATTGAAAGCATATTAACCGGTTTAAAAGAACCAGCAAATTCTATACCCGTGTTTGAGAATTTCCCGGAATTTTGATTTTGAGGTCCGGTTGAGCTCATTACTGTTTGTATAAGGTTATCACCATTGGCTTTGAACAGAGTCAATTCAACTGAAACTTTGTTTTGAAATAAATTCTGTAAGACGCCAATCTCATAATTCATCATTCTTTCAGGCTGTAAGTTGGCATTAGCGGGAGTCCACAGGTAAAGTTCGCGAATTGTAGGACTTCGGAATCCTTTCGATACTGAGGCTTTTAATGTTGTTTTTGTAGTAGGATGATATGCCAGTCCCCCTGTTGGTACAGGTTCATTTCCGAATGTACTGTTATGCTCAAGTCTGAAGCCCGCATTCAATGTCAATTTTGTAAATAATTCTTGCTGAACATAGGCATAACCAGCCATCTCCCAGACAGTTGTGTCACCAAATACAATCCCGTCACCATTCATGGCCTTTAGGTTTTCTGCAATTCCCCCATATTTTTTATAATCTGTGCCTATTGTTATTGTATTCCCTTTAAATAAGTTAAACCCCTGATAAAATATTATGCCATAGTTTTTGTCTATTGAGTGAAATCCATCAGATATGTTGTGTTCCCCGAAGTTGTAAAAAAATCTGACCGAACCACTTGATTTATCAAACTTGTTATCAAGAGCCACTGCGCCCATGCCACGAGTAATATCATAAGTGCTGCCTGCGTTACCACTTTCAGGTCCAGGGTCCGTACCATCGAAATTTGCAATGCTTAAGTCACCATTGATCTTGAAATTTCTATTAATGTCATATCCAACACGAATGTATCCGTTGTTTATCTTAAAGTCAGATGAATCACGATGACCATCAGTCTGGTCGTGGTTAAAAGAAGCAAAAACACTTAATCCATTCTTCTTATATCCTGCGTTAATCATATATTTCTGAGTATTGTAAGAGCCATACATTAAACGGCTATTCGCTTTAAAACCATCTTCTTTCTGTTCTTTAGTGATAATATTGATTACCCCTCCCATTGCATTCGTACCATACAGGGTCGATGCTGGTCCGCGTATTACTTCAACCTTCTCAATATCGGAGGCGATATATGCATCAGGCAGTGGATGCCCCATTATACCCATAAACTGGGGATTACCGTCAAGCATTACAAGAACTTGTGTGTTGGGACTTCCGCCAATGCCTCTGAGCGAGATCTGACCTGCTGAGCCTGTCGATACTCCAAAACCGGTAATGCCTCTTTCGGTGACAAATAATCCAGGCACTTGCTCTGACAAAACAGGCAGTAATGCTGATTCCGAACTGCTTTCAATTTTCTCTTTCGAGACTACTGAAACAGTTAACGGAACATTATTCCGATTTACAGACGTCTTGGATCCTGTTATGATAACCTCATTTATGTTAATTGTATCTTTAAGGATACTCTTTTCCTGCTGTGAGTATCCGGGTTTTGAAATTATCAAAATAGCAATCACTAATATTAAATCTCTCTTTCTCATTTAAAACAGTTGAAGTGTTACTGGTTGTTAATTTCGTGTTACAGTAACGTTAAAAATAAAACCCGTGAGGGCAGTTAATATAAAATGCATTTTCAGTATTCCGTGTTATTGCATAGTCGAAAAATGAATTATTCAGTCCGGCTCATTACCAGCTTACCATGAATAATACCTTTGATACCGATCAGTTTATCAGATAACTCAGTCAGCCTGTTAGCAGTTCCTTTAACTGCAATGATTTCCAGGCAATTATCATGTCCTAAATGAAAGTGCTGAGAGGATAATATTACATCAAAATAATTATGTTGAATGTCATTCGATTTAGTTGTGACATCCCCTTTGTGATGGTCATACAGCATAACAATTGCACCTGCAACTATCTGGTTGCATTGCCATTTTTTCTCAACCAGGTTTCTTTCTACCAGATGTCGGATTGCCTGAGAACGATTTGGTAAGTTATTTTCAATAACAAAACCATCAAGGGCCTTAAGAATATCTTCATCCAGACTCACACCGAAACGCGCTAATGCCATCGTGTTATTATTTTTAATAATCGTGTCATAAAACTAAGAAAAATATTTAAATAATAAATTATAGTAATGAATGGCAGATAATAAAAAGTTCGATTAATTTTATTTTGACTTGTTATTTTAATAATTCTTCGTCATGTTTGGCGCTCTCGGGACCGGAATTATAATATTATTTGAAAAGTCTTAAACGGATCAATATGAAAAAGATAAATTCTATTATCCTTCTGGGTTTATTAATCGTTTGTTTCTTTTTTCGTATAGCATATAAAAATACCGGAGTATTTGCGAATAATAAAAAACCCGACAAAAAAGGAACTGATATCACTGATCTGGTGCTGATTTATCATGGGGCCACTCATCGTCCTGCATGGAATGAAAATGAACTGAGGCCATATGTTTTTACCGAAAACGGAACAGGTTTTCACTGGCTTTTCGATGGGTTTTTATTTCTTGAGATATTCGATAATATCCAGGGCTATGAATGGGATCCGGGGTTTAAATTCAAAACTGCAGCAAAGGAACAATGGACCTGGCTTTTAGATCGTTATTTTGCTCAGGGAAGGGGACCTGATGCTCTGGAAGCAATTCTTGACAGTCTTTCAGCGAATGGGAAAACCCCTGTACGAACCAGGAGAGTGGTAATAAGCATACCTTGTCCTGTTCAGGGATTTGCAGAGTGGGGTGAGATTGATGGCAGAAAAATGGACTTTGGTAAAGCTAAGGATCAGATAGCAGCAGCAGACTGGTTTATTGATAAAACTTTGGAAAAATGGAAGAAAAAAAAGTATAAACATATTCAGCTTGACGGTTTTTACTGGGTGCATGAGGCTGCCGGCAAGGACTTTGGCATAATTCCTGAAGTAAAAAAACACCTTAAGGGAAAAGGCCTTAAATTGTACTGGATTCCTTACTGGAATGCTGAACGGGCAGACGAGTGGTCATCGCTGGGTTTCGATATTGCTTACCAGCAGCCCAATTACTTTTTCAATGCTAAGATCCCTTCTCAGCGTCTTGACGATGCCTGCCGTTTTGCGGCGCAGCATGGTCTGGGAATGGAAATGGAGTTCGACAATAATGTTGCCAGTCCTGAATACAGGACCCGTTACTACGATTATATTAAGTCATATGAATCCAATGGAATATGGGCTTCCGGTAAGGTTGCCTATTATGAAGGGGGAGGAGCATGGCTTAAGATGTCGGTAAGCAAAGATCCTGAAATGAAAAAGATGATGGAGATTTTAACATCTATTATAATTCAACGGCAGGAAAGGGCGGATAAATCAATTCAAAAATAATTACATTTGCACCTGAAACTGATAATATCCCGGCCAGGGAGTATCGGTAAAAGCAAAAATGCCGGGTTCATTCCGGTCATCTTATGAGGAATATTTTAAAATATCTGCAGGTATCTCTTTTCTGGCTCGCCGGACTGACTCTGTGTGCACATCTTATTATTCCTCATGATCATCATAATCCAGATTCATCATCAAGGCAGGAGTCAAATTGTCCTGTAAGTGATGACCACCACAATAAGCATAAAGGATTCCCGGTTCATTGCCATGCATTCAACGACCTTGCCACAGAAAAAGAGATAAAGCATATATTCATCAGCCTTATACAGGTCAACACTGCTGAATTCAATTGTGATAATGAATTTTTGTTGTATGCTTTTATTTCACCTTTTACATATCTCTCAGATGATGACCATCCGTTAGTTAAACAATTCTTCGTCAATTCATTCCCGTTACGGGCACCTCCTGTTTCTTCTTAGGATCTTTCGTGTTTTCATTTAATGATGGGGAAATGAATTCTCCCTGTACGACATTTTCTGATACGCTGTTAATTCCAATATCAACATTTTTGATGAGCACAGACAATAGAAATCTGCCCGGTTCAGAAAGAATATGAAACAGGTTTTGATAAATAAATTTTTAAGATGATCAGCAGAATAATAACATTTTCAGTTAAAAACAAGTTCATAATCGGATTATTCGTTTTTGCATTGATCGGGTGGGGAACATATTCCCTTACCAAATTACCGGTAGATGCAATTCCCGATATAACAAATAACCAGATCCAGATCATATCACTTGCACCTTCACTTGCAGCACAGGAGGTCGAAAGCTTCATTACTGCTCCGATTGAAGTGGCAGTTGCTAATGTTCCCGATATTATTGAATTGCGTTCAATATCGCGACTTGGTCTGTCAGTTGTTACAGTTGTCTTTGAAGATAAAGTCGATGTATACTGGGCAAGGCAGCAGCTTACCGAAAGACTTAAGGAAGCTGAGGAAGCAATACCTTCGGGTCTCGCACAGATATCACTGGCTCCGGTTTCAACAGGACTGGGAGAGATTTACCAGTACAGGCTTGCAGTTGAGAAGGGGTATGAGAAGGAGTATGATCCCATGGCTCTCAGAACACTGCAGGACTGGGTAGTACGACGCGAGATGCTCGGTACTCCCGGAGTAGCTGACATTAATAGTTATGGCGGTTTTGTAAAACAGTATGAAATTGCTGTTAACCCTGAAAGATTAAGGTCAATGGAGCTTACGCTGACCGATATTTTCACTGCACTTGAAAAGAATAATGAAAATACCGGAAGCGCCTATATTGATAAGAAGCCCACGGCTTTCTTTATAAGAGGAATAGGCCTTGTAAAATCGATTGAGGATATTGAAAGAATAGTTGTAAAAACAACCAGTTCCGGAATGCCTCTTCTGATAAGGGATATAGCCACAGTTCAGTATGGAAGCGCTACCAGGTACGGAGCATTGGTAGTTGACACAACGGAAGCAGTAGGCGGTGTGGTTATGATGCTTAAAGGGGCTAATGCTCACCAGGTTATTAATGATGTACAGGAACGGATAGTATCAATTCAGAAGTCGCTTCCTGATGAGGTCAGGATAGAGCCATACCTTAACCGGTCGGATCTTGTTGGCCGTGCAGTAGGTACTGTTTCCCGTAACCTCATTGAAGGGGCATTGATAGTGGTATTTATTCTTGTCCTTCTTCTTGGTAACGTGAGAGC
>Ga0315272_10001199_pt1 | contig 12908 bp, 12 predicted proteins | sample C3_middle_MG_FD_203918 | JGI IMG/M metagenome (GOLD analysis project Ga0315272, IMG submission 203918) | Sediment microbial communities from Yellowstone Lake, YNP, Wyoming, USA - C3_middle | ecosystem: Environmental > Aquatic > Freshwater > Lake > Sediment | place: USA: Wyoming | collected...
TCTAATGATGCTTGGCTTTAAACCAGCGATGTTGCCAAAAATTTCTCTACTCAACCCTTTTTTACTTTACCTCTACTGAGAATATCTTTTGTTTAAACTATATATCTGAATTTTAAAAAAACAAGGAAAAATTTTGGGCTGTTTCAAAATTCCAGTTTTTGTATAATCGACCTTTAGGGAGGGGAAACACTAAAAGTTACTAAATGGCTAATGCCACTGGTTTTGCTTTTGGGAGCAAGTATAACTTAAACTGGCAAAAAGAGACACAAATAAAACTGGTTAATTTCATGTCCGAAGTTTTAGCCCTATTAAAAGTTAAAAAGAAATTTTTTACGATAGGCATAACACATTTACTAAAAGAGAAAAAAGTAGGACCGACTCTTAGGTCAGTCCCTTCTACTTCTTTTATTTTTCGACAGGATAGTTATTGAGTATAGAACCTGTTATTGCCTCAAGAGTAAAACCTGTAGGGGGAAGAACCTTCCAGGACATCATTCCCCATTTTAGAGCATATGCTTTATAACCGAGCATCCTAAGAACCGCAAGGACCTTGTTTTCCTCATGTCCTGTATCACAATAGATAATGATGTCCTTATCTTTTGGAAGCTTTGCAAGATTCTCAGGCTTAGCTATCTCTCTAAATCCTATATAAATAGCTCCTAGTAGATGTCCTTGGTCATACTTTTTATCTTTCGGCATTCTCACATCAACAATAATGAAATTCTTATCACCAGATTTAATTCTTTTAAATAGATCCTCTGCCAATACATGGTAAGAACTAGCAGGAATATTACTCAAAAACTCGTCCGCAACTTTTTGTATTATTTTATATTCTTCATCAGTCAAGGCAAATACTGTTTCAACCAAAATAAACACACCTGCAATTACTGACATCCAAAACTTCCTTTTCATTTTAGCACCACCTTATTAATTTTATATTATAAAATTATAACCATCATTAAAAAAAATGTCAAGAGGGCTGATTTAGCTCCAGTCTCAAGAAAATTTTATCACAGCAACCGATGTGAGAGAGCTCTTATAGGGTCTCCTTGCTATGATAGAGATACTACTTAAGGGGATTTTTGAATAACCTCAATAAAATGATATACTTGGAGACTATGAAGCGGCAAAGGTTTAAAAGTTTTCTACTTGTTATAATCTTTTATTTCTTTTCTGGTTTACCCTTGGGTTATTTCTACACTTTTCTTCCTGTTCAACTTCGGGCTCAAGGTGTTGAGCTATCAACAATAGGGCTAATCTCTTTAGCCGGGTTGTCCTGGAGCTTAAAACCACTCTGGGCTCCCTTCATGGATAGACTTCTTTCAAGAACCCTATGGATGGCTATCTTTGCCCTCCTTCTTGGTGTTAACTTTCTAATCCTTAGTTTAAGCACCTTAGAATTTTCTATTTTTCTAATCTTTCTTCTATTTTTAACTTTCTTTTCCTCTTCCTTTGATACAGCTCTTGATGGATGGTTCATTGAAGCAATCCCCAAGGGGTTGCAAGGTCAGGCAAACGGCTTAAGGATCTCTTCCTATAGGGTGGCTCTGATAGTTTCTGGAGGATTAGCTACAGCCCTCTCTCAATTTATCTACCCAAACTATATTCCAGCCTTTCTTGGAATACTGTTTTTAGCACTTTTCCCTATTCCCGTAAAGTTTGCCTCAACTACATTAGCAATCAAAGAGGAAGGTAAGATTGGACCAAGCATGTTTATTGACCCTTTCAAAGACTTTTTATCTCGAAAGTCTGGACTGCTAATTCTTATATTTGTCTTTACTTATAAGATTGGTGATGCCCTGCTTGGTGGTATGGTTTATCCTTTCTGGGTTGACCGAGGTTTTGAAAGGGCTGAAATTGGATTGTTCGCCGGGACCCTTGGCACAATCCTAACCATAGCTGGTGCCTTAGTAGGAGGTATGATTACCGCGCGAGTGGGACTTAAAAAAGCCCTTTTTTCCCTTGGTCTTCTTCAAGCTTTTTCAAACCTTGGGTATACTGTCTCAGCCCTTCCCAACCTACCAAAAGAAGCAGTTTATCTGGCAAGCGTTATCGAAAGCTTTACCGGTGGGCTTGGAACTTCAGCCTTTATTACCTTTCTTACAAGCCTTTGCCGAAAGGAGGTCGCTTCATCTCAGTACGCCATACTCTCTATGCTCTTTAGTCTTTCCACCACCCTAAGCCGAAGCCTAAGCGGGTTTTTAGCTGAAGCCTTTGGCTACGCAGGATTTTTTTTGCTAAGCTTTTTTATAGCTCTCATTCCACTCACCCTCATCAGACATTTGGGTTTAAACGGATACTCAGAGGATTAGACCAGGCTCTGAAGAAGAATTAAGAGAAGGGTAGGGAAGTTAAGTACAGGATAAAGTTCATCAAAAGGCTTAAAATAGGTTTGATGATAAGGTGTAGAATACCCGTTAAGGCAAGAAAAAGAATGATTAAAAAACCTATCATTTCAAGCCTTAAGTAGTTGTATCTATATTCTCGCAGAAGATACTTTACTATAATCTTGCTTCCGTCTAAGGGTGGAATGGGAAGAAGATTAAAGATGGATAAAGCAAGGTTTACCCTTGCTCCAAGGTATAGCATCTTTTGAAAGGAGCTGACGGAGGGGCTTGAACTAAGGGCTTCCAATGCTTGAAGGGTAAAGGCAAAGAGAAGGGCAAGAATTAGGTTAGATAACGGACCAGCTACGGCAACCAAAGCCATATCCCGCCAGGGATTTCTGAAATAGTTGGGATTAATCGGGACTGGTTTTGCCCATCCAATGGCTTGAGTAAGAAAAAGGGTTAGCGTCCCTAAAGGGTCAAGATGCTTTAAAGGGTTAAGAGACAAGCGACCTGCATACTTGGGGGTTGGGTCTCCACAAAGCCAGGCTACAAAGCCGTGCGAAAATTCATGCACAGTTAAAGAGAGCAGCAAAACAGGGGCAAAAAATAACCAAAAAAACGGGTCTATCATGGATAGAGCATGCTCTAATACTTTAGCTGGGCTATCGCTTGAATATTCTTCAAGATTTCAAGCGCAACCTTTACCTGCAAGTCCTCTTCAGGAGAGGGGAACCTTTGATGGAAGGTTTCTTCAGTTTGGTTTGAATTTTTAGCCTTTGTCCTTGAGATTTCAGCGCTTGGGATTACAAAATCTGGGGTTATTCCTATGTTATGAATGGATTGTCCGGATGGCGTATAGTAAAGAGCAGTCGTCAGTCTTACAGCGTAGTTATCCTCTATAGGAATTACTGTTTGCACCGAGCCCTTACCAAAGCTTTTTTCGCCAATGACTACCGCGCGTTTATTGTCCTTTAAAGCACCGGTAACAATCTCGGCAGCTGAGGCTGTGCCATGGTTGATTAGGATGGCTATTGGATACTTATGCTTTCTGTTTGAGGGGTTGGGTTTTGCCCTAAACTCCATTTGATTAGACTTGGTTCTACCTTTTATTGAAACGATAAGACCCTCTTCAAGAAACTCGTCGCTAACCTCTACGGCTGAGTTAAGAAGACCGCCTGGATTGTTTCTTAAATCAAGGATCAAGCCTTTAATCTGCCCTTCGCTTTCAAGCTTTTGAAGAGCAGATACCAACTCTTCCGCAGTCTTTTCTTGAAATTGGGAAATCCTAACATAGGCATATCCTGGCTCTAACATCTTGCTCCGAACGCTAACGATGGGTATCACATCTCTGATAATCGTTACCTCAAAGATGTCCCGGTCCCCTCTCAATATGGTAAGCTTGACTGGAGTCCCTTTAGGTCCACGTAAAAGCTTTACCGCATCCGTTATCTTCATCCCCTTAGTGCTCTTTTCATCAATCTTTAAAATTTTATCTCCTGGTTTTAATCCAGCTTTCCAAGCGGGCGTATCTTCAATGGGAGCAACTACAGTTATTACATCATCCTTGATGGTTATCTCGATCCCGATCCCGGTAAAGCTTCCCTTAGTTTCAACCTCAAGCTCTTTGAATTCTTCAGGCTTCATCAAAGAAGAATGAGGGTCAAGGGAGGAAAGCATCCCTTCAATCGCCCCTAAAACCAAATCCTTTGGATTAACTTCTTTGACATAATTTTCTTCAACCAGACGATAGATCTGAGAAAAAAGTCTAAGAGCCTTATAAGTTTCATCTTTTTTTTCCTGAGAGATGGCAGAGGAAAAGGCGAACAAAACAAGAACAATAATAAAACCAAAAATGAGCTTACGATTAATATTATGCATTCTTTATCCCTCCATAGTTCTCTAAACTTAAATTTAACCTCAATTTTTAGATAACTTCAAGATGGTTCACTTAAATTAGTTTATAATTGTGGGGCTGTTCAAAAAGTCCCCCTACTTTGTCCTGCCGAGCAATAGCGAGGCATCCATCATTTCGTTCGGGACGGCGTCCCCAAGGAGACCCCTCGGCTGACGCCTCGGGGCGACAGCAGAAAGGGTTACACAAAAACATTCTTAATACAGCCCCTATAGTTGTTGGCAAAATCTTTTTTGTAAAGTATCTTTAAAAACGATGGGAAAGAGATGGCTTTTTTTAATCATTGCTGGGTTTTTCTTAATTGGCTGCGCCACAAAACCTGGACCAAATCTTGCCTCTAAAGCCTCATTGATCCATCCTAAAAGCACCACTAAATCTGAGATACTACAATACTTTGGTCCCCCAGTTCAAGTTTTTGTAACCCAGGATGGCAAAGAGGAGTGGTATTATTACTATCGAGTGAGAAACTTTTGGGAAGATTTGCCCATAGTAAGACAATACAAGGGGGAAGACTATACTGAGGTCTTAAAGATTGTTTTCCAAGGCGAGGTTGTAGAAGAAGCCCATTATTATACTGTTAAACCACCCCACAAAAAATAAAAGTAGGTATGCAGAGCATGGAAAAGGTTGACCTTTATCGTTTAGCTAGAGAGCGGATGGTTGAGACGCAGATTAAGGCTCGAGGCATAAAGGATGAAAGAGTTCTAAAAGCTATGCTCAAAGTCCCAAGACATCTCTTTGTTGACGAAGCCTTGAGGGACCAAGCCTATGGGGACTTTCCTTTGCCAATAGGTGAAGGTCAAACCATCTCTCAACCTTACATTGTAGCCCTAATGACTGAAGCTTTAGAACTTAAAGGGAACGAAAGGGTTTTAGAAATTGGCACTGGGTCTGGTTATCAAACCGCCATCTTAGCAGAGCTTGCCCTTTGGGTCTATACCATAGAGAGGTTCCCTACGCTTCTTGAGAGGGCAAAAAAGGTCTTAAAGGAGCTTGGTTATAAAAACATAAGCTTTAAGCTTGATGACGGGACCCTTGGCTGGAAAGAGGCAGCTCCCTTTGATGCTATCATTGTGACAGCGGCTTCTCCCGATATTCCTCCACCCCTTGTTGAACAGCTTGCTGAGGGTGGAAGGATGGTAATCCCTATAGGCGATGAATTTTCTCAAACTTTAATCAAGGGGGTAAAGAAAGGGGGGAAACTTCATACCAAAGCCCTTGAACCCGTTCGTTTCGTTAAGTTAGTGGGTGCTTATGGATTTAAAGAATAGACGGATTGCGATTATCGGCGCTGGTATAGCCGACGAAGAGACTTACAATTTAGCCTACAGGATAGGGAAGCTTTTAGGGGAGAGAGGGGCGATTATCTATACCGGCGGTCTTGGGGGTGTGATGGAGGGAGCTTCTCGAGGTGCCTATGAGGCTGGAGCTCTAACTGTTGGCATTTTACCAGGAAATAAGGCTGAAGAAGCAAACCCTTATGTTCGTGTGCCCGTTGTTACCAACATGGGTGAGGGTAGGAATGTCATACTCGTCCGTTGTGCCGAGGTGGTTGTAGCCATTTCTGGAGGCTACGGGACTCTTTCAGAAATCGCTTTAGCTCTAAAGATGTGGAAGCCGGTCATAGGTCTTAAAACCTGGGAAAACATTCCTGGGGTTATCTATGTTGGTTCTCCTGAAGAGGTTTTAGCTAAGGTTTTAGAATTTTTGATTTGACCTACAAAAGCTAAAAGCTTTTCAAGCTCTTTGCCTTTAAGTTCTACGATTTCACCCGGTTTTAGATTACCAAGGGTTAAAGGTCCATAACCAACCCTAAGGAGCCTTTTTACATTTCCAGACATGGATTTAACTATCCTGCGGACTTCTCTCTTTCTCCCCTCCTTTAGCTTTACTTCATAAACAAAATAGTGGTTATCCTTTTTTATAAGCCTAAAGTTTAAAGGCTTAACTATTTTTCCCTCAACCTCTACCCCTTCCTTTAAAACTTGTTTAATCTGCAAGCTTGAAAAAACCTTATCTACCCAAACATGATAAGTCCTTACCACCTCAAACCTTGGGTGGAGAAGAAGATTGGCAAGGTCTCCATCGTTTGTTAAAAGTAAAAGCCCTTCACTGTCTTTGTCAAGCCGTCCAACGGGGAAAACTCTGTAGGGAAGCTCTCGTAAAAATTCAGCTATGGTCTTACGATGATGGGGGTCGTAGAGGGAGGTTAAGTAGCCTCTTGGTTTGTAAAATAAATAATAAACCTTAGGGGGAAGCTTAACTTCCTTGCCCTCAACGAGCACCTGATCTCTTTCAGGATCAACTTGATAGGAGAGGTCAAGCACAAGCCTTCCGTTTATTTGCACCTTCCCTTGTTTAACGAGGTCTGCAGCCTTTCTTCTTGAAGCAAGACCAGCAAGGGCTAAAAACTTGACAAGCCTCATCAATAGAGGGGCACTTCTTCCATCAAAGTCGGTATATAAATTTTTTCTTCTGGAAATTTTTCTTTTATAGCTTGTTTAAAAATAAGCATCTTTTCTTCTTCTCCATGAACCAAAAAGATTTTTTCAGGATTTTGCAAAGTAAAGAGCCACTCCTTTAATTCCTTTTGTCCAGCATGGGAGGAAAAACCATTGATGGTGTGAATTTCTGCCCTAACGGGTATTTCTTCGCCAAAGAGATGGACCATTTTTTCACCGTCTACAAGCTTTCTTCCAAGGGTCCCTTTTGGCTGGAAGCCCACAAATACGATGCTGCATTCTTCTCGCCATAGGTTGTATTTTAGATGATGAAGGATCCTTCCACCGCTCAAGGTGCCGTTACCCGCGATGATTATAGCCATGGATTTAATGTTGTTGATGGCTTTTGACTCTTCGATATCCTCTGTCATGTAAAGATTGGGTAGGTTAAATGGGTCTTTTTGGCGAAAAATTTTGAGTGTTTCCTCGTCAAAATACTCTGGGTTATCTAAAAATATTCTTGTAGCCTTAATAGCCAACGGGCTATCAAGAAAGATGTAGCAGGGTGGGAGAAGTCCGTTATCGTAGAATTCTCTAAGGACAAAAAGGAGCTCTTGGGCTCGTTCCAGGGCAAAGGTTGGTATTAGAACATTTCCCCCTCTCTTGAAGGTTTCAAGGATAACTTGAAGAAACTCCTGTTTAGTCTCTTCAAAGGGTTTATGGTCTCTATCACCGTAGGTAGTTTCTATCAAAACAAAATCTGCATCAGGAGATGGATAGGTATAGTCGTTCACAATGGGCTTATTTTTATTCCCAAGGTCGCCAGAGAAAAGAATCTTTTTCTTTGTTTCAAGGTCCTCAATCTCTAAAAAAGAGGACCCCAAAATGTGCCCAGCGTCTTTAAAAGTGATCTTTAATCTTTCTTGAGAGAGTATGATGGGTTTATCGTAAGAGGTTTCGACCTGGAAGTATTTAAAACTTTCAACTACATCAAATTCATCGTATATGGGTGGTAGAGGGGGTTCTAACCCCTTTCTTTTAGATTTCTTATAAAGTGTTTTATAATGCTCTCGCATAACCTTTGCTGCATCAAGAAGCATGATTTTGGCAAGTTGCAAAGTGGGTTTTGTCCCCACAACCTTCCCCTTAAACCCCTCTCTAACTAAACAGGGGATCCTTCCGCAGTGGTCTACATGGGCATGGGTTAAAATCAAGTAAGAAATATCCTTCAGTTGGCAGGGGAAGGGAAGACGATTTTTTTCGTGCTCCAATCCCTGAAAAAGTCCGCAATCAATGAGGATCTTTTTTCCTCTTACCTCTAACAAATAGGAACTACCTGTTACTCCTTTTGCTGCTCCAAAAAAAGAAATTTTTACCGAAGTCTTATCCATTTTTATACTTTTTACCTTAAGGTTACGGCAAGAACTTGTTTTAGCGTAGTCTCTCCTCGTAAAACCTTCAAAATACCATCTTGCTTTAGAGTGATCATGCCTTTTTGCATGGCTACTTTTCTAATCTCATTTGCCGGAGCATTTTTAATGATTAAATCTTTAAGCTCCTCATCCGGCACAAGTATTTCATGAAGGCCAATCCTACCTTTAAACCCGGTAAAATTACATTCTTCACATCCAACAGGTTCATAAAACACCGCTTCTTTTATAAGAGAATCTGATAATGGTTTGACTGGATGTTCTCCGTATTCAAACTTAATTCTCTCTATTTCTTCAGGCTTTGGAGTATAAGGTCTTTTACAGTATTTGCAGAGCCTTTTAGCAAGCCTCTGAGCTATTATACCAAGAAGAGAATCAGCAAAGTTGAAAGGGTCAATACCCATTCCAAGAAGCCTTGTTACTGTCTCAGGAGCACTGTTAGTGTGTAGAGTGCTAAGGACTAAATGCCCGGTCAAAGCAGCCTCAATCAAAGTGTGCGCTGTTTCTTGGTCTCGCGTTTCTCCTATCATGATGACATCAGGGTCTGCTCTTAAAAAAGCTCTTAATAAGCGTGAGAAAGTTAGACCGATCTTTGGGTTCACCTGGACCTGCCTTAGACCATCCTGAACTATTTCAACAGGGTCTTCTGCTGTCCAGATCTTTTTATTGGGCTTGTTTAAATATTTTAAGCAGGCATGAAGGGTCGTTGTTTTACCTGAACCGGTTGGTCCTACACAAAGGATTAATCCGTAGGGTAGGTCAAGGATAGATTTTAACATAATATAATGGTCGGGCAAAAGGTCAATCTCTTCGAGGGAACGAAACTCTATACCACCAAGGATCCTCATCACTACATCTTCATTGTTTTCTATAGTAGGAATGGTTGCAACCCTGATTTCAAAGGTTTGCCCATCTTTGGTCCTAAACTTAATCTTCCCATCCTGAGGGAGTCTTTTTTCTGCAATGTCAAGACCTGCCATGATCTTAATTCGAGATATGCAACTTCTCTTTTGCGATTCGGGTATCGTCATATAATGGAAACATTCTCCATCAACTCTAAACCTAACCAGTAATCCTCTTTTACCGGTTAAGCTTTCCCAGTGAATATCAGAAGCTCTTCTTCTATAAGCTTCTTCAATAATCTGATTGACAAGTTGAACAACCGTAGAATCTAACTCTAGAGCCTCAACCTCCTCCTTTTCAGTAAGAACCTCCTCTTCTTCAGCCAAAAGTTCAAGTATTCTTTCTTGGTAGTAAGCTTCTATGGCGCTTAAAATATCTTCCTTAAAAGCAAAGGCAATTTCAACTTCCTCTAAATTAAGAAGTCTTTTAATCCTTTCTACTCTTTCAGGGTCTTTAGGATGGTAGGTAAATATGTAGACTTTATCTTGATAAACGTATGGGATGGACAAAAGTTCCCTGAAGAAGGAGCTTTTTATGTTTATTACCTCGGGCAATTTTTTTACTTGGCGCTGAGCTAATAGTCTTTTTAGGTCTAAGGCAGGGATTTTGTAAAATTCTTCAATACTTTTTAAAATTTCGACCTTTGGGATACGGTATTTTTCAAGGATAAAGCTTTCAATACTTTTACCCTGTTCTGCTGCTTCTTCGGCAAGTTGGGTAAGGGCTTTAAAGTTAATTGAAATCTTTTCTCTTAATCCTTTAAACTTTTCTAAATCTTTATAAAGGATTAATTTTTCTAATATTTGAGTATACTCATCCTTTGGAGTTTCTTTAGAGAGTATTTTATAAATTTTTGTAGCTTTCTCTATTTCTAAATTTTCGAGTAAAAATTTGCCCAACCATTCTAAAAGCTTAATCCTTTTTTCCCTTGGTAAATCTGGTCTTTGTGAGAATTCTAAAAATTCTAAAATTAAAAGATTTATCTCTTTTAGTAAAAACCTTTTTTTTATCTCTTCTTCAAGCTGATTTTCAAAGGCTGAAGGATTTTGAAGATACTTTTCGATGAGCTCAAAAAGATCTCGGGTGTTCATATTTTTTAATTATATCATTAGAAGTTAAAAAAGGAATTGGCCCAAGTAAATCTTATTTCAGTCACCTTTGAGACCAACTTATTTGAGTATTAGAACGCAGTGTAAAATAAAGTTTAAGTATAAGAAAAAAAGAGAAAATCTTCTTGAATTTAAATAAGATGGCTAAGAATTGTGAAAAACAGGAAATTTTTAGTCTTGACATGGATTATTTTTAAAGTAGATTAAAAGAAAATCTTCTAAATAGGAGGGGGCAATGGCGGAGCTTAAGAAACATGATACTCCAATGTTAAATGAGCTTAGAAGTGGTCCCTGGCCAAGCTTTGTTGATGACATTTACAATTATTCAGAGAAACATCAAAAGCAGGCAGGCTTTGACGTTCTTGGGCAAATGGAGCTTTCTTACAAGCACAAGGAAACTCATTGGAAGCATGGTGGAATAGTCGGGGTTTTTGGTTATGGCGGTGGTGTTATCGGTAGGTATTCAGATCAGCAGGATAAATTCCCTGCGATTTGGGCTTTTCATACTGTTCGTGTTAACCAGCCAGCGGCTAAATGGTATCATTCATCAGCCTTAAGGAAGCTTTGCGACCTTTGGGATCATAGAGGGAGTGGAATCGTTAACCTTCACGGATCGACAGGCGATGTTATTCTTCTTGGTACAGTTACAGAACAGCTTGAGTATATATTTTATGACCTTACGCATCAATTAAAGATGGACTTGGGAGGCTCTGGTTCAAACTTGAGAACTCCTGAGTGCTGTATGGGAATGTCTCGCTGTGAATGGGCTTGCATTGACACTCAAGATATTACTTACGAATTGACCATGCACTTTCAGGATGAGCTTCATCGTCCTGCTTTCCCTTACAAGTTTAAAATAAAGGTTTCTGGCTGCCCAAATGACTGCGTAGCCGCCATCGCCAGATCTGATTTCTCTATCATCGGGACCTGGGCTGATGATATTAAAATTGACCAAGAAGCTGTAAGAGCTTATGTGGGGGGTGAATTGAAGCCCAATGCTGGTGCTCATTCAGATAGAGATTGGGGTCCCTTTGATATCCAAAAAGAGGTAATTGACCTTTGTCCTACCAAATGCATGTATTGGGATGAGGGGCAGAAAAAGCTTTACATTAACAATAAAGAATGCAACCGCTGTATGCACTGTATCAATGTAATGCCTGAAGCTTTAAGACCTGGCGATGACAGGGGAGCAACCATTCTTATGGGTGCAAAAGCTCCTATATTAGAGGGGGCTCAGCTTTCTACGGTCATCGTGCCATTTATAAGGTTAGAACCACCTTATGACAACTTGAAGAACCTTATTTATAAAGTTTGGGATTATTGGATGGAAAATGGTAAAAATCGTGAAAGACTTGGAGAATTAATCCAAAGGGTCGGATTAAACAGATTTATCGTTGATGTGTTGGGCTTAGAACCATTACCACAACATGTGAGAGAGCCAAGGTCTAACCCCTACATTTTCTGGAAAGAAGAAGAGGTTGAGGGTGGTTGGACGAGAGATCTTGCTGAATTTAGAAAACGTCATCCAGCGTAGGTAGCATTAAGTGTGATAAAAAAAATTAAAAATAAGGAGGGGAAAGTAATGAGTGAGAGACCAGAAAGACCAGACCCAATTTATACTCAACCGTACGACCCAACCTTAGCAGAAAAATTATACAATCCTCAAAAACCTATGGAAAACAGGATCACCGACATTGGACCTCCCCATTATTGGCAGTTTTTACCTCCAGTGATCCAGAGAAACTATGGAAAATGGAAATCTCATGAAATCCTTCAGCCTGGTGTTTTGAAGTATACTTCTGAGACAGGAGAGGTTGTTTATGTAGTCCGTTGTGGTACTCCAAGGCTTGAGACAACTGATTATGTTCGTGAAATTTGTGAAATCGCAGATAAGTATTGCGATGGTTATGTCCGCTGGACAACAAGAAATAATGTAGAATTTCATGTTACAGATGAAGAAAAGCTTAGAGCCTTGATTGAAGATTTAAAATCTCGTAAATTCCCGGGCGGTTCTTATAAATTTCCTATTGGTGGTACCGGAGCAAGCGTAACCAATATTGTCCATACACAGGGATGGATCCATTGTCATACTCCAGCTATAGATGCCTCGGGTGTTGTTAAGGCAATCATGGATGAGCTTTTTGAATACTTTGGTTCCCATAAGCTTCCCGCTCAGGTAAGGATTGCTCTTGCTTGCTGTTTGAACATGTGTGGGGCTGTGCATTGTTCTGACATTGCTGTTGTGGGTATTCATAGGAAACCACCTATGGTTGAAGATGATAGGCTGGAGAAGGTTTGTGAGATTCCGCTTGTTATAGCGGCCTGCCCAGTAGGTGCAATAAAACCTGCCACCGTTGAAATTGGCGGAGAAAAGAGAAAGACCGTTAGAGTTAATGCCGAAAGGTGTATGTTCTGTGGAAATTGCTACACCATGTGCCCAGCCATGCCAATAGCTGATGGACAGGGAGACGGATTAGCCGTGGTGGTTGGTGGTAAGGTTTCAAACAGAATTTCGCCACCCAAATTTTCTAAAGTTGTTATTCCTTACATTCCCAATGAGCCACCAAGATGGCCAACTGCTGTAAAATGGATTAAGAAAATTCTCGAAGTGTATTCTCAGCATGCTAAAAAATATGAAAGAGTTGGAGATTGGATCGAAAGGATCGGATGGGAGAAATTCTTTGAACTTACCGACATTCCGTTTACCTGGCACTTAATCGATGATTATCGCTTAGCCTATGACACTTACAGAACTTCTATTCACTTTAAGTTCACAAAGCATG
>Ga0315272_10001200_pt1 | contig 12906 bp, 12 predicted proteins | sample C3_middle_MG_FD_203918 | JGI IMG/M metagenome (GOLD analysis project Ga0315272, IMG submission 203918) | Sediment microbial communities from Yellowstone Lake, YNP, Wyoming, USA - C3_middle | ecosystem: Environmental > Aquatic > Freshwater > Lake > Sediment | place: USA: Wyoming | collected...
CAGTAACGGAGCACTGTGCCCGCCCCCCCGCCCGCAAGCAATAAAAAAAGCCTCAACATATTGAAAATCTCCTTTGATGCGCAATTATAGGAGTCATCAGCCGTTGAGGCGGTTAATGGCGAACCCCATCGCCGTTATATCTTTTGTATTCTACCAACCACTAGCCACTAATCACTAACCACTATCGTTGAAATCTGGTGGGTGGTACAGGATTTGGTCACAGGTTCCGTCCGCGCCGTCGCGCGTCCGGCCCCGCGACCCCGGCTCACTGGCACAGCGTACTCGCGTGCCAACGCTCCGCCTTTCAAATCCTGACGCAAGCCAAGCAGTTGGCTTGCTTACCATTCCCGATAAAAATTGGTGGGTGGTACAGGATTTGAACCTGTGACATCTGTCGTGTGAGGACAGCGCTCTACCGCTGAGCTAACCACCCGGACGATTATATTCTACAATATATCCGGAAGTTGATTCACGGGCGGTATTTGAGGTAGTATAATTTCACGGGTGAAAGGAGTGCGCATGTCGGAGGGCGGCTGGGTGCGGGTCCTGAAAGCGGAGGCGCTGCGCGAGCAGGGCATGGCCGCCGTTTTCCCCAAAGGCCTGCCGGTGCTTCTGATAAGGAAGACCGCGGACGAGATCTACGCGGTCGCCAATAAATGCCCCCATATGGGCTGCCCGCTGTACCGGGGGCGCCTGGACGGCTATACGCTGCAGTGTCCCTGCCACGACTGGCGTTTCGACATAAGGACCGGCGTTTTTCTCGACGCCCCGGAGATCTCGCTGAGGGTCCATGAATGGAAGATCTCCGAGGGCCATATACAGGTAAAGGTCTGATATGAAAAAAGTAAAAATATACGCTTTAAGCACCTGCCTCTGGTGCAAGCGGACCAAGAAGTTCTTTGAGGAGCGGAAGATCTCTTTTGAGGCCGTGGATTACGACAAGGCGGACGAGCCGGAGCAGGAACGCATCATGGCCGAGATGCGCGGGAAAGGCGGTGGCGGTTCTTTCCCCTACGTCTGCATAGGCGAAGATGTGGTGCAGGGCTATGACCCCGATGAATTCGAGCGCCTGCTTGTCTGCGAAAAAAAATGAATGTGGAAGCCGGAAAAAAAGCCCTGCGGTTCCAGTTCGCTCCCTTAGTGGACAAACTGGGCTACAAATTCAATCCTGCCGAAGAGGATGTCGAATTCCTGCTGGAAGCCGAGGTCACTTTCCAGCGGCAGTACGGCATACCCTACTGCCCCTGTCAGGCGCGTACGCGGGACCGGGCCGGGAATATGAAAATAGTCTGTCCCTGTATCCCTTTCCACCGGGAACATTACGACGCCATGAAACGCTGCTGGTGCGGGCTGTTCGTCCACAAGGACGTGACCGATCCGTCCGCGCTGAAGCAGATTCCGCCTGACAAGTTCGTAAAGAGTGAATCGTAATTATGTTCATAGAAGCCGCCAAAGTTTCCGATCTCGCGCCCGGCGGCATGCTGGGCGTTAAGCTGAACGGCGCGGAGCTGGTCATTTGTAATTACGACGGGAAGTTCTACGCCGTATCGCGGAAATGCGGCCACGCCGGCGCCTATCTGGAGAGAGGGACGCTTACCGGGTATATCCTAACCTGCCCGCTGCATTACGCCCAGTTCGATATCATTACCGGCGAAGCCCTGAGCGGCCCCGTGCCGGAAGCCCCTGCCGTCAAATATCCGGATCCCGCCGCGCCCGACCTTGCCACTCGCGGTCTGCGGACATATCCCGTCAGGATAGAGGGCGATACGATAACAGTGGATGTTTACTCAGTATAGGAATATTCCATGGAAAGAATAACCCGGCACGTCATCCTGCCGATAGCGGAAAAAAAGAAGATCAAATTCTTTTTTGAAGGCCGCGGCCTGGAGGCTTTTGAGGACGAGGTAATCTCCAGCGCCCTGTTCGCGAACGGCATAAAGATCTTCAGCGAGCACAAGAAAGACTCCAGCCCGCAGGGTATTTTCTGCGCCAATGGGCAATGCGCCCAATGCACCGTGATCGCTGACGGCCTGCCGGTAAAGGCCTGCGTGGCCAGGGTCCGGGAAGGCATGAAGCTGACGCCGCTTAAGGGTTCGCCCGGGCTGCCCAAAATCGCCTGTGTACAGACGTACGGTCATGTTGAGGAACTGGAGGTGGACGCGCTGATAATCGGCGGCGGGCCGTCCGGCCTGGCCGCGGCGGCGGAACTCGGAAAGCTCAATGTCGGCACGCTTATTATAGACGACAAGCATAAGCTGGGCGGCAAACTGGTCCTGCAGACGCATAAATTTTTCGGTTCGGTGGAAGATTGTTACGCCGGCGCCCGCGGCATAGACATCGCCGATAAGCTGGAAGAACAGCTCAAGGAATATCCGTCGGTCAGGATCTGGCTGAACGCCGTATGTGTCGCGGTCTTCTCGGACAAAAAAGTCGGAGTATTGTACGGCGGCAGGTATTATCTCATCCGCCCCAAAGCCCTGGTGAGCGCCACCGGAGCGCGGGAGAAGACCCTCGCTTTTCCCGGCAATACCCTGCCCGGTGTTTACGGAGCCGGCGCTTTCCAGACCCTGGTCAATCGCGATCTGGTGCGCCCGTCCAAAAGGCTGTTCGTGGTAGGCGGCGGCAATGTCGGCATTATAGCGGCTTATCACGCGCTCCAGGCCGGCATCCGGGTGGTGGGCCTGATAGAGGCGCTGTCGCGGTGCGGCGGCTACAAGGTGCACGCAGATAAACTGAAACGCCTGGGCGTGCCGATCTACACCGGCCATACCATCGTGCGCGCGGAAGGCAAAAAAGAGCTGGAGACCGTGACGATAGCCGAAGTGGACGACCGGTTCAAGGCTCTTGGCGGTACTGAAAAAACTTTTAAGGCCGACACCTTGCTCATCGCCGTAGGTCTTAATTCCGTGAATGAATTCCATAAACAGGCGCTTGAGGCCGGCATGAACGCTTTCATCTGCGGCGACGCCGAAGAGATAGCCGAGGCTTCCGCCGCCATGTTCAGCGGCAAGATCGTTTCCCATAAGGTGCTTCAAAGCCTGGGCGTCATGGCCGGCAAGGTGCCGCAATTCTGGTTCGAGCGGCTGGAAACGCTCAAGTCCCGCCCCGGCAGAACGTATGCGCCGGCCGCAAAGAAGCATGAAAACAAGGTTTACCCGGTGCTACACTGCCGCCAGGAGATCCCCTGCAACCCCTGCGTTACCGTCTGTCCCAGAAAGGCCATAAAACTTTCCGGCGGAACCATCATGGCCGTGCCGGAGTTCTCGGGTGACTGTATCGGTTGTTTTAAATGTCTGCTGATCTGCCCCGGCCTGGCGGTAACCCTGGTGGATTATCGTAAAGACAAAAACCACCCCTCGGTGGCGGTGCCGTTCGAGATAGAGCGCGGCCGCGTTAACAAGGGCGATACGGTGGCGCTGACCGATTGGGAGGGCTCGGATCTCGGCAGCGCCGAAGTTACGGACGTAAAGGATTTCAAGGCCGAAAACACTATGATAATTATCGTAAAGGCCGCGCCGGAGACGGCGGACAGGATCGTTTCCGTGCGGCTTTTTGACCGCGAGGAAGCCCTGGAAACTCCGGCCGCGGTCAAAGAACAGGACGATTCCGCCGTCATCTGCCGCTGCGAGCGGGTGACTCTGGGGGAGATACGCCGCGTAATACGGAGCGGCGTGCGCGATATGAACCAGCTCAAGGCCGTCACCCGCGCCGGCATGGGCGCCTGCGGGGCCAAGACCTGTGAAAGCCTTATACTTTCTATTTTCAAAAGCGAGGGCGTGGACCTGAAAGACGTTACCGGTTTCTCAAAGCGTCCGCTTTTCGTGGAGACGCCGCTGGGCGCTTTCAGTAACGTCAAATGCCGTGCCGAGGCCGGGGAGAAAGCCTCCTGGAGCGGGTTCTGACCAGGTGACTGGTTGATCGAGGACTCGTTGCTCGTAAAAAAATCCATGCGAGCCACGAACTACCAATCACGAGTCACTTTAAGGATTCGGAAATCTTATGTCCGTTGAAAAATACGATGTCATTGTGATCGGCGCGGGAAGCGTCGGCGTTCCGCTGGCGATGTTTCTGGCCGGGAAAAACCGCCGGACCCTGGTCATAGACGCTTTGCCTTCGGCCGGCCAGGGGCAGAACAAATGCGCCATAGGCGGTATCCGGGCCACCCATTCCGATGGTTCCAAGATCAAGGCCTGCCTGCGAAGCCTGGAGATCTTTTCCACCTGGCATGATAAATACGGCGAGGATCTCGGCTGGGTGAAAGGCGGCTACCTGTTTCCCGTATACACCGAAAACGACGAGGCGATGCTCAGGGACATGCTCAGGATCCAGCGGAAGTTCGGCCTGAATATAAACTGGATAAGCGCCGAAGAGGTCAAAAAGCGAGTGCCGGGCGTGGAGGAAAAAGACCTGCGCGGCGGAACCTATTCCCCGGACGACGGTTCAGCCTCACCACTGTTGTCCATGAACGCTTTTTACCGCCGTGCGGTGAAACTCGGAGTGGAGTTCCGTTTCAACGAGGAAGCGATCGGATTTATAAAGGAGGGCGGCGCCGTCAAAGGTGTAAAGACATCCAGGGGCGAGTACCGCTCAGCCGCCACCGTAAACGCCGCAGGCGCCCACGCCGCCGGTCTCTCGGTTCTGGCCGGGGTCGCGGTCCCGGTGAAGCCGGACTGCCACGAGGCGGGCGTCACCGAACCGGTGAGGAAATTCTTCGAGCCCATGGTGGTGGATATCCGACCCGGAGATAAATCCAAAAATTATTATTTTTACCAGAATTCCGAGGAACAGCTCGTGTTCTGCCTTACGCCAAACCCTCCCGTCTGGGGCGACGACAGGCGGTCCACTTCCGAATTCCTGCCTGAAGTTTCCAGGCGTATGACAAGCCTTATGCCCGCGCTGGCGAATATCAAGGTGCGGCGCACCTGGCGCGGTCTTTACCCCATGACGCCCGACGGTTTCCCCATCGTGGATTTCCCCAAAGCCGCGCCGGGTTATGTTCTGGCCGTAGGCATGTGCGGCCAGGGCTTCATGCTGGGTCCTGGCCTCGGTTCGGCCCTCGCTTCCGTCATAGCGGGCGAAAAGAACGCCGAGGACCTGGAGATCCTTTCCGGTTTCAGGCTGGAGCGCAATTTTTCCGGACAGGAAAAGTTGAAATAGGTTGATGCAATAAAGCGGTACTCTCCCGCGTTTACTTTATGATGAAAAGAATATTTCCGCCGCTTCTGCTTGCGGTAACCCTGATCGCGCCTTTGGCGGCCCAGGACGCTTCTCTGGAACTTTCGTGGGACGATTGCGTCCGGGAGGCCCTGTCCGGCAACTCCGCCCTGAAGGCCAAAAAACTGGCTATAGAACAATACAGATACCTCTATCTGGCCGGCTACAACGCCTACCTGCCCAGCGTTAACGTCTCCCATTCAGTCAGCCGCGGCGGCGGCGCCGGAGTTCCGCCCTCCAATCGCTGGAGTTTCGGACTTTCCGCTTCGGAGCCCATCTTTAACCTCAAGGCCATTTCTTCCATAAAGAGTTCCAGGATAAGTTATGAAAAGGCCGCGGCGGATTACCGGGGAGAGTCCGCCTCCCTGCGCGCCGGCCTCTATTCCGCTTTTGTCAGCCTCCTGGTTGCCCAGGAGAAGGTGAGGGTGCAGAACAAGATCATGACCATCCGCGAGGAAAACGCCAGGCTTATCAAGCTCAAGTATGACAGCGGCAGGGAGTCCCGGGGTAATATGCTGTATGCTTCCGCCCTGGCGGACCTGGCCGTAGCCGACGCGCAAAAGGCCGGGCGGGCGCTTAATATCGCCCGCCGCGGCCTGCTGAGCGGCCTGGGTTCCGCCGAGTACCGTCCGGTGACCGCTAAAGCCGAACTCCAGTCGCCGGAATATGAGCTCAACACCGGGGCGATCAGGGCGGCGCTGGAAAACATCCCTCAGGTCATATCTTTTGAAAAGAGCGTGGAGAGCGCGAGGCAGAAGCTCCTCTCGGCCCGATACGACCTGTTCCCGACCCTGAACGCCAGCCAGGCGCTTAACTGGAGCGGTCCCGGCGAATTCCCTTCCGACAGGAGCTGGTCCATGGGGCTGAGCCTGAGCCTGCCGCTGCTCTCCAACGGCATAACTTTCTACCCAAATAATACGGGCGCCGCCAGGGCCTCGCTCAAGGGCGCCGAAGAATCCCTCAGGGACCTTAAGGTGTCGCTGGAGAACGATATCATAAGCGCTTACGACGATTTTTTGAACGCGCGCGATACGGCGGCTTCCAATGTAAATGTTCTCAAAGCCAATGAGGAGCGCTATAAGGAATCGCAGATAAAATACATGGCAGGCAGGATCAGCTTTATTGACCTGGAGAACGTAGAGCAGAGCATGGTGGATAATCAGCTTAACCAATTACAGTTCCTGCTGAACGTCAACACCAAAAAGATCGCCCTGGAAAATCTGCTGGGCGTGGGACTGGAGAAGTAGAGAGCCGGGAGATTAACTATGAAGAAAATTTTTATTATTATCGCGGGCCTCGCCCTTATGGGCGGCGGGGGATATTTTTACAGGAAGAAGACAGCCCTGGCGGAAGTTCAATATTCCAGCGCCGCGGTTGTTTTAAACAGCATCTCCGAAGTCGTGGACACTACCGGCGCGGTGGCGCCCCTGAACCGGGTGGAGATCCAGCCGTCCGCGGCCGGCAGGATAGAGAAGATCCTGGTGGAAGAGGGAGATAAAATAAAAACGGGACAGGTGCTGGCCCTTATGAGCTCCAGCGACCGGGTGGCGATACTGGACGCCGCGCGCGCGATGGGCGACGAACAGTACAAATATTGGGAGGAGGCCTACAAACCCATAAAAATCGTGGCCCCGCTGGACGGCACGATCATTCTTAAAAATATCGTAGAAGGACAGACCGTCGGCCAGTCCACCGTGCTGTTCGCTATGTCCGACAAACTCATCCTTACCGCCAACGTGGACGAATCCGATGTGGGCAAGATCAAAGAAGGCCAGACAGCTTTCATCGTCCTTGACTCCTATCCGGACAAACCGGTCAAGGGCAGGGTTTTCCAGATCCTGGACGAAGGCACCAACCAGAGCAATGTGATCACCTATTCGGTCAAGATAAAACCCGACGCCGTGCCCGCATTTTTTAAATCGCAGATGACGGCCAATATAAAGATAGAAGTGGCCAAAAAGCGGGAAGCCCTGCTTATTCCCGCGGCTGCGGTGGTCGTAGACCCCGCCGGGAGCACGGCGGTGATAACGGAGCTGAAAGACAAGAAGCCGGTCTACAAAAAGATCGAGACCGGATCGGATCAGGGGAACATGATCGAGGTCGTGAAAGGGCTGGAGGAAGGAGCGACCGTCATGTTCCAGGGCAAAGGCTATAAAGTCCAGCAGGCTTCCGGAGGCGTCAATCCGCTTATGCCCGGCAGACCCGCGGGCATGCGCGCCGCCGCCAGGGCGCTGCACTAGATTTGACCTTATGATCGAACTTAAGGGGATAAAGAAAATTTACCAGATGGGCGGCGAGCCTCTTGAAGTGCTCAGGGGCGTGGATCTTTCCGTGAAAGAAGGCGAGTTCGTGGCTATCATGGGGCCTTCCGGCTCCGGCAAATCCACAATGATGCACATCCTGGGCCTCCTGGACAGGCCCAGTTCCGGTTCTTACAAACTTTTCGGGCGCGAGATATCGGAGCTGGACGACGTGGAACTTTCCTATCTGCGGGCCCGCATCATAGGTTTCGTTTTCCAGCAGTTCAATCTGCTGCCGAGGATCACGGCCGCCGACAACGTGGCCCTGCCGCAGATCTACCTCGGGGAAAAAGCCCGCCCGGCGGAAGCCGGTAAATATCTGGAGCAGGTGGGTCTGGGCGACCGCGCGGGCCATAAGCCAAATCAGCTTTCCGGCGGCCAGCAGCAGCGCGTGGCCATAGCCCGCGCGCTGGTTAACGATCCCAAGATCATTTTCGCCGATGAGCCCACCGGCAATCTGGCCTCCGATCAGTCCAGCGGGATCATGACTATTTTCCGCAAACTGAACGACCGGGGCATTACCGTGATCATTGTCACGCACGAGCCGGATATCGCAGCCTGGGCCGACAGGGTCATAAAAGTAAAGGACGGCCTGGTGGTGGAGGACACCACAAAAAAAGCCCCCCTGAAAAAAACGACGGAGGGCCATCTGCGCATTCCCAGATCTTTTTTCCTGAGCTGGCTGGAGATCTCCGAGAACATGGTTTCTTCCATAAACTCCATAATCAGCAACAAGACCCGGTCTTTCCTGACCATGCTCGGTATAATCATCGGAGTGGGCGCCCTCATCGCCATGCTCGCGGTCGGCACCGGGGCGCAGCGGGCCATAGAAAAACAGATGTCCTCTCTGGGCACCAACCTGCTGGCGGTGATGCCCGGAAACCGCAGCCAGGGCGGGATGTCGCTGGGCCGCGGGGCCGTCAGCCGGCTGACGCTGGATGACGCCAGGGCCCTGGGCAGGTCGGTCTCTAACGTGACCAGGACGGATTCCAACGTTTCGGGGTCCGCCCAGCTTGTTTACGGTCCCAAGAATTACCGCAGCCGCGTTACCGGCGTGACTTCGGTTTATCCTTCGATGCGCGCCGCCGAGCCGTATTACGGCCGCTTTTTCTCGGAAGATGAGAACGTCCGGCTTAAAAAAGTGGCGCTACTGGGGACTACCGTGGTCACGCAGCTTTTCGGCGCGGAAGATCCCGTCGGCAAGAGCATTAAGATAAACAGGAAGAACTTCACCGTTATCGGCGTGCTTCCCATGAAAGGAGCGGCCGGTTTCCAGGACCAGGATGATACCGTTATCGTCCCGCTGAATACCGCCATGAAGATCCTGCTGGGCAAGCAGTACGTGGACTCCATCTGGGTTGAGGTTTCGGATTACAAGCTGATGCCCGCCGTGCAGGACGAGATAAAGGCCCTGATGCGCAAACGGCACGGGATCCCCGCCCACAAGGACGACGACGTCTCGCTTATGAATATGGCCGATCTCCAGAGCATGCTGACCGGCACTATAAAAACTTTCAGCACGCTCCTCGGCATCATCGCCGGCATTTCCCTTATGGTCGGCGGCATCGGCATCATGAATATCATGCTGGTGAGCGTCAGCGAACGTACGAAAGAAATAGGTTTGCGCAAGGCCATCGGCGCCACCAGGCGCGCGGTGCTGCTGCAGTTCCTGATAGAGGCCGTCATTCTCTCGGTCATAGGCGGCCTGCTGGGTATCCTGGCGGGGGCCGGTTCCTCCATCCTGCTGTCTAAAATTTCCGGCTGGGCGGTCTATATCTCGCCTTTTTCGGTGGCCCTGGCGTTCGGCTTTTCAGCCACGGTGGGCGTGGTGTTCGGTTTCTGGCCGGCGAAGAAAGCGTCCCAGCTGTCGCCCATAGACGCGCTCCGCTACGAATAATTTGATATTATGTACGTCTGGCGGGGTCAGCGGCCGGAGGTCAGTGGAGGGTGGTCCCACTAACCACTAATCACTAACCACCAGCCACTGTCCCTAGAGGAGGCTATTATGATAAGCGTTTCAGTAAAATGCCCGCATTGCGGGAAATCTTTGATGGAACCCAAAAAGAAGCTGGATGATACGGCCTCCATCCTGGTTCATCTCTCCTATGCCGGCAAGAACGCGCCGCTCTATATGAGTTCGGCCTACGGCAGCTACCTGGTGGACACCTCCGTCGGCGTGCCGATCGGCAAGATAGCGGGGTTCCGCTGTCCCAAGTGCAAGGCCGATCTTAAAAGCACCAGGAAATGCGACGTCTGCGGGGCGCAGATGGTCGCTTTTGACCTGAAAGAGGGCGGCCAGGTGCAGATTTGCGCCCGTCGCGGCTGTAAAAAACATCTCCTTGAATTCCAAAATCCGGACGGCGAATTGCAGGCGTTCTACAAATCTTACGTCAAAGCGTTTAAATAAAGTGGAGCCTGATTTTTTCCGGACACGCAAGGTTCTCGCGCTTCTGCCGCTGGCCGCCCTGACGGCAGGCGTGTTCTGGTACGTTCATGGGCGCAAAACGGAAGAATATGCGGTAAAAGAGCTTCCGGCGGAGAACGCGCCCGTTTTCCCCGCGGTTGAGGCGGCCGCTCCGGCGCAAAACGCGGCTGAAGCCGTTTCCGCTCTTCAGATCCAGGGCTCGCCGGAGTTTAAGGGCCGGGTTACCGGCGCGTTGAAACTGATCTGGCTGGCTGACCGGGACACCTTTCTTTTTATCAAAAAATATATTTATATCGTCCGCAGCGAGGATAAAACAGGCTTTTATCTGGACGGCGGCCAGCCTGTGGCCTCCGTTTCCGACGCGAACGTTTCACGGTCGCTGCCCTGGTGCGCCGGGATCATAGCGCACCAGGCCTTTCATTCATACTTAAAATTCAGTTCCGTGAAGAAAAAGAATTTCACACCGCCTCCGCCCGGGACCGAAAAACCCCTGCGGGTGGAGGCCAACCCGATGGCCTTAGAGTTCACCGGTCTTGCCGCCATGCTGGACGCGGAAAGGAAGGCTTCGGAATTCCAGGCCAAAGTCCTGTCCATGACCGGGGCCTCCCGCTCCGAGATCAGGGAAGTGGAAAAGCGCGGCCCGCGCGATTTTTCCGCCGGGCACGACGGCAGTTACGCCGCTACACCGTGATAAGAAAATTAAAAATAGGCTCCGTGGAACTCAGGAATAACCTGGCGCTCGCCCCCATGGCCGGCATTACCAACGCGGCTTTCCGTTCGCTCTGCATAGAAGGCGGCGCGGGGCTTGTGGTGAGCGAGATGGTCTCGGCGGAGAGCATCAGGTACGGGAATAAAAAATCGCTAAAACTCCTTGAAATATACCCGGCCGAGCATCCGATTGCGATGCAGCTCTTCGGCGCGGATCCCGAGAGCATGGCCAGGGCCGCAAAACTTGCCGAAGAGCTGGGCGCCGACATTATAGATATAAACGCCGGCTGCCCGGTAAAAAAAGTGCTGCGTTCCGGCGCCGGCGCGGCGCTGATGAAAGAGCCGCTTATCCTGGACGCTATAGTGAAAAAAACCGTCAAAGCCGTGAAGGTGCCGGTTACGGTCAAGATCCGCTGCGGGCTTGTCTCCGGCGAAGTGATAAGCCCGCGCCTGGCCCTCGTGATAGAAAGCGCCGGGGGCTCGGCCATCACTCTGCACGGGCGCCCGGCCTCCAGTTTCCACACCGGGCCGGTGGATTTTGACGCCCTGGCCGCCACCGCCTCCGCGGTCAGGATCCCCGTATTCGGCAACGGAGGAGTACGCACCGCCGCGGATGCCGCCAAAATACTCGGGACCGGCTGCGCCGGCGTCGCTGTCGGCCGGGCCGCCGTGGAAAACCCTTCTGTTTTTCTTGAGATAGCGGAGGGCCTGAAAGGCGCGCTCCACGAGGCGAAGCCGGACCCAGCGCGCCGCATAAAGTTGTTCATCCGTTTCCTGGAGCTAAACACCGCCCTCTACGGAGGCGACGAAGGCGTGGTGCGCGCCCGGAAACTGGTGGGCTACTGGCTCAAAGGTTTCCCCAATTCCTCCGCCCTGCGCGGCGCCTTCATGAAGGCCGCCGGCCTTAATGAGGCCAAAGCTCTTTTGCTACAATATATGAACGACGTGAAGTACTTATGAAAGAAGCCATTGAGATCCCCGATACTCCTTTGATGCAGCAGTATGCCGCGCTCAAAAGTTCATATCCGCACGCCATACTTTTCTTCCGGCTGGGCGACTTTTACGAAATGTTCGCGGAGGATGCCAGGGCCGCGAGTTCCATCCTGGGCGTTGTGCTTACCTCCAGGGGCGGCGTGCCGATGTGCGGCATTCCCTACCACTCCTCCTCCAACTATATTTCCAAGTTGCTGGCCGCGGGCCGGAAAGTGGCTATTTGCGAGCAGACGGCCCCCCCGTCCGAGGAAACAAAAAAAAGCAAACTCTTCAAGCGCGAAGTGGTGCGGCTCATAACCCCCGGCACCATAGTGGAGGATGAACTTCTTCAGACCCGCACTTCCAACTATCTCGCCGCCGTGGCGATAGATATCGTGGGCTGGGGCCTCTCTTATATCGAAGCCTCTACCGGGGAGTTTTTTTCCACCCAGAACCTCAATGACCCCGATCTTTACCAGCTTTCAGCCCTGCTCTCCCGTGTTTCCCCCTCCGAGATCATTGCCGACGCCAAGGTCATAGCAGAGATCAGGAAGCGGGCGCTGGCCGCGGCCGGGGCCGTTCTGAGCGAATGGACCGGGGAACGGGCGGCGGGGCGCGGGGAGCGGGACGCGGGGGAGAGCGAGGCGGCCTGGCAGCGCGGAGCGGTCTGGCAGAACAACAAGCTGGCGCTGAAGACCGCGCTCAAAGCCGCGGCTTATATAAAAGAAAATCAACCGGGCCTGAGAGAATCTTTTTCCCCGGTTTTTTTCGAACCGTCCAACCGGATGCAGCTGGACGAATCGGCTATAAAAACCCTGGAGCTTGTAAGCTCCGAGTACGGAGAGGACTCGAAGACTCTCTGGGGCGTGCTGGATTCCGCCAGGACGTCCATGGGTTCCAGAATGCTTAAAAAGTGGATCCTTGAGCCGCTGACGGAACTGCACGAGATCAATACCCGCCAGCAGTTCACCGCTTTCCTTACCCAGAACCGCGAGGACCGCGAAAGCCTTTCCGAACTCCTCTCCCGGATGCCGGATATCGAACGGGTGCTGGGCCGCGTTGTGAATATGAGCGCGGGCCCCAGGGACGCCGCCGCGGTCCGCAAGGCTTTGGGACAGCTGGCGCGGCTTAAACTGCTTTTAAGTTCTTCGCGTTTTTTTGAATGCGTTCCCGAGCTTGCCGGCCGGGTGGAGTCCGTCTCCCTCCCGCTGGGCGGCCTGCGCGAAGTCCTGGACCGGGCCGTGGTCGAGGTTCCGCCGGCCCGCCTTTCCGACGGCGGGGTCATCA
>Ga0315272_10001202_pt1 | contig 12887 bp, 24 predicted proteins | sample C3_middle_MG_FD_203918 | JGI IMG/M metagenome (GOLD analysis project Ga0315272, IMG submission 203918) | Sediment microbial communities from Yellowstone Lake, YNP, Wyoming, USA - C3_middle | ecosystem: Environmental > Aquatic > Freshwater > Lake > Sediment | place: USA: Wyoming | collected...
CTCAAGGTTCTTCATGTTCTGCGTCGTGACATTCTTTGCAAAGGATCGTAAGCGGCCCGGATAACATGCGTTCCCGCACCAACTCTATCAGCCCATCCCAATCTATCCCGCAATCATGGTGCGCCTCAACGTATACCTCTCGCCCCTTTGCCCTGCTCTGCTTTGCGTGGCACCGCTCACAGGTATACCCTTCGCGCTTGAGTGCCGCTGCCCGCTCTCTGGACCGGAGAAACACACGGCGAAGGGCAGAACGTATTTGGCTAGTCGGTGTAATTGGCTTTTTTATTTCCTCGCCCTCCAAATGTATCCACCTCACCCGTAACGCCCGGGCTGGTGGCCGTCCAAATTAAATTTATCGTTCGAATTTACGGCAACGGCCAAGCGCGGCGGCTCGAACAAACTTAGAAACATCCTCTCCGGCCTGCTCTGCACCTGCCTTCACCCGCTCTATCTCCTCCGCCGTCCAGCGTATTTTCCTCGCTACACGGCGGGCATTTACTTTGCGTGAGCCGGGGGGCTTCCCCCGGCCCCGTGTGGTGTCGTCTGTCATGCCCTGGCCAGCCGGTCGTAGTCAACCATGTAGCGGTTGCCGTCAGTGTCAATGATTTCGCGGCTGTAGTTTTTCTGGGCGTTGCTGGACTTAATCGCAGCCCCGGCGGTCTTGTGGGTGGTGTAACCCTTGCCGCCGTAGTGGCTGGCCAAAACAACCGCGTACTTGCAACCGGCGGCAAACACGATGTCGCGGTCATAGTTATCAGAGGCGATGTCGTGGATGCTGCCGCTGTTGCTCATTTTCTGTGGGATCGTGTAGGTGGTTTTCATGGTCTTTCTCCTGGTTGGGTGGCTTAATTGCCCCTCGTTTAAATATAATGTACACCCAACTTAACCCAATTGCAACTATTATTTTGTGGCCCCGATAAAAAAATATAACCAACCAATTGTTTTAAAGAGAGGCACACCATAAAAAGCTGCATCGAAGTTATTTACCGGCACCAGCCTTTATCAGGTCGTAGGCACTCTGCACGGTCACGCAGCGCGGGCACCTGACAGCCAAGTGCTCTCTGGGCACCTGTTGGCGCTTCCCAAAAAAGAACAGCCAACAAATCAATCAACTCGGACGGCTAAAGCCGCCCGTTATTTCGGGCAGACCGGCCAGGGTGATGGCTTGGCCATCTCCGGCAGACCGGCCAGGGCATCCCAATCTTTTTGGGTGGGTGCGGCCCCGATTTGAGAGATGCGACGGGGGCTAACCCCCCATCGCTTCGCCAACTCCTGAGCCGTCCAACCTTTAACCCGTAACTGCTTGACGTACTCAGTCATTGTCAATCTCGTTGTTGTTGCAGTCCCGGCCATAGTTTGCCAAATTGCAATCTTGGCGGCAATCTCTTTTTTGGTCCCTGCTGTTTTCTCGTTCATTTTCATGCCCCTTAATGTCTTCAATTTTAATCTGGCCAGCGACAACGGCCAGGTCTGCTAACCCTGGTCGTTATATTTTACGGCACTTGGATTTTCTCTCTCTTCCTGGAAAAATCGCTGTACTTGTTCATGGCTACACCAAATTTCCAAGGGCTATTGTTCCCGCGCACCCACTATGCATAGCCCGTTGTTTTTCTCGATTATGTGCATGGGGCAAACACAGGTCGATATACCCACCACACACGCAGCAGTGATCCGCTATATTTCCTGTAGATTCGTCCAGTTGTCCGAGAACTGGAGCAGAAACTTCCCGCACTTCCCGTGGCGATTCTTCCTTGTTTCCCATAACAAAACCCCTTCGTGGTTTTTTTCTTTCTTGAGCAAAACCCCAAGATCAGCAGCCGCCGCTATTTCCCCGGCTCCCTTAAACTCGAGGATGCCAGCATCTTCTTTCGCCGCTACGGTTGGTATCTGTGACAGACAGACGATGCAGCACCGTAATTCTTTTGCCAGGGATTGAAGATCAAGCGCAATCTCGCTCATCATTTCGTATTTTGACGAGCATCCTTTCTTCCCGATGTTCTGAATAAAGTCTATGAAGATCAGGTCAATCGCCCCGTTCTGCATCGCTATCTTTCTGCTTTGATTTTCAATGTCCACAACATTCCGTACTCTGTCGTACACGAAAAGATTTTTCGACTCTACCCACTTAAGGTTTGCGGCAACATGGTCGCTCATTTCTCGATCAAGATCACCGCTTAAAATCTTGTGGCTACTCACCAGCGAGGCATTAGAAAGCAACCTGGCAAGATTCTGTTCCTCGGTCATTTCGGTTGAGAAAACCAGCACGGTTGGGTTATCATGCCGAAAAACGCGCTTTATGGCCTCAACACACCACGCTGTCTTTCCGGTGCTTGTCCAGGCGCCTATTACCCACAGGTGGCCCTGTTGGTACGTTATGTGGTCTTTTCCGAGGTTTTCAAATCCTGTCGATACTCCAACACGCCCACGCTTCCTGTTTTCTGCCACCACACCCTTAAACCGTTCCGACACTGAGCCTATGTCTGCGGCCTGTGTTTTCCTGCCCGTTTCATCCCTATAAATTTGCTGTAGTTCTTGCAGGGCCGCTTCTGGTCCAAAATCACGCAGGGTGTTTTTTGCCAGCAGCATCTTTTTCTCTACCCGCCGCGACTTGCCTTGCTCTGCTACCTTCTCGGCAAGATAAATATACGATCCAGCGGTTCCTGGAATATCTGTAGACGCTGCAACCCACGATGCATCCCCTGCAACATGGAAAACAGTTGCCAAATTTACTGGCTGCTTCTTCGCTATCATTCCCCGTATTGCTTGGAAGCACAACAAGGCTGGCCTTGACGCAAAATCTTCGTCGGTGACAATCTCGGCAACAGAAAAGAAGTTGTCAGGTTTCAGGATCAGAGAGCCTATAAGCATTTGCTCGTTTTCAGAATTCATATTTTACCCCGCCAGCCGACACAATTGTTGTTTGTTTTGCTTTGGAGGATGAACCGCCAGCCTTTAATATCAGGGCGTCAAATTTTTCTCTTAGTTTCCCCGTGGAAAGAATATTGTTCTGCCAAAAATTATCAGACTGGCACCACCGGATAACTCTTTCTATGTCCTCTGGCAGCCGCCCATCAACCCGTATCATCAAGTCAACATTACGAGCCCAAGTCTGCATGTTCGGTTCTTTGTTCTTTGGGTTTCTTTTTTCGATGAAAGAGAAAAGCATCTTTGAAAGTCTGACCTCGTCAGAGTCAGGCGAAAAGGTTTTTTCTTTTGGTTTTTGGTTACTGGTTACTGGTTCTTGGTTACTGGTTAGGGTTACGACTGGGTTACGACTGGTAACCGACTGGGTTTTACGTGGCCTCCCACCTAGCTTCCCGTTGCGCTGATTCCTAGCAACTATATCCCTATACCCTGCAATCTCCATATCACAACGCAGGTGTTTCCATCCCTTTTCGCACTCAACAAAAAAATCTTGCAAAACCCTATTAACCACTTCGCATCCCACTCGTAACCGTCTGGAAACCCACTGGGTTTCTCTGGGTATTGGTTGCTCAGAATCATAGTACATATCGAGCAGTCTTCTATACGCCAAATCTTCTTCGTCTGTGAGGTGCATTGTTGCGCTTCGGTAATCACCTATGTGGAACTGGTAATAATTCATCTTTCGCGCCTTAAACCAACAAAACCCGCGTCCAACGGCACAAGACCAACAGGGAGGGATTCCCAATCTTGTGTGACTTCCGTTGAACGCGGGTTCTCTTTTTTCATGGCATCCCTCTTTGTTGTTGGTAAAACATTTTTGCTAATCGGCACGGTTGTCAAAGTCGTGTCAGCAATTTCACTATCTCACAATATATGGCGTTTTACAAGGGTATTTTATGGCGTTCTTTTCTATCTTCGCCCTGATAATCGTGGCAGGGTCGAGCCGCCGCTTCTCGCACAGGTAAAGGGCGTATATTAGCACATCCGCAACCTCTTCCTCATATCGCTCCTGGTCGGCCTCCTCGCCCCACAACAGCAATTCATTCAGCTCTGCGGCCTCGATGATTAGTGCCCGCGCAAGCTCTGCCTCGGTATGGTGTTTGCCCCACTTCCTGGCGTTCCTGAAAGAAACAAGCTCCTGCGTTATCTCGTTAAGACTCATCGCTAAATACCTCCTGAAATTTATTGGTATATTTCTCGTTAAGTTTTTGGTTGAAAACAGCCATAGATTCTATGAATTTTCCAAGCCACGTAAAGTCAGGAAAAATCCTTTCCACATAGAGGTTCTCCCCTGGGCAATAAGCCACAAAATCAAGCCAGAGTTTTTGGGTTATCAAGATAGTTCCTTGAATCTGCGGCTTAAACTTCAGTGGGACTCCGTTTTTCAAAATATCTCGGTGGTTGACATCTTTTAAACATTTTATCTCAACGCAACCTTCTGCAGATGTCCCGTCCGGGTAGCAACCGCAAGAATATTTTTTGTTGAAAATAAACTTTGGCTTCTCTGTAGCTATTCCGGTTTCCAGGATATATGCAGATAGGGCGTCTCCTTCTAACTCGCGGCCTCTTTCTGTCCAGAATGACGAGAAGTTTTCTTTGTCTGCCCCGTGAAATGTCCATCTTAAAATGTCCTCCATGTATTGGTTTGACCCGGCGCTTTCCTTGCCGGAGGGGCTTAAAATATCCTTGAACCGGGAAGCAGTAGGGCAATATAAAAAAACGTCCTTTTTGTCTTTCACTTAGAATAACCTCAGTTGTTTTTCTGGTGTTTTGTTGCATTGGATGACAGCTTCTAAAATATGTGAATCACGCTGAGAGAAACCCAAAGAATACAGGTTGTGATCATTTTTTAATATAGCCATGGCAATTGCCTTGTATGATGGCGCACGGTTTATGGTAGATAGTTTATGCGGCACCTCGTCCGGGAGTCCCCGGCCATAACAACGGGCCTCCCATGTCTTGATGTAGGTCTTTATCCTTCCTGTAAGATGTGCGCCAATAGCAAATGGCTCTTGCTGCTTTTTGGTTCGCCAAAAAACGTTGCTCATCTGTGAGATTCCCCCATGCTTTACGTGTAATATCTTCAGGGATTCCTAGCGCAAGCGCCACTGCTGCGTGGCCGACCCATGCCTTCTGGTTTATGTTCGTGTCGGTCAAGGCGTTTTCGCAGCTTATCGGCCATTCCTTGACCACCCGCATCATATACCCGCCATATAGAGCATGATCTCCCGTAAACTCTATCGCCTTTGCCAAATCATTTTTAGGGTTTCTTGATTCTCCCCACATATTGTGATGGGTTTCTTCCCACGTCCTGTAATCATGATAAACCCGTTTAAACTTCATCGGACATTGCTTCCTCGAAGTCCTCCGCGTCCCAGCTTTGCGAAAAATCTTGGTTCTGGAAAAGGGCGGCAACTCCCGTAATTTGTTTCAGCCGAAGCAATTCATCCGGCGACATTCCAATATGTTTACATATCCACGGATCACCTTTCCCCATCTCCACAAGCTCTGCAACAATGGTACTCATAAGCTCTATATTGTGCGATCCTCTAGCTCTATTGTGGCGGATGGTTGATGCCATCCGGTCGCCCATGCTTTTATCAAGGACAACAATGGGAAGCATGCCTTCTTCACGGTCAAAAATGCGCTTGCTGTTCTTGATGGTGAGATACCGGTGGAACCCATCGACAACCACATACACATCATTTTCTTTGTCGTAAACGGTAACGACCGGCTGAGTATACCCGTCCTCCCAAATGGACGTCTCAAGCAACGCCATTTCCGGGGGAGCAACAGAGTTTGGGTTATAATCGTTGGCTTTTATCTTGTCTATATGAACAGCGATTACCCCATAAACAGGCGACATAAACTTAGACATTTTATTTCTCCTTGGCGGAATACGATCCGTCTTTTTGGTGGACCTCAAGGCCGGTCAACGGCGGGTTAAAAACACAAATAAGGATTGTGGTTTCGGTGGCTTTAAATAGGTGTGGATCATGCTTGTCTAGAGCGTAACAAATGCCCGGCTTTATTTCGTGGACCTCACCCGTTTTTTCGTTTTTCAGCAAAGCACTTCCCTTAATACAATAACAGGCTTCAAGGTGGTGCTTGTAATGCCACCACTGCCAGTCTCCGGGATGGATGGTTGTCCTGGTCATTGTAAACCCCATCTTGTCTTTTTCAAGAAGCATCCTGATACTGGTGAACCCACCATTTGGGCATTGAACCTCCCGGCCTGTTTTGTGCAGTTTCATTGCGTTGATGATCTTCATAGTCGTTCCACCCGTGTTAGATTTTGCGATATTTCGCAGCGATAACCCGTTGTCTCTCCGCCTGCCCCTTTGTCTGGGCCAACCCCATATACTTACAAGTATGGTCATTTTTTAATATGGTGATTGCAAATCTTTTCCATGACGCAACTTGTCCATTATGACACTGCAACATATCCAAGTGGTCCGGGGTTTTTTGTATCCTGACCCTTGTTAGATTTTTCCGGCCATGCTGCGTTATTCCGTTTGCCTTGAAGGGGATGTTGTTGGCTTTCAAGTCGTCAATAATGCTGTTATGCAATCCGCGCCCCACCCTTCCCCAAAACTTAATTGATTGGATGAAGCGCTGCTTAAAATTTGCGGCAGACTCCTTTGGCAAGGTGGCAAGCAAAAACTTTACAAAAGATTTCCAGGTGTGGCCTGGGGGCAGGGTAAAAGTGCTGTAGCTTAACTGTTTTCCGTATGTGGCTATAAAATTGGCCCCGGATACCCTGGCGCACAGTTTGGCCCAGGTATGCCCATCAATTACCCGGTAAAGGTTAAGACTCGATTTCGACTCGCTCATGAACGGGCTGGCAACCCTCATTTTCTCGATAGGCACACCTGCCATATAAAAAGTGTCATAAAGCCGGTTGTATTCCCATTCGTACTTGGCGTTGGCGATCCAAATATCTCTAGTGCGCCAATCATATATCGGGTAGACGTTATACACATGTTCGGTGTTTTTTTTCGTCCACTGTTTGCCCTGCATTGTCTCTGTCGAATCGTTCATTATTGCCCGGAAACGGTTTAGGCTCTCTTGTGTTCTGATTCCGATCAAGTTTGCTGTGGTTTTCCCCTGGCTATACCACTCTGCGAACATGTCCCAGAAGCAATCATAGTTCATATTCTCAATAAACCTGTCTCCGAAAGGGTGATTGCCCATGTTGACAACATAATCTTTCGTAGGCATAGGGCGAATCCACCTATGCCTGTCGTGTTCTCCCCAGCATTGCCAATCAATTTCGTAAGCAGACACGGTGCATGGCAAGGTTATAGGCATACAGCACCAGTAAATATCAAGGTATTCCCTGTTGTTGTCTAATATTTTTCGCATAAATGCCAGCGAGGCTTCGTAGTTTGCTTCGTTATCAAGTATTTGCACCCCTACTTTTCGCTTTATGTTGTTCGCCTTCATGTACTGAAGAACAAGATTAAGCATCACCCCGCTGTCTTTACCGCCCGAGAACGAGAGGTACACCCGCTCAAAGTTGTTAAAAATAAAAGCTATCCGCTCCTGTGTCGCATCGTAGACATTTTTGTCTTTATAAATCCTCTTCAATGTACACCTCCCAATAATCTTTTCTTTCTCTCCACCGCGAAGAATTACACTTTGGGCATCTTGTCGCTTCTGTGGTTATTGACACCCACAGATGCCCACACCACATACAATTATTTTGGCTTGTGATAATACGCATAAAAAATCCCCTAATTATCTGCCGGAACATTCCAGCACCCGGTGGCAGGCGCAAGAATCCTGTGACTAAATCGCAGGTCAGATAATAGGGGAAAAGTTGATTGCATTTTGTCTCCACCTTTTGCGCTGCCCGGTGTTCCGTCCAGGGAGCAAGATCAGAATATCATGTGTGTGAATTAACGCAAGCGGTTTTATTCCTTGTGCAAAAGTGGTGATGGTTAACCGTGCTTCCTTGATTGATTTCTTTTTATATAACCTACCGTGGAGTGTGAAATTCCAAAATCTTTTGCTATTTTTCGGTGCGTTCCGCTAGCCATTTTTATCAAACAAACACAACCAGACGACAACTTGCAGTTATGATGTTTTTCTCCGGTTGAATAGTGACCAGCTGTCACCCTGTCTTTCATATTTTGTAATTGATTGCCTAGATAAAGATGACCAGGATTAACGCAAGAAGGATTATTGCATTTGTGCAACACAAACATTCCTTTGGGAATTTCACCGTTTTTCATCTCCCACGACACCCTATGTGCTCCTCGGTTTGTCTTCTTATCCCGTAATTTACCATAACCGTCTTTATTTTTATACCCTTTCCACACCCAACACTGGTCTGCGGTTGATTTGTCCACGTAAAACCAAAACCTAATAAACGTTGGCCTTTTCAGCTTGGGGGTGGCGACAAATGGCGAACCAGTACGCCAAACCCTTTTATAATGCAAAATACACATCCCTTTAAGTTTGGCGCTATCCGCACATCCATCAACAGAACATAAAACCATAACAGTCACCTTTTTTGTTTTCTTTTAATTATACCACTTATTCAAAGTGCAGACAAGTGTATATTTCCAAGAAAACACCCATGACTATTTCCGCTCAACCTCCAGCCGGTAAACCCGCCCATGCTCAACCTCATTGAACCGATGAATCCTTGCCCCTTGTTGCGCCCATGTAAGCACCTGTGAACACTCTGGGCAGCCTGGGCATGATCTACTCTTGAGCAGGCGAAGGTGGACAAGACGTTGTATTCCGCGCTTAGTGGTGCGGGTTGATATGTCAGCGCGATATTTCAGGCCGATGCAGGTCATTCATACACCCCCATTTGTATAACCACAAGATTAGCGGCTAGAAGCAGGATTATAATTGCCATTGCTACGCGCTGCCATGTGGGTAATGATTTCATGCCTTGATAATCCCCCTCTCGAAAAGGTTTGCCAGTGTTCTTGTCATTCCCTGGTGGAAAATAACCCTTTGCCAATCTCCATCAAGCAGTTCCCCGTTTACCTTTGCCCTCCGGTCTATCACATCATGGCAGGCACGGCACCCAAACGATATAGCGTGATCTGGGGCTTTCGTTCCTTGCCGATCTTCAAGCAGTGGAGAGTGGCAGGCAACGGTTGTTTCGGTTCCGCCTATGCACACGCCTGGTATCTGCAAAGTACATTCTTGCCCCCTGGCCGCGTTGGTGAGTTTCTTGTTTCGGTAGGGTTTCATTTCCGGCCCACCCGCAGGATAAACTCGAGGCAGTGTACCCCGTGAAAATAATAATCATGCCACTTTTGGTTCTCTCCTGGGGTTTCCGTGAATCGGGCGCATTGCTTCATCCACTTGCAGCCGTCTTTTGCGTTTGAACATAGCGTAATGTCGGCCATTTCATTCCTCCCCAAATTTAAGGTCGCACCTTCCAGCGTAATGCCTCTGCACCGACTCAAGGTATTCTGTCTCCTGATTGGTGTTCATCAGGCTTGTAACCGGCCAGTATTCCATTGCCTTGATACGGTTCGCGTAAGATAGCGGGTCAATCGCCACCCGGCAAGCCTCGTTGTATTTCTCATCGTCACCGCGCAGGATGGGCAGGCCATAGCGATATTTGCACATGTTCTTTATCTCGCCTGGGGTGTACTCATTTTCCTCAAGTGATACTTGCCGATACCATGCGTGGCCTATTGCGTTCTGGCTGATTGTGCGCTTTTTCCCGGTGTTCAATGTCACCTGTAAAAAGTGCTTTTCCTTGAATGTAGCCCGGAGTAACCCGATCATTTCTGAAAGGGTATGCTCCGAGTTGATTGTGTGCTTCATAGCTATTCATCCTTGTCGCCGGAGAAAATAGGGGTTTTCAAGATCAACGCTTCGGATTGTGTCCAGTATGCAAAGATGCTGTCCTTGTGAACTTTTGCAAGTCCATTAACGGTTGTCCTATTTTTCTCCCGCCAAGCAACCAGAGTTTCCATTGTGTCGCATTTGTCGATCTGTTGCTTCAACTCTGAAGCGTATTCTCCGGAGGCTTGGTCGCGTAGTGCGTCTTTGGTGTTTGGTTCTGGATTGTTTTCCGGCTGTTCTGGCCCTTCTTCAAACAAAGGCTTGTCTCCCTTGTGCCAAAGGTCAAGAGCTGCACCAAACCTCATAGCAGCATTACGCAGGGCATCACCTATGCGCTCCTTGGTGGCGTTTGATCCTGTCTTGCCCTGCGAGTCACCATACCCAAGGCGAGTAACCCCCAAAATAGTCAGCTTGATCCACATGCCACCGTCTTTATCCACAACCGGGTAGCCATCATCACCAATGGCAAGCGGCTCCCAATTCCAAGCCTCGTCAACCTCAAGCAACCGTGCAGTAAGAGCGGCGTGTCCGACATAATCCAAGTGTATAATGCGTGGATGGTGCCAGCCGCCGCAGATTTTGCAGTTGACCTTTTCTTCTGCCTTGCACTCGTTCTGCGCCTTGGTTCCCTTGGGTAGCTTGTTGATCTGCTCCGGTAAAAAAGGTTCCCGCAATTTGGCAAGTCCTTTTTTTTGCTCAGATGTTTCCGTCATGTCTATTCCACCCGTGGTTATTCTTTTTTATTCTTCCTCAACCAAAACAAGCTCTGCGTAATTTCCCTTGAACGGCAAGAGCATGTCTTCGTGAATTATTGCCACCAGATACCGCTCGTCATCTGACCACATTTCAAAAATAGATTCATCCGTGCTATTCCGTTTCAGTGTGAATTTTTTCATTTTATTCCATCCTGTAAGTTGGCTTGAATAAACTTTAGCGCGGGGCTCGACGAATCACAACCTTCCCACCCAAGTAATTGCTCGGCAGCGAGCCTGTGACAAACAGCTTCAAAAAAATCTATGTGTGACCCTAAACAATGGACCTTGCCTGCTACCATAATTTGAGCCCTCCACTTTCCGTTCTCAGCACCCCAGTAAACACCTTTCACCCCACTGGTATTTGTTTTTCGGTTATCGGTGTTGCGAATGTTGCAAGTTTGCCCAACTTCACGGAGGTTCTCAATGCGATTGTCGGCACGATTTCTATTGATGTGGTCAATTCCTTTCTCCGGCAGGTAGCCATTATTCCAGAGCCAGATAACCCGATGAACGTAGTGCTTTTTCCCGTCCACCTCAATTCTCAGATAACCATTACCATTGCTGTATCCTGCCACTCCACCCCTAATGTTCCAAATCAACTCGCCATCCCGATAATCAAATAACTCCTTTACCCTTTCTTGCGTCAGCCTTTCTCGGTTTGTCGAAGTAAGCCGACTTGCACTTTGGGCAGATTCTGACTTCTGGCTTTCGTGGATACCACTCATGGCCGCACCTCTTGCATTTGATTGTCATGGTGTTTGTGTTCATGGCCTTATAAGTATCACCTTGTAAGTAAGTTGTCAATCCATTTTTTAGTTTCAAACATAGCCTCGTCGGTGTCGTGTCGTTTTACTTTGAATAGCGGCATCTCTACCCCCTAAAGTTTTAAATACTCAAAATCATCAATGGCGTTTTGCCCGCGCACCATTTCCCGCCTGATCCGGCCCATGTCCTCTTCTTCGTTTGGATCGAAGGGAATATGCGTCCCGTTACATTTACGGCAAACCGGGCCGATGATGGTGCTGTACCATTGCTCGTCGTAATCGTATGCCGTGTGGCCGCATTCAACACATGTTATTTGTTTTGCCATCGTCGTGTCCTCCTGCTGCCTATGCCCGTTTATTTTCCTAGAAAAATATACTATTTTTTCTAGCTTTTTATCTGCACTGTTCGGCTTTCAACCATTCCATTTACTCAGTGGCCATGGTTAAAGCATCCACGCAATTACAACTGTCACCACGCAATTTAAGTATGTCCATGGCGGCACAAAACCCTTTCAGGTAGTTCTGTTTAGCAAAATCGTCAAGAAACCCCTTGATATTTTCATGTTGAGCGTCCCCGGTGTCTTTCCATCCGAGGCGCTTCAGCTCGGAAGTGAGGTCATCATAAACAGGTTGGGTGATAGGGTGCCCGTTATCGTCGCAGGCTTTTTTAAGTATTCTGTTCATGTGGTCAAAAGGAGATTCTTGTTGCATTTTTTCACCTCATTCTAAAAATAGTCCCGCCTGTTTCCCTGGCGTAGTTGTTTGATTGTGCATATGTATGGTTTGCGAATATTTCACAGGTTCCGTCTGGCAACTTAACCTCTGAGATTTTTCGGAAAGGGAAATAAGATCGAAGACGTATCATTTCATCCTTTTCGTTTTCGGTTAATTTGTCGCCCATGGTCTCTCTCCCGGTTATGGGCTGCGTCGTGCTTCCCTGTTGCCTAATGTATACCACTGCACAATGTTTTACGCAACCTTTTGTTTTACCTTTTGACAAAATAAAGCTGCTTCGTTACCGGGTGCATCTGCCAATAGCCAACTATTGCAGGGTTATATGTCTGGTGTAGGTGGTGGTATAGCATGGCCCCGGCTAGTAGGGTTGCAAGTAGGGAGGTGATTATTTTGTCCGCCATACCCGCGCCGCCTGAATCTCAGCCGTCTTATCCGCACACTCGAACAGGCTGCCGAAGATTACCACGGCCCACAATAGCAGTAATATGGCGGCAATGGCTTCCGTTGTGCGGCTCTTCTTTGCTGCTTGGTCGTTGAATAGGTTGTGCTTCATTATTCTCCAGCCTCAATAAAACACCCGCATTCATCCAAGACATACCACATTTTTTCTTTAAGTTTTCCGTCTGTACCGTCACCGCATCCGGTTTCGGCACAGCGCATTTCAGCACGGTTTTCTTTTTTGTTCCACCACCCCAAACAAATACACCCATACTTGCCAGCCATAGCCTTTGAGTCCAGGCCCGTACATGTTGATGCCGATCTGTCCCCGGTGGCCGATGATGCCGAGCTGTACCCGGTGGCCGATGATGCCGAGCTGTCCCCGGTGGCCGATGATGCCGATCTGTCCCCGGTGGCCGATGATGCCGAGCTGTCCCCGGTGGCCGAT
>Ga0315272_10001204_pt1 | contig 12885 bp, 5 predicted proteins | sample C3_middle_MG_FD_203918 | JGI IMG/M metagenome (GOLD analysis project Ga0315272, IMG submission 203918) | Sediment microbial communities from Yellowstone Lake, YNP, Wyoming, USA - C3_middle | ecosystem: Environmental > Aquatic > Freshwater > Lake > Sediment | place: USA: Wyoming | collected...
TGACTGACGTTATCACTGCTACAATTGCTAAACCAATCGTAGGCACAAGTATTACTGGTGCTGAAGCTGGTCTAACTGACACAGCATCTGGAGCAGGTGGAGTTGCTAATTCTGGAACAGGAATGTCTGTTTCATTGTCAGCTGACACTGCAACTTCAGCTAACCTACCAAGTTCTTCTACTTTAGTTCCATTTATGAGCGTTAACCTAACAGCAGCAGCTGATGGTGATGTAACTGTTCAAAACATGGTCTTTACTAGAACTGGTACTGGTTCTACTTCTGATTTTGATGGTGGTTTCTTGTATTCAGGAAATACTCGTCTTTCAACAAAAAGATCAGTAAATTCCACAGATAACACTATCTCATTCAATGCATTGAACTTTGTTGTTGCGAAAGGAACAACAAAGACTGTTACTTTGAAAATGAATGCAAAAACAAATGTTACAGGTAACCATGCGTTTAAATTAACTTCTGCAAGTTCTGTTTTAACTAACGGAGCTGTGGTAAGTGGTTCATTCCCAATCGTTGGTAACATGATGTCTTATTCTGCTGTTTCTGCAGCAACTGTTACTTTGACTGGTACAGGTGGTGTTAATAATCCAAAAATTGGAGCAACTAACACTATTATTGGCGGACTTGATCTTGCGAATAACGGAAATGAAGACGTAAATGTTTATAGTATTCGTTTAAAACAAGATGGAGATGCTTCAGCTGATTCAGTTAAGAATATTGCATTAGATTTAGATGGCACAGTTGTAAAAACTGGCGGTGTTATGACTGCAGATAAGTATGTTGAATTCGTTCTTGATACACCATTCTTGTTAAAGAAGAATACAACTATTACTGCAACTCTTCGTGGTGATATCTTAAGCGATATTGGCAAGACTATTAAATTGTATGTTAACAACGTAGCCGATATTGATGCTCGTGGTACTGCTTATGGCAACAACTATAGTGCAACAATCGATGCTACTAGTGCTGCTGTAGGAAACGCAATTGTGGTAACAATCAAAGGTTCTGACATTGACGTATCTTATGATGGTCCGATTGCATCTGATATTAAAGCCGATACAACTAATGTTGTGTTAGCAAACTTCAAGATTAAATCTAATACTGGAGATGTTAATATCGATACATTGAGAGCAAAATTGAATTCAGTAAGTGGAAACTCAACTGAGCTAACAAACATTCAAATGGTTGATAGCGCAAATAATGTTTCTTACTCTGTTTCAGATCCAGCTTTTGCAGCTGCAAATTATTTGGATTTCACAAACATCTATCTAACTAAAGGTGTTCAATATAATTTCCAAATCAGAGGTGATGTTCCAAGTGGAGCACAAGTAGGTTCTGCGTATTCTATGGATCTAGGTTTCGCTGCTATAACTACAAGTACCGCAACTGGCATGAAAGCTTATTTCCAAGATGCTAATCAGACTGCTGTTGATGTTACAAATGTTTCAGCGTCTAGTTTGACTGGAAAAACCATGACTGTAGCTGCTCCTGCAGTAGCTTTCGATATGGTTCCAACTAGTGATTCTACTTATGTGAAAAATACTCAAAAAGTATTATTATTCAAAGGTAAAATCACAGCATCTGCTGTTAGTGACTTAAAGATTTCAAAGGTTAAATTCACAGGTTCTTTTGGTACTATCGATTCATTTGATGATGCATTTGATAGATTATATCTATATGCAGCTTCTGATGATATGGGTACACCATTAGACACACAAACCTCTTTGACAGGTTTAAGTGCTGTATCATTCTCAGGATTCAACTTGACTGTTCCTAAAGGAACTTCAAATGGAATCTTCGTTACTGTTCGAGGTGATATCAAAAACAACCCAACTTCTGGTACTGTTGCTATGCATTGGGCAACTGCTTCAGTTTCAGATTTCACAGTTAAAGATGAAAAGAATAATGCTTTATTAGTAGGTTCTTACACCAATTCGGCATCAAATGGTCATACAACCACAATTGCTGGTGCAGGTACATACACAATGACATTTGATAACACTTTAACTGATACTAATGCTACTAAGAATGTATTAGCTGGCACAGAAGTAAAAGTTGGTGCGCTTAAATTGACATCACAAAAAGAAGATGTAAATATCAGAGATTTCACACTTTTGAATCAATCTGGTACTGCAACTGCAGCTGATGTGGCTTACTTGAATCTATACAGTGATCAAGCAATGACAACTAAGATTGGCTCAGCTAACTTAGATGCTTCTAATCGTGCTATCTTCCAAAATATCAACATCAGTGTTCCAACATCTGGAACAAAGTATGTTTATGTTGGTGCACAGATGAAAGGTATTAATTATTCTACTGCTAATATGTCAGATGCAACTGCAACTGCAGGTAGAACAATTAAATTAGATATTGCTTCTTCATCATATAGTACAGACTATGACGTAAGAGCACTTGGAGTTTCAACTGGCGATGAATTATCAAACACTGGTGTTGCATCAACAACACAAACTAATACCGCAACTATCATGGGAGCTGTAGTATCAAATATTACTAGTGCTTTCTCAAACGGATTGTTGTCAAATGGTATCGGTAAAGATATCTTCAGTTTCAAGGTTACTGCTCCAGCATCTACTAACTTAGACTATGATATGTCTGGTTTAGGTGTTAAATTAGCAACAACAACCTTTACTGTTGCAACTTCATCTGGTATCGTTTTGTCTACTTTCTTAGTTGAAAGAGTTGGCGGTCAAAATGGTGAAGTATCAGCTATTGGTGTAGCTACTGCGTCTACTATGGGTTCTGGTACATTTGTTATTAACTTCCCAAATACTTACGGTACTAACCAAGACTTGATTGTTAAACCAGGAGAAACTGCTGAATACAGAATCAAAGCTACTATCAGTGGCGTTGGTACATCTGCTTCATTGCAAACTACTCTAGAAGGTTTATCATCTAACGTAAACTACACTCATAACACAGCTACTACTCGTGGTACTGATGGCGTAGACACATCTGCTGTTTACACATTAATCCCAGGTATTACCTATGTTCGTGGTGGTTCTTTGACAAACTAAGATTTTCTTTCGAGAAATGAAATAGTTCGTTAAACGAATTCTAAAAATCCCGCCCTCGCAAGGGGGCGGGATTTTTTTATTCACGTGTTTTTTGTGATTTCATGTTTGCATTTATAATCCTAATACTACAAATGGTATCCGAATACTACGAATGATTATATTTTTATACAAATGATGCTTCGTTCGTGGGGTTTTGGATTTTAGTTTTTTTGATTTATGATCTATGATTCATGATTCATGAAATCCGTAACTTTATAAAGTTTGGTTGATTTTGACAAACTTTATAAAGTTTGGTAAAATCATCTTATAGAAAAATATATGAATATTAGGCAAAAATTGGAAATAATACAAAATCGCTTGGGTTTAACTCAGACTAAACTTGCGGAGAAGTTTGGCGTGTCTTTTGTTGCCTTCAATGGTTGGTGGACAGGGAAATCTGTGCCTCGACCAAAAATGCAAGTTGCGATTGAGGATTTATTTTTGGAAGTGACTGGGCAAAAGCAAATTTCCGTTGAAGAATTAAAAATTAAGAAATTACCGCTAAACAAAAAATCTGCTGAACACAAGAAAGTTCTAGCGGAAATTTTGGATAACCCTGATATTAGAGATTTGTTTATTTTAAAATTGACCTACCATACTATTAGCATTGAGGGCAGTACATTGACCGAGCCAGATACGGCGGCGATACTTTTTGATAATGTGGCTTTATCGGATAAAAGTATGACAGAACAATTGGAGGCGAAAAATCATCAAACCGCTTTGAATTATTTGTTTGATTATTTGATTGGAAATGGAAAAATAGATGAAGCTTTAGTTTTGAAATTACATAGTATTCTAATGAATGGAATTAGTCCTGATGCCGGACTTTATCGTCGAAATGCCGTTCGAATTATGGGGGTCAACTTGCCCACGGCGAATTATTCGAAAATTCCTGATTTAATTCCTGATGTTATGACAATGGCAGGGAAAAAAGAAAGCGATATTATCGCCGTCATTGCCCGTTTTCATAGTCGTTTTGAGCAAATTTATCCTTTTTCTGACGGTAATGGTCGAGTTGGTCGTTTGTTAATGAGCGCGATGTTACTTAAGGCAAATTTTGCTCCGGCGATTATCAGACAAGAACAAAAACAACTTTACTATACTTTTTTAAACAAAGCGCAGATGAAAGATGATCAAAGTCAATTGGAAGATTTTTTGTGCAAGGCTGTTTTGGAAGGATTTAAAATTTTGGAAAGAGAAGATGTAAAATAGGCATTTGAATTTTTTTGGTTTTTTGGAAAATATGATATAATTTTTTCAGAGGACAAAACAAGTCCCGCCAGTTTTTTTGGTGGGATTTTTTTGTCATTTGCAGATGTTGCATAATTCATAGATAAAATTTTTCACAAAACTCCTTTATTTGTCATTCCCGGCGAGCGGAGCGAGGGAAGGGAACCTGCCTGCCGGTAGGCAGGTTCCCTTCCCCTCCGCCATTTTGCTCGCTTCGCTTGCAAGGCTCCGGCCGGGAATGACAAAAGAGAAGTTTTGTGAGTAATTTTGTTATCGAATTAGTTAATATCTACAGTGGCGACAAACAAAAGAGTTTCTTGCAAAAAATTGCCAACGAATTATGTCAAGGTTTTATATATTTTTAATATAATTAATACCATGATTATTTTCTTTATGTATCTATGAACAAAAAAATCATAAAAAATATAATTTTTATATTTTTAATCTTTGGGATTATTTTTTTTGATGCTTATTTTTTGAGTCATAGAAGTTTGATTTTTTCGAAATTGAGTTTGCCAAAGCCTGCGAAAAAGATTGGGAAAATTAATTCGGATGATAAGGTTTTGCGGCCGAAAAAGGTGAATTCGGGGGTGGCGAAGAAGTTGGGCTCTTCTGGAGGCAAAAAAACTGAAAAAACGGCGTCTAGTACGATTAAAGTGTTGGGAATGAGCCAAGAGTTCTTGGGAAAAACACAGAGCGTGGCGGGCAATTTTGAGGCGAATTTGCCAAATCAGTCTTTGGGCTATGAAATCGTTAAAATAGACCGAGTGATTGATGGTGATACGATAGTTTTGACGACTGGCGAACATATTCGCTATATCGGCGTGAATGCGCCCGAACTGAATGATGTGGGAGCGGGGGATGATGAATGCTTGGCTTGGGCGGCTAAATTGCGCAATGAGGAATTATTAAAAAATAAAGAATTAGAAATAATTAAAGATAAAAATGCGGACAAAGATAAGTATGGCCGGCTTTTGCGGTATGTTTATGTTGGCGATGTGTTTGTGAATGAAGTTTTGGCGCGTGAGGGTTTGGCGGTGGATTATTTTTGTTTGCCAGGTTGGAAAAATTGTCCGGTGACGACGGATAAGGTACGGCATGATGAGATTATTTTGGCGAATAAGGAGGCGAGAGAGAAGAAGCGAGGGGTTTATTCGGGGGTTTGTGGGAAAAAAAATTTAGTAATGAATTATAATTCCGCCTACGCTCTGCCCGGCAGAGCTTCGGTGGACAGGCCCCCTTTGCCATTGCCCAAGGTAGAGACAAGCAAGATGATTTTTTATAGTTCGGGGGCTGGTGGGGGTGATATTAAAAAAGTCGAGGTGGTGGTGGCTTCGACTACGGGAGAGGTTGTGCCGGTGCTTGAAGTTGTTGCGCCGATTATTAGCGAAGTGAAAATAATTAGCTTTGATATTTTTGATCTGGAGACTTTGAATAATAATTATACGGCGAGTACGAGTGTCGGCGTAAAATTAGAAATGGAAAATAAAGATTTGGCGGAAAAATTTTGTCTGAGTAAAAATGAGAATATGCCTGATTTTACTGATTTTTGCTGGGGTTTGTCAGTGCCAGAAAAATTTAAATTATCTGAAGGTGATGGTTTGAAAAATGTTTTTATTTATATTAAACAAGGGGACAAAATTATCAAGAGTCAAGCTTTGATTACTTTGGATACGGTTGATTTACTACTTAATTTTGTTAAATTTCCGGAAACCAATTCAAGCTCAACCGAAGCGATTTTTAAAATTAATACGAATAAAAATTTAGCCAGTGGAAAATTTATAATTAATAATAGTGCTTGGCAAAATATTTTGCCGGCTGAAGAGATTAAAATAACTTCATTGACTGATGGTGAACAAAATTTTATTTTTCAAGGAACGGATTTGACTGGTAAAGTCAAAGAAATTAATTATCATTGGACAATTGATGCCAGCGCGCCGACTGGGGAAATTACTTTGATGCAAAATCAGAATAATACCAATGTTTTTGCTTTGAATTGGACTGGATTTGATAGTGGTAGTGGTGTTGATAGTTATAGCTTGAAATATCAAATCGGCGTTAATAATCCTTGGCAAGATTGGTTGATTAATTCGACTGACAATTCGGGTATTTTTGATTTGGTCAGTACAACGAGCGGTGAACTAAGTTTCAAGATTCAAACGCGGGATGCTTTGGGAAATTTGAGCGACTGGAGTGAAGCAACTTCGACGATATTATTTACAGAAGAAAAATTATTTACCAAACATATTGTCATCAGTCGAGTGCAATTTTCATCGAGCGCTTCGGCGTATGATGAATTTATTGAAATATATAATCCAACCGATCAAACGATTAATTTAAATAATTATCGATTGAGTCGAAAAACAAAAACCGGGACGGAGTTAAATTTGTTAACCAAATTCAGTGATTTTAATTTGGTGTCTCATGGATATTATTTTGTCGCTCATACCAAATATGATGGCGTAAAACCCGCTGATTCACTGTATTCTACGACTGCTTCAATCGCGGCCGACAATACAATAATTCTCTATAGTGACGCTGGCAAAACGGTGGTTGATAAAGTTGGCGTTGGCGAGGCGATTGATTTTGAAGGCAGTGTTTTTCCAACTAATCCATTGGACGGATATTCGATCATTCGCAAAGCCAACGTTCTCTCAACGGCTGAATCAATGTCGGTGGGTGGAGCGGATGAGTTTTTGGGGAATGGGTTTGATAGTGATGATAATGGTGGGGATTTTGTTTTGGGGGCGGGGTGGTGAACATTTTTTCGGTATATCACCGCGTCAGAGTCCTCTGCGGAGAGACTCTGACGGAGCAATCGAGATGGGTTATGTATAATTTACCAATGAATAGTCTGCGACAAGACTTAACCCCTCCTACTTTTGTCATCCTGAGCCGGGCCGAAGGATCTTTAATACTTGAAAAATAATCAAATGACTTTCAATAGAAGGGAGTATAATTTTTTTATATAGTGATAAAAAAATTAGTTTAATTAAAACACTAAATCCAGACTTAGAAAGATTAAATCAGCAACTATTTAATGATTACGGTTATACGGAAAAAGACATAAAAGAAATTCTTGGTTCGCTAAAACAAAAATATGGGGTGAGGCTTTAACCTATTATAGATCCTTCGGCTCGGCTCAGGATGACAAAATGAAGATGTTTTTATTGTAATTATGTCTATAGATTATTTGACATCTACAGGGATGACAGAGTTTTTTGTTTTTGGCGCTTTCCGTAGACTATTCTTCAGTGAGTCATGTAACAGTTGCCGGAAGAATATAAGAAGTTTGTTGAGACGCAAAATCTTGCGTCTCTACCGATAACGATTGGACTGTAAAAAAAGACGCAAAATCTTGCGTCTCTACATTTTCGTTGACACAAACCGGCGCTCTGATATAATGAAATCATACTAAAAATTAAACAAAATCACTTTATGTCGCAAAAAGTTTATTTAAACATATTGAAAGCGGGGATTTATCTGTCGTTAATCTCGGTTTTTTTGGTTTTTAAGAGTTTATTGTTCCCTTATATCTCTTCAAAACAAATCTATTTTAACATTTTGATTGAAATTCTGATGGTTTTTTGGTTGGCGTTGATTGTTAAATACAAGGAATATCGACCAAAAATGTCATATATTACCTATGGTTTAACGGCTTTTTTTGTGGCGATTTTTATCACCTGTTTTACTGGGGTTGATTTTAATTTGAGCTTTTGGGGTGATGTGGAGCGGATGTTGGGAGTTTTTCATATTTTCCATTTTTTCTTATTCTACTTAATTTTAATTACCGTAATGCGCGATTGGAAAGACTGGAAGACCTTGTTTATTGTTTCGATTATTTTTGCTAACATCGAAAGTTTGAACGGAATTACGGTTAATCCTTTTGGGACAATCGGTAACACGGCTTATGTCAGTGGTTATTTGATTTTTAATTTGTATTTTGCGATGATTTTGTTTTTTCGAGAGAAAAATAAAACCATTCGTTGGTTATATATTGCAGCAATGCCTTTGATGTTGTTGGCTTTTGAGAAAGCTCATACTTCCGGCGCTCATGTTGGTTTAGGATTTTCAATTTTGGTTTTCTTCTTTGTTTATGGATTTTTATCGGAAAACAAAAAATTACGCAAATATATTTTGAGTACCGGTGCGGTTGCGGTGTTGATTGTGATTTTGCTTTTAGCTAATAAAAATAGTGATTTTGTAAAGAATAATTCTGTCTTGCAGATTGTTAATTCAATTACGACTCAGAAAAATACTTTTCAAACTCGGTTAATTTCTTGGAAGTCTGGGGCAAAAGATTTTCATAATCATCCGATTTTGGGTGTTGGTTACGGAAATTTCGCTCTTATTTTTGATAAATATTTTGATTCTAGTTTTTATTCTTATACCAGTTCGGAAACATATTTTGATCGCGCTCATAATAACGTGGTTGATATTGCTTCGACGACCGGTTTGCTTGGTTTATTAACTTATCTTTCGATTTTTTTTGCTGCCGCCTATTATCTAATAATTGGTTATCGAAAAAAGAAAATTAGTTTGATTGATTTTTCTTTGGTGAGCTGTTTGGTGATTGCATATTTTGTGCAAAATTTGGCTGTATTTGATTCTTTGGTGACTTATATGGGGATCATGATGACTCTAGCCTTTATTTATTGGTTAATTAATAACGGAGAAGAAGGAATTGGTGAGATTGCTCAAGGAAAAATTAGTAAACTAAAAGACAAAATCAGTACCAAGTTGGAAAATTCAGAAATTTATGTTTTGACTTTCGCGAGTATAATTTCTTTGGTAATTGTGTATCAATGCAATGTGACAGTTTTACAAATGTTGGTTGGAACGATTGAAGGTCATATGACATATCAGCAAGGCCAGACCGAACAGTCCTATGATATTTTTAAAAAAGCCTTGTCGATTCATACTGGCTTGAATCGAGATGCAAACACGATCTATATTCGTCTTATTTCAAATGATCTTGAACGTTTGCAAACAATCGATAAAACCAAAGCCCAGGAAATGCTTGATTTTGGAATTCAGTTGGCGGATCAAAATGTGAATTACAACAAGAATGACAGTATGGATCAATTAATTTTGTCACAAATTCTTGATGCAACCGCCCGTTTCAATATGGATAATCCGGATAAGTTTAGCTATTATTCTAATCGATCGATGGTGGCAGTAGACGATTCAATCAAAGCTAGTCCGGGACGAGCGACAAATTATTTCTTCAAGGCGCAAATTTTAGCTTCCAGAGGAGAAGGTGACGCGGCGATTGAGGCTTTGCGTTATGCGGTTAGTTTAAATGATAAATATTCTGCTAGTCAATGTTATTTGGCGAAGTTTATGATTTATTTAGATAAGGGTAAAGATACATATGATCACATGAATTCTTGTATTGATTTGGGTGGTCTTGATGTTTTGTCACCTGATATTTTGAAAAAAGCTGCTAATCACTATGTTGAAACTAAGGATTATGTTCGATTGGAAAAAATTGTTATTACTTTAACTCAGCTTGAGCCGAAAAATATTGAGAATTGGGTTAATTTGATTAAGCTCTATGGGCAATTGGGTGATAAAACCAAAGCACGAGTTGCTGCTGACAAGGCGATTGAGTTGGATTATAGTGTGAAGCAATATGCGGATGATTATGTGAATAGTATCAAATAGTTAGGCGTGGCGGTTGCTTTATAATCCTAATCTACGAATGGTATCCGAATATTACGAATTATAAGGAAAGTAATTGATTAATTTATATTACAAATAATAATTTAGTGGTATAGAAATTAAAAAAAACTGGACAAATTGGTTTGTCCAGTTTTTTTGTTTTGATTTTTTTGTTATTGTTTTTTAAAATATATTTCTGTAGGGGTGCCCCTTGTGGGTACCCAAACCGTGAAGAGAAATAATTCCGTGCAATAATAATCGTTTGTTTCTTTTTTCTATGTTCTTGCAGGAAAAGGGCAGGCACAAGGCACTGCCCCTACAGAAAATATAAAATTATTGATTCATGATTCATAAACCTTCTTCGTCTCTTCAATCATCTTCTCCAAAGTAAATTTTTTTTCGGCTTTTTCTTTGGCGGCCAATCTGATTTTGTTTAATAATTCTGGGTTGTTGATTAATTTAATTACCGCTTGGCTAATTTCTTCGGGTTTTTCGGGGTTTACTAGTAGTCCTGTGACTTCGTTTTCGATCATTTCGCCATTGCCTCCAACTTTGGTGGCGATAATTGGTCGGGTGGCAAGCATGGCTTCGATAATGGTGTAAGACAGACCTTCTTTGACTGATGAGCAAACATATATATCAAAAGCTTTAAGTAAGCGAGCGCCTTCAAGTCGGCCTTTCAAAAAAACATTTTTTTCGAGGCGATATTGGGCGATCCAATTTTCCAGTTCGGTTCTTTCTTCGCCTTCGCCGATGATAACGGTTTTTGGATTCAAGCCGTTATCAACCAAAATTTTGACTGCATTAATCAAATATTCAAAACCTTTAGTTTTATAAAGATTGCCGATTGAACCAATGACAAAATCACCGGGTTCGAGTTTTAATTCTTTTCTTGCATCTTCACGACTTAAAAAATTAATCGGTGCAATACCATTGTGAATAGTAATTAATTTTTTTTCGGGGGCAATTTTTTCTTTCAAAGCCGAATCATAGTCCATTTGGGAAACGCAAATTATCTTATCCTTATATTTGGCGGTAAACTTTTCTAGCCTTTTAAATTTGTCATTATTGCGACTGGGTTCATGAAACACCCAACCATGGACGGTATAGATGACTTTAATTCGTTTAAGTTTGAAATGCCAGAAAGGGTTGAAGCTTAATTTAAACATCGCCAATGAGCCAAGAATTGAGATTTTTGAGCTATTGAGATGGAGAATGTCGGGTTGAACCTCTTTGATTAAGGCGATAATTTGATTCAAGGCAAAATAATCAATTTTTGGGTCAATTTTTCGACGCAAAGCCGGGATTGTGCGGTATTCGATCTGGTTGTCTTTCAGTAATTTGGCCAATTCACCTTGCTCACCTTGTTCACCAAAGCCAACAACCACGTTGTACTCAGATTTAAGGTTTTGACAAAGGTCAAAGATGTATTTTTGCGCTCCACCTAGCTCTGATTGGGTGATTAAGTAGAGAATGGTTTTTTTGTTATTTTGATAGCTCATTTGAGTTGACTTTAGGTATATTTTATTTAATAATAACTTATAGGAGACGAATAAGCAATATTGGGCTTCTTTTTTGTTAGGCTTTGTTTTATAATCCTAATACAACAAATGATATCCGAATATTACAAATTATAAAGAAGATTATTAATTAACATTGCAAATTATTTAATTAAAACGTCAATATTATTCCGCCCTGCCGTAGTCTCCCGTTAGGGGACTGCGGCATAGAAAAGTTTTTACGTGGATATTGCTTTTACGAATTAATAAAATTTAAAAATGTTAGAGAAAAAAAGTTTATTTTTACGGGTTTAGGCCGCAGTCCCCTAACGGGAGACTACGGCAGGGCAGAGTAGTTGAAATTATAAATTATTTAAATACTATGAATAAAAATGATATGTTAATCGGTTTCATCGGTCAAGGTTGGATTGGGAAGAATTATGCGGATGATTTTGAACGACGGGGTTTTAATATTGTGCGTTATGCGCTGGAAGAACCATATTGTAATAATAAAGAAAAAATTAAAGATTGTGATATTGTTTTTATTGCTGTGCCAACACCGTCAACGCCGGAAGGGTTTGATGATAGTATTGTGCGCGCAGCCGTGAAATTAGCGGGTACTGGGAAGACGGTGGTGATCAAGTCTACAATGTTGCCGGGCGTAACTGAATCAATTCAAGCAGAGAATGAAGATAAATTTGTAACGCATTCGCCAGAATTTTTGCGTGAAGCGACGGCAGCCCATGATGCGGCTAATCCTGATCGAAATATTATTGGTGTGCCTGAACAAACGGAAGAATTTTTGCGCCGAGCCGAGGAGATTTTGGCAGTTTTGCCGGAAGCACCACACAAAAGTGTTTGTTCGGCCAAGGAAGCAGAGTTGATTAAATATGCCGGTAATTGTTATCTGTATTTAAAGGTGGTTTACGCTAACATGCTCCATGATTTGGCGACTGAACTCGGTTGCGATTGGGAAAAGATAAAACATAATTTGACTGGTGATCCTCGGATTGGCAAGTCGCATTTGGATGTTGAACATAAGAGTGGACGTGGCGCCGGTGGACATTGTTTTATTAAAGATTTTGCGGCGTTTACCGAAATGTATGAAAAATTAATTGGCGATGAGAAAGGTTTAGCTGCCTTGAATGCTTTGCGGGATAAGAATAATGATTATTTGATTAAATCGGGGAAAGATTTGGAGTTGTTGAAAGGAGTTTATGGGGAGGATATTTTTTAATTTTCAATTTTCAATTTTCAACCTGCCTGCCGGCAGGCAGGTTTTCAAACAATGACTTAATTTATTAATGTTTGAAAATTTATTAATTAAGAAATTGTTTGAAAATTTTATATTAATTCCGCCCCGCCGTAGTCTCCCGTTAGGGGACTGCGACATAGAAAAGTTTTTA
>Ga0315272_10001205_pt1 | contig 12880 bp, 6 predicted proteins | sample C3_middle_MG_FD_203918 | JGI IMG/M metagenome (GOLD analysis project Ga0315272, IMG submission 203918) | Sediment microbial communities from Yellowstone Lake, YNP, Wyoming, USA - C3_middle | ecosystem: Environmental > Aquatic > Freshwater > Lake > Sediment | place: USA: Wyoming | collected...
GACACTTGATAACTCGTTGGGTATAGCAGAAGCAAACAGTCCCACAATGAAAATTACAAGACTCAGCCTGATCAGAAGCCAGGAGAACCTTAATGCTCAGAATGCTTCACTGAAGTCACAGTTTTCACTGTTGCTCACTCCTTTCAGCTATAGCCAGAACAGGGCATTCAACGATTTGATCTCGAGCTATAACAGTCAGAAGAAGACTCAGACATTTGGTACATTTACTGTAATGCAGCCTATTATATGGACTGATGCAACTGTTTCACTGACAAACACTTTCGGTTATCTCGACAGCTACAGTCAGTTTGCCACTCAACAGCAAAAAGGATTCAGCAATAACCTCGCAATAAACCTTCAGCAGCCGCTGTTTACTTATAACCGCACAAAACTTGCTCTTAAGGAGCTTCAACTGGCCCTCGAAAACGCACAGTTAAATTATGCTATACAATTGCTATCTCTTGAAAAGCAGGTAACTCAGGCTTTTTACTTTGTGTACCAGCAGCAGCAGAGCCTTGATATTGCGCGTCAGGCTTATCAGAATATGCAAAAAAGTTATGAAGTTTCGAAAAACAAAGTTGATGCAGGGATCTCTCCAAGGGAAGAAATGTTTCAGGCTGAACTGAACCTTGCAACAACTAAATCAGATTTTGAGAATAAACAGGTCTCTCTGGAAAATGCAAAAGATGATTTCAAGCTGCTTGTGGGCATGAGCCTCTATGAGGATCTTCTGGTAATACCAAACATCGCGGTTGATACTGTATCTGTCGACATTTCCTTTGCAATAGACCAGGGACTTAACAACAGGATGGAACTCCGGCAGAGGAAAATTGATATCGAGAACTCTCAGTTCGATCTTATCCAGACAAAAGCGCAGAATGAGTTTAAGGGAAGCCTCGGAGTTTCGCTTGGCCTTTTCGGCGATAATGCTGCTTTCAAAAATGTATATGACAAGGCAAGCACCACTGATAATGAAGAAGTAAGCCTCTCACTCACAATTCCCTTATGGGACTGGGGAAAGCGAAAGTCGATGATAAAGGCATCTGAAGCGTCAATTAAATCTTCAGAGATATCTCTTGAACAGGAAAAGAATAATATCATTCTCGATATCAGAAAAGTTTACAGGAACCTTTTAAATCTTAGAAATCAGATAGAGATTTCAAAACAGAATGTCACAAATGCTCAGCTGACATATGATCTTAATCTTGAAAAATACAAAAACGGTGATCTGACCGGTATGGATCTTAATATTTATCAGAATCAGCTTTCGGAGAAGCAGCTTACCTATACAAACTCGCTTATATCTTATAAACTTGAACTCCTGAATCTGAAAATTCAGACTCTTTATGATTTTGAGAAAAAAACGGGAGTCACTCCTGTAATGACATTGGATAAACAATAATTAAACAATAATAAGATGAAAAAGACAATTTTCATTGTTGCAACAGCACTTTTAATACTCAGCGCATGCAGGAATCAGGATCAGAATCTGAAAGCTGATATTGAAATCCCGGTTTCAGTTGAGAGCCTGAAACTTAAATCAATTGAGGAGTTTATAAATACTACTGGCACTGCATTTCCAAAGGGAGAGATCCTTCTGAAGTCAAAAATAACTGCTTCATATTATCTTGAGAAAAATCCGGAAACAGGAAGGCTCTGGCAGTTAGGCAACAGGATCAAAGCAGGGTCACTGATAGCCAGGCTTGAGGATAAGGAATATGTGAATTCCATAAAAATGGAAACAAACCAGCTTAATATGGAACTCACCGAAAGTGAGCTGAAAAAAGAGGAATCACTTTACGAAAAAGGCGGTGTAACCCTTAAAGAACTTAAAACTGCCGGCATAAATTACGAAAATGCAAAAACCACAGTTGAGAGCTCAAAGCTTCAGCTTGAAAAAACAAGGGTCGTCGCACCGATTGACGGTGTAATTGTTGATCTTCCTTATTATACCCAAAGCACACAGGTGGAAACCGGGTCAACTATAGCAAAGATCATGGATTACCAGACTATGTACATGGATGTTCAGCTACCCGAGAAATATATTTCAATAATAAAGCCAGGACAGCTGGTGAAACTCACCAATTATACAATTGCCGAGGATACTTTAATAGGAAATATAACCCAGCTCTCCCCTGCAATAAATCCTGATACGAGAACATTTAAAGGGAACATTACAGTGAATAACCCAAAATTACTTCTTCGCCCAGGGATGTTTGTTAAGGCTGACATCATTACCAGCCGGAGAGATTCAGTTGTCGTAATTCCGAAAACCATTATTCTCTCCCGCCAGCGCGGAAAGACAGTATTTGTTTATGACCGCGGCGTTGTTGCGGAACGGATCATTGAAACCGGACTCGAAAACACAACTGAAGCTGAAGTAACAAAAGGACTTGCTAAGGATGAAAGGCTGATTACGAGTGGATTTGAAACACTCAGCAATAAGGCAAAAGTTAAAATAATCAAGTAGACATGAACAGGATCGCTCAATTTGCTGTAAAATACCCGGTTACTGTCCTGATGTTTGTCCTGGGGATAGTTCTTCTGGGCTTCATCTCCTTTGGGAAGCTTGGCACTGATCTGTTCCCCGATCTGAATAATCCAAAGATCTATGTCGAACTCAAAGCCGGACAAAAACCTCCTGAAGAGATAGAAAAAAATTACGTTGACCAGATTGAGTCGCGGGCTACACGACAGAGCGATGTTGTCAAAGTTTCGTCTGTATCTCAGGTTGGAAGTGCAACAATAACAGTTGAATATGACTGGAACAAGGATATGGATGAAGCCTTTCTTGATCTTCAGAAAGAGCTGAATGATTTTCGTCAGAATTCTGATCTTGAAAGTCTTACGATCTCCCAGTACGATCCGAACTCGGCACCGGTAATGATAATCGGTCTCAAGAACAGGAATATCTCCAACATGGATGAACTCAGAAAGGTCGCTGAGAACTACATCAGAAATGAACTCATCAGGATAGAAGGCGTTGCTGATGTAAAGCTGACAGGTATAGAAGAAAGCGAAGTAGTAATTGAAACAAATAAATATATACTTGAATCATTCGGACTCAGCTCTGATGTCATCGCCGCACAGATAAACAACTATAATAAAAATGTTTCAGGAGGTTCCATTGTTGATATGGGGCTTAAATATGTCGTCAAAGGAGTTAGCGTGCTGAAAGATCTTAATGATCTTGAAAATATTGTGGTCGGCTTTAAACAATCAACTTCAGGATCATCGATTACCCAGAATTTGCAGTCATCAGCATCCCCGGGTTCTGCCGTCTCTTCCAACCGTATACCTGTTTATCTCCGGGACGTGGCCAAAATAGAATTCAAAAATAAAGATCCACAGAACATTGTAACCATAAACGGAGAAAGATGCCTGGGTCTCTCTATATATAAAGAGCCGAAATTCAATACGGTTGAAGTCGTAAAGAGTCTTAACAAATCTTTCTCCGACATCGCCAAAGCTTTGCCTGGCTATGAATTCGTTGGGATTCAGGATCAGGGGAAATATATCAGTAATGCTATTAAGGAAGTAAAGGATTCCACCCTTATCGGAATATTCCTTGCCGTTATAATACTGTTTGTATTTCTGAGGCGAATCGGGACAACGATGGTCATCAGTGTTGCTATTCCTATTTCAATTATTGCAACATTCAACCTGATGTATTTCAGCCATCTGACTCTTAACATAATGACGCTTGGAGGGCTTGCTCTGGGGGCAGGAAGGCTTGTGGATGATGCTATAGTGGTACTGGAAAATATTACCAGAAACCGCGAAGAGGGTATGTCATTAAAAGATGCAGCGATTATCGGAACCGGTCAGGTCGGAGGGGCAATAACCGCCTCAACGATTACTACCATTGTGGTCTTCCTCCCGATAGTCTACCTTCATGGTGCTTCCGGTGAAATGTTCAAAGATCAGGCTTGGACGGTCGCATTTGCTCTTATTTCTTCATTGTTTGTTGCAATGTTTGTTATCCCGATGCTGGTAAACACATTGTTCCGTGATAAAAAAGGAGACGGAACCAGGCACCTCAGTTCTCCTCTTCAATTCAAATGGTATTCAGGGTTTCTTTCACGTATCCTTGAAAAAAGAATCCTGGTTATTGTCCTTTTGCTCCTGCTAATGGGGCTTAGTGTACTGCTTATTCCACGGTTGGGAAGTGAGTTCATGCCAAAGGCTGCTTCTTCTGAATTCACAATAGAATTGACTCTTCCGGAGGGAACAAACCTTACCGCAACGCAAAACACTGTCCTGAAGACAGAAGGCATCATCAGGGAGCTTCTGGCAGACAAAGTTGAAATGATTTATAGTCAGGCAGGCGGAGATAAGAACACAAGCAGTGCTCAGTCTCTTTCAGCCAAAAATGAAAACTATGCAAACATCAAGGTCTTCCTGAAAAAGGAGTATGCCGATGCTTCCGGGCAATCACTTAATCAGGTACAGGAATATCTTAATACGATTCCCAAAGACATTAAAGTAAGTATAAGCCGGGAAGAGACTGCGCTGCAGACAACCCTTGGAACTAACACGGCGCCTTTTGTTGTGGAAATCAAAGGGAAGGAATATCCTGAAATGGAAAAGATCCTTAATGAAGCTAAAACACTGCTTCAGTCAAATACCGGACTCTACAACATCACCACATCACTTGATGAAGGCACTCCGGAGGTTGAGATTGCAATAGACAGATTTAAGACCAGTTATTTCAATGTAACTGTCGACAATGTAATAAACCAGATAAAGAGCTATCTGACAGGATCTTCAGCCGGCAACTTCGAGAAAGACGGGGAGCTTAAGGATATCACGATCAGGCTGGAAGACATTTCATTGAATCAACTTCAGGATCTGATGATTACAGCCGGCAATGTAAAACTGCCGCTGAGTGAGCTTGCAACGGTTAAAACGGTTATTTCGCCACGTGAGATTACCCGTTCAGATCAGACACGGACCTGCTATATCTATGCAATGGTGAATAAGAGTAAACCTTTCGACAGGATAGTAAAAGATTCCGAATCAGCACTTCACAATATCGCATTACCGGTTGACTATAAAATAGCAGTTACGGGTGAAGAGTTGAAAAGGAAGGAGACGATGTCGAACCTTTCATTCGCTCTTATTCTATCTATAATACTGGTATTTATGGTTCTGGCAGCTGAATTTGAATCAGTAATTCAGCCGTTTGTCATACTGTTATCAATGCCATTTGCTGCTGTGGGGACTATCATAACTTTCCTGATCTTCGGTAAATCACTAAACATGATGGCATATATCGGCATAATAATGCTTTGCGGTATTGCAGTCAGCAATGCGATCATTCTGATAGACAGGATAAACCAGCTTCGTGAAGCCGGATTGGGCAAGAAGGACTCAATCATCACAGCCGGATCGCAGAGGATAAGGCCGATTCTGATGACCAGCCTCACAACAATTTTTGCTCTTGTACCACTTACAATTGGTTTAGGGGAAAGTGCTTCGCTGAGATCTCCAATGGCATTGGCTGTTATCGGAGGAATGGTATCGTCTACCCTTTTAACACTTGTTGTTATTCCGTGTGTTTACTGGGTCTTCGATAGTTTCAGCACATGGCTGAGAGCAAAAACAACATTATAGCAAGGAGAATCTTATTATAAGACCAAAGATGGATTTTATTCTGAAAAGGCGGATTTTTATAAGCATGCTCTTCATAGCGATGACATTACTTGGGTATGTGTCTTATAAAAAACTCGCTGTAGAGTTATTGCCAAATGCCCAGCTACCCACGCTGATAGTTCAGATTGGGACACCACTGGAGATGGATCCTTCATACATCGAGTCCCAGGCCATTATCCCGGTTGAAGGCGCAATAGGAACTCTTGAAGGGATTGAGAAAATTGAATCAAATATCACTACACAATATGGTACAATAGTCATTTATTATAATCAGAACGCAAACCTGAAATATGCCAATCTCAAGCTGCAGGAAAAAATTGATATAGTAAAGAGCACCATTCCCTCTGATTTCATTATCCAGGTTTTTAAAATTGACCTCAAACAACTTACCAATCAGTTCATTACTCTTCAGGTAAGAGGTGAAGGGGGAATAGATCGTATAAGGAATATTGCTGACAGGGAAATAAAACCTGAGTTCGAAAATATTGCCGGAATCGCCGGAGTACAGGTTTATGGCGGCCAGGAAAAGTCAATTGAAGTCAGGCTTAATGAAAAAGCCTGTAAAGCCAATAATATCACAATCGGTCAGGTCAGAAACCTGCTTAACAATAATGGAACTGAAAAAGCATTTGTTGGGAAAGTTGTAAATGGCAGCAATAAGCTCTTTGTAAATGTTACTTCGGAATATTCCGACGTAAAAGAAATTGGCAATCTTATTGTTAAGACAAACGGACCGGTTCTGCTTCGTGATGTGGCGGAGATCTTCTATGGCGTAAAAAAAGAAAGTTCATACAGCAGGGTAAATGGCCTTGACGCCGTAACGATGTCGCTGGTTAACGACAACCAGGCAAATCTTATTGACCTCTCCCACTCATCTCTTAAAATGGTGCAAGAGATTAACAGGAAACTTGCATCATCGGGAGTTGAAATTGTCGTTCAGAACAATACTGCCGAGACAATGGAGAAGAACATCAATGAGATTATCCACCTGGCTATAACCGGCGGTTTGCTTGCAGTACTGATCCTGTGGTTTTTCCTCAGGAACATGAGGCTTGTGACCATTATCGCAGTATCAATACCAGTTTCGATATATGCAGCTTTCAACTTCTTCTATGCCTTTAACATTTCGATTAACAGTCTCACACTGGTAGGAATGGCCCTGGCAATCGGGATGCTTGTTGATAATTCAGTTGTGGTGCTTGAGAATATTTATCGGCAGGCTGGACAGGGAAAAGATCCCGGCACATCTGTTAAGCAGGGCACTGTAGAGGTATGGAGATCAATATTTGCAGGAACCCTTACCACGGTAATCGTTTTCCTTCCATTCATTTTTTCAAGCAATTTCCTTGTTAAAATGATTGGAAAGAATATTGGAGTATCTATTATCTCAACCCTTTTTATATCCTTCCTTGTTGCGCTTTTCTTAATTCCGATGGCAACAAACTTTCTACTAACACGAAAGTCAAATACAAACTCTGAAATATTTAAAAAGCTGTCAATTCATAACAGACTCATCCAGGGATATCATCTGGTATTAAAAGCCAGCATGAGAAAACCTGCCTCTACCATCATAGGAACTCTTGTCATCTTCTTCGCTGCCCTGCTCATAAGCCTTACTCTAAGCTTAAACGGGACGGAAGAAGTTCAGACACCAAATTTCAGACTTTCTGTCACAATGCCATCAGGATCAACTCTTGAGAAAACCGATGCGGTTGTGGCTGAAATTGAATCAAGGCTTAAATCATTGCCTGAAAAGGAAGATATTGTCTCCTATATCGAAGAAGAGAAGGCAGTTGTAACTGTAAACCTCTCCAAAGACTGGGGCAAAAAGAGTAAGAGATCCCTGCCGGAGATAAAGAATTTCATATCGGAAAAAACCAAGAATATTTCACCTGCAGTGGTGAGTATGGATGAACTCTCAGCAAACGGAGGATTTACAGCCGGTGGCGGTGAAGCGGAAAATGCCTATAACCCCGGATCAGATTTTATGAATATGCTTGGAATCGGATCTAAAAAGGAAAGCATAATAATCAATGGACAGAATTTCGAACAGATGAAAAACCTGGCTAATGATCTAAAATCCTATATCGACAATCTGTCAACGATAAGCAATTCCAGCATTAATATTCAGGAAAATAAACCTGAAGTTCATCTGCTGTTTGACATGGACTATATCGGAAGGAATAATCTTTCACTTCTTAATCTGGCTTCAGCTTTATCGACTTTCGGACAGGAATACAGATCGGGAGCTACTTTCAAACAGGGCACAGAGAGTTACGATATTATGATCAAATATGCCGGTGAACCGGGTATTGAAACAAAGATCAGGGATAAAACAATTGATGACCTTAAACATCTAGAAGTAAGCAGCAACAGCGGTTCAGTGATGGAGATGGGAGAATTGTCGAGAATCATATTCGCTTCAGGAATGGGCAATATCCACCGGGAGAACCAGGCAAAAAGGATCACTGTCACCTATAATTTTAATGATGAGATAAAAAACTCAAAGGATCTTCTTGAGGGTGCAAGAATGGAGATCGAAACGATGATTGCAGGGTTGAGCCTTCCTTCCGGGATAGCTGTTGAACCTGTCAGGGAGGAAGATCAGTGGAAGGACTTTTATTACCTGATTGGGGTTGCATTCCTGCTGATCTATATGATCCTTGCCGCTGTATTTGAATCGCTGGCAACTCCGGTAGTTCTTATGTTCAGCATACCTCTTGCGGCATTGGGATCGCTCATAGCATTAATACTTACCGGAAATACACTCCTCAATGCAAATACACTCACAGGGTTCCTTATCCTCCTGGGGGTAGTGGTAAATAATGGAATAATCCTGATCGATTATACCAATATTCTGAGAAAAAGAGGATATCGGGTGCAAAGAGCGCTCATGACGGCAGGTATGGCAAGGCTGAGACCGATCCTCATTACTGCCTCCACCACAGTAATTGCAATGGTTCCGCTGGCAATGGGGAAAGCTGAATTTGTGTCAGCGATAGGTGCCTCATTTGCTATCACAGTTATTGGCGGTCTTACTCTTAGCACTCTCTTAACGCTCGTTTTCATCCCAACCTTCTATATCGGACTTGAAAACGCATTAAAATGGTTCTATTCGCTGAGCTGGAAAAACAAGCTGATACAGATTGTCCTTTTCACAATAATGATTATAGCCATCTATGTTTATATAGACAAATTCCTGTGGAAGCTTATCACAACTATTCTGGCTGTCATTCTTATCCCTGCAAGCACCTGGTTCGTAATGAACAGTCTGAGAAAAGCGCGGGAAACACTAATATCTCCGGGTGAGAATATTAATATTCATGTCCAAAGTCTGGTCAAAATATATGAAAGGGAGAATCGCTGGGCGCGGGAATGGAAGACCGGCGCCAGGATCAGAAAAAGGCTAGGGCTTGATAAAAAAGTTAAATCGTTAAAGGATATGAGCCAGCTTGTCTGGCAGGCTCCTTTACTCAGTTATATTGTATACTTCACATATTTTTACCTTCATAAGGGATTCTGGATCTTTATTTTCAGCATTACCACCTGGTTTATGCTTTCTGCAATATGGACTTCTTTCCAGGAACTGATTGAAAACGTGACATCAGAAGGTAAAAGAAAATGGCTGAGAAAAATATCGGAATTTAGCGACTTTATGATTTTCTGGATCATTCCGTTGCTTAATCTTATATGGTTCCAGCACAGGTGGGAAAATATTGTCATAGTTATTCTTCTGGGTTTACTCTGGTTTACGGGATTATTTATTTACAAAACAGGACAGAAGCTTACCAGGGAAAATATCGATATCTACAGGTTAGAAGGACGTTTTAAAGGGCTCCGGAAGACTATTTACAGATTTGTGGCTATGGTACCGCTTATCGGAAAGAAGAAAAAGCCATTTAAAGCATTATCGAGCATATCACTTAATATCGGAAATGGAATGTTTGGATTGCTTGGACCAAACGGGGCAGGCAAAACCACGCTTATGAGAATAATCTGCGGTATACTTGAACAGAGTTATGGCAAAGTGTGGATTAATGGCCTCGATACCCAGAAGATGAGAGAGGAGCTACAGGGACTGATCGGTTATCTTCCCCAGGAATTCGGAAGTTATGAGAACATGACTGCTCACGAGTATCTTCATTACCAGGCGATGCTGAAAAATATCACTGACGTAAAGACAAGGGAGGAGAGAGTGACATATGTCCTTAATGCTGTGCATATGGTCGAACGACGGAATGATAAAATCGGATCCTATTCAGGCGGAATGAAGCAGAGGATGGGAATCGCCCAGATTCTCCTGCATCTCCCCCGCATTCTTGTTGTGGATGAACCTACAGCGGGACTTGATCCAAGGGAGCGGATCAGGTTCCGAAACCTTCTTGTAGAGCTCAGCCGCGAGAGAGTGGTTATTTTCTCCACGCATATTATTGAGGATATTTCAAGCTCATGCAACCAGGTTGCCGTTCTGAATAAAGGGAAACTGAGGTATTTCGGAAAACCGATAGATATGACCCATGAGGCAGAAGGACATGTATGGCAGTTCAATATTCCCTCAAAAGATTTCGGGACCTTCGTAGACAATCATCTGGTTGTGCATCATATGTCGGAAGGCGAAAATGTCAGGGTTAGGGTAATCTCCGAGTTTTCACCATGGGAAGGAGCTATAAATGCGACACCTAATCTTGAGGATGCATATCTGTGGTTACTGAGAAGGAAAGAAAACAATGGTTCTGTAAACAATGTAACGGTTAATAAATGAAATATAACGGCTTATATAATATCCTGAATCTTTTTCAGAAGATGATCATTTATAATCTCCGGATCATCTTTGCCAACAGGTTCATTTGGTTTCTTGCCGGTTCAGTGCTATTTTACCTCGGTCTTTCAGTAATATATGTATATGATCAGGATGTTTCGAATATGCGCGATCTTTACGGGGTGTTCCTTTTTTCAGGCCTCCTGCTGGTTTTTTATCCAACAGCTTTCGGAATCCAGAATGATCAGGATGCGCGGACAATTGAGATCCTGTTCGGTATTCCAAATTACCGGTACAAGGTATGGCTGGTAAGGATAATTCTGATTTTTATAATTGCCTCTCTTATAATGCTGGTATTCACCTTTCTTTCATCGGTTCTGATCGTGAAGTTCCAGTTTGTAAATATGACTGTGCAGGTAATGTTTCCTGTGATGTTCCTGGGAATAATGGCATTCATGTTATCAACCGTGGTGAGGAATGGGAACGGAACTGCCGTCATTATGATAATCTTCGGATTATTTTTCCTTATCCTCAGCAACTTTCTGGAGAGGAGCCAGTGGAACATCTTTTTAAATCCTTATGAACCCCCATGGGGAATAAATGAAAAGACATGGGCGATCATTGCTTTCAAAAACCGGATTATTCTGTTCTCCGGGTCAGTTGTATTCCTTCTTGCAGCATTATATAATCTGCAGAAGAGGGAGAAATTCATGTAATTTTTAACCCCTCTGCCCCACTAAAGGGTGGCTGGGGGGGCTTACCCAACAGGGGGTCAAGGGGGTTATTCGAACGGATTCTCCTTACTGAAATCCGGCCTGTAAGTTATATTACTATCCATATCCTGTACCCATCCGTTCCTGAAACCCAATGACTCCATCGTATCAACCACCGATTCATACTCAGACCTGTATAATGACCTGTTGAGGACCGGATGGTTTTTTACCAGATCAGTCGGATGGTACTGCGACATAAGTGATAGATGAACCCCGGGAGACAATTCTTCGGCTAATGTTTTAAGGACCTTTCTGCTTTCCTCAGCATGTCCGGGTAACACAAGGTGACGTATGAGCAATCCGCATTCCGCCTTTCCGCTATCATTGGTAATGAGAGTTGATCCCTTCTGAAAATACATCTCTTTTATTGCATTCAGTGCAACTTCCGGGTAATCTGATGCTCCTGAGTACAAGGCTGCTGTTTCACCTGTTGCATATTTATAATCAGGAAGATATATATCAATAAGTCCCGAAAGGCTTCGTATTGTTTCGCGCTTATCATAACTATTTGTATTATACACTGTTATTGGCTTATAGCCTCTGTCGTTAAGACCCTTGATAATTGCCTTTACCTGTGGCATTACATGAGAAGGGGAAACAAAACCAACTGACGAAATACCTCCGGAAAGAATTTCAATTACACGGTCAAGAACCTCATTAAGATTGAATGTCTGACTCTTTGATGATTTTCCGCATTGACTAATCTCGTGATTCTGGCAGTAAATGCAACGAAGGTTGCATCCATTAAAAAAGATGTTGCAGATTCCCTCCGCCCCGCTTATTACCGGCTCTTCTCCCCTGTGAATACAGATTGAAGCTATATTGAAGCCGGCATCTGTCCTGCAATAACCCATATTTCCTTCAAACCTGTTTATCCTGCACTCCCTGGGACATAATACACAGTTTTCAAGAATTAACCGGTCATTTTTATCATTTATATCATTCTGCTGCACAACTATCCTTTAAAAAATTGGTCCTGTTCTTTCAGGATTTAAGTAATTTGCAAAGATCTAAATGTTTACTGATTTCCAAGCTAGATATTTGAAAGACAACTACAATACTTCAATATTAATGAGTATTTTTTTGGTGAATTAATATTATTATGTACCTTTGCAATCGAATTGAGGGGAATTTGACCTAGGGGACCAGAGTCCCCTATTTTGTTATCAGTTTTTAGAAAATGATTGAAAAACAGAAGATAGAAGGATTGGTTAAGGAGTACATGAAAGGTACTGGTTTGTTCCTTGTCGCGGTTAAAGTAAGCAATGCCAACAGGATTAGTGTTCTTGCCGATAAGAAGGAAGGGATCACCATTGATGAATGTGCCGGAATACACAGACAGATTGAAAATGGTCTTGACCGTGATGTGGAGGATTTTGAATTGCAGGTTTCTTCTCCTGGTCTTGATCTGCCTTTTGTAGTGATGGAACAGTATTACAAAAATGAAGGTAAAAAAGTTGAAGTTGTTGATACAGAAGGAACCAAATATTCAGGGATCTTAAAAAACGTTACGGCAGGTGGATTTGAACTTGAGACTGCTTTAAAAACGAAAGGCAAAGCAATAGTGCTAAAGGATATTTCGTTCAATTTTGAACAAGTAAAAACTACAAGAGTTATTTTGACAATTAAATAATAATAAGAGGTTTACACCAGATGGAAAATGTTAATTTGATCGACACTTTTTCGGAATTCA
>Ga0315272_10001206_pt1 | contig 12871 bp, 13 predicted proteins | sample C3_middle_MG_FD_203918 | JGI IMG/M metagenome (GOLD analysis project Ga0315272, IMG submission 203918) | Sediment microbial communities from Yellowstone Lake, YNP, Wyoming, USA - C3_middle | ecosystem: Environmental > Aquatic > Freshwater > Lake > Sediment | place: USA: Wyoming | collected...
TGGCAGCACAACGGGGTGGTATTAAAGTGGTATTGATCCCGCAGGAAAATGTAAAAGATTTAATTGAAATTCCAGATAACATCAAAAATAAATTGGAGATTCATCCGGTAAAATGGATAGATCAGGTATTGGAAATTGCATTGGAAAGAAAGCCTGTAGCACTGCCGGATGAGCTGCCAGTTGCGACTCCTGTCGCTGCTATTAGCGAAGCTGTTGATGCATCTTTGTCAGTAAAGCATTAATTTTTAAAAGCTTCATCGTGTTATTGAAGAGCGTGTTCTGCAAGAAAATCCGCAACAGTAGAAGCGATTTTATGTGGCCTGTATATTGTTTTTAAGGCCGCATAAAATTTCTTGAATTAGGTGCTGGTAAATGTTTAAAAAGTCTTGTAGAATGCGCGGCTTCTTTGGGTGATTAGCTCAGCTGGTAGAGCACCGCCCTTACAAGGCGATTGTCGGCGGTTCGATCCCGTCATCACCCACCAAAGTTTTGGAGTGGTAGTTCAGTTGGTTAGAATACCGGCCTGTCACGCCGGGGGTCGCGGGTTCGAGTCCCGTCCACTCCGCCAAATTAAGGTGAACGCGAGTTCGCCTTTTTCGTTTACTAAAATCCATCAGGTGGCTTACTATGTTTGATTTCGTGCAAGAGAAAAAACGTGTAGTGCAGATTGTATTAGGGTTGATTATTATTACCTTCGGCTTTTTTGGTGTAGATTCGTACAGAAAGTCAGGTAATAGCAATGCGCCCGCAACTGTAAACGGAGAGAAAATCACTCAGCAGGAATTCGACAGCGCATTACGCCAGCAGCAGGATAGAGTGCGTGAACAAGCTGGAAGTAATTATGACCCGTCATTGTTTGACAAGCCTGAAATCAAGCGAATGATTCTGGAAAATGTAATTAACCAGCGTTTGCTGAGTCTGCAAGCACGTAAAGTGGGTTTAACACTCAGCAATGATCAGTTGACACAAATAATCGCAGGAATCCCTGCGTTTCAAAAAGATGGCAAGTTTGACAAGCAGCGTTACGAAACTGCATTGAGCAGCCAGGGTATGTCTCCGCAGATATTCGAATCTCGTGTAAGGGATGAGCTGAGTACGCGCCAGTTAATTGATGCATTTACCAAAAATGGATACGCTTCAACCGTTGGTGCCGACAACCTGATTCGACTGAATGAGCAGCAGCGTGTTGTGAGTGTGGCGCAAATTTCTCCTGACACATTTGCAAAGCAAGTCAAAGTTGAAGATGCTGCAGTTAAAGAATATTACGACAAGAATCAAAGAGAGTTTCAAATCCCAGAGCGAGCTAGTGTTGAATATTTGATTTTTTCCGTTGCCGCTTTACAGTCGCAGGTAAAAATTAATGAAGCTGACATTAATAAATACTATGAAGAACATCAGGCGGAATTCAGCACTCCTGAGCAGCGTAAAGCCGCTCATATTCTGATTGCTGTTGATGCAAAAGCTTCTGATGCCGATAAACAGGCTGCCAGAGCCAAGGCTGAGCAGATCTTGCAGCAAGTTAAGCAGTCACCTGGCCAATTTTCTGAGCTAGCCAAGAAATACTCGCAAGACCCCGGTTCGGCTGCGAATGGTGGAGATTTGGGAATGTTTGGCCGCGGGATGATGGTTAAACCGTTTGATGATGCCACATTCAAGCTGCTGATTGGCGAGGTGAGCGGTTTGGTGCAGTCTGATTTTGGTTTCCATATCATAAAACTATTGGCCATTAAAGGCGGTAAAACTCAAAGTCTGACTGAGGTTAAAAGTACTATTGCGCAAAAACTTAAAACACAAAAAGCAAACGATATGTTTGCCGAGTTGTCCGAGAAATTTAACAACGCTGTCTACGAGCAAAGTGATTCGCTTAGACCAGCTTCTGAACTGGTTAAAATTCCCGTGCAGAGAGTTGCATGGTTAAGCAAGGGGCAGATGGGTGTTGCGCCCTGGACTGATAAAGCTCTGCAGGCAGTTTTTTCTGATGAAGTGATAAAAAATAAGCGTAATACGCCTGCGATTGAAATTGCCCCCAATACATTACTTGCTGCTAGAGTAATTGAGTATAAGCCTGAAGGTTCGTCTCCTTTTGTTGAAGTTCAGTCCGCTATTCGGCAAAAGTTGCAAAGATTACAAGCTCAAGATCTGGCGCTAAAAGAAGGCAAGTCTGTACTTGGTCGGTTGCAAAAGGACGAGGCGGTGAACGTTGAATGGAAGTCTGCTCAGTCAGTAACCCGTTCTCAGCATGTTGCACTGGATAATGAGTTGACCCGTGAAATTTTTAAAGCAAACCCAACAAAGTTGCCAAGCTATGTTGGAATTGAGAATGCGCAGGGCGTGTATATGCTTGCGCGTATTAATTCTGTAAAAGAAATTGACTCGATAGATGAAGCTAAGCGTGCCCGATATTTGCAGCAATTAAGCCAAATGACAGGAGAGGAACTATTGCAATCCTATCTTGCAGATACCAGGAAACACGCTAGCATCGATATTTCCCCTATAGATGTTGCGGATAAGTCTGCAAATTAAATTATTGTTTGAAAAGCATTGATTTCACTTTGGAGCACGTTAAGCTGTTTTTTGGTAAAAATGCCACCTGTTAGGTGGCATTTTTTATGTCTATTGTCAGGTAAATTATGTGTGTATGTCTTAACAGGTTCATATCGAGCTAGTGCATTCGTATATAATAATCAGATGATTATTTACGTACCTCTTAAGTAACTATGCTAGAAGTATCTGACTTAGCCTGTATGCGGGGAGAGCAGCAATTGTTTTCAGGCCTGAGTTTTGCGCTAAAGAGTGGTGAGTTGCTGCAGGTGCAGGGGGAAAATGGCAGAGGAAAGACTACTTTGTTGCGCACTTTATGCGGTTATATTCAGCCTTCCGCTGGAGACATCCACTGGCAGGGGAAGCCGGTCCAAGAATTGGATGAGGACTATTTCGCCGATATCATTTACCTGGGTCATTTAAATGCAATCAAGGATGAGTTAACAGCACTTGAAAATCTTCATATAAGCAGCGCATTATCCGGATGTACGATAAACGATAGCATCGCAAAATCAGCATTGAAGCGTATGGGCTTGCGTGGACGTGAAACTTTTCCGGTTAAGTTGTTGTCTCAAGGCCAGCGTCGCCGTGTAGCCTTGGCACGTTTACTCATCAACAAAGCACCTCTGTGGATATTGGATGAACCCTTAACCGCGCTTGATGTGGGGGCAGTTGGACTGATGCAGGAAATGATAGGCGAGCATCTGCTCAATAGCGGCATTGTTATTTTTACGACACATCAACCGCTGGAAGTTGCTGGCGTTGCAACACGGCGGTTAACACTGACATGAATAAACTGTCACTTCCGGGATTGTTGGGTTTGGTGATTCGGCGTGATTTAATGTTGGCGATGCGCAGGCGCGCAGACGTTTTAACGACGCTGATTTTTTTTGTGATTGTGGTTAGTCTGTTTCCTTTGGCAGTCGGCTCCGAGATGGATCTGTTGCGCAAGATGGCGCCTGGTGTAGTGTGGGTGGCAGCCTTACTTGCTTCTATGTTATCGCTTGGGCGCATGTTTTCAGCAGATTATCTGGACGGAACGCTGGAACAGATGCTGCTTGTGCCACAGTCATTGTCAATATTGGTGTTGGGTAAAATTATGTCGCACTGGATGCTGTCCGGCCTGCCGCTGGTGCTAATGTCTCCAGTGCTTGGCTTGCAGTTTGATATGTCCGGGCAAGCCTTGTTGATTTTGGTTTTTTCGTTATTGATCGGAACGCCAGTATTGAGCATGATAGGCGCATTTGGTGCTGCACTGACGCTTGGTTTACGGGGTGGTGGTGTACTTGTTGCGTTGTTGGTATTACCCTTATGCATTCCGGTGTTGATATTTGGAACAGGGGCGGTTATTGCAGTTACCAGCGGCGTAAGCCCTGCATCAAACCTCTCGCTATTAGGTGCATTTTTGCTAATGTCGCTGTTGTTTACGCCGTGGGTATCGGCGCAGGCACTGCGAATTTCAATGGAGTAACGTTTGGCTATTAACATGTTTAAATATGCAGCACCCAGTACATTTTATGGTTTGGCGGGAAAGTTAATTCCGGTATTTGCATGGCCGGCTGCAATTCTGTTTTGCATAGGCATGTATATAGGATTTTTTGTGGCGCCTACAGATGCTGTGCAGAGCGAGGCGTACCGGATTATATTTATTCATGTACCTGCTTCTATTCTTTCAATGTTTCTCTATCTAATCATGGCCGGTTATGCGGCGCTTGGTTTGATCTTCAACACCCGTTTATCATCAATGATGGCAACAGCCCTTGCTCCAACCGGAGCACTTTTCGCTTTTATTTCGTTGTGGACAGGCGCACTTTGGGGTAAACCAATGTGGGGAGCCTGGTGGGTATGGGATGCGCGATTGACTTCCGAGTTAATTTTGTTGTTTTTGTACCTTGGCTTTATTGCATTGCAATCTTCAATCGAGGACCCCCGTCGTGCAGATAGAGCCGGCGCGTTGCTGGCGATAGTTGGCTCTGTTAACGTGCCAATTATTTATTTCTCGGTGAAATGGTGGAATACCCTGCATCAGGGTTCCACAGTTAAACTAAGTGGGACCAGTATGCATATTGCGATGCAGCAGGCAATGTTTACCATGTTCGCAGCGCTATGGTTGTATGCCGTTGCAATAACTTTGCTGCGCGTGCGCAGCATCATTCTTGAGCGTGAACGAAATACTCAGTGGGTGACTGAACTAGTGGAGATCAAGCAATGAACTGGCTCGATTTTTTCGCGATGAAAGGGTACGCCTGGTATGTTTGGGGCTCTTATGGCATCGCAATATTAGTGTTTATTATTGAAATAATTTTGGTCATGCACAAGAGAAAAGTTACCTTGCAACAATTGCACCTGATACGTGATGCAAAAATAGAGGATTAATATGAAGCCGCGTCATAAAAGATTTATGTTTATTTTAGTAGGAGTCGCACTTTTAGGTTCTGCAGTTGGACTGGTTTTATATGCGCTGCAAAATAATGTCAGCCTTTATTTCACCCCTACTCAGGTCTATAACAAAGAAGCGCCGCAAGGACGTAATTTCCGCATCGGCGGTATGGTAGTGGAGGGGAGCCTCAAGCGTGAAAGAGATGGTTTGACTGTTCATTTTGATGTAACAGATACATCAAAGACCATGCAAGTCATGTATAAAGGCATACTGCCCGACCTGTTTAAAGAGGGTAAGGGCGTGGTGGCACATGGTCAGTTACAAGCCGACAATGTATTCCATGCAGATGAAGTCCTCGCCAAGCATGATGAAAATTACAATGCTGCAGAAGTTGTGCGTGCCCTTGAATTGGCTAACAAAGCCCAGTCCGGTGTTCCTGCCACAGCTCCTGCATCATCAAAATATCAGAATCCATCGACTAAATAATTATAAGGCTTAAAAAATGATTCCAGAGATTGGTAATTTTTCGCTCATTGTTGCATTGATATTGGCTTTGACGCAGGGTGTGCTGCCTATATGGGGTGCGGCACGCTCCAATAACGTGCTGATGAGCACTGCTCGTCCATTGGTATTTGGCCAGTTTGTGTTTGTTGCCTTTGCTTTTGTCTGCCTGGTTTATTCATTTTTGATTAATGATTTTTCTGTACTCTACGTTGCAGAACATTCAAATTCCCAGTTGCCGAGTTATTACCGGTTTGCCGCTTTGTGGGGGGGGCATGAGGGATCCTTATTGTTGTGGGCGTTTATTCTGACTATATGGACAACCGCGGTAGCCTCCTTTAGCAAGCATTTACCCGATGAAATGGTGGCGAGAGTATTGGGTGTGATGGGGCTTATTTCAGTAGGGTTCCTGCTCTTCATGCTGTTTACATCCAACCCCTTTGATCGTCTGTTGCCTGCGGCGATGGATGGACGGGATTTGAATCCGTTGTTACAGGATATTGGTTTGGTAATACATCCACCCATGCTGTATATGGGCTATGTGGGTTTTTCGGTAGCGTTTGCATTTTCACTGTCTGCCCTTCTGGGCGGAAAACTGGATGCAACCTGGGCGCGCTGGTCGCGCCCGTGGACAACCGTGGCATGGGTATTCCTGACCCTCGGCGTGGCACTGGGCAGCGGCTGGGCCTATTATGAACTGGGCTGGGGTGGTTGGTGGTTCTGGGATCCGGTGGAGAATGCTTCCTTTATGCCATGGCTGGTGGGCACCGCACTAATCCATTCACTTGCGGTCACAGAGAAACGCGGTGCGTTTAAAAGCTGGACTGTGCTGCTCGCTATTTCAGCATTTTCACTCAGTCTACTGGGTACCTTCCTGGTGCGTTCAGGTGTGCTGACTTCAGTTCACTCATTTGCTACCGATCCAAAACGCGGCGTATTCATACTTTCATTTTTAGTGGTGGTGATAGGTTCATCCTTGCTTTTGTTCGCCTGGAGAGCTCCCAAAATAGGTCTGGGTGGCAAGTTTGATCTGATCTCACGCGAGTCCATGTTGTTGTCCAACAATGTACTTCTTGTTGTGGCTTCGGCCTCCGTATTTCTCGGTACTTTATATCCTCTGTTTGTGGATGCACTCGGTTTTGGCAAGATTTCGGTAGGGCCACCCTATTTCAATACCGTGTTTGTACCCTTGATGGTACCTATGGTGCTGTTGATGGGGCTAGGGCCAATTGCACGCTGGAAGCAGGCTACAGTTCCGGAACTGTGGCTGCGTGTACGTTGGGCCTTTGCGGCAAGCTTGATTATTGCGCTGTTGTTACCGCTGGTCATTGGCAAATGGACACCCTTGATTGCTTTGGGTTTGATGCTCGCGTTCTGGGTAATAACCACAGTGTTTACTGATTTGTATAAACGTATCGGTGGACGCGAGGGTAAATTAATACAGCGTTTGAAAAGCCAGTCACTTAGCTATTACGGCATGCAACTGGCACATCTCGGTGTAGCTGCGTTTATCATCGGTGTGACGATGGTTAAAGGTTATGAAACTGAACGCGATGTACGTATGGATATTGGTGATACGGTGGTTGCAGGGGATTATGTCTTCCGTTTTGACGGTGTCAGAGAACAGGAAGGTCCCAACTATCATGCTTATCAGGGACGTGTGACCATCAGTAAAAACGATAAATTGGTCACACAGCTTTATCCGGAGAAACGTAATTACAATGCATCAGGTATGCCGATGACTGAGGCTGCGATTGATACCGGCTTCCTGCGTGATCTTTACGTGTCATTGGGTGAGCCGATACCTGACAGCAACGGTGCGTGGGCCGTACGTATTTATCACAAACCTTTCATAGACTGGATTTGGTTTGGTTGTTTGATGATGGCATTGGGTGGCGTGCTGGCAATCAGTGATCGGCGATATCGTATACACGCTCGTAAAAGTAGGGCTATAGATGCCGCGATTGCAGCGCCCCTAAAGGAGAGAGCGGTATGATGCGTTTTATCCTGCCTTTTATTATATTTATTGTCCTCGCGGTTTTTCTGTTTGTAGGATTGAAACTTGATCCGCGTGAAGTGCCATCACCTTTGGTAGGTAAACCCGCACCTGCATTTGTACTGCCACAGTTGCACACACCAGGTAAACAATTTTCCCCCGGTGATATGAAGGGCAAAGTCTGGTTGTTTAATGTATGGGCATCCTGGTGTGTTGCGTGTGAGGAAGAGCATCCGGTGTTGATGGAATTGGCACGGCAAAATATTGTGCCTATTTACGGAATGGATTACAAAGACAAAAGGGATGTTGCGCTTTCTGTCCTAGAGCGGCGCGGTAATCCGTATGTGATGAATGTATCAGATACAGATGGGCGTGTGGGGATTGATTATGGTGTTTACGGCGTTCCTGAAACCTATGTAATCGACAAGCAGGGCATCATACAATACAAGCAAATCGGCCCGGTTACACCGGATAATCTCAGAAAAAAGATACTGCCTTTGGTAGCCGAACTGGAGAAAAAATAATGCGCGCATTTATTTTGTTATTGATTTTTTTACCATTAATGTCCTATGCAGGCGAAGCTCGGGATTTGGCTAAAGATCCTGTGATAGAAAAGCGCATGGTGGCTCTGGCAGAAAACCTGCGCTGCCTGGTTTGCCAGAATGAATCCCTTGCCAGTTCGCATGCCGAATTAGCCGAAGATCTACGCCGTGAGGTGCGCGAATTAATAAAGAAGGGCATGTCGGATCAGGAAATAAAGGATTATCTGGTGGCTCGTTATGGTGATTTTGTGTTGTATGAGCCTCCGGTGAAAGGCTCGACTCTGGTACTTTGGCTCGGACCTTTTGCATTATTACTTGTCGGTTTGGGAGCATTGGTTTTCCAATTGAAAACTCGACGCAAAACAATGCCAGAAACCATTTTGAGCCCGGAAGCACAACAACGTGCTACAGCTTTGCTTAACGACGAAAAGAGATAACAGGCATGATGATATTTTGGATAATTTGCGCGTCAATGTTGGTTATTGCATTGTTATTTGTCATGTTGCCGTTGTGGCTAGGTAATTTGAAAAACAATAATGTGGAGAGAGACTCTGCCAATCTGGAAATTTTTCGTGATCAGATCGCGGAAATGGATGCTGATTTGCGTAACGGCTTATTGACTCAGGACATGTATGACCAAGGCAAGCGGGAGTTGCAATCCCGCCTGGTTGATGAAGTTGGTGAAACGAGTGCAGCAAGTACTGTAGCCGTGCGTAATCCGCTTAAGGTGCTGGCGCTCGCCCTTGCAGTTATCTTTCCTTTGTCTGCGGTTGGGTTGTACTGGCAAATAGGCAACCGCCATGCCTTGTTACAACAGGAAAGCAATGTAAGTTCGGATCAGTTCGCCAGTGTTCGTTCGGCGCCAGCATTAAAAGCGCTGGAAGAGAAGGTTGCAGCTAAACCTGAAGATGCTGATAGCCTGTTTCAGTTGGCGCGTTCGTATGCAGAGTTAGAGCGTTTTACCGATGCAGTACAGGCCTATGACAAATTGACCCAGTTGATACCCAATGAAGCCCAGCTCTGGGCGGATTACGCGGATGTGTTGGCAATGGCATCAGGTAAAACTTTAGTGGGTACGCCCACCAAATTATTGGACAAGGCGCTGGCACTTGAACCGGATAATTTTAAAGCCTTGGCCTTGTCGGGTTCTGCCGCGATGGAACGCGGGGATTATGCCGGAGCAGTGAGGCACTGGGAACAATTGTTGAAATTAATTCCCAAAGATAATGAAAATGCCAAAATTGTTGAAAGTGGTATTCAGAATGCCCGCGTTTTATTAGCCCAAAAAACAGGTGGAAAAATACCCGCTCTGACTCGCGAATCTGCACCAAGAGAAGAAACACAAACGGTTCAAGCTGGCAAAGAAGCGATCTCCGGTGCCGTTGTTTTGAGCAGTGCGATTAAAGCGCAAGCCAGTCCGGAAGATACCTTGTTTGTGTTGGTTCGCGCTGCACAGGGGCCTAAAATGCCTTTGGCCATTGTGCGCAAACAAGTAAAGGATTTGCCGTTGAAATTTACGCTGGATGACAGTACGGCGATGTCACCGCAAATGAAAATGTCTAATTTTGATCAGGTTGTGGTTATTGCTAAAATATCAAAGTCGGGTAATCCGATTACCCAGCCTGGCGACTTGCAAGGAACGAGTGCAGTAATGAAGCCGGGTACCAAGGGTGTGAAGCTTAGTATCGATACAGTGGCACCATAATTTAACCTGGTCGATGAACAACAAAAAGCCCGTTTTAAAACGGGCTTTTTATTTTTTTGCATATAATCTTACGCGTCTGTTTTAACATCAGGTTTGGGCGTATTTTTTAACGCTTCCATTTCAGTTTCTGTCAGCACTTTAATGAGTGCCTTATATCCGCCAGCCAGTGAAAAGCCGCGCTGGTATCCCAATGAACGCAATAAACGGGCTGCATGCAAGCTGCGCCGCCCACTATTGCAGTAACACAGCAAAATACATTCTTTGGTGTAATGCAAACGGTTGATACTGGAAAGGAAGTGCTGAACGTCCAGGTTGTCTGGTGTATCACCATCGAGGATCTCGTGTTCCTCTTCGCTCATTTGATGGCCAAGTAGCTGTTTAAAGCGGAATAGTGGTAGCGAGATAGCCCCAGGGATTTCACCTTCCATTTCCAATTCGAATTTTTGGCGGACATCGACCAGGCAAACCAGCTTTAGGCGAATTAACTCCAACGTTGTTGGAACGCTAATTTCCAGCATGGAATCAGGGATTTGTTCTGTTATTTTGATATGTGGCATAGTAAACCGCAAAGCGCAAAGTAATATTAATGTTGTGAATATACTACAGGCGAAGATTATTAGCTATTCCTTATATGCAAATTATTTGTATTAGTACTTTCGATATTTTCTCAGCTTGAAATACTGCAGGGAAATAAAGTTTGTGTAATTGCCAGTAAAGGCCTGCTATTTTTTCAGTATCATGGAGTGAATTGATTGATTACGGTCTATTCAAAATTCAAGTACATAAATAAAGGCTTAGCATGAACGAAAAAATTCGTCATATTCTTGACCAGATCAAAGTACTGGAAGAGGAAATTCAGTCAGAATTAAACAAGCAGGGAAGTCGATGGTTTTATCAAATTGTGGGCAAGCGCATCGAGTTTGAGCGATCCATAAGAGAGAAACACCGCAGTTTAAAACTTGGTATTTTTCATTGGTTTTTGACGGTACGCCCGTTGAACTATCTTACGGCACCCATTATTTATGGCATGGCAGTGCCTATGGTTATATTTGATATTGGCATTATGTTTTATCAGTTAACCTGCTTTCCAATTTATGGAATTTCCAGGGTGCGGCGATCTGACTATATTGTTTTTGATCATCGCCACCTGGCTTATTTGAATCTCATTGAGAAACTTGATTGTCTATACTGTTCTTATGGGAATGGCTTAATGGCGTTTGCAACAGAGATATTTGCAAGAACCGAGCAATATTTTTGTCCCATTAAACATGCACAAAAAATATTGGGCACTCATGCCCGTTATCAATATTATTTAGACTTTGGCGATGCGGTCGATTTACATAAAAAATTTGAAGATATTAGGGTTGCACTTATCAATGAAGATGATAAACCAAACTCGCTGTAAAAATACCAAAATGATTAAGGAGTAATAAATGAGTGTCCGTTCATTTAAAGGCGTATCACCCAAGCTGGGGACTGCGGCATACATTGATGAGAGTGCCGTTGTTATTGGCGATGTTGAATTAGGCGAAGACGCTTCGATCTGGCCGATGTGCTCGATTCGGGGTGATGTAAATTTGATTCGTATAGGTGCACGCACCAATATACAGGATGGCAGTGTTATTCATGTGACACACCGCTTTGGGGACCTGCCTGAAGGACATGCTACCCGTGTCGGTAATGATGTAACCGTTGGCCATAAAGTGATGTTACATGGTTGTACTGTGGAAGACCTGTGTCTGATCGGCATGGGCTCGACCGTACTGGATGGCGCGATTATTCGTTCAAAGGTGTTGCTGGGAGCGGGATCTTTGGTGCCGGAAGGCAAAGATCTGGAAGGGGGCTTTCTGTGGCTGGGGCGTCCCGCAAAAAAAATGCGCGAGTTGACTGAGCAGGAGTTAAAGTGGTTTGAGTATTCTGCAATGCATTACGTGAAACTCAAAAATGATTATATGAAGTAATTAAATTACCCCAGCATTGCCTTTAGCCTAGCCAGTTTTGCCATGCCTTCATCTTTGCTTACTTCGGGAGCGCTGCCATTGGGCAATGCTCCCGCAAAAGACATATCTTCTGCGGGAAGCTCCTTGATAAAGCGACTGGCCTCACAGTTTTGCCAATCCTTGCCTTGCCTGCGTTTATTGCAATAGCTGATTTGCAATGAGCGTTGCGCACGGGTAATACCCACATACATCAGACGTCGCTCTTCTTCGATTTGTTCGGGTGACTCGCTGCGCTGGTGGGGCAGCACACCTTCTTCTACGCCCACCATAAACACATGGCCAAATTCCAGGCCTTTTGCCGCATGCAAGGTTGAGAGCGAAACAGCATCGATTTCCTCTTCCTTCGACTCTAGCAGGTTCATCAGCGCAATCGTCTGGGTCATTGCCAGCAGCGACTTTTCATCTGCAGCAGATTTGCGATTGATCCAGCCCACAAAGTCCGTCACATTGGCCCATTTGGTTTCGGCCTGGCGCGGTTCATGGCTGTCAAATAACCAGGCTTCATAATCGATAGCACTCATCAGATCATTTAACACCGGAGTGCACTCTTCCTTTTCGGCACGCTCCTGGATACGGTTGATAAATTTGCAAAAAATGATGAGCTCTTCGTGCTGGCGAGGTGCCAGTTGTTGTTCCATCGCACTTTCAAAGGCGGCTTCAAACAGGCTGATATTGCGTGTTCCTGCATAGGTTGCGAGCTTTTCCAGTGTCGTGTTGCCGATACCACGTTTGGGTGTGGTTATGGCTCTAATGAAGGCTGGATCGTCATCCGGATTTGCTATCAGTCGCAAATATGCAACCAGGTCTTTGATTTCGGCGCGTTCAAAGAATGAGGTGCCGCCGCTGACTGTATAAGGTACATTTTGTGAGCGTAATTGCTCTTCAAATATGCGTGACAGATGGTTGCTGCGGTAAAGAATGGCGTAATCGGCAAAGTGCGTGCGATGCTCGAATTTATGTGCCAGCAGTTTCAAGATTACGGCTTCAGCTTCATGGTCTTCGTCTTTAGCAGCGAAGATGCGCACCTGATCCCCAATTCCGTGTTCACTCCACAGGTTTTTATCAAACAGTTTGGTATTATTTTTGATGAGATAGTTGGCACTTTGCAGAATGCGCTGGGAAGAGCGGTAGTTTTGCTCCAGCTTGATGACTTTTAAATTGGGATAATCCTTTTGCAGGTTCTGGATATTGGCCGTGCTGGCACCG
>Ga0315272_10001207_pt1 | contig 12869 bp, 14 predicted proteins | sample C3_middle_MG_FD_203918 | JGI IMG/M metagenome (GOLD analysis project Ga0315272, IMG submission 203918) | Sediment microbial communities from Yellowstone Lake, YNP, Wyoming, USA - C3_middle | ecosystem: Environmental > Aquatic > Freshwater > Lake > Sediment | place: USA: Wyoming | collected...
AGAGGGAGGGATTCGAACCCTCGGTACCCTTTCAGGCACATTGCTTTTCGAGAGCAACGCCTTAAACCAACTCGAGCCACCTCTCCGTATTCGAAAATTAACTTTTAACAATTGACACTTAACTTTTTTAGTTTATCATAAAAAAATATTTTTTCAATTACTTTAAATTTATTTCTCCAAATATTTTCTTGCATCCGCTCATAACCCACTCTCGCCAACCAAAGCTTAATCGGTTCAGCCTTTTTACTCGGCACAGATTGGACTAAGCGTAAAACTGTTTCAACATTTGCCACATCTGTTTCTCTCATCTTTCCATCCTCTGCAAGAAGTTTCACCTGGTCACAATTTGTGACCACTTCACTTCCTTCGTTTTTTAAACGATTTTTAAGCGGTCCAATAAGTTTTTGCCTTTTTATGCTCATACTGCTCCGTCAAGGCCGCCACAATATCAATCACCGAAAAATACCAAACCTCTTTTTCTTCGTCATAAACTCGACGAATCTTAAAATTTTCAAAAATAGCTAATGAATTATTGTTTTTCATAAAATTATTTTAATAATTAATTTTATCCCCTCCAAAAAATAAATAATCCTAAAATTATGCTATATGTTATGTGAAATGTGACCTATTATTCATGAAAAGAATCCGCCTTCAACACTTTAACTTCCTTATCACTCAAAAATCTCCACTCACCCAATTGCAATTTCCCTAATTTTAAACCTGATTTTTCTGATCCAATTCGTACACGAACCAAATCAAGCACCTTACAACCAAAAAAAGAAAACATGCGACGGATTTGGCGTTTTTTCCCTTCGGTTAATATTATTTTGAAGCAATTATTGTTTAGATATTCCATTTGTTTGGCGCGCACATAACCATCACCTTCACCAATATCAATTCCTTTGCGAAATTTTCGAATCACTTCTTCTGGGTCTAAATTATCACACTCAACTTTAACCTCATATTCTTTCTCATGCTGATAGCGTGGATGACTTAATTGTTGCGCCAAATTTCCATCATTGGTCAAAAAAACCAAACCATGACTTTCTTTATCGAGCCGACCAGAAACAAACAATTTATCACGCAAACTAATTAAATCAAAAATATTTTTCTCATTTTCAAATTTGCGATTCGAGCAAACATATCCGGCTGGCTTATTCATAACAATATAGAGATTTTCTTGCTTGGCATAAATTCCTTTATGTCCGATTGAAACATGGTCACCCTCTTCCACCCGACTACCAAGTTCCGCAATCCGATTATTCAACTTAACTTTTCCCGCTCGAATCAACCGCTCCGCCTCCCGACGTGAACAATGACCAGAATCAGCGATGTATTTTTGTAAAACTATGCTCATACTATTTTTAACCGCCCCCTTGATAAAGGGGGTTGGGGGATTATAATTCCTTATAAATTTTATAATTTAAAATTTTGTAATTTTTAAATAATGCTCAATTTTTCATCCTAACAACCCAGCCCCTAAAGCACCAGCATGTGCTTTAGGCGCTTCGTCCGAAAATTCTAACATTAGCATTATTAGTATAATTAGTCCGCCACGGCGAATTGACAACACATTTGTAATATAAATAATACCCTTCCTTATAATTCGTAATATTCGGATATCATTCGTAATATTAGGATTATAAATTATCGAACCTTTTTCTTCAAACCAACCTCCAAAGCTCCCATCAGCGCCAACAAAACCCAAAACACCACCGCCAAATCATTCTTGAAATACGGCACGTCAACCAAGCCATGGACAAAAATCACTATCATTGCGCCAATTAGCCCCAAGATTATTCCTTTATACTCCGATTCTTGCTTGAGTAGTTTAAGGCCAATATATATGAAGCGACCGATAATCCAGATAAACAACACCATACCAGCTAATCCCAATTCTGTCCAGAAGTTCAAAAAGATATTATGTGGGTACATATATATCTCCACTGGTTGCCAATGTTTAGTTTTATATTCAGACCCAGCCCAAACAATCTTGCGCCGGAAATCCATATCACGATCAAAATTAAAAAATATTCCGGGTTGATGATATGGCGCTACGCTTGCCCGATAATTATCCAAACCGGTGCCAAAAATAAAAGTCGCAGGACTCACAGTCATCATCGCCCAGGTTTCTCGCCACTGCTGCTTTCGCACCTCCCCTGAAAAATCTTTCAACATTAATTTGTCGGTCAGATAATTCAAACTATGTGACGAAAAATTAAAATACTTATACTCAGGAATCACTTTCAAAAAAAACCAAGGCGCAATAATCGAAAAGCCTAAAAATATAATTATAAATATTTTCGCCAAGTAATTTAAAAAATTAAATTTAAATTTCTCACCAACCCACAACAAAGCAAAAATAAACCAAGCAGCTAATATCCCAACCAAAGCTCCTTCTGATGAAGCAAAAACAATCGCCAACAAATAAACAAGAATCAACCCAAGAAAACCTAAAAATTTAAAATTCGTAATTCGTAATTCGTAATTTTTAATCATCCCCGTTGCCAACAAAACCATCGGCGCCAAATAAAGCCCCAAAGCATTCGGATAGGTAAACACCCCCGTCACCCGTGGCCAAAAATTTGACATCGTTAAAATCCCCGTGGCTTTCTGAAAAATTGCGAACAAAGAAACCAGAAAACCAGAAAATAATATTGGTAAAATTATTTTTTCAAAATTAAATTTTGCTTTCCCAGTCTCGTCTTTTTCTTGAAAAACATTCAAAACCAAAACATAAAATAAAATCGGTTCAAAAAAATAAGCTTTCCAAATTCCCAAACTTGAATTAGAAAAATGCGAAATTCCTACCGCCACAAAAGACACAACCAAAACCAAAGCAATCTCGTGTCGAAATGGATATGGTGCACGTTCTTTTCTCGCCACCAAATAATCTCGCCAACCATATTGTCGTTTTAAAAAAGACAAAAATTTCGTCTCTCGCAAAAACCAAACCGCAAAGCTCGACAATATCATTACTTCAAGTAAAGTCATCGGCAATCCAAACGCAGAAAACCGCAATTGATAAACAGGAAGACAAACCAAAATTAACATAAGCGCCCAGTCGAGACGGCGGTATGAAAGAAATACAAATAATCCTGCAAAAATTAATATTAAATAGACCATACATTTAAAGCCCTAAATTATAATTTCTAATTCTTTATTGCCCCCTTGATAAAGAGGGTTGGGGGATTATAATTCCAAAAAATTTATAAATAAAAAAACACAATTGATTTTAAGTGCATTAAGTGATTAACATATATAATCCAGTCGATATCAAACTTATTCCAATCGCTTTCTGCAACATCACTCCGCCACCCAATTCTTCATGCATAATACTGGGAAATTTTTTGGAAAGAAAGAGGACCAAAAAAATCAAAAATACATACTGCACACCTTGTAGCGAATTAATCAAAGCAACATTGCCTTGGCTAATTGCCCAGTTCAATAGAATAAAAGCAATTGCCGCCAATAAACGTACGGTAATAAAAAAGAAAAAATTCTTTGGTGCCTCACCTTCCTTGCGATATTCAATAATTCTTTTCCGCCACTCAGGAATAAACAAAATCATTATTGAACCAATAAAAGTTCCTAAACGTGACCAAACAAAACTACCGACAAACGGTTGTGTTGAATACACATACTTAATCATTACATAATAGCCAGCAAAAAAAGCCGCCGATGTGACAGAATTAATAATCAAATGCTTAGTTGATCGATAACCCGCATGAATTGAACCAAACACATCGCCAAACATAAAACGAAATCTTTCAGAAATATCTTTCAAAATATAAAACTTGGTTCGCTTCACAGAAATCAAAATACCACCATTAATCAAAACCACAAACGCCAAAATATGGCGCTCACTCAAAACTTCACCCAAAAAAATATAAGAAAAAACAAAACTAAAAATCGGCACCAAAGCACCAACAATCGGCACGACTCGAGTGGCTTCACTTTGGTGAAGGGCTTTGTACCAAAAGACCAGAGTCAAAAGAAACAAACCACCCGCCAACAAATCAAGCATCAATTCCTTAAAATTCGGCATCCAAGGGGCAAATACTAAAATTGAAAAATTAAAAATACTCCAAATCCCAACATAAAAAGTATATACCACCGAAGAGTGAACTTTTTTGGAAAGCAAAAACTTATCCGAAACATAAACTCCGGCATTAATAAAATAAGACGAAACCGCTGCAATTAACCACATAGTTCATAGATCATGGAGCATAGATCGTAAATCACTTTTTTTTATTTCCCCCTTGATAAAGGGGGTTGGGGGCCTGTCCACCGAAGCTCTGCCGCGCAGAGCGTAGGCGGAATTATAGTTCCAACGCACCCAAATTTAACCTAACTTGCTCCAACGATAATTATTAATTATTTTAAACCTAAGCATATTTTAACATAAAAAAAGCGCCCTGACTATTCAACTGAACAGTCAGGGCGTGCAATGATTTTATTCGGTACTTTGTCCGATATTGTCAAAAATTAATTTAATCTCCTCCTCGGTGAGTTTACTCCTTATCCCGCAAAGAAGTTTTTCTTTAAGTTTTTCCGTTTCCTCAAGTTCCACCAGCTTGAGCTCACCTACAAAACTCTGGCCCTCCAAATCCATCAGAAGAACTTCCCTATATTTCAAGTAAGCAGCATTCTCATGCTGAGAAATAAAAACTTTAGCCAGATTTTCTGTTTCCACATACTTAATAACTATTTTATTTTTTTCATCTGGGATATATATCTCTATTGCTTGAATAAAACTACAATTGTAGTCTATTCCAAGAATAATCCCCCTTGCACCTTTTACAATTTCCCCCAAAGCTCTTTTTTTCATGTCGTCTCCTTTATTTTATCAAAGATACTATTTTCTTTATCCCAACAAAACTGCTGCCAAAAATGCAAAAGCAAATCCCGCGAATTTTTTAACCGTCAAACCATTCAATATCACACTGTTTACAGCAGGAATTGAAATTTGCGCCATCATCATAATAACAAATAGATTGCTAGCCTCAACTTTTTCCAATCCAGGAATAGTGTTATTAAAAATAACAACTCCAATAGTTCCGGTCACAAAAGCACCAACTGCAAATCGCCAATCAGCTAAAATATAAGTTTGATATTCTTTCATAGCAAAAGGAATAACACAGACAAAGGTAACCATTATCGCAATTGCTGTAAACAAATTTCCCTTCAAACCACTTCGATTAAATAACAGTGGCCAAGTACCAAAAAATACTCCTGCCAATATCATTCGCACAATTTTATCATTCATTCTTTTCTCTCTTTCGTTTTATGTTCTAAAACAAATATCAATTACTTGCTTAACCGCTGATAATGCACAAAGGTTAATTAAGTCCTCTTCACTCAATACCAAAACTTCTTCCAAATAAATTGGTTTTTCTTTCTTTTGATAAAATTTACCAAAACCAAAAACTAATTCGACTTTTTCCATTTTCCATTTTTTATTCTTTTGTGAACTATTCAAATTGTCCAATAAAAATTTGGCCTTCTCTTCATCAAGAAGAAAATACCCTTCTTTATTAAACTTAACTTCTTCAGTTTGTTTTTGAAAAATATAAACCTTCCAAGCAGAAACTTTTTCCTTGTCAGTCATCGCTTTCCCCTTTCCTATATATAAGTTTTTATTACTATATAATTTGTCAACGAACAATATAATAAATTAACACGTTTACACAAAAAATACAAGCCCAAGCATAAAGAGACCAGGTCTCCCGCGAGAGACCTGGTCTCATAATTAATCTTTCCAACTTACAATTCTATTATCATAAATCAAACTCTACATTTCTAACTAAAATCTATGGCATTAGTATTATTAGCATAATTAGTATGCATTCGTATATTAGCATCGCACACAACCCATAAAAAGTAAAAAACAAAGTTTACACCTCAATCCGATTATCCCGACAAATTGCCGAATAAACCTCCACACTCTTTCGTGGCTTTCTTTCCATGGTTTTATAATCAACCTCGTACAACCCAAACTTCGGCGCATATCCGTGTGCCCATTCAAAATTATCAAGCAACGACCAGTGAAAATAGCCACGCACATCAGCTCCTTCCTCAATGGCTTTATGAATATACAACAGATGATCGACAATAAAACTTGCTCGATACTTATCCTGCTTATCCGCTAAACCATTTTCCATTACAATGATCGGTTTCTTAAAAATACTTAATGATTTTATAACTGAATAAATTCCTTCTGGAAAAATTTCCCAACCCAAATCATTAGTTTTTCTATTCAAATTTTTTATAAACGGTGGGTAAGCAACAACTCGATTGTGAAAATAATAATCAAAAGCAACAAAATCAAAATGTTTCTTAATTTTATTAAAAAATAATTGATTAGCGAAGAAATTAAAAATCTTAACTAAAAATAAATCAATAAAATTAAATTTATTGGCTGGTTCGTAATAACTCCACAAAACGGTTATGCTCACCATTGCATCAGGATAATGCTGATGAATTATTTCATAAGCACCGTTATTCGCCCGCACCAAATTATTCATTACTCGACGCGCCTTAAACATACATTTCTCACCCGGTGGGAAAGTTCCTTTAAGATAGCCGTTACTTACAGGCACCATTGGCTCGTTCAAAGTAATCCAATAATCCACAAAATGCCCGAATTCATTGACCATTTTCTCAACATAGGCCAAATAATATTTTACCGTCTCTTTATTCTCCCAACCGTTTTCATAGGTCACCCAAAGCGGTGATGTCCAATGCCAGAGCGTTAAAACAATATCAAAACCATGTCTTTTGGCTTCCCGAAAAACATTTCGATAATGTTCGAGTTCTTTTTCATCCCACTCCCCTTTCTTTGGCTGTACTCTTGCCCACTCAATTCCAAACCGAATCGCATTGGTATTCATATTCTTCGCCAACTCAAAATCCTTCTTATACAAATGATAAGAATCACAAGCCTGACCCGAGATAAAATCGCTAGGATTTTTCCCTTGCTTCTTTAATTCATTGATTCGCTTCTCTGATTTCTCCCACTCACTCCAATCATTACTAATCCCACCTTCTATCTGATAGGCAGAAGTCGAAGTCCCCCAAAGGAACCCTTCCGGAAATTCATAAATATTTTTTACTGACATAATTTATTTTTATTTACTATATAAGTATATCATTAATTTGAAAGATTAAAAAATTATGCCACACACAATAATAAAAGTGATTTATGTTCTATGATTTATGATCTACGAAAGTGAAGATTGTGCAAAACCTGTGTAAAATATCCGAAACATTAAAGCAAAAACAAAATTTCTTTTTTGAATAAAATATATTCCAAAAATTCATAATTAATAATTCTTAATTCATAATTTATATATTACTAATATTAGTATAAAATTCTTAATTCTTAATTCTTAATTCTTAATTAAAGCACCCCTCTTGACATTATTTTAAAAATGACATAATATAAAAACACGCTTAAATATTGAATCTAAATCAATGTTGAGTTAAAGATTAAAACACAAAGATAGACACTTACTAAATTCAGACTGAATTGTAAGTCTGTTTTTTTGGTTTAAAGAACATTAACAAACAATTTTGGTGCTAACAGGCGCCAATTTAAGAAGACACAATTATATTCTTCAAATATCATTAATATTTTCCCCACGGGAATCTATTAACTTGGCAAGTAAACCAAGTCAAAAACTTTCAGAGAGTTTGATCCTGGCTCAGGATGAACGCTGGCGGCGTGTCTAAGGCATGCAAGTCGAATGTGCTTCTTCGGAAGTGCATGGCAAACGGGAGAGTAACACATTGGTAATCTGCCCCGAGGACGAGAATAACCCGGAGAAATCCGAGATAATACTCGATATTAGTGGGGGGTCAAATGACATTCCCACTTAAAGTTCAGGCGCCTCGGGAGGAGCCTATGACCTATCAGCTTGTTGGTTGGGGTAAAAGCCCACCAAGGCTACGACGGGTACCGGGTGTGAGAGCATGACCCGGCTCACTGGGACTGAGACACTGCCCAGACTCCTACGGGAGGCTGCAGTCAAGAATCTTCCACAATGGCCGAAAGGCTGATGGAGCGACGCCGCGTGTATGAAGAAGCCCTTCGGGGTGTAAAATACTTTTATGTGGGACGAAACAATGACGGTACCACAGGAATAAGGGGCTGCTAACTTCGTGCCAGCAGCAGCGGTAATACGAAGGCCCCTAGCGTTATCCGGATTTATTGGGCGTAAAGGGTCTGTAGGCGGTCTATTACATCTTCTGTTAAATCCCAAGGCTCAACCTTGGAACCGCGGAAGAGATGGGTAGACTAGAGGCCGGTAGAGGTAAGCGGAATTGTCGGTGTAGGGGTTAAATCCGTTAATATCGACAGGAACACCAAATGCGAAGGCAGCTTACTAGAACGAGCCTGACGCTGAGAGACGAAAGCGTGGGTAGCGAATGGGATTAGATACCCCAGTAGTCCACGCCGTAAACGATGGATGCTAAGCATTGGAAGTTTCGACCCTTCCAGTGTTGTTCACTTAAGCTAACGCCTTAAGCATCCCGCCTGGGGAGTACGGCCGCAAGGCTAAAACTCAAAGGAATAGACGGGGACCCGCACAAGCGGTGGAGCATGCGGTTTAATTCGATGATAAGCGAGGAACCTCACCCAGATTTGACATCTAGCTGCAGAGTCCGAGAAATCGGACAGCCTTCGAGGGTGCTAGACAGGTGCTGCATGGTTGTCGTCAGTTCGTGCCGTGAGGTGTACCGTTAAGTCGGGAAACGAACGCAACCCCTATCCTATGTTTTATATGTCATAGGAAACTGCCCGTTTTAAATGGGAGGAAGGTGGGGATGACGTCAAATCAGCATGGTCCTTACATCTGGGGCGACACGCGTGCTACAATGGAAAGTACAGAGGGACGCCAAACCGCGAGGTGGAGCAAATCCCAAAAAACTTTTCTCAGTTCGGATTGGAGTCTGCAACTCGACTCCATGAAGTCGGAATCGCTAGTAAACGCACATCAGCCATGATGCGTTGAATACGTTCCCGGGTCTTGTACTCACCGCCCGTCACACCAAGAGAGTCGGCAATACCCGAATATCGATGTAGTTCGATAGAAGGTAGGGTTGGCGATAAGGGTGAAGTCGTAACAAGGCATCCGTAGCGGAAGCTGTGGATGGATCACCTCCTTTCTAGGGAGATTACGGTGGGAAGTTATAGATCGCAAGATCTATTTTCCAACGAAGTCGAGTTTATTACTTCGGTAATATTCAAATTCCAGTAATCAGAATTTATTTTGATTCGGGATTCAATTCGCTAAAAGCGAAAAATTAAATTGGCGCCTGTTAGCCCCTAAACCAAACGGTTTTATGGGGCCGTTCCTTGATTTAAAAAAGATTGGTCCTAATATTATTTTGGAACTAATCTTTTTTAGTTATGTCAGATTTCGGATATCAGAATTCAGATATCGGATTTTGACAATATTTTATGCAAGGAGTCGATGACTTGATCATCTATAAAAATGCTTTAAACCTTATTAGGCCTATATATAGATTGGTTAATTTATTACCCAAGGATGAATTTAAGTTAAAAAGCCAAACACGTGAAGCTGCAAAATCTATTGCACCATTAATTGCAGAAGGTTTTGCCAAAAAAAGATCGCAAAATGAATTTAAAAGATTTCTACTTATGGCATTAGGTTCAAGTGATGAAGTAGTAACTCATATTAGAGAAATAAAAATAATTGATTTTCCTAACATCAAACCTGAAACTTGCGACAAGCTGATTGAATATTATATAATTGAATCAAAACAAATAAACAAATACATTTCCGTAATCATATCAAATCAGAAATCCGATATCTGATATCCGAAATCTGACATCTGAAACGGGCGATTAGCTCAGTTGGTTAGAGCGCTTCTCTGATAAGGAAGAGGTCGATGGTTCGAATCCATCATCGCCCACAGCGCCTCGCCGAAGTTCTGCCGCGCAGAACGAAGGCGGGCATCGCCTCGCCGTAGCTCAGCTTGGTGGGCAAAGTCCACAAGATGTGAGCGAAGGCGGGCATCGCCTCGTTAAATTGTACAAATTACAATAAAACGAGATATAATAGTAATGACATATCTTCACAAAGTTCGACTTCGCTGAAGCTACGTCGAAACACAGCGGGGTAGAGCAGTTGGCAGCTCGCCAGGCCCATAACCTGGAGGTCGTCGGTTCGAATCCGACCCCCGCAACAAAAAAATTGGCCTCGGTAGCTCAGTGGTAGAGCAAAGGATTGAAAATCCTTGTGTCGTCAGTTCAATTCTGACCCGGGGCACTATGTATTATGTTTATATAATTCAAAATCCGGAAGGAATATTATATAAAGGTCATACTAATTGTGTAGAAAGAAGAATAATCGAACATAATCTAGAAAACGGAATATTTTCAAAATACACAAAAAATAAAGGACCTTGGATTCTGGTCCATAAAGAAGAATTCACAACAAGAGGAGAGGCAATGAAAAGAGAGAAATATTTAAAATCCGGAAATGGAAGAAAAGACCTTAAAAATCTAATCAACGTAACTCGGTAGTCCGCCGCGGCGGACAAAGGATTGAAAATCCTTGTGTCGTCAGTTCTCCGCCGCGGCGGATGACCCGGGGCACAGATCTTCGATAATAACCAATAATCAAGATACAAATTCCAAATATTATTAATTATTGTTTGATTATTGTTTCTTGCGTCATGGTTATTCTGCGAAGCAGCGGGGTGTGGCCTAGCTGGCTAAGGCGCATGGTTTGGGACCATGAGATCCAGGGTTCGAATCCCTGCACCCCGACTATCCTTCGCTAAAGCTTCGGATAGCAAGCTAACGATTTAGATTGCCTAGAAGTTTTTGCGAAAAGATTAAAATATAATATATCCAGCAGAACAAAAGCGAACTCGCCCAAAAACGTTCCAAGAAATTGAAACGAAAGCGGGCCTTGCCCGCCGAAGCTCTGCCGGGCAGAGCGCAGGCGGGTATAGTATAATGGCTATTATGTCAGCCTTCCAAGCTGAACATGAGGGTTCGATTCCCTCTACCCGCTCAGATATAATAAAAGAGTCTCAAACAGAGACTCTTTTATTATATCTGAGAGAGTAGCGGGCTGAGAACCCTCCTTGATAGCTGCGGAAAATTTACACAGGAAAATTCAAATCTTATTACGTCAAACAGAATCAAACTAAGTTTAGCACGAAGAGAAATGGGCTTCCGCCCTTTCGATTCCCTCTACCCGCTCAAATAAAATAGAGAAGTCTCGAAAGAGACTTTTTTATTTTATTTGAGAGAGTTGTGGGCTGAGAACCCTCCTTGATAACCATGAAAAATTTACACGGGCAAAATCAAAAATAATAACAATATTTATAGATAAGACGAACTTAGCACGAAGAGAAACGGGTTTGCCCTTTCGATTCCCTCTACCCGCTCAAAATAAAGACAATCCGCCACAGCGGATTGTTTTTGTTTTTTAAAAAATAACTGAAGGGGTGCCCCTTGTGGGTACCCAAACCGTCAATCACCAAAAAAAACTTTTTATTATCTAAAATTAATGTTAAGCTTAGTTCATAAAGATCTTTTCAACAACAAAAGGAGGTCAACCATGTTCTTAACAAGTTTATTAATCGGGGCAATTTTAAGTATTTCAATTATGCTCGGCTGTGGACATTTTTCTCTCCCTCTTCTCATTCTTATTATTTTCATTGCCCACAACGTTTACAAATTGATAACGAAAAAATTTCCGGAGAGCGAAGTTCCCGACGAATACAGATATATATATCGCCTATTCCTTTCTGGAATTTTTATCGGCTTTATAGCTTCCTGTGTTTACATCTATTTTGAATTTCTTAATTCTTTCATCAACAATCTACTCAGCTAATTCCCAAACCCTTCCCGCCAACGGAAGGGTTTTTTCTATTGTTCAACTAAACCAGCTATAGTATAATATAGATATAAAATTATTTACTAAACCTCAAGTAAAAAATTAAAAACTTGTGTAAAACAAAAATATGGGACCATTCTTTATCATTTTAGGAATTTTACTTATTTTCTACATCATTGCCGGCTTACGAATCATTGATCAATATGATCGCGGAGTTGTTTTAACGCTTGGAAAATATACCGGCACCGAGCAACCAGGACTAACTTGGCTTTTTTCTGGCTTCCAAAGAATGATCAAAGTTGATTTGCGTATTACCACCACCGATATTCCGCAACAAGAAGTTATCACCAAAGACAATGTTCCAGTTGGGATAAATGCAGTAGTATATTTCCAAGTCCAATCTGCAGAAAATGCAATTTTGAATATCAAAGACTATACCCTCGCCGTTTCACAATATGCACAAGCGGCGCTACGTGATGTGATTGGCGGAATTGAACTTGATTCTCTTCTTTCTGAGCGTGAACAAATTGCTGAAGAGATTCAAACAATCGTTGTCAAAGCTACTCAGTCATGGGGTGTATTAGTAACTGATATCAAAATTCAAGATATCGAATTACCCGCTGACATGAAGCGTGTTATGGCCAAACAAGCCGAATCTGAGCGCGAACGACGCGCCGTTATTATTCGTGCTGAGGGAGAATTCCAAGCTTCAGAGAGATTGGCCCAAGCTGCTCAAATTCTTAGCTCGACTCCTGGTGGTCTTTCCATGAGAACTTTACAGACGATTGAAAAAATTAACCCAGATCCATCAAAGACAGTTATCTTTGCTTTGCCGGTTGAGATTATGGAAGGCATCAAAGCGCTTTCACAATCAATCAAAAAATAAAGAAGTAATTATTAAATTTCTTTTATAAACGTTTCTGCCAAACTTGCCGTCTCGGCACTGGCTTGATAAAAATTCTTCCAGACTACCACGATATCGGCATC
>Ga0315272_10001208_pt1 | contig 12865 bp, 13 predicted proteins | sample C3_middle_MG_FD_203918 | JGI IMG/M metagenome (GOLD analysis project Ga0315272, IMG submission 203918) | Sediment microbial communities from Yellowstone Lake, YNP, Wyoming, USA - C3_middle | ecosystem: Environmental > Aquatic > Freshwater > Lake > Sediment | place: USA: Wyoming | collected...
CTGCCCACAATGCGCGGCCATACCTGCGTGCTTGATCTTGGCGCGAATGTCGATTGCACAGCCGAGCACCTGCTCCAGTTTGCAGTAATGGGGTCGTCTCTGATCGGCGCGATCGATCATGTCGATAGACCTTCCGTCGGACTGCTCAATATCGGAGAAGAGGCAATCAAAGGCAACGAAGTCGTGAAACAGGCGGCGGAATTGCTGCGCGACAGCGGCCTCAACTTCTACGGCAACATCGAAGGCACGGACATCTACAAAGGAACCACAGACGTGATCGTATGCGACGGGTTTGTCGGCAATGTCGCGCTCAAGACTTCCGAAGGATTGGCGCAGATGCTCGCCGCTTATCTGCGCGAAGAATTCGCGCGCAATTTGTTCACGCGGATCGCCGGAACGATGGCATTGCCTGTCCTCAACGCGTTTCGCCGCCGCGTCGATCACAGGCGATACAATGGCGCCAGCCTCCTTGGTCTGAAGGGCATCGTCGTGAAGAGCCACGGCTCCGCCGACAGTTTCGGATTCCGTTTCGCGATCCAGCGCGCCTACGAGGAAGCGCGGCACGACGTTCTTCGCGGCATCAGTGATCGCATGGCCGGCATTCACCAGAAAGCCGCGTGATGTACTCGCGCATTATCGGCACCGGAAGCTATCTGCCGGAAAAGGTCGTAACCAACGACGATCTGGCGCGCATGATCGACACTTCCGACGATTGGATCCGAACCCGTACCGGCATTCAAAGCCGGCACGTTGCCGCGGACGGACAACTGGCGAGCGATCTGGCTTTGCCTGCGGCGCAAAGGGCCCTGCAATCGGCGCGAGTGGACGCCGCTGACATCGACCTCATCATTGTCGCCACGACGACGCCGGACATCATATTTCCGAGCACCGCCTGTATTCTGCAATCGAAACTCGGTGTTGCCGGTTGTCCGGCTTTCGACGTGCAGGCAGTATGCAGTGGCTTTGTCTACGCACTGACAATCGCCGATTTATTTATCCGCGCCGGCCAGGCCAGGACCGTTCTGGTGGTGGGAACAGAGGTGTATTCGCGCATCCTCGATTGGAGCGATCGCGGCACCTGCGTTTTATTCGGCGATGGCGCCGGAGCGGTGATCGTCGCATCGAGTGAGAATCCCGGGATTCTCGCTGCGAAATTGCATGCCGACGGCAGTCACAAGGGCATGCTCTGCGTGCCCGGCAGCGTGAACGGCGGCAAGGTGTCGGGTTCGCCGTTCGTTCACATGGATGGCGCTGCCGTATTCAAATTTGCGGTGCGGGTATTCGAAGACGGGGCCAACGAAGTGCTGCAGACGGCGGGCTTGACGGTGTCGGATCTGGATTGGTTCATTCCACATCAGGCCAACATCAGAATCATGGAGGCGACGGCAAGAAAGCTTGGCCTGCCCATGGAAAAGGTCATTGCCACGGTCCATCATCACGGGAACACTTCAGCCGCATCCATTCCGCTCGCGCTGGACGAGGCGGTAGGTGACGGGCGCATTCATGCCGGGCAAACGCTGCTGCTGGAAGCCGTGGGCGGAGGTTTCACCTGGGGCGCAGTACTGCTGCTCTGGTAGGCGCGAACCCATGAAAATTGCATTTGTATTTCCGGGACAAGGCTCGCAATCGGTGGGCATGATGAAGTCCTTCGCCCCGCTGCCCGGCGTGCGCGAAACATTTTCGGAGGCGTCCGACGCGATCGGCCAGGACCTATGGAAACTTGTCGAACAAGGGCCGGCAGAAGAACTCAATCTCACGGTCAATACGCAGCCGGTTATGCTCACGGCGGGCATTGCGCTTTATCGCGCGTGGCGCGCGGAGAACGGCGCGCGGCCTGCGATATCCGCCGGACATAGCTTGGGCGAATACAGTGCGCTGGTTGCGGGCGGCGCGATCGCTTTCGCCGATGCGGTGACGCTCATGCGCTTTCGCGCGCAAGCCATGCAGGAGGCAGTGCCCGCGGGTGTCGGTGCAATGGCGGCCATCCTGGGGCTCGAGGACGAGGTTGTGCGCGCGGCTTGTACGCAAGCCAGCGGCACGAACGAAATTGTCGAAGCCGCCAACTTCAATTCTCCGGCCCAAGTAGTCATCGCGGGAAACATCGCTGCAGTGGAGCGCGCGATGGAAGTTGCCAAGAGCAAGGGGGCCAAGCGCGCGGTAATGCTGGCGATGAGCGTACCGTCGCATTGCCGCCTGATGCGGCCGGCCGCCGAGCGCATGCGTGAACGCCTCAAGACTGTCAAGATCGGAACGTCAAGCATTCCGCTTCTTCACAACGCGGACGTCAGCAGCGCAGATTCGGCCGATGCTGCTCGCGATGCCTTGGTCCGTCAGCTCTGTCAACCCGTGCGCTGGGTTGACACGATTCGCGCAATGGTAGCGGCCGGAGCAACGCATTTCGTCGAATGCGGTCCCGGCAAGGTGCTGGCTGGGCTGAACAGACGCATTGCGCCGGAAACGCAGACATTTTCTTTCGCAGACGAGCCGGCCTTCCAAGAAGCCTTGGCTGCGCTGAGGTGACGGGAGGACCCATGCTAGAGGGAAAAGTCGCACTGGTGACCGGAGCCAGCAGGGGAATAGGACGGGCGATTGCGCTGGCGCTGGGCAAGGCCGGTGCGACGGTTGCCGGGACGGCAACGAGCGATGCCGGTGCGTCGGGAATAGCGGAATATCTTCGCAGTGAAGGCCTGCAAGGGGCTGGATTCAAGCTCGACGTGAACGACGCCGCACAAATAGAGTCCGTTCTGGGCAGAATCGAGTCCGAGCACGGCCCCGTGGCTATCCTGGTGAACAACGCCGGCATCACGCGAGACAACCTGCTGTTGCGCATGAAAGACGCGGAGTGGGACGAGATCATGGATACGAATCTGAAATCGGTATTCCGCCTGAGCAAGCTTGTCATACGATCAATGATGAAGGCGCGTTTCGGGCGCATCATCAACATCACCTCTGTGGTCGGCTCCATGGGCAACGCCGGCCAGGTCAACTACGCCGCCGCCAAAGCCGGCGTGGTCGGATTCAGCAAGTCTCTGGCGAAGGAGGTAGGCAGTCGTAACATCACGGTAAACTGTATCGCGCCCGGGTTCATAGATACCGACATGACGCGTGGATTGCCCGACGAGCAGAAGAGGGCACTGCTCGCCCATATCCCGCTTGGCCGTTTCGGGCAGGTCGGGGAGATCGCGGCGGCGGCAGCATTTCTGGCCTCGGATGGGGCCGCTTATGTGACGGGGAATACTTTGCATGTCAACGGCGGCATGTATATGGACTGATGCCGGAAGGCAGGGATTTTTGGTAGAATGTGGCACGTGTTTTTGTTCCATGCGGCCTTGATAAAAGACGGGGTGGGCGGACACGTAATAGAATCTTCAAGTAAACCGGGAAGGGACATTAATGGAATCCGTAGAACAGCGCGTCAAGAAGATTGTTGCCGAGCAGCTGGGCGTGAACGAAGCAGACGTCAAGACCGATTCGGCGTTTGTCGATGACCTCGGAGCCGATTCCCTCGACACCGTTGAACTGGTGATGGCGCTTGAAGAGGAATTCGAGTGCGAAATCCCCGATGAAGAAGCGGAAAAGATCACGTCTGTTCAGCAGGCGATCGATTACATCAAGGCGCATCTAAACTGACTGCGCCAATTCCTTTTGCCGCTGGAGTTGCGTTGTCTAGACGCCGAGTTGTCGTAACCGGCCTGGGAATCGTCTGCCCAGTCGGCAATAGCGTCAAGGAAGCATGGTCCAATATCCAGGCCGGCAAGTCCGGCGTCACGCGGATTACCCGATTTGACGCTGCACTTTTCGCTTCGCAGATTGCCGGAGAAGTAAAAGGCTTCGACGTCGGCAAGGTTTTGTCTGCCAAGGAAGCCCGCCGGGCCGACACATTCATCCATTACGGCATCGCGGCCGCTGCCGAAGCGGTCAAGGATGCCGGTCTCGAAGCCAATCCCAAGGACGCCGAGCGCGTTGGCGTCAATGTTGGTTCGGGCATTGGCGGATTGCCCTTGATCGAGGCAACGCACTCGGCCTTCCTCGCCGGCGGGCCGCGCAAGATATCCCCGTTTTTCATTCCTGGCGCAATCATCAACATGATTTCCGGCAATCTGTCGATCATGTACGGCTTCAAGGGACCGTCCCTCGCAATGGTCACGGCTTGCACTACCGCGAACCATTGCATCGGGGATTCGGCCCGTCTTATCGAATATGGGGATGCGGACATCATGCTGGCTGGCGGTTCCGAAGCGTGCATTTGCGCGCTTGGGGTCGGCGGTTTTTCGGCCGCAAAGGCGCTCAGCACGCGCAACGATGACCCTGCAGTTGCCAGCCGCCCCTGGGACGTCGACCGCGACGGCTTCGTTCTGGGCGAAGGGGCCGGTGTGCTGGTCCTGGAAGAACTGGAGCACGCGAAAGCTCGAGGAGCAAACATCTATTGCGAACTGGCCGGGTACGGTGTCAGCGCGGATGCCCACCACATCACCGCCCCAAGTGAAGATGGAGAAGGCGCGGCGCGCGGCATGATGAATGCCATGCGTAATGCAGGAATCAATCCGCACGATGTGGATTATGTCAATGCTCACGGCACGTCGACGCCTCTGGGCGATCTCGCCGAAACCATCGCGCTCAAGCGTTGCTTCGGCGATCATGCAAAGAAGCTGGCGGTCAGTTCTACGAAGTCCAGCACAGGGCACCTGCTAGGGGCCGCCGGTGCGGTCGAGGCCGTGTTCACAATCATGGGAATGAAAGACCAGGTTGCCCCGCCAACCATCAATCTGTTCAATCAGGATCCGCAGTGCGACCTTGATTACGTGCCCAATACGGCGAGGCGCATGAAGATCAAGATTGCCCTTTCGAATTCCTTCGGCTTCGGCGGTACCAACGGCACGCTGGTTTTTCGGACGATCTGATCGTTTCACCATCGTGCGGATTCGGGAACCGTATCCGAATGCCGGCAGAGCAAGGCGATGATCATTGTCCCAAGGTGACGTTTCCCAGCATCATGGCAAAGCGCAAGAATCTGTTCCTGCCTGAACCGCGATGGACGGCCATGCGCCTTTTCCGCGACGGTCTGCTGCTTGCCGTGCTGGCTGCGCTATGCGCCGCCGCATGGCTGGCTTATTTCGCCTACAAGCCCATCGATGTTCCTGCGAATGCGCGCACCTTCAACGTCGATCACGGCCGCAGCTTGCGCGGCGTCTCCGAACAATTTGCCCGCGCCGGGCTGATTTCCGACCATTGGAGCTTTCTGGTGTACGCGCGGCTGATGGGGGCGGCAGGAGAAATCAAGGCCGGCATTTATGAAGTGGGGGAGCGGATCGCGCCTCACCAGTTGCTGGAAAAGATAGTCCGTGGAGAGTTTGCGCAGGCCGAGCTAAGATTCATCGAGGGATGGACCTTTGCGCAATTGCGAGGCGCGATGGACGCGCATCCGGGGCTCAAGCATGACAGCACCCCATTGTCGAACGCGCAGATTATGGAGCGCCTCGGCATCGAAAATAAGAAATCTCCCGAGGGACTTTTTTTTCCGGATACGTATTACTTTGCCGTGGCCTCCAGCGATCTGGCATTGCTGAAGCAGGCGTATTTGAAAATGCAAACCAAATTGCAGGCGCTATGGGAGAAGCACGCACAGGATCTGCCGCTCAACAACGCATACGAAGCATTGATACTCGCATCGATCGTGGAGAAAGAGACCGGGCGACATGACGAGAGAGGACTGGTTGCCGCCGTCTTCGTCAACCGGCTAAAGCGCGGCATGCGCCTGCAGACCGATCCGACCGTGATATATGGACTTGGCCCTGCGTTCGATGGAAATTTGCGCCGTCGCGACCTGAGGACCGACAATAGCTATAACACTTACACTCGTTTCGGCCTGCCGCCGACACCGATTGCGATGCCGGGAGAGGCATCGATCAGGGCGAGCTTGAATCCCGCGCAAAGTCCGGCGTTGTATTTTGTCGGCCGTGGCGACGGCAGCCACCAGTTTTCGTCCAACCTGGTGGAACACAACCGCGCCGTGAACAAGTTCCAACTGCACCGTTGAGGCGCGGCTTGTTCATCACGTTCGAGGGCATCGACGGTGCGGGTAAGAGCACCCACGTCGCGTGGTCGGCGCAATTCCTGCGAGGACGCGGCATTGCACTGACTTTGACGCGCGAGCCCGGCGGTACGGCACTGGGCGAAAAGCTGCGTGAACTTCTGCTGGCGACAGAAGGGGTCATCGACGCTGAAACCGAGGCACTGCTGATGTTCGCGGCCAGGCGCCAGCATCTTCAAGAGGTAATCAGGCCGGCACTTGCGCGCGGGGATTGCGTGCTTTGCGATCGCTTCACGGATGCGAGTTTCGCCTATCAAGGCGGCGGTCGCGGCGTGGAGAAAAAGAAACTTGCCGCGTTGGAGACCTGGGTTCATCCGGACCTTCAGCCAGATCTGACCGTATTGTTCGACGTAAGCGCACAGGTGGGACGGGAGCGGGTCGCTCGCATCAAATTTCCCGACCGTTTCGAGCGTGAAAGCGCGGAATTCTTCGTTCGCGTTCGCGACGCCTACCTTGAGCGAATGGCGGAATCGCCCGACAGGTTGGTGCGCATCGACGGCAACGGGGCGATCCCCGATATCCAACGGGAATTGGAAGCAATACTCACGGCGGTCTTGTGTCGGTGGAAAGCGTGACCCATCCCTGGGTCAGGCCGATCCTCGACCGGTTGCCTCGCGCAGCCAGCGCATTGCCGCGAGCTTTGTTGCTGGCTGGCAGGCCGGGATTGGGCAAACGCGCCACCGCACTGTTTATCGCGCAGGCGCTGCTTTGCGAGACGCAACGAGAGGCGTTGAACCCCTGCGGCAGCTGTGCTTCGTGTCGCCTGTTTCAGGTGGGTAATCATCCCGATTTGCGCATGCTCGAGGCGGGTCAAGAAGAAGACAGCCCGGCGTCCAGTGCAACCGATGAGGATGCGGAAACGTCCAAGAAGGCGGCTCGCCAGATTTCCGTGGAGAGCGTCCGAACCCTTACCGATTTCGTAACGATCACGTCGCATCGCGGCGGCGCCAAGGTCATCTGCATTGCGCCTGCCGAGGCGATGCATGCGAGTGCCGCCAATGCGGTTCTCAAGATTCTGGAGGAACCGCCGGGCGCCACTTACTTTCTGCTCGTGAGTCATCAACCGGAACGACTCCTGCCGACGATTCGCAGCCGTTGTTTCCACCTGAAGTTCGCCCTGCCGGACCCGGCAGTCGCGCTCGACTGGCTCAAAGGGCAGGGGATTGGGCAGCGGGGTGAGTTGGCGCTGGCGCAGGGCGGCTATGCGCCGCTGGCCGCCCTTGATCGCGCGGGCGATGAGATCTTCTGGGGTCAACGCAAGGCCCTGCTGGACGCGCTTGTTGCCTCCGAGTTCGATCCCTTGCATGCTGCGGATTGCGCTGAAGACATAGACGGCGTCTTGGTGTCGATGTTGCTGTCTCAGTGGGCTTATGACGTCACCGCGCTGAAATCGGGAGGCAACGTGCGTTACCACCTCGATTACTCGGCAGCACTACAAAAAATTGCCGCCACGGTGTCAACCGGCGAGCTTATCAGTTGGTACGACGCGGTAATTCAATTTTGCCGCGTGGCCCGGCATCCGCTGAACAAACGCCTGGCGATGGAAAGCCTCTTGTCCGGCTACCCAAGCTGAGCTTCTCGAACGTCCACACCGCGTCGATCCATCGCAATTAACAGCGCCAGATTGAAATCAAATTGTTTATCGACTCGCACTGTCATATCAATTTTCCCGAACTGGCCGCCGATCTTAGCGCCGTAATGGCAGCCATGGCTGCAAACAGCGTGAGCCACGCGCTGTGCGTGTCGGTAAACCTGCAAACCTTTCCCGAGGTCCTGGCGATCGCACAGCGGTTTCCCAACATATTTGCCTCCGCCGGTGTTCACCCGGATGATCGTTCCGGCGAAGAGCCTGACATTGATCGCCTGGTCGGGCTGGCTGATCACCCGAAGGTCGTTGCCATCGGGGAAACCGGCTTGGACTACTACCGGGTCGAGGGCGATACCGAGTGGCAACGGGAGCGATTTCGCGCGCACATACGCGCTGCGCGGCAAATCCGCAAGCCTCTCATTATTCATACGCGCGAGGCAGCTGAAGACACGCTGCGAATCATGCAGGAGGAAGCGGCGGCCGGAGTCGGCGGCGTAATGCATTGCTTCACGGAAACCGCGGACGTGGCCCGACGCGCCATGGAAATGAATTTCATGATTTCATTTTCGGGGATCGTGACCTTCAAGAATGCGACTGCGCTGAAAGACGTGGCTCGCGCAGTGCCGCTGGAGAACATGTTGATCGAGACGGATTCGCCCTATCTGGCGCCGGTTCCTTATCGCGGCAAGACCAATCAGCCGGCCTATGTGCGCTTTGTCGCCGAGGAAATTGCCCGCCTCAAAGGGATTTCGCTTGAGTCGGTGGCCAAAGCGACAACCGCGAATTTCTTCAGATTGTTCAACGTAACCGGGATATCCAAAGCCTGAAAGAATGCGGGTGCCGAGCAATTGTACTTTGGGACTCCCTGCGTAACTGCGCATAATGTATATTATGTTAAATTACTTGCGGCGATACGCCGGACAATTCTTTACGATAATTCAGCCAATTATCCGTCACCTCTCAGGGGCCACAAGAACGTTATAGGCGGTCGATCAAAACAAGAAAACTACGGTATGCGACCGCGCAGAACGCGCAAGGGTGGACCGTACGACCTATTTGGAGAAAAATTCCCCGTCACCTGGCCAGAAGTCGACGCATGGTGCCTGGCAGTGGCCGGGCTAGCACCGGACAGCTGGCGCCGCCCCTATTACATTAAGTATTGGAATGTAGTTGGGAAGATCCAACAAGCGAAAGAGACCGGCACACTCGAAAAAATATTGAATCGGACGTAAACGCTATTTAATCATCTTCACCGGCAGGAATCCCTCGTATGAAACCATCCCATTATTATTAATTCGAGCCCCCGCTACTTGGACAATGTTAACGTCCACCACGCTCTGAGACTGAGCATGTACATCAGGGACAACAAGAACGTCTCTTGCGACGAAATACAGCAAGCAGGACGCAATTAACGTCAAGACCGACCTCGTATAAAAATACACCTTCATCTTTTCCTCCGTTCATTAAGTAACTATTACGCAGTTCCACTCTCAACTGAAAAAATTAACGACATGTGTCACTTCGCCTGAAGATGAAAATTAAATTGCTCCTGCTGAATCTTATTTTGTCCCTGAAGCTCACTAAGTTCACGCTCCAATAGTTCACGCAGCGGTCGAAGCTGAGACAGTACATTGTCAAGTTCAGAAATCTTCTGCGTAATATCACTTTCCGACGCATTTTGAATCGACCCAATATCTGCAACGATTTTCTTCGCATCATCAGTCAAAGAATTCGTTAGCTTTACCTTGTTTTGAACTTCTGCCAGACAAAGCGCTTCTACGCTTGAATTACTTACACGGTGATATTGCGAGAGCTGCACGTACCCTTGTCGCAACTCCTCTGCAAGATTTTCAATTCGTCTTTCATCGGCAACCACATCATTCGCGGCATGGGCTATTTCCCGCAACGCAAGGCGATTAAGTGTTTGATATGCGAGCTTAGCTGATTCTTCAGCACCCTTCGCCGACCGAGACGACGCCCACGCGGCAAATATCGTCGCAATTAGCGCACAAAACGCAATGATGTTTGCAGCCATGGCAAGATTCTCTTCCATCGTGAAGTATCTAGTTATGAGGCGATACTTTGGAACGATATCAAGAAAACCGCAACAGTGAGCAGAACCTCCTTAAGCCCGGGCCGATCGACGGCCCTCTGGCGCTCCCAGCAAGCAATGCTACTTGTTCGGCTGCTCGCGCAAGAACGCCAGAAAACGGCTGTAGGTCTGCATCAATTCACGAAACTCAATGTCCTCGCGCTCAGTCTTTGCGTAGGCGGTAATGAGATAGAACTGGTGCAGGCGCTCCGGATCGACGTACGCAATCAATCGCTACCCACCACTCTTCCCTCGTTTCATATCGGAAGATGCGACCCGCAATTTAAACAGTTTGTTTTGAAAGCCAGGGATTGCGCGAATATCTGCGCGCTTTGAAGCGGCTGCCTGAATGTCGGCGCGCACATGAGGATATTTCTTTTCCAGACGCTTGATCGCGTCCTCGAACGTGGGCCAACTAATGGCCTCTCGATGCGGCTCACCCACGCTTAATTTGTTCGATCGTCTCTGTTAGAAAGGTGTCATTCTCTAATGCGAACGCCAACGAATCGATCTCTTCGTCCAGGTCTTCCAACAGCGCATCAAGCCGGCCACGGAACAGGAACAAACAAAACGGCCGATATCCTTTCAGCGAAAAATAGTAGAGCGTGAAAGCATCTTTCAGCCATTGCAGGGACGAACGATCTGTAATCTCCGGCAAGTGCGGAACGATTGTCTGAAGATGTTTCTTGATCACAAATGGAGAGAACTGGGCAAATATCACGACCAATGGATACACGATCGGAGCCAGCACAATCCGAATTACAACTGCCACCCACCAACGAACACCCGAGCGAACAAGGCCGAGGATACTGAACAAGTAATTGTCTTGTTCAGCGACTCGGGCAAAATTTTCGATGGCAGCGGTAGCACTCATAGTGCCGCATTATAGACGCACAAAGCCGCAAACGGTTCCGATACAACTGAGCGGTAAAAAGCCCCTATTCCCGGGCCGGTCGGCGGCTCTCTGGCGCTCCAGCGCGCCACGATAAGGCTGTGGCACGCTCGCCGTATCACGCACCCCGTTTAGCAGTGAGGCGGTCGGCCTAGGCGGATACCGTGCGCGACGTGGCAACACCTCTCACGCGCCCGAAGGCTGCCCGTTGGCGTAGCAGCGGTAGTTTTTCGGGCCGCAGTCGACGCGACCCTGAAGGGCCGCGCCGCTGCGGCATGGGATCAGGCAGAAGGCTGAGCGTTTGGAAGAACCGCATCAGCAGGAAATACACAAGGCGCGCGACAATTCCGCCTAGGCGGAGGGGCTGCGAATATCGCTCGTAGAAGTGCCACGACGAGAAAGATGATGACGATTCAGCTTTTACTGAATTGCGCACTCCGGATTTGGCGAAGTCTTTCGAAGCAGCATATGGCTGCGGCGGCGGCCACATTCAACGATTCGATCTTACCCCCCATGGGAATATGAACGAGTTGATTGGCCAGGGCAGATACGTCATCTGGCAATCCCCTGCCCTCGCTTCCGAAAATCATTGCGACCGGACCGGAAAGATCAACGTCGTAGATTGACTGTCTCGCGCGCGGACTGGTTGCGATGACCGAACCCGGAAATCCCTCGAGTGCGATTTTCAGATCGATGCGCTCGCGCACGGGAAGCAGGAATTGTGCGCCCATGCCACCTCTGAGCGATTTCGGCGCCCAGACATCCGCGCAGCCCTTTGCGAGACAGGCAAAGGTGGCGCCCGCCGCCACCGCCGTTCTCAACAACCCGCCGAGATTTCCCGGATCTTGAATGCCATCGAGGAGGATCCGAAAGTCATCCGGTGCCTTCGATTCGACGCGAGGAATTCCCGCGATTGCGGTAATACCCTCGGGGGTTTCGACCTGCGCGATTTCTGCGAAAAGCGCGTCCGCGAGCAAATAGAGATGCCGTGGCGGCGTAGTTTCGAGAATCTGCTGGATGTCCGGCCGATTCACTCCCGACTCGCTGATCAGCAACGTCGCGTCTTGAAGTCCGAATTGCTCCGCATATGCGCGTATCAGGCGCGTGCCGTCCATCAGGATCTGCTTCGACTTGCTGCGCTCGCGGGCAGACTCGGCCAGTTTGCGCGCCTGTTTGAAGTGCGCGTTCTGTCGCGATGTGATGTGTTCCATGGAGATCGAGTCGGCGTAGGCAATGGTGCCCGGAGCCGGGGTCGAACCGGCATGGGCTTTTAACAGCCCGAGGGATTTTAAGTCCCTTGTGTCTACCAATTTCACCATCCGGGCAACAGCGTGATTTTACGGAAATCCGCCACACCGTGTCCTGCCATCGCAGCGCCGCGGTCGAATCTGCGTGATTCTTCTCTATACTGCTCCACAGCGACGATGTGACTGATCAGTTAACAATCTGGTATAAGACCCAATAGCAGGCCCCTGGTTGTGAACCGGAACACAGAAAAATTTTCACTTGGCATTTATTCCGTTGCCGGCCACTCGCCATGTTGCAATGGCATCGCAGCAATGCATGAACGATGAACGGGTTATTTGATTTAACCCAATGGAATCATCTGGACTGGGTTCTGGCGGTTGTCGCGGCCTGGCTGATCATCGGCCTGGTGGGGGTGTGTGCAGTGCGCCGCTTGGCCCTGGTCGCCAAGGTCCTGTTCCCCGCCGGTAGCGTATTCGGCATCGCGCTGTTCGGAATTGCGCTGAATGCGGTATTCGCCCTTCCCGAAGTGCTCGTGCTGCCGATCGGTTTGCCGGGCCTGCCGTTCCACTTCCGGATGGATGGCCTGTCTGCATTCTTCCTGTTGGTGATCGGCGGCGCAGCGGCGGGTGTGTCGGCCTTTGCCGCAGGGTATTTCCGCAAGACCGGGGGCGACACCCCGCCTGGCCTGCTCTGTCTCGAGTACCACGTATTTCTGGCTAGCATGGCGCTGGTGGTGCTGGCCGACGACGCCTATGCCTTCATGGTGATGTGGGAGACGATGGCGTTGTCTTCGTTCTTTCTTGTCATCGCCAGCCATCGCGTCGAGGAAAACCGGCGCGCGGGCTATCTGTATCTGCTGGTGGCGCACATCGGCGCGATCGGCATCCTGCTGTGTTTCGGCGTGCTGCAGGCAAACACCGGCGACTACACTTTCGCCAACAGGCGCGCCCAGGC
>Ga0315272_10001209_pt1 | contig 12858 bp, 11 predicted proteins | sample C3_middle_MG_FD_203918 | JGI IMG/M metagenome (GOLD analysis project Ga0315272, IMG submission 203918) | Sediment microbial communities from Yellowstone Lake, YNP, Wyoming, USA - C3_middle | ecosystem: Environmental > Aquatic > Freshwater > Lake > Sediment | place: USA: Wyoming | collected...
ATTATATACAGAACCGGTGTTGTTATAGTTATTTACGAAACAATATCTCGCGGCCAACAGCTTCCGCCGGATCTTTGCCGGCGTTCGAGCTTCTCGCATTCCGTCGTCCGTTTTCGCCCCTGGGCACCGCTGCCGGTATCACATTCGGCGCGAGACTGCCCCGGCACGGCGGTCGCCGCGCCGCCTCCTCCGTAAACACCGCCGCGTTCCCGGCAATCGATTGCGGATGAGCCCATCCGATCCTGAAGTCTGTTTACCCGCACATGTGTCAAGGAGTATCGATCATGGAATCCGCCGGCCGCCCTCAAATAACAGCAACGCTTTCAACACCGCGGACCGGATGTTATCAGGTACGCCATAATACCATCGGCTTTCTACCGATTTCAATGCCGGTAGTTGCCGGTGTTGATTCTGACGCCCGACGTCATGTACGAAGTCCGGAGCCTCGGCCAGTTCCTGCCAGGAGCCATCCGCCCGCTCGCCGGAATCAACGGGCGCGCCGGTGGTAACATGACGCTCGACAGGAGATTCTCATGAACGGATACGAGCGCATAACGACGGCACTGCGCGGAGAGCGCGTCGACGCCACTCCGGTGATGCTGCACAACTTCATGCTGGCCGCGCGCGAAGCCGGCTTGACGATGCGGGAGTTCCGTTCCGACCCGCGCCAGATCGCGCGCGCCTTCAGCGAATCCGTGGCGCGCTACGGCCAGGACGGCCTGCTGGTAGATATCGACACCGCCACGCTCGCCGCGGCCGTGGGCGTCCCGGTCGCCTATCCCGAAGACGAACCCGCGGTATGCCGGGGCGCGCGCCTGTCCTCGCTCGCCGAGGTAGATGAACTGCCCCCGCCCGACGTGGCGAAGTTTGAAGGCGTCCAGGTCTGGCTGGAGGCTGTGCGGTTGCTCAAGCGGGAATTCGACGGCGAGATCTTCATCCGGGGCAACTGCGACCAGGCGCCCTTCAGTCTCGCCTCGCTCATGCGCGGCGCCGAGGGTTGGATGCTGGACCTGATGGAGCCGGCGAACGAGGCCGCGGCCTTCCGGCTGCTCGACTATTGCCATGAGGCCAGCACGCAGTTCCTGCGCCTGATGGCCGCCACCGGCTGCGACATGCTGTCAAACGGCGACAGTTCGGCCGGCTCCAGCCTGATCTCCCCACGCCTGCACCGCAAGTTCGCCCACGCCTATGAAACGCGCCTGGCCGCGTTCTCGCACGAACTCGGTCTGCCCTATGCGCAGCATGTCTGCGGCAACGCGCGCCCCATCCTGGCCGATCTGGCGGACACGGGCGCGGACGCGATCGAACTCGATTTCAAGACCGATTCGCAGAGCGTACACGACGCATTGAAGGGCCGGGCGACGCTGATTGGCAACATTGACCCGACCGGGGTCATGACGCAGGGCACGCCGGAACTGGTCGAATCGAAATGCCGGGAACTCAAGGCGATCTTCTCGGATACGCCCCGCCTCATCCTGAACGCGGGTTGTGCCCTGCCCGCCTCCACGCCGCCTGGGAATCTGCGCGCGATGATTCGCACGGCCCACGAGCAGTGAGCGGCCTGGCTTCGGGCACTCCGCGGGTGATGCGATTCGGCTACGCCGTCACGGGCGGCACGAGAGTTTTCAGATACTCGTGCGCAACGCGGAACCCGCGTTTGAACTGCTCGGTAAAATCACCGTGGTTGTAGGGCGGGTAGTAAAACTCATCTTCGTTCTCGATGTTCATCGCGCCGGAATAGCCGGCCTCGGCCAACACGGAGAAAAAGCCCTTCCAATCGACGCACCCATAGCCGGGCAGGCGGAAGCGCCACCAGCGCTCACCGTCAACGGGCTGGATGCCGGCATGGCGCACGACGTGCCACAGTATCTCGGTGTCCTTGAGATGGACGTCATAGATCTTGTCCACGAAATCGCGGGCGGCCTGGATTGGATCCATGAACTGCCATTGCAGATGCGAGGGGTCGAACTGCAGCCCCACGTGAGGGCTGTTGTTGAAGGCCTTGAACAGGGCTTCCCAGGCGACTGGTCCCGTGGCGATGTTCGGACCACCGGCCCAGGGCTCCCACAGAATGCGGACCTTGTGCTTTTCGCACAGCGCGAAATACTTCTCGCTGTAAACCCGTTCGATCTCGTCCACCTGTTCCTTTAGTGGGCGTCCCTTGATCGTTCCCGACTGTCCGCCGATGGCCGGCACGCCTAGCTTGCCGCACAGCTCGATACACTTCACTGTGTATTGGTTCTGGCGCGCCCGGGCGGCGGGATCGGGATCGATGTGATTGCCATTAACGCCGAGGGACGATACCCAGATGCCCGCACGCTGGATCTTGTCCTTCATCGCGCCGATCGCCGCATCATCGAGCTTGTCGGGATCCAGATTGAGTTCCATGCTCGTGAAGCCCTGGGCTTTGACAAATTCCAGGTTGCGGTCGGAATACTCGCACAGGACGCCGAGTTTCGGCTTCCAATTCGGGTTTTGCGGGCGCTGCGCCTGCAGGGCAGCGGCGGCTGCCATCGTGGTAAGAACGGACCGGCGGGTGAGATTCACGTGACGAAGATATATCAGCGCCGGTCCCGACCGCAAGGGGCCGGCGGCGCACCGGCCGCAGGCGACCACAGACGGATAGGGGAGTTATCCTCCGCGACGCCGATTCGCGCTGTCCTATGCCGCACGCGAACTGGACGAAATGCGGGCTTTCCAATGTAGTAACCTAAGCTCCTGTCGTCAGTGGCGTCCCTGATGCCCAGCCTTCGTGGGAGCCCATTTCGGGAATCGTAGAAAATGGAGATACATCGATGACCAGGAATGAGGTCAAAGCGCGCATCGAGGCAATCGGCATCATCCCCGCGATTCGTGTTTCTTCCACCGACGATGCCCTCTTCGCCATCGAAGCGGTCTCATCGGGAGGCATCCCGATCGTCGAGATCACGATGACCACGCCCGGGGCTGCTCAGCTCATCTCCTCCCTGGTGCGGAGCCATCCCGAGTTGATCGTGGGCGCCGGCACCGTCCTGGATGTCGACACGGCGCGCCGCTGCCTTGGGGCCGGCGCACAGTTCATCACGAGTACGGGCCTTGACCGCGAGACCATGGATTTCGTTAGAGAGCAGGACGTCGTGGTCATCCCGGGGGCATTGACCCCGACGGAGGTGATGGCGGCCTGGAAAGCCGGCGCCGATTTCGTCAAGATCTATCCCTGCTCCCAAGCGGGCGGCCCGGCCTACATCCGCGCTCTCGCGGCACCGTTCCCACAGGTGCCGCTCATCGCTTCCGGCGGAGTCAATCAGGCGAACGCCACTGAGTTCATTGCAGCCGGAGCGGTGGCGCTCGGTGTCGGCCGAAGCCTGATTCCGCGCGAGGCCGTGCACGAGCGCTCAAAGGACTGGATCCGCGAACTGGCGCACCGGTTTGTCGAGATGGTCCGGGAAGCCAAGACACAGCGCGCCGCAAAATAACCGGCCCGGGGCCGGCTATTCGGCCGAGCCATCCTGCGGCGTGATCAGCAATCCTTTTCCGTCATATGGGCAGAACGACTCTTCGAACGGATAGGAACGCCGGCACACGGGACAATACCTCACGAGTTTTGGCAGCGGGTGAATCGCCTTCGAGCCGAGCCACGCCTGCCGGAAGGCCGCCATCTCCGCCGTCACCTCGCGACCCACGCGTTCGTAGGGAACAACCTCCAACGCGGGCGACTGCCCCAGGGTGATCTCCGTCTCGCGTTTGCCCGCGCGGCCTTCCACTTCGAGGCGCGCCCTGTCGCCCGGCTTGCGGGACGCCAGCCAATCGTCCAGTTCCTTTGGCGACTTGATGGGCCGGCCATCCCACTCCGTGATCCGGTCGCCCCGATCCAGGCCCGCCTCAAACAGCGGCGAGCCACGCAGCGTGCCTTCGGAAATCTCGACGCCCTTCCCGGTGAATCTCAGGCCGTCCGCGCCAAGCCACGCCCTGCCCGGATGACTCTTGTTCAGCAGCAGCCCGGCCCGCGCCAGCAGCGGTGCAAAGTCCATCGGGTCCTTGCCGTAAATATGCTTCCTGAAGATTTCAGCGGCGAATTTCCTGCTGCCGGTTGCCTCGCCAAGGGTCTGCTCCAGGTCTTCGAGCGTGTACGGCGTTTGCACGTCGGGATGATGGCGCCACATTGCTTTCATCCAGTCGTCCAGGCTCTTGCCCGGAAACCGCGAGCGGATGGAAAGATCGATGCCCAGGCCCAGCGCGTCGCCGTATGTGTAGTACGAGATGAACGTATTCGCCGTGTTGACCGGGTCGTTGGCCGTCGCAGCGTCGACGAATGGCGCCTGCCGGCTCATGTCGATCACGTTGAACACATTCCTTCCGGGAGCGGTGGTAACGGCGCTCACCGGATAGCCCAGGCCCCGCGCGTATTCGTCCAGACTTGCCAGTCCGGCGCGCTTCAGAATCAGCGCTCCGTAATAGCTGGTGAAGCCCTCGGCGAACCAGAGTTCGCCCGACATATTGACGCGTTCAAGATCGAAGGGTTCGAGCGATTTCGGGCGGATCCGCTCAACGTTCCAGGAGTGAAAGAACTCATGCGACACGGTGCCAATAGACCACTGCGCGCTGCTCTTTAGATCGTGGGTCCCGGTGATGACCGTCGAATCGCGATGTTCCATGCCGTCGCCATTGACGTACGGCAGGTAGTCCACCAGGAACGTGTATACGCCGTTGTCGTACTTAGGAAATGCCCCGAAAACGCCCTCCGCTTCGGTCACCACGGCCTGGCACATGGTCGCGTACGCCGCGGCTTCTTCTCGCGTTCCCCCGTGGTGCAGAGCCAGCCGGAAGCGCGCATCGCCGGCCTGCCACTCCGTCATGCTCACCGGACCGAGTTCCACCGCCGAGTCCATGAACCAGTCAAGATCCGGAGCCGACCATGTCCCGTCGTCACGCGGGATCAGTTGCGTGGCGACCCTCCAGTCCGAGCCGCGCGGCAGATCGAATTTCACCTGCACCGGCCGCCTTTCGAAGCCGTGCGCCCAGGCGAATGTGGCGGGAATATTCAGATGCGCGTGCGACAGATCGATGCCGTCGTAGGTCCCGTCGGCGCGATCGCCGAACAAGGTGTATGCAACGGCGACCGTACCCTTGCGCACGGCGATGTTCCATTGATAAGGGTTCGGCCGGCTCACCTCCAAAGGCTTGCCCCTCTCGTCGGACGCGCGAAAGTTGTAGACGTTCTTCGCAAACTCGTGCAGCGCGTAGCGGCCCGGCGACGACCGGCTCATCACCACTTCCAACACCGGCGTTTCCACGCCGCTGAAGATCGCGCGCACCTCGGCCTCGTGATGCGCGGCATCGGGAAAACTGACTTCGTAGCGAACCGGCTCCTGGGCGAAAAGAGGAAGAGCCAGAAGAGCGAAACAGAACGCGGATTTCACGAGATCGAAAAACTCCTGATGAGAATTCGGGCCGGCGGATTCTGACGGGGGAATTGCCTGGAGTATACCAACTCATGTCCCCGTTGCGACGGAACGGACCGCGATCGTTCAACCGCCGGACCCTACTGGGCCGGCCGCGAAAAGATCGGGATGAGACCTGCGACGTATACCGCCACGCTGGCCTCGCTGCCATTGACCATTTGCTTGTGCACCCGGGCGATCGGCGACAGCATCGTTCCCTGCACTAACAGGGTCAGGCCGCCCTTGAACGGGCCATCCGTGGGCGCCAGCCACTGCCCGCCCCATTGGCGCCGCAGGACTTCGCCGAGATAGCCGCCCCACATCTTTGAGAGCGTGCGCAGCTTGCGTTTAGAGGGCCGGCGACGATACAGCAACTGCCAGCCGGTTGGTATGGCCGCGAACTGAGCCTCCAGGATGATGTCGAGCGAATCGATGCTCTCGAGCGTGTAGTCGAGATCGATCTGAAACTTGTCGCGCGCCGTGGCCACCGCGTCTTGTGCGTACTCCGCCATCAGCTCGGCGGTCTCGGAAGGAAGCATGTCTTATCTGATATCGATTCTGGCAGAGATCGAGCCGGGCCACACACACCGCCGCGGGCCGTCGTCCAGCCGCACGGACTGAGATAATTCGAACATGTTCCCACGCTTGCTGATTGTGGTCCTCGCGCTGAGCGGCGCTTTGCAGGCGGCCAAGACGCCGATTACACGCAAGACCCTTTCCCTCGACGGGACCTGGGACGTTGGCGAAAGCGTCGCCGCTACGCCGGCGCCCTCCGAGTTCGCTCACAAGGCGCCGGTGCCGGGCCTCGCGAACCTGGCCACGCCGCCGTTCGAAAACGTGGACAGGTTCGACAGCCGCGAGTTGATCGACGTGGAGATCCGCGATAAGCGCAGGCCCGAGTCCGATCGCACTACGGCGGCCGGCACGCCGCACCAGGAGAGAAATTACTTCTGGTATCGCCGCACCTTCCAATTGAAGGGCGAGGTGGACAAACTGCCTCAAGCCGCCATTCTGCGAATCAACAAGGCGCAGTTCGGAGCCGCGGTCTGGATCAACGGCAAGCTGGTGGGCGAGCATCTCGGATGCTTCAGCGCGGCCATTTTCGAGGTCACCAAGTACCTGAAGTGGAAGGGCGACAACGAAATCGTAGTCCGCATCGGCGCGCACCCGGCTGCGTTGCCCGACTGGGTTCCGGCGGGGACGGACAAGGAGAAACTCAAGTGGACGCCGGGCATCTACGACAGCGTTTCGCTCGACCTGAGCAACAACCCGGTGATCGAGACCGTGCAGGTCGCCCCGCACATCAGCCCTTCGGAGATCGTCGTTCAGACGGTCGTCCACAACGCCGGCTCGACTCCTGTCACATTCGTGTTGAAGCAGTCCGTGCACGCCTGGAAAGACACGGCCTCCGTGGCAACGTCGGCGCAACCCGAAGTGCAACTCGCGCCCGGCGCACGGAAGACATTTCAGGCAACCATAGCGCTGCCCAATGCGAAGCTTTGGACGCCGGAGACGCCGAACCTGTACGTCGTCGAAACAACTACGCCCGGCGACACCCTGGCGACACGCTTCGGGATGCGCGAGTTCCGCTTCGACACGGCGACGCGGCGGGCGTACCTGAACGGCAAGCTCTATTTTCTGCGTGGCTCGAACATCGCTCTGCACCGCTTCTTCGAGGATCCGGAGTGCAAGAACCGCCCGTGGGACGAAGCATGGGTGCGCCGCCTGCTGGTCGACATCCCAAAGAAGATGAACTGGAACAGTTTTCGCTTCACGCTCGGACCCGCGCCGCAAATGTGGTTCGATATCGCTGACGAGGCGGGCCTGCTGATACAGAACGAATTTCCCATCTGGCAAGGGCATTGGGACGAGTGGAAGCCGGAGGAACTGGTGACCGAATTCGGGGAGTGGATGCGCGACCAGTGGAACCATCCGAGCATGGCCGTCTGGGACGCGTCGAATGAGACACACGCCGAATTCTTGCGCGACAAGGTGCTGCCGGCGGTGCGCGGTCTGGACCTCTCGAACCGGCCCTGGGACAACGGCTACACTTTGCCCGCCGGGCCGGACGATCCGGTGGAGGACCACCCCTATTTCTTCATCGGCTGGTGGAAGCCGCAGTACAAGCCGTTCGCGATGACGGACCTTGAAACGATGGTGGGTGCGAAGACCGATTGGAACTCGCCGCACCCGACAACGCACGCGGTGATGATCAACGAGTACGGCTGGCTGTGGTTGAACCGGGACGGCACACCGACGCTGCTCACCGGCGACGTCTACGAAAAGCTCGTGGGTGCGAATGCGACACCGGCGCAGCGCTTCGAGGAGTACGCCTACCTGCTGGGCGGGCTGACCGAGTACTGGCGCGCGCACCGGCAGGCAGCGGGCGTGCAGTATTTTGTCTACCTGACCTGCAGCTACCCAGGCGTGAAAACGTCGGACAATTTCCGCGATCTGGGCCGCCTGGAGCTCGAACCGCATTTCGCCGATTATGTTGGCGAATCCTTCAAACCGCTCGGCCTCTACATCAATTTCTGGCAGCCATCGTTGCAGACCGGCGAGGAGCGGGAATACGACGTGATGATGGTGAACGACGACGGCGCGCCGCAGCACGGCACGCTGTCGCTGGCGTTCGAAAGAGAGGGAACGCCGGCGGTGAGAGCGGAAATGCCTTTCGCGATTCCGGCGTACGGACAGCAGACGTTCCCGATCCGGTTGCAGGCTCCCAAAGACCCGGGAAGCTATATTCTGAGGGCCGTGGCGCAAAACCCAGGCGAGCCGACGGTGTCGCGACGCAAGGTGGAGATCAAGTAACTGAACGGCGCCACACGGCGTGAAGATTGCATTTCCTCACGCGCCACCGCGTTTCATTACACAATGGAACTGATGACTCAGGATCAAGCCATCGTCGAAATCACGCGCCGTTTGGTCGAATACTTCCACCCGGAGCGGATCTATCTCTTCGGCTCCACCGCCCGCTGCGAAGGCGGCGCTGACAGCGATCTCGATTTCTGCGTGGTCTTGCCGGATGATGCCCCGCCGAGCCTATACCGGCCCGGTGTGCATCGCGCTCTATGGGATGTGGGCACGGCGGTGGACGTGGTCCGTTGGCCGGCGAGCGATTTCGACATGCGCGCAGCTCACGTGAAAGCCTCCTTGCCGGCAACGATTACGCGAGAGGGGAAAGTGCTCTATGACGCCCGAAGAATCGCGGCGTGATGAGGCCGCGCGTTGGCTGGCCCAGGGCCGCAAGGACATCAACGCCGCACACCTTTTGGCGTCAGAGGAGCCATCCAGATCGGTGTTTCATAGCCAACAGGCGGCCGAGAAGGCCGCCAAGGCTTTTCTTGCATTTAGCGATGTACCATTCCGCAGAACACACGACCTGAACGAACTGGGCCGTCAGTGCGCGGCCTTGAATCCATCTCTTACTCCTATCTTCAGGGAGGCCTCAGACCTGACCGATTACGCAGTCGTGTTTCGTTACTTGGATGCTCCACGCGAACCCGATGCGGACGAGGCTGCCGTTGCGATAAAGACGGCCACGCGCGTTCTCGAAGCAGTCAGTTTACTACTGACGCCACCGAAGTAACGAGGAAGTGTTGCTGCGCCTTACTTCACTGGCGTTAGCACGATCTTGTCGATGGTGACGCCGAGTTTGTCGCCCTTCTGGAACGGGCGTTTGGGCGTGACGGACAGCCTCAACGATTCGGCCGCGCCGAGATTGATCGAGCCTGCCGCGAAAATTGCGGGCGCATCGCCTTTTGCATCTTTGAGCATGAGCGGCAGCCGCTGCGAGCCGGTCGTGATTTCGAGCGGACCCGTGGAAGCGTTCTTGCGGTAGGTGACGGCCACGTCGTACTTCCCTGCCTTCGACGGCGCGAAGTCCCAACGCAGTTTGTACACCGTCGGCCCCTCGTAGTAACCCTGGTTGTTGTAATTGAACTCTTTCGTGGCGTCTTTTGCGTCGAGCACGACCACGCCCGAAGCTTCCGCCTGCACTGAGGGCGGAATGACGTTCAGCGGTCCTGCATACTCGGCCACGATCACCGTCACCGGTGAGTTTGCGGCCGGCGACTTCACGCCAACGATCTTCGTCCCGCCGGAGTTGTCCACGGTCAAAGGTTTCTTTGCGGCGTCGCTCAGAAAATACGCGCGCGTCAGTTTGTTCTTCAGCCCCGGCAGCTTCAACTGCCCGTCCCCGGGCCACTTGGCGACCATCAGATAGAGCCTGCCCGGCTTCGTTGTCGCATAGCCGAAGTCGAGTTCCCGGAAGGGCTCCGCGCCCGTGCCGTAGATCGCCTCGGAATTTGCCTTCACCCACGCGCCGACACCGTGCAGCACGTCCGCTTCAAACTCGACCACGCTCCCGTCTCCGCGCGGGCCGATGTTCAGAATGTAGTTGCCCCCCCGGCTCACCACCTTCACGAGATTCATCAGATGTTCGTTGGTCTTGCCCGCCAGGTCCTTGCGCTCCTGCCAGGAGCGATAGCCCCAGGTTTCGCCGTAAATGGAACCCGGCGTCTGCCACGGCTCGTCGATTACCGAGGTCGGCAACTCGTTGTCGCCCATCACGGTGAAGTCGCCCTGACTGTTGAACACGCGCCCGCTCACCATGCACTCCGGCTGCCCGGCGTGGACGGTAGCGGCGAAGCGGCGGCTCTGCTCGGGAGTAGGCCGGCCCATGTCGAACCAGACCTCGGAGAGCGGTCCGTACCGCGTCGTCAATTCCTTGAGCTGCGCCACGTTGTAGTCTTCATGCGCTTGCGGAATCTCGTTGTCGTTCTCCTCGGCCGGCGGCTTGCTGATGCCGTTGGCGCGCGGATCGTTCCAGTCGATGGTTGAGTAGTAGACGCCGAACTTCATGCCGTGGCGCGCGCAGGCGTCCGCCAGACCTTTCACGATGTCCTTGCCGTATGGCGTCGCGTCCACGATGTTGAACTTCGATTCGCGCGTGCCGTACATGTTGAAGCCGTCGTGATGCTTCGCGGTGATCACGATGAACTTCATGCCCGCATCCTGCGCGAGTTTGACAATCGCGTCGGGATCCCACTTCGAGGGGTTGAACTGCTTTGCGACGGCCGCGTACTCATCCTTCGGAATGTGCGCGTGCAGCCGGATCTGCTCGTTGTAGCCGTCGATCTTCTGGCCCTTCCAGACGCCGCCCAACTCGGAGTAAAGGCCGAAGTGAATGAACATGCCGAACTTGCGCGCCTGCCATTGCTGAATAGTGGCGGCCGAAGGACGCTTCTGAGCCGCGTCCGGCCCGGACTGCGCGAAAAGTGATGTCAGGAAGACGAGGGGAAGACAAAAGGAAAATCGCATGGGAATCCCCACCAGTCTCTCACTACCGGCGACGTGGCTGAGACCGCCGATAACCAGGCCGGGCCCGGATCGTGATATGGTGAGCCTTCCAGAGAATCCCATGCTCAAAGTTCTTCTTCCCGCTGCCTTTCTTCTCGCCATGTTGACATCCGACGCCCAAAGCCAGCCGCAGTTCCCGCAGGCCGAAATCTCGAACGGCAAGATCACCGCCAAATTCCTCCTGCCGGATGCCGAGCACGGCTACTATCGGGCGACCCGCTTCGATTGGTCGGGTTCCATTTCCAGTTTGAAGACTGCGCACCACGAGTACTTCGGGCAGTGGTTTCCAACCTATGACCCGAAGCTGCACGACTCGATCATGGGACCGGTCGAAGAGTTCGTTAAGGACGATACCTCGGTCGGCTACGGCGAGGACACCACCGGCGGAACGTTCATTCGCATCGGCGTAGGCATCGTACGCAAGCCGGCCGGCGAGACGAAGTACGTGCGTTTTAAGACCTACGAGATCGTGGATCCAGGTAAACGGGGTCTGCGCCAGGGTAAGAATTGGATCGAATTCACGCACGAGCTGACGGGTTCGACAAGCGGCCTGGCGGGCTATGGCTACCGCTACACCAAGACCATCCGGCTGAAGAAGAATCAAAATGTCATGGTGATCGAGCACGTGCTGAAGAACACGGGCACCAAGCCGATCTCGACCGCGCAGTACAACCACAATTTCTTCGTCATCGACGGCCTGCCGAGCGGACCTGGCAATCGTGTCCAGTTCGCTTTTCCCCTGAAGACGGAGAATTTCAGCTCGGGCGGAGCCGCGCAGGTGCAGGGCAAGGAAATCGTTTATTCGAAGGAACTGGCTACGGGGCAAAGCGCCTTCGGCGAGTTTACGGGCTTTGGCCCGAGCGCGTCGGACTACGACATCCGGCTCGAGCATGGCAAGGCGGGCGCCGGAGTCCACATCACGGGCACCCTCCCCGTCTCGAAGCTGATCTTCTGGTCAATTCGGACCACGTTTTGCCCTGAGGCGTATGTCGACATCAACGTCGCGCCGGGAGCCGAGTTGAAGTGGACGTACACCTACGAGTTCTACGATCTGCCCGGCGGCCCGACGAAGTAATTCGCATGAGCGTCCGCGCATGAGCTTCGACGAGCGGCTGACGCGTCCTGGGAACGCCGATATCCAGATCGGCAGCTAGTTGCCTGCAGCCAACACCGCACATCCCGAGGTCCGTTTGGAGCGCCGGTCTTCCCGTTTACACTGAAAGTACAGGACCTGATGGATCTTCTTGTATTCGACCTCGACGGCACGCTCGTCGATTCCACCCTCGATCTCGCCAATTCGGTGAACGCAACCCGCATGCACTTGGGCATGGAGCCACTTCCAGTTCCTATCGTGGCGTCCTACGTCGGCAACGGCGCTCCGGTATTGATCCGGAAAGCGATCGGACCGGACGTGGATGAAGAGACCCTCGACGGGGCCTTGACGTATTTCCTGAGCTGGTATCGAGATCACATCCTCGACAACACGCTGCCTTACCCGGGCGTGATCGATGGCCTCGATCAGGCCCGGCAGGCGGGACACAAGATGGCGGTTCTCACGAACAAGCCCGAACGTTTTTCCAGAACGCTGCTGGCCGGTCTCGGCATGGACAAGTACTTCTTTCGCATTTACGGCGGCAATACCTTCCCGCAAAAGAAGCCCAACCCGTTCGGCCTGCGAAAGCTGATGGAAGAGGCTGGCGCGCAGCCTGGGAACACCTGGATGATCGGCGACTCGTCGGTGGACATCCAGACGGCGCGCAATGCGGGCGTGCGCTGCGTGGGTGTGACCTACGGAATCCAGCCGGAGTCGCTGGAGACCTGTCCTCCGGACGTTCTGCTCCATTCGCTGGACGGGTTCCTGCCCGCGCTCGAGTGAGTGGGGCGGTCCTCCAGGACCGCGCGGGTTCAGAGCCCGCAAGCTGTTCCGGAGTGGGGCCTGGAGGCCCCACGCGGCTCTGGAGAGCCGCCCCACCACCAGAGGCAAGAGTAGAATCTTGACATGGATTTTCACGGATGGGTGACCGTCCTGCGCCTGCCGATAGAGATCGTCGCCGCGTGTCTGGCGGTTCTGCCG
>Ga0315272_10001210_pt1 | contig 12855 bp, 8 predicted proteins | sample C3_middle_MG_FD_203918 | JGI IMG/M metagenome (GOLD analysis project Ga0315272, IMG submission 203918) | Sediment microbial communities from Yellowstone Lake, YNP, Wyoming, USA - C3_middle | ecosystem: Environmental > Aquatic > Freshwater > Lake > Sediment | place: USA: Wyoming | collected...
TCGACGTCATTGCGTTTGAATGGCGGGTTAGAACAGACTATCCTGGCTGGCGCGAATCCCGCGCGGGCGGATGCCGAAATAATCGAACGCGCGCGGCGTGCCCACGCGGCCTCGCGGGGTACGCTCCAGAAAGCCGAGTTGGATCAAGTATGGTTCGTAGACCTCTTCGATCGTGTCCTGTTCCTCGTCCGTCGAAGCGGCGATGGTGCTGAGCCCCACGGGCCCGCCGTTGAACTTGTCCAGGATCGACAGCATGATCTTCTGGTCGATCTCATCCAGGCCGAAGCGATCCACATCGAGCAGGTCGAGCGCGGCACAGGCAACTTCCAAAGTGATGTGTCCGCCCGCACGCACCAGCGCGTAATCCCTGACGCGGCGCAACAGGCGGTTCCCAATGCGCGGCGTGCCCCGGCTGCGGCGCGCGATCTCTTCAGCGGCTTCAACATCCAGGGGAACTTCCAGCAGATGGGCCGCCCGCGTGACAATGCGCGTCATCTCGACAACATCGTAGGGCTTCAGGTAGAGAACCAGGCCGAAGCGGCTGCGTAGCGGAGCGCTGATAAGCCCCTGGCGCGTAGTGGCGCCGATGATGGTGAAACGCTGGATCGGAATCGAGTGAGTCTGGGCGGAAGTGCCCGCGCCAACCACAACGTCGATCCGGAAATCCTCGATCACCGAATAAAGTGCTTCCTCAACGTCCGGCAAGAGGCGGTGAATTTCGTCGATGAAGAAGACCTGGCGGCCCTCCATCTTCGTCATGATGCCCGTCAAGTCGATCTTCTTCTGCAGCATTGGACCGCTGGTCTGGCCACACAGCACACCCAGCTCCTGAGCGATGATGTTCGCGAGCGTAGTCTTGCCTAAGCCGGGAGGACCGATCAGCAGCACGTGGTCCATCGCATCGCCGCGCCTGGTAGCCGATTCGATCGCGATTGACAGAATCTCCTTCACCTTCGGCTGGCCGGTAAAGTCGTCGAGGCGGCGCGGGCGAAGGCTTGAGTCGAATTGAGTGTCCTCCGGCATCGCCGATGGTGTGACGATTCGGGATGACGGTTTAGGATGGGTCCGCGGGTCCGGCATAGGCCTGAAGTCTCAGGTTATCGCAGCAGCTCCAGCGAACGCCGGAATAACGGCTCGAACTCTTTAGCGGTGCCGCCCGCGACAGCCTTGCGAACCGCCAATTCCGCCGCGCCTTGTTGCGCGCCGAGGTTCGTCAGAGCGCTGATCACGTCCGCTTCGATGGGCTCCATGATTGGGGCGGCAGCCGCCTTTGGGCTGGCTGGACCGGCACCGAGTGTCTCGAGCTTGTCGCGCAACTCCAACACGATCCGCTCGGCAGTCTTCTTCCCGATACCCGGCACTCGAACCAGCATCGGAACGTCCCCGCTCCGGATGATCCGCACCAGCTCCGCCGCCTGAATCCCGGAGAGCACCGTAATCGCCAATTTCGGGCCAATGCCGCTGACGCTTGTCAGCTTTTCAAAGAGCGCCTTTTCCTGCGCCGTCGTGAAACCGAACAACGCAATCGCATCCTCCCGAACCTGGGTGTGGATCCGCAGTCGCACTTCCGTGCCCGGCTCGCCAAGCGCCGTGTACGTCGAGATCGGAATCGTAACGTCGTAGCCCACGCCGCCGGCTTCCACTACGGCCTGGTTTGGGTGCTTCTCGAGCAGTGTCCCGCGCAAATGTGCAATCATGCGACTCCCTGTGCTTAACCATGATAGCGGCCCTGCGGCTCGAAGGCGCCGCAAGCCGTGCGTTCCGCCGAAATCGGGACTCGCACGGCAGCTATCCGAAGCAACGATATGTTGGGAACCGGCGAAGAGGTGGACTGACGGGTGGGCTAAGAAAGGCAAAAGGCCCCGGGGTAACCGGGGCCTTCTGTCATATTCGGGCGACGTCCTACTCTCCCACGCACTCGCGCACGCAGTACCATCGGGGCTGAGAGGCTTAACTTCCGTGTTCGGGATGGGAACGGGTGGGTCCCTCTCGCTATGATCACCCAAAAATCGTTGAGCTTTTCTCGAAGCTCCCTTTTCGGAAGCTTTCCGGCAGCTTCAGGATCTCTGAATATTGACGGTGCGGTCGGAAAAACCAAACCAGATTGAAGTCTGTGTGCGTTGTAAATCTTATGGTCAAGCCGAACGGGCTATTAGTACCGGTCAGCTCAACGCATTACTGCGCTTCCACATCCGGCCTATCAACCAAGTCGTCTACTTGGGCCCTTCTTACCTTACGGTTGGGAGATCTCATCTTGAGGCAGGTTTCGCGCTTATATGCATTCAGCGCTTATCCTAACCGAACTTCGCTACCCAGCTATGCCTCTGGCGAGACAACTGGAACACAAGAGGTTCGTCCACTCCGGTCCTCTCGTACTAAGAGCAGGCCCCCTCAAATCTCCTACGCCCACCACAGATAGGGACCGAACTGTCTCGCGACGTTCTGAACCCAGCTCACGTACCGCTTTAATAGGCGAACAGCCTAACCCTTGGGAGCTTCTACACCCCCAGGATGCGATGAGCCGACATCGAGGTGCCAAACCGATGCGTCGATGTGAACTCTTGGCATCGATCAGCCTGTTATCCCCGGCGTACCTTTTATCCGTTGAGCGATGGCCCTTCCATTCAGAACCACCGGATCACTATGTCCTGCTTTCGCACCTGCTTGACTTGTAGGTCTCGCAGTTAACCTGGTTTATGCCATTGCACTCGTAGGAGGATTTCCAAACCTCCTGAACCAAGCTTCGAGCGCCTCCGTTACAATTTAGGAGGCGACCGCCCCAGTCAAACTACCCACCTATCATGGTCCCTCTTCCGGATTACGGAAGTAGGTTAGAGTCACAGAACAATCAGGGTGGTATCTCACAGTTGGCTCCACCGAACCCGAGAGTCCGGTATCAAAGCCTCCCACCTATTCTGCGCAGACTGACCCATAACTCAATGATAGGGTGCAGTAAAGGTGCACGGGGTCTTTCCGTCTAGTGGCGGGCACCCGGCGTCTTCACCGGGACCACAAGTTCGCCGGGCTGCTTGTTACGACAGTCGCAGGATCGTTACGCCATTCGTGCAGGTCGGAACTTACCCGACAAGGAATTTCGCTACCTTAGGACCGTTATAGTTACGGCCGCCGTTCACCGGGGCTTCAGTTCGTAGCTTCGCTTGCGCTAACCACTCCCTTTAACCTTCCGGCACCGGGCAGGCGTCAGCCCCTATACGTCGTTTTTATGACTTTGCAGAGACCTGTGTTTTTGTTAAACAGTCGCCCTGCGCTATTCTCTGCGGCCCACTTGCGTGGGCACCCCTTCTCCCGAAGTTACGGGGTCAATGTGCCTAGTTCCTTAACAAACAATCACCCGAGCGCCTTAGTATATTCAACTCGACCACCTGTGTCGGTTTGTGGTACGGACTCCTTCGGCCCTTAGCGGCTTTTCCAGGCAGACGAACTGGCGGATTTGCCTCTCCAGTCCTCCCCTCAGCTTCACAGGAAACCATTGCCTGTTTCAACCTCGGAGCTGCGTCCCCGCATCGGTATCTCCTACGGAGGTCACGGAATATTAACCGTGTGTCCATCGGCTACGCCTTTCGGCCTCACCTTAGGCTCCGACTAACCCTGAGCGGATTAACCTTTCTCAGGAAACCTTAGTCTTACGGCGACAAGGGTTCTCACCTTGTTTCTCGCTACTTATGCTGGCAGAGTCACTTCCATCCGCTCCAGTAGTGCTTCCGCTCTACCTTCGCAGCTGAACAGAACGCTCTCCTACCGCCTGTCTTGCGACAGACCCGCAACTTCGGTACCACGCTTTAGCCCCGTTACATTGTCGGCACCGGACGGCTCGACCAGTGAGCTATTACGCTTTCTTTAAAGGATGGCTGCTTCTAAGCCAACCTCCTGGCTGTCATAGCCTTCCGACTTCCTTTCCCACTTAGCGTAGATTTTGGGACCTTAGTTGGCGGTCTGGGCTGTTTCCCTTTTGACAATCAAGCTTAGCCCCGACTGTCTGACTCCTGCGCTTTCGTTCCCGGCATTCGAAGTTTGGTTGGATTCGGTAACCTGGGAAGGCCCCTAGTCCATTCAGATCTCTACCACCAGGACGGACCACGCAAGGCTAGCCCTAAAGCTATTTCGGAGAGAACGAGCTATCACGGAATTTGATTAGCCTTTCACCCCTACCCTCAGCTCATCCGAGCTGTTTTCAACCAACACCGGTTCAGGCCTCCATCAGCTGTTACACTGACTTCACCTTGGCCAAGGGTAGATCATCCCGCTTCGCGTCTTTTCCCAGCGACTATACGCCCATTTAGGACTCGCTTTCGCTTCGGCTCGCTTTCGCTTAACCTCGCCACTGAGAAAAACTAGCCAGCTCATTATTCAATAGGCACGAGGTCAGGCATTAACGCCCTCCCACTGCTTGTAGGCATGCGGTTTCAGTTACTGTTTCACTCCCCTCGCAGGGGTGCTTTTCACCTTTCCCTCACGGTACTAGTTCACTATCGGTCGCAATCGAGTATTTAGCCTTGCCGGATGGTCCCGGCGGTTTCCCGCAGAGTTTCTCGTGTTCCGCGGTACTCAGGAACCACTACAGGAAGATTGCATTTTCGCTTACAGGACTGTCACCTTCTATGGTTGGCCTTTCCAGACCATTCAACTAATGCTTTCTTATCCCGTTTGGTTACTCCCGCGCCTCTCGCTTCCAACTCGCGTTGGCTTCGAACGGCGGGGGAGTAAATGTGGCCCTACAACACCAAGCTCTCCTTGCGAATTGCCTGGTTTGGGCTGCTCCGATTTCGCTCGCCACTACTCTCGGAATCTCGGTTGATTTATTTTCCTCCGGGTACTGAGATGGTTCACTTCCCCGGGTTCGCTCCATACGCCTATGTATTCAGCGTATGGTACACGACGTTCACGTCGTGTGGGTTTCCCCATTCGGATATCTTCGGATCACAGGTTGCTTGCACCTCCCCGAAGCGTTTCGCCGCTAGCTACGTCCTTCATCGCCTGATTGCGCCAAGGCATCCCCACGCATGCCCTTAGTAGCTTGACCATAAGACTTACACCGAACACAGACTTTCATCCATGCCTGCCAGCGCCTTCTCAGACACTGGCTTCGGCGTCTTGTTTTTCTTTACGCCCGTCAATATTCAGTTTTCAAAGATCCTGTCGCGCTTTCAATCGCGCTCTCCTGCACTCACGCACAGGCCTGAAAAGCTCAGGAGTAATGCCTCGCCCTTAGCAAGGAATCGCTTCCGCTCTCTTCGTCTGGCCCGCCTCCCGGCGGTCTAGTTGTGTGTGGTGGGCCTGGGTAGAGTCGAACTACCGACCTCACCCTTATCAGGGGTGCGCTCTAACCAACTGAGCTACAGGCCCAGCGTACTGGTGGAGCTGATCGGGATCGAACCGACGACCTCCTGAGTGCAAATCAGGCGCTCTCCCAGCTGAGCTACAGCCCCTGCTCTGCCTGCCTGCGCTTTACGCGACAGACAGATAACAGGTTTCGAGGCCGGTTGAACGCAAGTCCGGGAGTCCAGCTCACCGGAACGAATCAAAATTGTGTCAGAAATGAGAAGAGAGACCAGGTCCCGAAGCACCGTAGGAGCGCTTCGTCGAGCAGCGTGACCCCAGTACACCAGGGCGCTGCTCTGTTTTCTCTTAGAAAGGAGGTGATCCAGCCGCAGGTTCTCCTACGGCTACCTTGTTACGACTTCACCCCAATCATGAGTCATACCTTGGGCCGCTGCCTCCTTACGGTTAGCTAGCAGACTTCTAGTACAACCCACTTTCGTGATGTGACGGGCGGTGTGTACAAGGCCCGGGAACGTATTCACGGCGCCATGCTGATGCGCCATTACTAGCGATTCCAGCTTCACGCAGGCGAATTGCAGCCTGCGATCCGAACTGAGACCGGTTTTTGCCGATTTGCTCCCCCTCGCGGGTTTGCGTCGTTTTGTACCGGCCATTGTAGCACGTGTGTAGCCCTGGACATAAAGGCCATGATGACTTGACGTCGTCCCCACCTTCCTCCAACTTATCGCTGGCGGTCCCCTGAGAGTGCTTCCTTTCGGAGTGGCAACACAGGGCAAGGGTTGCGCTCGTTGCGGGACTTAACCCAACATCTCACGACACGAGCTGACGACAGCCATGCAGCACCTCGACTGGACCCCCTTGCGGAGTAACGATGTTTCCACCGTCGTTGACCAGCCGTTCGAGCCCAGGTAAGGTTCTTCGCGTTGCGTCGAATTAAACCACATGCTCCACCGCTTGTGCGGGCCCCCGTCAATTCCTTTGAGTTTCAGCCTTGCGACCGTACTCCCCAGGCGGCAGACTTACCGCGTTAGCTTCGGCACTGACCCAATGAAGGGCCAACACCAAGTCTGCATCGTTTAGGGCGTGGACTACCAGGGTATCTAATCCTGTTTGCTCCCCACGCTTTCGTGCCTCAGCGTCAGTAGTGGTCCAGAAAGCCGTCTACACCGCAGGTGTTCCTCCTGATATCTACGCATTTCACCGCTACACCAGGAATTCCACTTTCCTCTCCCACACTCTAGCCTGACAGTTTTCGGCGCACCCTCCCAGTTAAGCCGGGAGATTTCACACCAAACTTGCCAAACCGCCTACGCACTCTTTACGCCCAGTAATTCCGAACAACGCTTGCTGCCTACGTATTACCGCGGCTGCTGGCACGTAGTTAGCCGCAGCTTCTTCTGCAGGTACCGTCATTATCGTCCCTGCCGAAAGAGCTTTACACCCCGAAGGGCTTCATCACTCACGCGGCGTCGCTGCATCAGGGTTTCCCCCATTGTGCAAGATTCCCCACTGCTGCCTCCCGTAGGAGTCTGGCCCGTGTTTCAGTGCCAGTGTGGCCGTGTGCCCTCTCAGGCCGGCTACCGATCGTCGCCTTGGTGAGCTCTTACCCCACCAACTAGCTAATCGGCCGCGGACTCCTCCAATGGCGCCTTTCGGCTTTCTTCTCTCGAACTTATGCGGTATTAGCCTCGGTTTCCCAAGGTTATTCCCCACCATAGGGTAGATCATCCACGTGTTACTCACCCGTGCGCCGCTTTACTCAGGATTGCTCCCTTTCTCGCTCGACTTGCATGTGTTAGGCGCGCCGCCAGCGTTGATTCTGAGCCGGGATCAAACTCTCATTTAAATTTGTAGAGTTGATCTTTGGACCGGTCGGAACTCAAGTCTGACTCAAAATTGACTTTGCGTTCAACCAGACTGTCAAAGAACTGAACAGAGACAGACGATCTCTCGAAGATCTGTTCCCTGTTGGCCTCGAAATCTTATCGACAACGTTTCGCTCCAGTTTTGTTTCAAACCTGAGCAAAATTGTCGAAACTTGGGAAAATCGACTTAGGCGCCAAGCCAAGCTGCAGGTCGCTTTCGCGTCTCCGCTACCGCTCGTTTCCGCCTGCGCCCATCTGCCAGACTAGCAAACCCAACTCAGCTCCGCAAGCCCTTTTCGTTTCGCTCGCCGCGCCGCACCGCGTTTGCCGTACGAGAATTAGATTAGCATCGGCGTCGTGCGAACCGCAACATTTCTGCAATAATCGATCGATATTTGTTGGGCTGGTCATCCACCATTTGAGAAACACCATTTTTATGGGCTCCATAAACAGCCCGAGCCCGGGCCTTCCCGCAGTGCGGAACCCTCGTAGGCGCCTTTCGTCGGAGAGGCGTTTCAGGTCGTAGGTTATTGAATCAAAACGTAATGCCGAGCAGGTCGTGGCACTGCGGACCGGCCGCTCGACCGCCACTTGCGTTTCCCTGTTTCGCAGTCTCCGCCACGGAGCAGCACGCGATCTTCGACCTGATATTTCGTCGCCGCCGGCGATCTTTCCAGTAGGCGAAGCCCGAATTCGTGCCGCCATGGTTGTGTAGATCTCGCTATTTTTGAACGTCGGCGGCCGAAATGCCGAAATCAGGCCAGCGCTCGTTCTGAGCGGCGCAAACCGACACGGGCGTGAATGCGAAAGATGGGGGAAGGAGAATGGTGCCGCGTGAGACTTCCTGCGGGCACACACAGACGCCGTGGCGGAACTGCCAGCGCGGCGTCCCGGAACGCGTCCTGAAAGTCGCTCTCAGCGGGACGGGGGGGGCGGCGGCGTGGAGACGATGATGGTCTGCTCGTTCCGCTTCTGAAGGTTGTAGATCTCCCGAACCTTTTTTTCCCGAAATTTCTGATCGGTGTCAAGCTTCCGGATAAGCTCTTTGTGGTTCTGGAGATCTTCGCGAAGCCGCTGGTTCTCTTCTTCCATGGAGCGGACTTTGTCGCGCTTCTCCAGTGCTGCGGGAATCCCGGCAGAGCTGCGCAGATACGCAACTACGCTGAACGTGATCAGGCTGAACATCCCAAGCAGCGCGAGATTGCGGACGATTCGTCGCATGAGTACGATGCGGATCTGTCTCCTAGTTTATAATCCGATTCACTGAGTCAGTCCAGGAGAACCGAGAAATTCTCTGCAATGAGGCATATGACGGACAAAATTCTTGTGTTTACAGCGTGCGGCTCGGCGGAGGAGGCGGAACGCATCGCCCGCTTGCTGGTGGAATCACGGCTCGCGGCCTGCGTCGCCATCGCGCCGGCGATCCGGAGTGTGTACCACTGGCGGGGCGCGATCGAAGAGAGCGAGGAGTGGGCGCTGAGCATCAAATCGCGGCGTGATCTTTTCGGGCCGCTCAGTGAGGCGATCCGCCGGGCCCACAGTTACGAAACGCCCGAGATACTGGCCTTGCCGGTGGCCGAAAGCAGCGCGGAGTATATGCATTGGATGGATGAATCGCTGCGGCCAGTCGTCGGCGACTAGACCTGTGCGCTGCATCGATGAAGATTTGGACCGCTCCTCCACCGCATCGGCCATCACATGCGATACGGTGGTTATGGATCGGGGCCCAAATGCTCCGCATTCGATACCGCACATCCGATGTAAGATTTACCCATGAAGCTCACGCGCAGAAATTTCCTCGAATCGGCCGCGCTCGCGCCCCTCGCGATGCAGGCTGTGGCGGCAGTGCCCGACCCCCTGACCGGTATGCCGATGCGCAAGCTCGGCCGGACCGGCGAAAAGGTCTCCGTGCTCGGATTTGGCAGTGGCAGCCGGTTCCTGATGTACAAGGACCGGGAGAAGGGACTTGAAGCCCTCGACACGGCTCTGAAGTCGGGTATCAACTACATCGACAGCGCCGCCAGCTATGGCGACGGGCAGAGCGAGAGCTGGATCGGCGAATACCTCCGCAGCCACAAGAAGAACTTCTTTCTGGTGACCAAGATCGAGCCCCGCAAAGGGGACGACGCCATGCGCATTATCGAGCGCTCGCTCAAGAACCTTGGTGTCTCGCAAGTCGACCTGATGCATGTCCACGGCCTCGGTGACGAGGCCGACCTGGCCGCCGTCGAAGCGCCGGACGGTCTTCTGCAGGTGCTGCACAAGATGCGCGATCAGAAGGTCGCCCGCTTCATCGGCGTCACCTGCCACCAGAACCCGCAGGTGCTCAAGACCGCGCTCGAACGGCATGACTTCGACTCTACCCAGATGGCGCTTAACATCGGCCAGATCGGCGCGGCATCGCCCTCGGACAAAGCCGGACAGGGCATGACAGGCGCATCGGGTTTCGAATCCATCGCCATGCCGGTTGCCGTCAGGAAGGGCATGGGACTGACGGCCATGAAGGTCTTTGCGCAGGAGAAGCTCGTCGGCAAGGCGGCCCCGGAGATGCTCATTCGCTATGCCATGACGCTTCCAATCGCGGCCGCGGTTGTCGGGATGCCGAAGCTCGACTTCCTCAAGGCAAACATCGCGACGGCCAAGGCCTTTCACCCGCTGACGCACGAAGAGATGCAGACCCTGCCCAAGAACGTCTCTGCGCAGTTGCGCGCCTCTATCGACAGATTCTTCAGCGACCATGTGGATTGCTGAGCAGCGGGCCGCGGAGATGGAGCGCGTCGGCGCGCACGCGCAACTCGCGGCGGAGGCTACTGAGGCGTTGCGGTCGCTAACTGGCGAGGACCTGGAGATCGCCTTCGATGACGATCTCTGGATGCACCGCGCGGGCCGGCTCTGGTTTCCGGACGGCCCGCGTTTCACGTATCCGGACGGTTGCTGGTCCAAGTGGTCCGGCCGCGAGGAAAAGTTCCGCCGTGATGCCGCCGACTATTGGTTCCACGTCTACAAGCCGAAACCAGGCGACGTAGTTGTTGACATCGGCGCCGGCCGCGGCGAGGACGTGTTTGCATTTTCTGAAGCCGTGGGCGCAACGGGGACGGTCTGGGCCATCGAAGCGCACCCGGGCAGTTTCCAGTTGTTGGAGCGATTCTGCGCAAAGAACGGCCTGTCGAATGTGCGCCTGCTGAATTGCGCCGCGATGGACCGGCGCGGGAACCTGCGGATCCAGACGCTGCCGGTCTGGGAGTCGAACTTTGTCTATGAAGGGCCCGCCACGCCGGCCAGCCATGCTGTCGAAGCGTTACGCTTCGACGAGATCTGCGAGCGGCACGGGATCGATCGGATCGACTTTCTGAAGATGAACATCGAGGGCGCCGAGCGCTTCGCTCTGCCGGGCATGCCCAACGCGCTGCGCCGGGCCCGGTTTGCCTGCATTGCCGCTCACGATTTTCGCGCCGCGCGCGGCGAGGGAGACGAGTTCAAAACCCACGATTTCGTGCTAAAAACGCTCCAAGATGCGGGTTTTTCGGTCGTTTTACGCAGTGACGATCCGCGCTATTACGTTAAGGAACACATCCACGGTTTCAGGACGTAGCCATCAGCAAGCCGTCCTCTTGAGCAGCCAGGCCATGTTCCGGCCCAGGTTCTTCATGGTCCGTATGCCCTCTTCATCCTTCTCCACTTCGCCGATCTCGCGCCCGATTCCGATGTTCCAGTAGGTCGAGCCAGGAATGATCATTTCGGTGATCAGAAAGAAGTGATTTAGCGTGTCGAAAGCATGCATAGCGCCCGCCCGGCGCACGGCCACGACCCCGGCTCCCACCTTGCGGCGGAAGAGCCCGCCGTTCGCCCCTGACACCATGCAGGCGCGGTCGATCAGTGCCTTGATCTCCGGCGAGACGTCCGTGACGTAAGTCGGCGAACCGAGCAGGACGCCGTCCGCCGCCATCATCTTCTCGATAAAAACATTGCCCTCATCTTTTGTTTGGGCACAGCGCTTGTTCTTGTTTGCCGAACATTCGCGGCACGCCAGGCAGCCGTGGATCCGCGCACCGCTCATCTCCACAAGCTCGGTCTCAATCCCTTCGGCCTGGAGTTCGCGCAACACGTAGCCGAGCAGGATCGCGGTATTGCCGCCCTTGCGGGCGCTTCCATTGAACGCAACAACTTTCATGTTTCAGATTCCAGGAAAACAGAGTAGAAAAACCTATTATCCCGCGCGGACGGGGCTACTCGGCGCTGACGATTTCGGCGCCCAGGGCATGAAGTTTGGGAACCAGGTTCTCATAGCCGCGCCGGATGAGGTTCGTGTTGGTCAGCGTCGATGTGCCTTCGGCGGTCAGGGCCGCGATGACGTAGGAAAAACCGGCGCGCAGGTCGGGGATGTTGATCTCGGCTCCGTGCAGTGGTGTGGGGCCGACGATCACCGCGCTGTGCTGGTAGTTCCGCTGGCCGAAGCGGCACGGGATGCGGCCCAGGCACTCGCGGTAGATCTGGATCTGCGCACCCATGCGATTCAGGGCCTCGACGTAACCGAAGCGCTCCTCGTAGACGGTCTCGTGCACGATGGAAACGCCGGCCGCCTGGGTGAGCGCGATGACGAAGGGCTGCTGCCAGTCGGTCATGAAGCCTGGATGGACGTCGGTCTCAATGACCGTCGAGTGAAGGCCCCGCTCGCGCCGCCAGAAAGCAATTCCGTCGTCGCTGACCTCAAAGGCCCCGCCGATTTTGCGGAACTGGTTCAGGAAGGTCATCATGTCCAGTTGCCGGGCGTTACGAACAAAGATCCGTCCGCCGGTAGCAACCGCGGCGCTGGCCCAGGAGGCGGCTTCCAGGCGATCGGGCACGGCGGCGTGGTCGTAACCGTGCAATTCCGGGACGCCTTCGATGGTGATCACCCGGTCCACGTCCACGCTGATGATGGCGCCCATCTTTTGCAGCGCCATGATCAAGTCCATGATCTCGGGCTCGGTCGCCGCGTTGGAGAGTTCCGTCTTGCCCTTGGCGAGCACAGCCGCCAGGATCACCTGCTCCGTCGCGCCGACGCTGGGGTAATCGAGATGGATCTTGTTGCCGTACAAGCCCTCGCAGGTGAGGCGCGCGTCGCCCGCCTCATCGTGCAGCGTGGCGCCCAGATCCTGTAGCGCGCGAATATGGAAATCCACCGGCCGGCTTCCGATGCGGCAGCCGCCCAGGCTCGGCACAGGGGATTCGCGGAACCGCGCGAGCATCGGAGCGCAGGCGAGAATCGGGATGCGGCTCTTGCCCGAAAATGTTTTGAGCACCGCACGCTCCATGGGACGCACATTGGCGGCGCAGATAGAGAGTACGCCCGGCCCCTGTTCGGTGACTTCGCCGCCCAGTGCCCGGATCAGGTCGGAGACAATCGCGACGTCGGCGACGCCCGCCACATTCCTCAACGTGCAGCGGTCGCCGGTAAGCAACGCCGCGACCATGATTTTCGGCAGCGAGTTCTTCGCGCCGCGCAGTGTTACCTCGCCTGTCAGCGGCTGCCCGCCGCGCAGGATCATACGGCCCGTGGAAACAGCAGTTGCGGCAGTCATCAATACGATTTTCGCTCACGCCGCAAGATCGGGGGCGTGTCAATATCGTCAAGCGAGAAAATGTCGTCGCTTTCCGCGATTGGCTCAGGCTCGGCCGGCGGACGCGCGGGGGCCCGCGCGGTAGCGGG
>Ga0315272_10001213_pt1 | contig 12845 bp, 11 predicted proteins | sample C3_middle_MG_FD_203918 | JGI IMG/M metagenome (GOLD analysis project Ga0315272, IMG submission 203918) | Sediment microbial communities from Yellowstone Lake, YNP, Wyoming, USA - C3_middle | ecosystem: Environmental > Aquatic > Freshwater > Lake > Sediment | place: USA: Wyoming | collected...
CCGCGCGATGGCTGCAAAGCCGCTTCGGGCTACGCCCTGCACAGCTTTGCAGCCATCGCATTCCAATCAATAGAAAGCGGACAATCTACTTGCTACAAAACCGGACAGTTCTATTTACTGCTGACACATGTATAAACAGTCGCGTGAGGTTCAAGCAAGTCTCAAACTGCAATAGTATTTGCAGCCGCCTTGACCTTCAGCCGCCAGGCGTGCAGCAGCGGCTCGGTGTAGCCGCTGGGTTGCGCCAGGCCCTTGAACACCAGGTCGCAGGCGGCCTGGTAAGCCATAGAGGTGTCGAAGTGGCCTGCCATGTTTTTGTACTGCGGGTCGCCGGCGTTCTGCTGGTCCACCACCGCTGCCATGCGCTCGAAGGTGGCCCGCACCTGGGCTTCGGTGACGACACCATGATGCAGCCAGTTCGCCATGTGCTGGCTGCTGATGCGCAGCGTGGCGCGGTCTTCCATCAGGGCCACGTTGTGGATGTCGGGCACCTTGGAGCAGCCGACACCCTGGTCGACCCAGCGCACCACATAGCCGAGGATGCCCTGCGCGTTGTTGTCGAGTTCCTGCTGGCGCTCGGCCGCGCTCCAGTTCGGCGTCGCCGTGACCGGCACGTGCAGCAGACCGCTGAGCAGAGCGTCGTGTTCGGCCTTGGCGTCGCGCCTGGCGTGGATTTTCTCCAGTTCCTTTTGCACGTCGCTGACCAGCACCTGGTGGTAGTGCAGCGCGTGCAGCGTGGCGCCGGTCGGACTCGGCACCCAGGCGGTGTTGGCGCCGGCCAGCGGGTGCGCAATCTTCTGCTCCAGCATAGCTTTCATGAGGTCCGGCATGGCCCACATGCCCTTGCCGATCTGCGCCTTGCCGCGCAGGCCGCATTGCAGGCCGACCAGCACGTTGTTGTGCTCATAGGCGTGGATCCAGGCGCTGCCTTTCATGTCGCCCTTGCGGATCATCGGACCGGCCTGCATGGCGCTGTGCATCTCGTCGCCGGTGCGGTCCAGGAAGCCGGTGTTGATGAAGGCGACGCGGCTGCTGGCCGCGGCAATGCAGGCTTTCAGGTTGACGCTGGGGCGGCGCTCTTCGTCCATGATGCCGAGCTTGACGGTGCTGTCAGCGAGGCCCAGCATCTTCTCGACGCGGCCAAACAGCTCGTTTGCAAAAGCGACTTCGGCCGGGCCGTGCATCTTGGGCTTGACGATGTAGACCGAGCCCTTGCGCGAGTTGCGGATGCCGTCCTTCGCCGTGCGCTTGAGGTCATGCATGGCGATGGTGGTGGTGACGACCGCGTCCAGGATGCCTTCGGGGATCTCGCGCGTCTGGCCCTGCTTGTCGGTGTACAGGATGGCCGGATTCGTCATCAGGTGGCCGACGTTGCGCACGAACATCAGCGAGCGGCCATGCAGCAGCACCTTCTTGCCTTTGCCGGAGGGCGGTGTGTAGACGCGGTCGGCGTTGAGGCCGCGCGTGAAGGTGTGGCTGCCCTTGCTGACTTCTTCGGTCAGCGTGGCTTGCAGAATGCCGAGCCAGTTGCTGTAGGCCAGCACCTTGTCGTCGGCGTCCACGGCGGCCACCGAGTCTTCGAGGTCGAGGATGGTGGAGAGCGCCGCTTCGACGACCAGGTCGCAGACGCCGGCTGGGTCGCTGGCGCCGATCGGCGTGGCGCGCTTGATCTGGATGTCCAGATGCAGGCCGTTGTGCTGCAGCAGCACGGATGATGGCGCCCCGGCCTCGCCCTGGAAGCCGATCAGTTGCGCCGGGCTTTGCAGGCTGGAGTTGCTGCCATCCGCCAGTTTGACGGCCAGTTTGCCGTCCTTGATGCGGTAGCTGACCGAATCCAGGTGCGAGCCCTTGCGCAGCGGCGCCGTGCGGTCCAGCACATGGCGCGCGTAGGCGATGACCTTGGCGCCACGCTTCGGGTTGTAGCCCTTGCCCTTTTCGCAGCCGGCGGCCTCGCTGATGGCGTCGGTCCCGTAGAGCGCGTCGTACAGGCTGCCCCAGCGCGAGTTGGCGGCGTTCAGCGCGTAGCGCGCGTTCAGGATCGGCACCACCAGTTGCGGGCCGGCCTGCACGGCCAATTCGGCGTCGACCTTGCTGGTCGTGATGCGGACCTTTTTCGGCACCGGAACCAGGTAGCCGATTCTCTCGAGAAAGGCGCGGTAGGCCGGCATGTCGCTGATCGGTCCCGGATGCGCAGAATGCCAGGTGTCGAGCTCGGCTTGCAGGCGGTCGCGCTCTTTGAGCAGGGCGATGTTTTTCGGTGCCAGGTCCGCCACAAGCCCGTCGAAACCTTTCCAGAATCTGGCTGGCGTGACGCCGGTGCCAGGCAGGACTTTGTTCTCGATGAATTGGTGCAGGGCGTCGGCAACTTGCAGGCGGTGGATGGTGGTGCGTGAGGTCATGGTGTGAGACTCTTTGAAAGGGAAGCGGATGGAAAAAAGTCGAGGACGTCGCGCAGCGTGCTGCCGCTGCGCGTGGGCTGCGTGCCGAGTTCTTCGAACGGCAACTGGTAGCGATTGACCCACAGCGTCTGGTAGCCGTACCAGGTGGCAGCCAGGGCGTCCCAGGCGTTGCTGCTGACAAAAAGGATTTGCTTCGCGGCCACGCCGGTGGCCTGCTCGCCCAGCGCATAGGCCTCGGGATGGGTCTTGTATTTGCGGATCGGGTCGACGCTGATCACGTGATCGAGCAGGCCATCGAGTCCGGCCGACCTGACCGCCAGCTTCAGCATGGCGGCGTCGCCGTTGCTCAGGATGCCGGTCGGGATGCCGCGCGCTCGAAGTGCCGTCAGCACGTCCTTGTTTTCGGGGAAGGCGCTCAGGTGCCGGTACTGGTTCATCAGGCGCTCGATGTTCGTGTCGAACATCGCGTCCGCGCCGGCAGCCTGCGCTGGGCCGACGATTCTCTTGATGGCATAGACCAGGGCGGCGCGCGTCAGTTCCCAGAACGGCTGGTAGTGCGCGCCATGGTTGCTGGTGGTCACGAGCCGGGTGTATTCGATCTGCTTGTCGCGCCACAGCACGCTCAGGGCCTGACCATGGCCGGGAAACAGCTGTTCTGCCAGCAAGCCCACGCTGTAAACGTCGAACAGCGTGCCGTAGGCGTCGAACAGGACGGCGCGCGGCGCCTGCTGCTTGGCTGCCTTGGTCTTTTTGGCGCTGTGGGGGCTCGAAATCATGGTGCCCCTACTTTATTCGATACTTCCTAGACCATTAACCTTCAATAAATCTATTTATCCATGACTAAAACAGATGTAATCGCTGCGACGGAATCGCCGGTCGATGTCAATCCGCGAAGGCCTGCAGCATCGCCTGGCGCGCCTGACTGAGGATCTTTTCCCTCCAGTCGGCGCTGTCGACGTAGAAGGCGTCGAGCAGATTCTGCTTGATGCGTGCCGCGAGGCCGGCATCGGCCTGCGGATGGTTCGTCAGCCACTGCTCGGCGCGCAGCGCCTGCAGCACCTTGAGCAGCGGCACGGTGCCGAATTCCATGCCGATGGCGGTGATTTCGGCTTGCGGGCATTCGTCATAGGCGGCGCCCCACATCAGACCGGTCAACGGCGCCGACACCGAGGCGCTGCCGCCGAGCAGCGTGACTGGCGTCGCGCCGGCGCCGCCCCACCAGCGGCGCGAGCGCTCGAGCGCCGCGCTGTCGCCCGCCTTGCCGGCAAAACCTCGCTCGCAGGCGCCGCGCGCACCCAGGCCGGTGTGCAGGTCGATCCAGGCCAGTCGCCGCGCCCGCGCGGCGTGTTCGCGCAGGATCCGGCGCAGCGTGATGTTGCTCCAGGTCGGCGCCGTGCCACCGAAGAAAAGACCCTCGGCAAATTCGTACTGCCCACCCGACACCGCCGTCTGCACCGATCGCACGCCGTGCCTTGCCGCATGCCAGCCCAGCGCCAGGTAGTTGGCAACCGTGGGTGGCCACGTTTCGGGCAGAAGCAGGGGATGCAACTGACGGTAGGCTGGATTCTTCGGCAGCGGTTTCGAAAAATCCTGAAAATTGCGGTTCAGGTCCGCGTTCTCGTGCGTGAAACGGCGAATGTGCGAAAAGCCGTAGGGGTTGAGCGCATGCAGGTAGAGCACGGCGACCCCCCTGGCGGCGCACTGCGTCCTGAACACCTCATCCCGCAACGCATGAACTTGCACTCCCGAGCCGCAGAAGCCCTCGACGCCATGGCAGCCGCTGCTGACGATCAGCAACTTGTCGGCGCCGGCGGTGCCGTCCAGCGCCATATCGATGGCCAGCGCTTCGCCATCGCGGCCGGGCAGCGGATGCCGATAGGAGATCGGGGTCAGGCCGGCCTGATGCGCCGCCTGCAGAAACTTGTCGCGCGCCTGCGCATAGCTCGATGAAAAAGCTTCGCTGGCCTGCATGATGGGGATCCTTCTTGGCGACGGCTCAGCGCTGGGTTGCGGCAATGACCTCGATTTCAAGCCGGCCGCCCAGCGCCAGACCGCTCGAGCCGAAGGCGCTGCGCGCGGGGTAAGGCGGCGTGAAGAAAGTGGTGTAGACCGAATTGAAAGTGGCCCAGTCGTTCATGTCGGCCAGCATCACCGTGCATTTCACGACGTGCGCCATCGAATAGCCATGGGTTTCGAGCGTGGTCTTGATGTTTTGCAGCGCCTGCTGCGCCTCGGCCTTGATGCCGCCCGGCGCCAGCGTCAAGGTGCCGGGCAGGTTGCCCATCTGGCCCGACAGATAGAGCGTGCCGCCGACGCGCACGATTTCGGAAAACGGCAGGCCGAGCGCGGCAAAGGCCGCTGAATTGAGGTGCGCCACCGCGCTGGCAGCGAGGTCAGGATTGGGCATGGTGGGAAGGCCGCAGTGTTGGGGCCTTCAATGTAACGATTGCGGGCCGATTGCGCAAATCAATTTCTAGATCTGCACGCGCGTGCCGAGCTCGATGACGCAGTTGTTGGGCAGCCGGAAGAAGCCGGCCACACTGCCTGCGTTGCGCGACATCAGGGCAAAGAAGGCTTCGCGCCAGCGTGCCATGCCGGAACCGCGCGTCGGCACCACCGTCTCGCGGCTCAGGAAGTACGAGGTCTCGAACAGGTTGATGGCGAGTCCCTTGGCGCGGCACAGCTCGAGCGCCTTCGGGATGTCGGGCGTATTCTTGAAGCCGTAGTTGACCTGAACTTTCCAGAAACCGGCCACCATCGGCGTGATCTGCACCCGATCCTCGAAGGCGATCCAGGGCACATCGTGAAAAACCACGGTGAGGATCAGGTTGCGCTCGTGCAGAACCTGGTTGTGCTTGAGGTTGTGCATCAGCGCCTGCGGCACCGTCTCGGGGTTGGCAACGGCATACACCGCAGTGCGCGAGACCCGGTGAATATCGTCGCTGGAGAGCGCCGTGATGAAGGGCAGCAGCTCGGGGTCCTCGTTGCGCAGGCTGTCGATCAGGAGTTCGCGCCCGCGTCGCCACGTCGCCATCACGAAGAAGATGGCGCCGCCGAGCACCAGCGGAAACCAGCCGCCCTGCAGGAACTTGAGTGCGCACGAGACCACCAGCAGGGTGTCCAGCGCCAGGAAGACACTGGTGGCGCCGAGCGCGACAGGCATGGAATAAGCCCAGCCGTCGCGCAGCACAAAGTAGGTCAGCACAGTGGTGATCAGCATCGTGATGGTCACCGCGATGCCATAGGCCGCCGCCATGGCAGAGGAACTGCCAAAGCCGACCACGGCCAGCAGCACGGCCGCCAGCAGCGCCCAGTTGACCTCGGGCATGTAGATCTGGCCGGCCTCCTTGGCCGAGGTGTAAAGCACCTGCAGGCGCGGCAGCAGACCGAGCTGAACGGCCTGTTTGGTCATGGAGTAGGCGCCCGAAATCACCGCCTGCGAGGCGATCACGGTGGCCAGGGTCGCCAGCACCACGGCCGGCAGCAGCCAACTCGAGGAGAACATGCGGTAGAAGGGGTTATCGAGCGCCGAGGGGTCGCGCATCAGCAGCGCGCCCTGGCCCATGTAGTTGATGGCCAGCGCGGGCAAGACCAAGGTGATCCAGGCCAGCTGGATGGGTCGTTTGCCGAAATGACCCATGTCGGCGTAGAGCGCCTCGGCGCCGGTAAAGGCCAACACGATCGCGCCGACCGCGATGAACATGTGCCAGCCTTGGGCGTACAGGAAACGCAGCGCATGCAGGGGATTCAGGGCACTCAGGATCGCCGGTTGCTGCGCAATCTGCAGCAGCCCGGTGACGCCCAGCACGCCAAACCAGAGCACGATGATGGGGCCGAACAGCCGCCCCACGACAGCCGTGCCGAAGCGCTGCATGGCAAACAGGCCGACCAGCACCGTGATCGAGATTGGCAGCACATAGGGTTTGAGCAGCGGCGTCGCGACTTCGAGGCCTTCGACCGCGCTGAGCACCGAAATGGCGGGCGTGATCACGCTGTCGCCATAAAAGAGGGCCGCCCCGAAGACGCCGGTCAGCAGCAGCCAGGTGTGGCGGCGCGGGGTTTTGCCGCTGGCGTGGGCGGCCAGTGCGGTCAAGGCCATGATGCCGCCCTCGCCGCGGTTGTCGGCGCGCAGGATCAGCAGCACGTATTTGAGCGTGACGACCATCATCAGGCCCCAGAAAATCACGGATACGGCGCCGATCAGATGCGCTGCGTCGAGCGCCAGGCCGCTCACGGGCTTGAAGATTTCCTTCATGGTGTAGAGCGGGCTGGTGCCGATGTCGCCATACACCACGCCCATGGCACCCAGGGCCATGACGGCCAGGCCTTCGCGGCCGGAAGATTTACGCATTGCGATCGCCTGACGGTGAACAGGGCGCCACTGTCGCCGCTCGGCCATCAGGAACGCATAAGGATGGCTGGCTCAGACGTCGGCCAGCCGGTAGCCGACACCGGTTTCGGTCAGCAGATGACGCGGCTCGCCTGGATCGCGCTCGATCTTGGCGCGCAGCTGTGCCATGTACAGGCGCAGATAGTGGGTGTGTTCAGTGAACTCCGGCCCCCACACGTCGGTCAGCAATTGCCGGTGCGTCACGACCCGCCCGGCGCTTCGCACCAGCCGTGCCAGCAGTTTGAACTCGGTCGGCGTCAGGTGGACGGTCTCGCCCGCCAGCTGCACCGTGCGCGTTGTCAGGTCAACGCTGAGGTCTTCCAACTGGTGCTGGGTCACGGCGGCTGCCAGGCTGGTGCCGCGATGGCGCAGCGCCACCCGCATGCGCGCCAGCAGCTCGCCGACGCTGAACGGCTTGGTCAGGTAGTCATCCGCACCCGCATCCAGCAACTCGATCTTGAGGGTTTCCTGATAGCGCGCCGACACGACGATCACCGGCGTGGCGTATTGCTTGCGAATTTCATGCACCAATTGCACCCCATCGCCATCGGGCAGACCGAGGTCCAGCACGACGAGATCGGGCGTCTTGTGCCGCAACAGCGCGCGCGCCTCGCTCAGGGACACGGCAGTCTGCACCTCGAACCCTTCGACCGACAGCGAAGATTGCATCAGCGAGCGGATTTCGTGGTCGTCCTCCACCACCAGCACGCGCAAAGTCATGTGAACCCCCACGCTCGGCACTGTGTGTCCTCACTGCCCCCCGAGGGGGCGCACGCTTGCTTGGGGCGGCCCGGCGCGGCGCTCATGAGGGCTCCTGCTCGGGTTGTGCTACGTCCAGCGGCAGCGTTGCGAGAAAGCAGGCCCCGCCGCCGCTGCGCGCCGTGACCGTCAGGCTGCCACCATGCGCCTGCGCGATGGCCCGGCACAGGGCCAGCCCCAGACCGGCGCCGCGCTGGCCTGACTGGTCGCCGCGCCGGTAGGGTTCGAAGATCAGGTCCTGCTGCGCAGGCGCAACACCGGGACCGCGGTCCTTGACGCTGATCGTCAAGGCCTGCCCCTGCGCCGCGATGCTCAGGTCAATGGCACCCTCGCTGTATTTCAGCGCGTTTTCGAGCAAATTCCCGATCATCTGCGCCAGCAGCACCGGATCGGCCTTGATCAGCGGCAGGCCGGCGGGCACCGTCGATTTGATGCGCCGACCGGTGTCGTGCTGGCGCACGCGCGAGAGCACTGAGCCGACGATCTCTTCGAGCGACTCCCAATCTCGTTTCAGATCCTTTTGCAGACTCGTGAGCCGCACCAGCTGCAGCGTGTTTTCCGTCACCCGGGACAGGTAGGAGGCTTCATTCGCAATGCTGGCCAGCAGTCGATCCTGCTCCGCCGCGCCGAGCTTGTCGCGCTGCGTCTGCAGCGCCGAGGCGGCGCCGACAATGCTTGCCAGCGGCGTGCGCAGATCGTGCGATACGGCCGCCAGAAAGGTGCTCTGGACCTGCTGCCTTTGCGCTTCGGCCTGCACGCTCTGCACCGACGCCGACAGTCGCGCACGCAACAGGTTCTGCGCCAGCAATGAACACAGCGCCTGGGCATGCTCGCGACCGTCGTTGTCGGCAGCGCGGGCGGGCAGAACGCGGGCTGCGCCGAGCACATGGTCTTTTTCACCGAGCGGCAAATACCAAGCGTCCAGACCGGGCCAGCGACCGGTGCCGGGGCCGAGCACAGCGCACTCGTTGATGCAGCAGCGCAAACCGTCGCGCACCTCGTCGCTCAGATCGGCGCCGCCTTGGAGCGCTTGCCCATCGTCCATCAACAGCAGCGTGTTGGGGCCGTCGAAAGCATCGTCGAGCGCACCTTGTCCTAGGCTCAGGATTTCTTCTCTTGTGCTGCTGATGGACAGGCCGCTTGCCAGCTCCTGCAGCTGACGCGCCCGGCGCGCGTTCAAGGCGGCATGGCGGGACTCGCGCCGGACGCCGGTTGCCAGGTGGCTGATGACAAGGGCCACCACCAGCATCACCACCAGGGCGATGAAGTGTTCCTGGCTTTCCACGTCGAAGGTCCAGCGCGGCGGCACAAAGAAGAAGTTCAGCGCGGTCACCGCGCCGATGGCGCAGACCGCGGACTGCAGCCAGTCGAGCTTGTAGGCGGCGATGACGATCGCCAGCACGTAGATCATGGCCTGACTCGTGATGGTCACGTAGGGGTCCAGCCATACACCGCACAGGGTCGCTGCGGCCAGCAGCAGCGCCACGGCAGTCCAGCCGCGAGCCGGGGAAACACCTTGCTTCTGAACGTCGGAAACATGCGCCATGGGGTCAGCGTAACACCGTCGGCATCAGGATTGCATCAGGGACCCGTGTGGGGCCTCACTAGAATCCCCGGCAGATCCTATTGAATGAATCGAGCAACATGAACAAGTCTGCCGACACAGTGCATCCACTGCCGCTCGCCGGCCTGCGCGTGGTTGAATTCACCCACATGGTGATGGGGCCGACCTGCGGCATGGTGCTGGCCGACATGGGCGCCGAGGTCATCAAGGTCGAGCCCATCGAGGGCGACCGAACGCGCCACCTGCTGGGCGCCGGCGCCGGTTTTTTTCCGCTGTTCAATCGCAACAAGAAAAGCATCGCCATCGACCTGCACAGTGCAGCCGGTGCCGAGGTGGCGCGCAAGCTCGCGGCCAGTGCCGATATCGTGGCCGAGAATTTCAAGCCCGGCACCATGGGCAAGTACGGGCTCGATTACGCCGCGCTGTCCAGGATCAACCAGCGCCTGATCTATGTCAGCCTCAAGGGCTTTCTGCCCGGTCCCTACGAGCATCGCACGGCACTCGACGAGGTGGTGCAGATGATGGGCGGCCTGGCCTACATGACCGGCCGCCCGGGCGACCCGCTGCGCGCCGGCACCAGCGTCAACGACATCATGGGTGGCATGTTCGGCGCCATCGGCGCCCTCGGCGCGCTGATTCAGCGCGGCGTTACCGGCAAGGGGCAGGAGGTGCAGAGCGCGCTGTTCGAGAACAACGTCTTTCTGGTCGGCCAGCACATGCTGCAGTACGCGATCACCGGCAAGCCGGCGGCGCCGATGCCCGAGCGCATCTCGGCCTGGGGAGTCTATGACGTCTTCACCGTCAAGGATGGCGAGCAGATCTTCCTCGCAGCCGTCAGCGATGCGCAGTGGGCCACCTTTTGCGATGCGCTCGGCTTCGCCGACCTCAAGGCGAACCCGCTGTATGCCAGCAACAACCAGCGCGTGCAGGAGCGCGCCAGCCTGATACCGCTGCTGCGCGAGCGGCTCGCCACGCGCAGTGCGGCCGAGCTGGCGGCGCTGTTCGAGCGCGTCGGCCTGCCGTTTGCACCGATCCGCAAGCCCGAAGAGCTGTACCAGGACGAGCATCTGCTGGCCACCGGTGGTCTGGCTGACATCACCTTGCCCGATGGCGCGCGCGCCGGCCAGACTGCCAAGACCACGCTGTTTCCGTTCACCATGGACGGCCAGCGCCTGGGCGTGCGTTTGCAGCCGCCGACCCAGGGCCAGCACACGACGCAGGTGCTGGCGGACCTGGGCTACAGCGCGCAGGCGATCGAGGCACTGCGGGCCAGTCACGCTGTCTGTTGATAATCGGCCAAGATGGACAAGCTCAAGCAGATCGAATCCTTTGTCTCGGTGGCAACGCGCGGCAGCCTGACCGCCGCGGCCCGGGCCGAAGGCGTGGCGCCGGCCATCATCGGGCGCCGGCTCGACGCGCTCGAGCAGCGCCTCGGGGTCAAACTGCTGGTGCGCAGCACACGGCGCATCACGCTGACGCACGAGGGCAGTTCGTTCCTGGAAGACTGTCAGCGGCTGCTGGTCGACTTTGCCAATGCCGAGGCCAGCGTCTCGGCCGGCGGCGTCAAGGCCAGCGGCCATTTGCGCGTGACGGCGCCGGCGGGCTTCGGGCGCCGGCATGTGGCGCCGCTGGTGCCGCGTTTTCGGGAGCTGCATGCCGACGTCAGCATTTCGCTGAACCTCAGCGACCGCGTCGTCGATCTGGCCGCCGAGGGCTTCGACTGCGCGGTGCGCGTCGGCGACATGCCCGACTCGAGCCTGGTCAGTGTGCGCCTCGCCGACAACCGCCGCCTGTGCGTGGCGACGCCGGCCTACCTCAAGCGGCATGGCACGCCGGTGCATCCGGCCGACCTGTCCAAGTTCGACTGCCTGACCCTGTCGAGCGACGCCTCGCAGACGCGCGGCTGGTCCTTCATGGTGCCGGCTGGCAGCGCCAGGGAGCTGATCTACCTGAAGCCGGGCGGTCCGCTCGATTGTTCCGACGGCCAGGTGCTGCACGATTGGTGTCTGGCCGGTTACGGCATCGCCTGGCGCAGCACCTGGGAGGTCGAGGCCGAGATTGCGGCCGGACTGCTGGTCGCGCTGCTGGAAGATTTTGCGGCACCGGCGAACGGCATTTACGCGGTCTTCGCGCACGCCAAGCACATGCCCTTGCGCCTGCGCCTGTGGATTGATTTTCTCAAGCACCACTACGCCCAGCCGGGCTTTTGGCGCGCCCAATGATGGCGAACAAGGGCATGGCCAGCAAGGGCGTCATCGTCTGCGCCGACGACTTTGCGGTGCATGCCCAAGCATCCCGAGGCATTGCCGAACTGGCGCGTGGCGCTCGCCTCAGCGCCACCAGCGCCATGGTGCTGTCACCGCGCTGGCCGCAGGATGTGGGCTTGCTCAAAGACCTGCCGCAGGCGATCGATGTCGGCCTGCACCTGGACTGGACCAGCGACTTTGCGCTTGCCAGCGGCCACGGCATGTCGCTGGCAGCGGCCATGCGCCAGGCCGTGTTCGGTGGTTTTGGCCGCGGTGCGGCGGCGCAGGCGACGCGCGCCGTGATCGAGCGCCAGCTCGACGCTTTCGAGGCGCAGTGGAAGGCGCCGCCGGACCATGTCGATGGCCATCAGCATGTGCAGCAGTTTGCCGGCATTCGCGAGGCGCTGTTGCAGGCCTTGCTTGATCGCTACGGCGGGCGCGGCAGGCCCTTGCCTTACCTGCGGATTTCACGAGCGCCGGCCGGCCAGGCCGATCTGAAGAGCCGGGTGATTGCCGCGATGGGGGCCGACGCGCTTCAGCAAGCCGCGCTCCGGCAGGGTCTGACGTGCAGCGCCGCCCTGCTCGGCATTTATGATTTTTCCGGCGACGAGAGCCGCTACAGGGCTCTGATGGACGGCTGGCTGCTGACTGCGCCGCAGCGCAGCATCATCATGTGCCATCCGGCGCAGGCGCTCGCGGCGCAGGATGCGATTGGCGCCGCCCGCGTGCGCGAGTTCGGCTATCTTGGCAGCGCGGCGTTTGCGGCAGCGCTGCAACGCGCCGGAGTTCGACTGGTGCGTGGTCATGGTTTGGGTCGGTAAAATTCTGTCGTGACTATCTCCCTGACCGAACGCCAAAAGTCCTGGTCGACACTGATCGCGCTATGGCTGGTCCTGCTGCTGCTGGCCGCGCTGCGGCCGCTCGCGGTGCCCGACGAAGGGCGCTACGGCGAGATCAGCCGCTGGATGCTGCAAAGCGGAGACTGGCTCACGCCGCGCCTGAACGGCATTCCTTTTTTTCACAAGCCGCCCTTGCTGCACTGGCTCGAAGCGATATCGCTGGCCGCCTTCGGCATCAACGAGGTGGCCCTGCGGCTGGTGCCGGCGCTGCATGGCGGCCTGATGCTGGTGACACTGTACCTGGCCGGGCGCGCCATCGGTGGCGAGGCCCTTGCACGTCGTGCGCTGCTGATGCTGGGCAGCAGCCTGGGCTTCTTGATCGGGGGCCAGTATGTCAACCACGACATGCTGGTCGCGTCGTGGATCGCGCTGGCGATCTGGTGCTTCGGCTTTGCCTTCATGGCCGGGGACAAACCCTCGGCGTGGTGGGCGCGGCTCGGTTTTGTCGCCTGCGCGCTGGGCATGCTGAGCAAGGGACTGATCGGCGTTGCGCTGCCGGGCATGGTCATCCTGCTCTGGCTGATCTGGACGCGCCAGCTGAAAAAAATCATCCATCTGCCATGGCTCACTGGCCTGGCCCTGTTCGCC
>Ga0315272_10001214_pt1 | contig 12843 bp, 9 predicted proteins | sample C3_middle_MG_FD_203918 | JGI IMG/M metagenome (GOLD analysis project Ga0315272, IMG submission 203918) | Sediment microbial communities from Yellowstone Lake, YNP, Wyoming, USA - C3_middle | ecosystem: Environmental > Aquatic > Freshwater > Lake > Sediment | place: USA: Wyoming | collected...
TCCTCATCATCAATCCCGACAACCCCACGGGCGCGGTCTATCCCAAGGAAGTGCTGCAGGAGATCGTGGCCATGGCGCGGGAATACGACCTCTTCGTGGTCTGCGACGAGATCTACATCAACATGGCCTATAACGGAAAGAAGGCCGTGCCGCTTGCCGAAGTGATCGGGGATGTCTGCGGCATCTCCATGAAGGGAATTTCCAAGGAACTCCCCTGGCCCGGTTCGCGCTGCGGCTGGATCGAGGTCTACAACCAGAAGAACGATCCCGTGTTCGCGAAGTATGTGAAGAGCATCCTGGACAACAAGATGCTCGAGGTCTGCTCCACCACCCTGCCGCAGACCGTGATCCCGAAGATCTTCAGCGACAAGCGCTTCCCGGCTCACGTGGCTGCGCGGAACAAAAAATATGAATGGCGCGCCAACACCGCCTATGACCGGCTGAAGGACATCAAGGGAATCGTGGTGAACCGGACGAACGGCGCGTTCTATATGACCGTGATGTTCGAAGAGGGCGTGCTAAACGGCAAACAATCTCTGCCCGTGAAGGATAAGGCCGTCAGGGAACTGGTCGAAAAGATCACGAACAATGTTGCGCTCGACAAACGGTTTGTCTATTACCTGCTCGCCACCACCGGCATCTGCGTGGTGCCGCTCACGGGCTTTAACTGCAACCTTAAGGGCTTCCGCATTACGCTGCTCGAAAATGACGAGACAAAGTTCGACCTGATCTTCAAGACCATCAGGGAAAAGATCCTTGAATATTTGAAGAGCGCATAAGCTTAACCGTTGATGAAGAGGAAGTCACGTTAAAACAGTTCAAGAAGTACGGGACGAAAAGGATACTGCATCCGCTTAACCCCAAGTATCAGGACATCGAGTTTTCCGACAAGAAGCAGTATCGCATTGTGGGAAGAATCATGGAGAAGACGAAGTATTGAACAATAGAGTAAAACTCAGTCTTTCAAATAGTTAGCTACAGAATTGACAGAACAAACGATGCTGTATATCATTATGATATATGTTTTCCCTTGACTGCTTCTTCAGTATATGTCAAGATGTACATACCTCATCTACCAATGGTGGTAGAAGGAGATCGGGGGCCGCTCATAGAATATATGGGCGGTCGCTGCTTTTTTAAAGCCTGTTTTCGTACTTCCGGCGTAACTCAGTTTTCTTCCCCTCATAATCCACATAGAAAGCTGTTACCCAGTAATAGACGTTTTTCTTCTTCTGCAAGATAAGCAAATAGTCGTATTTTTCAAGCCAGAGGTAGGTTCTTACGCCGCTGTCGCTTGAGCCTTCCTTATACTGCCATATCTTGATTTCAGGTCTTTCCGGGCTTGCCATGATGGGTTTTGCCCACGGCAGTCTTGTTGCCCTGGGGTAATCAAGCAATCGCTCCCCCGTGTCCTTATCCTTTCTACCAGTTACATGCCAAAAGCCCTCTTCTTTGCCCAGACCATCGGGTAAAACTGCGCCGTTGTAAATGACCCTCAATCCCTTGTGCTGCGCTTTGGTTTCCTTGAAGTCATGGACAAAAACGGCGTACAGGCGATCGAGGATCGCCGGCCATTCACCATCCAAATTCAGCATCAAAGGAAGAAATGACGGGGAGTCCGACATCATTTCACCTCTGCCGGAGAAAATACGAAGACGTTGAACTTCTCGACCCATGGCGGAGTAGAACTTCGCAGATTGTGCCCTACATGATCGGTGATTTGCCGTATAAGCTCTGTCTTGGTCGTGTTTTCGGCGAGACTGCGATGCTGATAGCCTACGGCGCCGATCAGCAAATCCGCGAGCTGGAGGATTTCCGATTCATGTGAATGGATGTTTTGCATATTGTTTATCATTTGCTGGGTAAAATCGTGGACATTATTGCATAATATCTCTTTTAGCGTATGCAGTTTTTGCGCGCTACGCGTATCCTTGATGTCCAGAAAAATATTATATTGGTTGGGGCGCGTGAGAATGTTCCGGAGCATATAATAATACATTTTGTAGTAAAAGGAATCATGACTGCCCTGATTGAAGTAAGCGTGGTTCAACTTTGATTTATCGTCCACAATGACGCAGCGAAAATGCAGAGCGGGGTTCTGGAAGAAATACTTAACAAGTTCGATAAAAAAGTCCTGGCGCGATCTGGAAACCCTGTTCCACTTTATCTCACCGCGAGCATGGTGCATTTCTTTTATCACACGGATTTGCCTGGTTATATTCTTCACCTCCGCAGCAGGACACCATACGCCGCCGATCACCATAACAGGTTTCCGGTCATGTTCCAAGTGACAGCTTTCGTCGCAATATATGTTAAATGTTTGGCTCATGCATTCATCTCCCGCCGTAATCCATTCAATGTCGCGTGCAATAAAATAGGTCTTTGATCCATCTCGTCGCAATGCACCCTGGGAACGAACGTCCCCGAGGATCTACCCCAAGTATCAGGACATCGAGCTTTCCGACAAGAAGCAGTATCGCATTGTGGGCAGGATGGATCATGGAGAAGACGAAGCGATATAAATAATATGCCCATTGGTGCCACTCATCCCAACAGTGAGATATTTCACTCTTTCTCCATGTAATGTGCAAGCACTTTCCTTACCTTACGCGGCAGGTCAGCAGGATTAACAGAGCGAAACAAGTGGTTACAAACGATATTATCGAAAATCTCGCGCTCCCAATCGGATAATGAGCATAACTGTTTCCACCATAAAGCTGTAGACCCATCACCCTCATGTTTGAATCTATGTATAATATAGGACTCAGGCATGAGAAGTATTTTATAGAATTCGGCATGATCTTTGCCGAAAGCCCTTAAAAAGTAATCCAGCTTAGTCCCAACAAGACCGCGCGTCCTGATCAAAACACATTGTATTGCTCGAAGGTACTTTACGTTCCAGTGTTTCCCAATATTTCCCGGAGTCGATGTACGACGATCTTTACTCTTCAGGTCAACATACCGCATCGGAAATGAGAATATTTGCAATCCTAACTCGTCGTTGAGATCGAGATTGATTCTCAGTCTGTCATAGAAATCATCCGGATGGTCTTTATAGTTATAAAGTATGTAGTTAGAAAGATATTTGAGATCATACTTAGCGGCTAAGCGCACTTTTTTCTCATATATCTTTCTGAAGCGTATATCATCAAACGCAATTCGAATAGGCTTAATTGCAATTTCGCTCAACAATGCCATTTTATCTTCTGTCAATAAACGTGAGTCCAGCCCCTGATTAAAGTCAACATAGCGGCGCACTGTGGTTGTTCGTCCAGCTTCGTTTCGGTATGAATATGTTGCACCTCTTTTAAAACCCAACGCCTTGATATCACGGATTATATCTGCAAAGCGTTCCGAGGCTAAGACATTATTGTCTAGTAAGATGAGATTTCGCTTCTCGCCGTAGAGTTCCTCTATAAGTTGTATCTGTCTTCGAAGAGGCAGATATCCATTAAACTTGGGTTCTATTTTTTGCACTGCGCAAAACGAACACCCGTTGGGACAGCCCCGCGTAGCATACCCGATGTAACAATCTTGCAATGTATAAGTAAAATTAGCATCTTTTAATATACTATAGTCAGGTGTAAGCGTATCTATATTTATTTTATTACTGCGATCGAGAATTCCTGGAGTATTTAACAAACCCGGTATCACCGTAGCGCCGGTTTCCAACTCCAAATCATCCTGAAGAAGTGTCGCCAATACACCGCCTACAATCACGTCGGACCGACGAGGTACGCTGTCCTGGTAGTAATCTATCGCCTTGACGGTTTCCTTCCAATAATAAGTAAAAAGAGAACTTACATATACACGATCCCAACGTTCAGCACGCATTTCGGGAATGCAGCCTTTAACAAATACAACGCGATCATGCAAACGCTTATGATATGCTGCGACTTTCATTAACCCCAAAGGGGGATATTTGCTTTTAAATGGTGGCTCAACCAATAAGATATTCCGCATCAATAATCCTAACTTTCCGGTTCAGACTGCTCAAAGATATAATGGACAAACTGTTTGGCAAGTTCTTTACAACTTGCTGGATCGAGTTGCGGATCTGTATCCCTGGAACTCGACAGAAGGTAATCATGAAGAAAATCTTCTATAAGAATTTTCATTCCAGCATTCGCGTAGTCTTCAATGATTGCGAGAACTTCCTTGTCGTTCGATACTTTTTTATAGTCAAAGTCATTTTGCTCTAAGACCATGGCATAGTAGCATGCCCACTCACGAGGAGTAATCGTGCTCGACCAAAAACGATCATCACGACGTTTGACTGGCGACGGTTTCCCTTTCCGATAACCGAGACAAACACAGAGATAAAATAATTCGTGAAAATCTTCCACTACGCCGTTATTCTTTATATTGTTGTATAACTCTTTATACTTTGCGTCTGTTGCAACGCGTATCTTTCCATCCATCTTCATTGGTAAACCTCCTCATCACGAAGAATAGCCAGCGCAGAACTAATATCTTGCTCAACAATCTTCGTGTTACCATCAGTGGTAGAACGCAGCACAAAGAACTTTCCCCATTTGCCGCTGTTTTTTAGAAGCTGTGCCTCCTGACGCCGAAATTCGGTATCCGTAGCGAGAAGAATCCATTGGGAAGCAAAAGTAGGCACCATATTAATGAGGTTCTGCCGGTGCTCATATGACAATCGACCAAATGGTGTGTCCATAAATAGAGGGATTTCAATTCTGTCCCCACGTGATGCAGTTCTTGCCAGGGCGGCAATGAAAGAAATAGACATAATTTGTCGCTGCCCTGCTGAGATGTTGGCAAGAAAGGGCTTTTTATATCGATCCAGCACCTGCAACGAATAGTCATCGTTGACGATAATAGTCCGAAGGTTTTCCCGGCCTTCTTTATCAAGTAGCTCACGGAAAAGTCTTGTAGCTGAATCTCCTATCATGTTTTTAATTTCTCTTGTGAATTGACTGTAGACATCATTGAGTGCGTCCTGTGTATCACGCGCAAGGATAGAGCGTCGTGAAAGCTCATCATTGCGCCCAACCTTAAGTTTTTCTTCTTTAAGAAGCGCTCGCAGGCGGATATTTTCCTGTTGAAGCTGTTCTAATTGAGTCTGTTTATTTCGGGCATCAGCTTCAAGAGCTATAATGTTCTCTTGAAGTTTTTTACGATGATCATCCAATTTAGTGGCATCTTGGCGCTCCGATGTGCCAATCTGATTACTAACATTCTCTATACTCCGATTGATATTGGCAATGGCACTACGAAAATTCCCGTATTGTTGCAAACGCTTTTCGACAAGGTCCGCATCGTCGCCAAAATGATTGCGTACCTCGCTGAGGTATCTCCAAAGATTTAGTGCAGAGTCCTGGGTCGTAACATCACTGGTTCTTTTTTGCCAGTCAAGAATGTGTGAATGTGCTTCCGGGTCTTTGAGTATTCCTCTACCGCAAATGCATACATCGTCTTCCAGGATACGCTCGATCAAATCACGACGGATTTCAGACGGAATTTCCCCTTTTTGTTTTTGCCGTTCGATATGCTCAAAAACATTAATAACGGTAGGAGCGACCATGAGAGAAGCCGCCTTACACACAAGATTGCGCATTTCGTTAAGAGCATTTATTGCTTGTTGTTCCAAGTCATTCAAATCTTTTTCCAGCGATTTACGCCGATCGAGCAGATGACGAATTTCATTAAAACTTGTCAACTTCTGGTCCGTATCTTCAATTTCCTTCCGGGCTCTGCGCATTTCGTCCGCCAAGTCATCAAGACGCTTGCGCAAACGAGATTGTTCTTCCTCGTTATCGCCAAGTCTTTTTAAGAGTCGCGACAACTCTTCATGTGAAGAGTTTGATAATTCTTTTTCCAGAGTCTTAGCTACTCGACCAACAGCTCGAATCGCGGTTTCAAGTGCATCAACATTGAGTAGGTTACGAATACCGGCACTGATTTCCCGACGTTGCTCAATACTGGCACGCGTTAAACGCTCAATTTTCTCTCCGTCGAACAAGAAGTAGTCTTTGACCCGCCGATCAAGGATGTTATCAATTTCAGCATCAATTTCAGTTGCAGAAACAGTGCGTGTGTTTCCAGTACTTGTTGTCACAAAAAGGCGTTTTTCATCTTCCTCTTCGATTATCCGATTCCCGTCTTGCATCCCCAGGATGGCCCTTCGCAAACGATAAGTCTGTCCGCGATGCGAGAATTCCAACTCGACAGCTGTTCGCACAGGCTTTCCAGCACTCGCTTCTAGTGCTGATACATTTACGAGCTGCAATTCTTCGCGCTGAACATCACCATCCTGGCTCAATCGGCGCTCTCCGAAAAGACAAAACATAATTGCCCTAAATAGCCCCGTTTTCCCCCGGCCATTCTCGCCAAATATTACCGTCACATTAGCATTATCTTGTGATGGGGTTACGAATTCCAGTTCTTGCTTTCCATTGAACTGGCGGAAGTTTTCAACCATCATCTTATGAAGTATCATTTGCCTTCACCTTCCTCTTGCTTGGCGAGTTTTCGCACAATGGACTGCAGCTGATCAGCGACTGCCGCCTCCGGATATAATTCGGATAAGCGGATAGCCTGAATCGCCAATTCTCTAACATCAGCAGGATATGTGTTTAGCTTTTCAATAATCAAAGCATTGACATCAGGTAAGATCGTTTTGTCATTAGTCATAATCACTCCAGTCCCATTGTTTCAGAGTATGATAAACATCCCAGGGTTTTTCATCGAGCAAATTCAGCAGTTCCAGTTTGCCGAGAATGTCGCGTACTACCGACCGAGCGCTAAATTGGTTAATCGCGGAGGATGCAAATTCAGCGAATCGAGGCATTTCTCGTTTAAGGATGCCCACATCTGCACCAAGCTTCAGATCCAGTCTTTCGGGGGGAGGCGCAACAAGAAAGTCATAGATAACAGCGCGGTCCTTTCCTTTTGCCTTCCGGAGAATTCTTCCGCGACGTTGGACAAACTCACGTGGATTCGTACTACTGGCAAGAATGAAGGCAATCCTCGTCGAAGGCACATCAACCCCTTCATCAAGACATTTGATCGCAACAAGAACCTGAATGTCACCTTTTTCGAATTGGGCTAAAAGTTTTTCACGATCAGATAAACTGACCTCATGAACAAATTCGTGGCACCGTAGGCCAAGTGCCGCGACTGCCTGGAGCACATCCCTGTGCCCTCCAGGCGCACAATATATCAGGATACCTTTCGGCTCATCCCCTAGTTGTCGATAGTCTTCATGAATGCGACGCAACAATTGGAGCAAAGCTGGCAATTTTTGCTGCGCTGACGAAATGATCCGGGAACGCTGCAAGAGCATCTTTTGGAGCCTTTCAAACATTTTGGAATCATGTTTTGCCGCAGCAGCAATGGCTACTATTTTTTGTGTGATTTCCTCATACTGTTCTGCCTCTTCAGCAGTAAGACTCACCAATTGAGGATAATATTCATAAGGAGTTAAAAACTCTCCGATAGCTTCCTCTAACGAGTACTCAAAACAGGTCGGCCCAAAATAGTTAAAAATCGTGTTGGTTCCTTCATCATCGAACCATCGACGTGGAGTGGCGGACAATCCGAGTCGCAAACCTGCATTTTCCGTCATAGCCTTACGCAAGTGGGATGCGCCCAGGCCATGCGCTTCATCGCCTATCAGCAAGGTATCCTTTACTGGAAGTCGGCGAATAGCCGAAGCAAATCTGTCCATTGACGCGGTTTTATGGACAGCGAGGATGCAAAGATGTTTTTTTACACCGATGTTGAAATCCTGAATGGCTGATTTTACATCTATTTGCCATCGTCCATGCTCGCCACTGCATAGAATCGGGTCAAAACCGAACTGACTGCAGTTACGTTGCCACTGTTCAAGTAAGTGCAAATAGGGAACAAGAATTATCAGTGCCAAACGACCACGTTCCTGATAGGCAATTGTCGCGGCAGCCAATGAGGTAATTGTTTTCCCGGTACCCGTTGCCATTTCAAAAACTCCGCGACAACCTGCTTCGCGCCACTTTTCGATAGCCTTGTGCTGATAATCGTGTAGCTTAATTGTACAGTGTGGAGACGTTGAAGCCATCTCTTGTGTTATTTTAGGAAATGCGGAGCGCGAATACGGCGGCTCTGGTGAGGTTCGCAGTTTGATGAACTTTTCAAGAATTGCATCCGGAATACGATGTACTCGAAATTGTTTATTCTGATTATTCCATAATGCTTCGAGCCGGCTATGATGCATAACAACATATGGAGCTTGCCCGGAATCCCACGACTTAAACACGGAAAAGGCCTCGCCATTCAAAGATGCCTTAATCGAATCATTTAGTGACCCATGAATTGCAACTCGATCACCGGTTTCGTCAGCAAAGATTCCAACTTTGTCATGATAATCACCATGAGACCCTTGATCTCTTGCAATAGCAAATCTAAATTCAATAATTCCATCGGCGACCATCCAGGATAGTGCATTACGAGTATCTGACTCCAGGGTCATCGCAAGTTCATCGATATTTCGCGAAAGAGCTTCTCGAAGAACATCATTCGTTTTTGCCGCTTCCCCATGCTTCAACGCTTCCCAATCATCTGCATCAAGAATGGGTGAAACTATGATTCTAGCAGAGCCACCACCCGTCACAAATGCCACCATCCCTTGGGCGGCAAGACGCAACCATCCAGACGTGAAAAATCCTACACCGCGTAAATAGTCCTTTGCCTGACGCAGCAAAGGTACTTGCAGATCGCGAATCAGATCATAGTCTTCACTGTCGTATACAGGCAACAGTTCAATTTCCTTCAACATGATCTCGCAACCTCGCTAATTGCACTACAGTACCCTTAAGAACGACACGACTGTCTGGTCCCAACATCAGATGTGTTAGACTTTTCATCAGAATTCCACCCTCACGCATGTCAGAAATGAACTGTTCAATATTCGCTGCGCCATCGTACTCAGCATCAAGAATATAATAAAGTAGGTCATCAAGAGTTACTATGCAGTACGAATTGTTGACTGCCACGAAGGCATTGCGTTGCGTACCAAGGATACGATATTTTTTTTCATAGGACAGTAGTTCCCCAATGAGAGTCGGTGTCCAGGAAATATTGAAAGGGAGTTTCGGCAATTGATCATACATGTAATCGTAGAGATGAGATATTAGTCCATAAAATTTGCCTGAGCTTTCCCGACTTGCAACATGCTCAGCTGCCAATAGTTCTAATGCGGCCTGCTGATTCTCCGCCCATTCTAGTGAGTCGACATGTACGACAACACCCTCACTGTAGCGTATAATTTCACTTCGACAATATATCACATTGTAGACGCTTCTCTGCTCATAGCCCAAATTATCGACAAAATGCTGATGCAAATCTCCTAAGCTGCATGGTGTGCCTTTTGAACGGATGTAGCTGATTACTTCCGCTGCCACACCTGTGGCACGGTCCTTCTCTGCAGTCAAACCCAAAAGTTGGATGCTGGGATAGCGAGAAAGTTCAACTTGATCGGAGCAATAAAATTGGATTAATGAGTGCAATAACATCGGCGTCGATATTCCCAATAGTCTACAGGTGATTTTTTTATCATTAAATAGCTTAATTGTTGATACGTGATTAGAGGAGCTAAGCAGTTTATTAAGATGCTCTAAAATTGGTGCGAGCATCTCTCGGTCAACACCAAGTTGCTGAATATGCAAATACTCACCGCGATTTATCCGCAGTAAATTCGGTATATTTTGGAAATGGCTCGCCATAAATACTGCTTCGTTAACACAAAGTTTTTCTGTAGCGTACGTCTTGATCTGGTCGAATGTCGCAATCCCCTCCTGGCTTAAAACATAGGCTTCAAGCACGAGTTGAACCGGCAGCCGTTGTCCAGCATGATCCTTTTTAACAACGTATGGATAGTCCGGATAACGCAAAAGGGTGTTGTTTGATTCCCGAAGGCAAGAGTAAAGAGCGCTCTCACTTGGAACATTCTTGGCCTGCAACTTTTCTTTAAATAGATCATATATTCCGCTAACTGATAAATATGGAATGTCTTCTTGGAGGCGGCTAATAATATCCTCTTCGATGTTACAAATTAAATCATGAGGTACCGAAACATGATCGCGATGAATATACGTTCCGCGATCCCAAAGCAATAGATCCGTTGACCGCTCCACGCAACCATAAATATTTCTCTCTGATAATTGTTTATCTGTCGGTCGATCTTTATTTACTTCGGCGTGAACTTCTGTGAAATGCATTGGACGGCCTGCATTGCGAAGAATAGTTTCAACAAGTATCATCCGCTGCTTACCGTATTTCTGCGCCCAGGCATATTCAGTGTAGAAATTCGCCTCATCGGCAGATATTTCCTCTATTGAATCATTAAGGGAAACAAAATATCCTTTTGTAAATTGGTTAACCTCTGGGACCTCTATGCAGCGACTCCGACAAAACGTTTGTAATGCAATATTCGCATCATTAAATGAGAGAACCCCGTGATGCTGACTTTTCACAGCATCTGTGAGAAAGGATCTGACATGAGAACAATTAACACATTTATGATGAGGCATGATAACTCGAAGAGGTTGCTCCCAAATCACCTTATAATTTTCCGACAAACTAATGAGTGCTGCAAGCGCATCGTCGGATGGGAGCGTATTCCACTTCCAGCGGATTGCGAATGACTTAGCTATTTCAGCGATGAAGCATACTCCTCCACAAGTTATGAGTACTTCATCCAACGCTAGCCAAAAGCGAATTAGGCTCGCTGCGGCATGACGTTTTTGCAAAGTTTGCATAACTCTTTTTTCAATCTGCCTAACAGCCTCTCGCGTCATATTTGCCCGCTGCCCTAATTCTTCCAGTGTCCACTTTCTACCCTCAAGCAATCCTAAGCGTCCCTTGAGAACATTAAGATCATGCTTCTTTTTCGCAATCGGCTGCAATAGTGCATCTACAAGACGATCAAAATCGGCGTATACTGCAGCCGGCAGTCCTTTAGACAGGTCCCCTTCAAGTTCAATAGCGCGATCTTTCAGCTGCCAAAGAGACTGAATTATTTTCAGCCCCCGAATCGTGAACCCGATACGTTCGATAATGCTTCGCTCTGTTACAGTTGCGATTTTCCCCCATGTTACTACAGCTGCCGCATTGTCATTTGTATCAATGATTTCCGTATAAAGGTATGGATGTACTTGGAATTCTTCTATTTGACTTGTTTGCATATCAGAATAGATAGCTCTATCAGAGATAGTTTCAGTGATATCAGATTTCAGAATCCGGCCTGAAAACCCTGAGATGTTCAGTAAACGATCGAGTAATATTGAAAGCACATCCTCACTTAAGTTGACCTGTATAAGGTAGCCGAGTGTACAAGAAAGCAAATAATCCGCCGGATCCTCTGGAAATAAAACTACCCTGCGCAGTTGGGCAATGTCTTCTACAGAAAACCCAAGACTGCCTATGGTGACCGACGAATCTTCGATTGAAGGATCAGAGTATGGAGATGAGATAGAGAATATTTCCGGCAGCGTACACGACAAGATACTCCACTCCGCTGGAGTGGATACACGGTAGTCGCTGTTACGGAGCGAACCAATGGCTGCGGAAGCATGTGAAAAAATCGCCGGTTTATCTTCGACAATTGGTTTTTCATTCGCATTTTTCTCAATAATTGGTTTTATGTGCTGCGGGGTTATCATTGTATTTTGACAGCACTCAGGGTGTCGCTGGACAATTTCATTCTGTAGTCGCTTTATGTCAATGGCTGTATTTCTGCCAACTCCCGCAAATTGAAATAAATCTTTCGCTCGTACGCCTAGCAGATGCTCACAGGTCTGAATCTTTTCCCGCATAAGAAAGTTTTTCGCTCTTACGGAGAGTTTCTTTATCAAATCATGCGGTATTGGCGTGGAGTTTCGAAACACAGGCAAACTCATACTATATGTCCGGTCCGTATCACTAACCGTATTGCCCGATCAACAGAAAGAAGGCTATGTGATGTAGAAAGATCCGCTAATTCTTCTTTTACGTTCTTGAGTTCTTCAGGCGAGAGCTTGCGGGACTGCTCGGTTGTCTTCCAGAGGAAGTTTTCCAGCAGCTCTCCCGCTTCAATGGAGAGGGCTTCGGCGAGGTTCTTGGGATCGTGGAATTGCGCCCAGTCACGCTCGTTCCGGAATGAGAGGATATTTTTCTGGATGGATTCTAAATCAGCCATGACCCTCTCCGACCGCTATTAATCCCATAATAATTCAGCACTTTACTACAGGCAGTCGGAAAAGTCCAGACTTGTTAAGTAGACATTGCTTTACAGCAGCTCATAAAATGGAATGAACCGCACTCGCGTCTTTTCCAGCTTCTCCTCTTCATGCTACCCTTAAGTTCAAAGCCACTTCTTCCGCTTAAAAAAGACCAGCATCCCCACAGCGATCGTCGCCATCACTCCAAGAGACATAAAATAGCCGTAACGCCACTCAAGTTCGGGCTGATGCTTGAAGTTCATGCCGTACACTCCGGCGATAAAGGTGAGCGGCATGAAGATCGTGGCAATGACCGTCAGGACCTTCATCACCTCGTTCAGGCGGAAGCTTACGCTCGAGAGGTACAGGTCGAGCATGGTCGAGAGCATGTCCCGGTAGATCTCAACGCTGTCGATGACCTGAACCACATGGTCGTAGACGTCCCGCAAATAGGGTGCGGTGGTCTCATGAATGATCGGCGACTCCCGCCTCTCAAGAGAAGCGATCACCTCCCGAAGCGGCCAGACCGCCTTGTGCAGGAACAAAAGCTCCCGCTTCAGCTGGTACAGCTTTTCCATGATCTCTTTTCCGGGGCTCGCAATAAGCGACTCCTCGAGCAGATCGATGCGTTCCCCGAGCTTTT
>Ga0315272_10001215_pt1 | contig 12843 bp, 16 predicted proteins | sample C3_middle_MG_FD_203918 | JGI IMG/M metagenome (GOLD analysis project Ga0315272, IMG submission 203918) | Sediment microbial communities from Yellowstone Lake, YNP, Wyoming, USA - C3_middle | ecosystem: Environmental > Aquatic > Freshwater > Lake > Sediment | place: USA: Wyoming | collected...
CAAGTACCGGGTACCCCTTGTCGTCAGCCTGAATTACTTTTCCTTGCGCCTGCCCCTTCATTAGCGTCGCGTGTTTTTGGCGGGTAATTTCGACCGCATCACCTGGGATTCCGGCAGCGTGAATTTCTGGGTCGTAAAAACTGCCTGTCGATTTTGAATAAAGCATGGTGTCGGTTTCCTTTTAATATCCGATTGCGAACCAGTAGAAGCGCATAACTGCCGCGCCGTCCGCGTTGTTGCTTCCGTAAACAAGAAAGTTGGTCGCGCTAATTCCGCCAACGCCGAAAATGTCCGACGCGGTTACTGATTCGCTTATGCCGGTAACGCTCACGTTAAAGCAACCGTTCGGGAATGCGATCGGGAAACTTTGATAGACGGCGCCAGACGAGCCTGCCGTATAACTTCCCCACTGAATTATCAGACCGCTTGGTAATTTCTGGTAACCGCTGGCGCCGAATGTTTTTGCAAAACTCGCAAGCGCACCAAGCGTAATTGCTCCGGTCACTCCATCGACGGATGCCACAGCATTAACCTGCGCACCTGCGGCGATTCCATCCAGTTTTGCTTTGTCAGCTGCCGACATAACACCAGGACTGGAAGTTGTAGCAGCTGCAACGCTGATCACTGGCGTGCTTCCGCCAGTTGAAACGATCGGCGCGCTGCCCGTCACAGAGGTAACGGTTCCAGCGTTTGCTGTTGCGCCAGCCGAAACGCCGTCCAACTTTGCCTTGTCGGCTGCCGACATAAAGCCCGCGACCGCAGTAGTCGCAACGCCGTGGGCCGCGCCCGTTGCGCCGACGTGGGCAATCGGTGCAGCATCGCTGGCAATTTCTGCGTTTACGAATGCCGTGGTTGCGATCTGTGTTGTGTTTGTATTAGCCGCAGCCGTCGGTGCGGTTGGCGTTCCAGTCAAAGCCGGACTGGCTAAAGGCGCGCGACTTGATTCAAGTGCATCAACGTGATCTTTTAGATATTTCGTGCGATTGGCCAGGTTCTTCAGTGGCGCATTCGAAACGCCAGACGGCCCGCCAATTACGGGGTCAGTTAATTCAATCTGGTAAACGCCAGCGTCAAAGGTGGAACTTTCGGGAAGGTTTGCCATGCTTTATGCCACTCCGTGGTTGTATGCGCCGTTGTACTTAACGACGTCGTTGTAAAGGTTCGCCGCTTCCGTGAAGATCATTTCGATCAGGTGGCAGCGGGCCGGTGCGGTGGTTTCTAAAATCCGCCGCACTTGTTCTGCTTGGTCATTGCTGATTGGGCGCGTAAGAATGAACCGATAGCGCGCCCATTCGGCTGGGTCGCCGTATGTTTTCAGACCGTTTTGCGTAAACGCGCCGTTGTAAAAATTATTTGAATTGCCTTCGATTAACTGCGAATCACCATACCCGGCGGCGGCAATCGCGCGCTTAATCGACCACACGCTGCCTTTGCGGCGCTGAACACTTACCGCATTACCAATTGTTGCGCGCTTCGCGTCATCCGACCAGTTAACGTCCCATTCATCCACGCCAAATGCCCAGGCAAGCCATGGCAACAAATCAGGCGGGCACGTTTTAGGATTCCAAACATCGCGCAGCGGCGTTGGAACTTCACCGATCCTTGCGGTGGCCGCATCCAGCGCGATCTCTTGCGCAGTTGCGTTAGGTGGTAACAGGTGATCAGGCACCAGCGCCCCCGATAACTACTGTCACAGCGGTACAGTTTGGCGCCTTGTTCCATGCGTTCACAATGTCGGCAGCTGGTGCGGAAATGGTCACGTTTTGAACGCCTGGTTGGTGTAGCGCGGCAAAAATTCCCGACCGTGTAATGTCGCGGCCAAGGCGGTGTTGCTCTATTGCGTATGCCTGTGCTGCAGCTGTTGCAGCCGCCAGGACTTCCGCCTGGCCCGTGCCGGGAAATACGGTCAGCGACGCCGTGATGACGTAATCCACAATGACGGCGGACGTGACTGCAACGGTATCGCAAAGCGGACGCACCACTTCGGCGTTTAATGCTTCCGTTACCGCGGCAAGCGTTCCCGTTGGCGCAGCGCCTGTTCCGGTGCGGGATAGCACGGCCACGTTGACCGTGCCTGGTGTTAGGCTTTCAACCGCTACGTCTTTGCAATCGCCGCTGGCGCTTAATGCGTGGAAAACATAACTGCCGCGGCTGCCCGCGGTGGTGTAGCCTTCCAGCGACAAAATGATCCGCGTGCGGAATTCGTCGTCCGATTCGTAAACGGCCGCCGTGGGCGGAATCGTGGTGTCGTCTGCCGGCGTTACCAATAGCCGCGCCACGTCATAGTTGGCGGCAATCTGGTCTAGATCGGCGCCGGTTGCATATGCGACCATAACCGCTTTGGCTGCGTCATTCACGCGCTGGCGAATCAGCAATTCGCGGTAGGCGGCTACTTCCAAAATCTTGTAGGCTGGGTCTGATTCGACCAGGGCGGTAAATGCAGAATCGCGGGCGCGAAGGTCTGCCAACATCGCCGCAAAGATGCTCTCAAAATCCAAGGCTTCCACCACGTTCGGTGGTGCCAGCTGGGATAGGTCGACTTTGGTGTATGCGCTGGCCATTATTTAACTTCGATTCCGTCAAGTGTTACAACGCGCCCGTCGGGCAAGTATTCGCCGGTCATGTCAAGAACAACCACACCAGGCGCGGCGCTTGCCGCGACCACTGATTGCAGTTTGAAACGCGGCTCCCACTTTGCGATTGCTTCCGCGGTTGCTGCGTAAATATCCAACAGCGTCGAACGGTTCATAGGTGCATCGATCAACGAAAAAAGGCGGCTGCCATAGTCGCGCCGCATCACACGGGTGCCGATCGGCGTCGTGAGAATGTCGCGGATGCTTTGCCGCAAATGATCGATACCCGCCAGCGTTTTGCCGGTGGTTGCCTGAATTCCGTCCATGCATGGCATGTTGCCCAGCAATGGGCCGGGGTTCCTCTGGCGGTTTTTCCTTTGGGGTTAGGTCGGCGCGCCGGTGGTTCCGCCTTGCGGGTCGGTGTGCGTATGCGTGCTGCCAATGTTTTTGCCGTTGTGCGTGAGCGAGGCGCCTGTAAAGTTCACAGGGCCGGCGATCGTGGCCGCGGCGCCGCTTCCGGCGGAACCATTGATGCCGTTCAAATAGGTAAGCAACCCTTCGACGGTCAGCTTTCCCTTGCACGTGGTCTGCGGGGTGTTCAGCGTGACGCTGGTTTCAGCGTTGATCGTTGCCTCTTTGCAGTTCACGATCACCTTGGCAGCGCCGGCAACCGTAATGTTTAGCGTATTGCTGGCGCTGTTGTAATCCACCGTCGTGCCATCCGGGAAAACTACATGCTCGGCGTCTTTTGTGTTGGCTGGCGCTGGGTAGCTGTCCTGATAGATCGCCGGCAGCACAATAGCCTGCGACGGGTCGCCATACGGCGCTAGAACCATCACCTGTTCGCCAGGACGTGGCGCGCTCCACGTGCGCGTAGCGCCAGCGCGGGCCGTTATCCATGGCAGCCAATCCGTGGTCAGCCCAGCGGCCTTTACTTTCACGCGGGCGTTGGCTTCGTCCAGTTCGGAAACCGCCCCCACCCGGATCATGTTGGCCAGGATTCGTTCAGTTTCAGATTGTGCCCAGGCGTCGCTCATGGTGCATTACCTTCCGGGTCTGTGTAATCGTTTGCGTGCCCTGCCCCAATTTCAGGCGACCAGCTGAAAAACGGCGTCGGGACTTCCCCGTCGTCTTTCCAAATCGTGTCGCCCAGGTGGATCACTTGTTGCCATTCCACACGCCAGCATTCGAACTGATCAAGCTCTGGGTCGAAGTCGTCCTGGTAGCAGCCGATCACGTCGGCCGGGCCAATAGGACACCCCCACCGATTCAGACGTGCAAAAGCTGCAAAGGCTGCAGCCAGCTTGCGGACTTCCAGCTTCGGATTGTTTGCGCCTTGGCGAAAGCCGATAACAAACCGGGCCTCAAAGCGGGCGTTCACTGCCAGTTGTTCGGTGCCTGGGTCGATCTCCATTGCGCCGTCCAGTTCGGTCAATTCAACCAGGCAAGCCGGCACGGGCAGGTTCTTACGATCAAGCCGGTAGGCTTCCACCGTTTTCAGGGTTGAAAATTGCGCTTTGATCGCGGCCACGATGCCTTCGTGTACCGCTTCCAGCGTTGTTACTGTGTTTGCGTTCGCCATTGCAGTTCATGCTCGAAGGTTTGAAAGAAACGGGCCTCGAATTCGGCGGCGCCCACTAGCTGATCCTCAATATAGGTGCTGGCCTTGTCCTCGATTTCCGCGCGTTGTTTGTCAATCGGCAGCCGTCCTTTGCCGCGGCGTTTGAACACCTGGCGGTTGCCGTTCGATCCTTTTGCGATAAAGCCGGATTGCACAAAGCGACCGCCGGATGCCTTGACGCCGGTTTTGTTTTGTTTGGCTTGCAGATACACCAGGGCGATCGGATCAAGGCCGTACCAGACCGTGATTTCAGAACCGCCCGCGCGTCGCTGCAGCCGAAACGACTTCAAACGGCGCCGGATCACTTTCTGTTGAATGGCCAGCGCGGTCGATAACCCTTTGACCGACTTGCTGCGCAACCAGCCGGCCATTTTCACCAGCGTGCTGTTTAGCGCCTTGTTTACCTGGGCGTCTGTTGCTGCCAGATCAAGGGCTACCCCTTTCAGGCTTTCGGCGTCGATCTGAAGGTTTACCAGGGCCATGAATTAGCGCGCCTGTATTGCCAAATCCAGCAGCGCCATTCCGGTACCGTCCGGCTGCGGGCTGGACAGAACGTCATAGGTGCGGCCGTTAATGTCCACCAGGTCGCCGCGCAACACGCCGATCACGTCCGCCTCTTTGCAGGTGAAACGTGGTCGGGTGGTGTCGCTTTCGTACTCTCCCAGCTGGGCGTTCAGATACGGGTCGTCGAAGATGCCTGGCACCACGCGGGCGCCCCCATCTTGCAAACGAACGGTGGCCTTGACCGCGAATTCATCCACGGCCAGGAAGGCGCCCAAATCATCCCATGCAGGGGTTGGCATTACTTGCCCTTTTTAGATTGCTTGGCGGGCTTCGTAGCGTCAGCGGCTGGTGTTTCCTCTGTGTCCGTTGCGGCTGCGTCGGCTTGTTCGCCTTGCTGTTCCGCTTCGTCGCCGGTTTGTTCCGTTTCGTCGCCGGTTTGTTCCGTTTCGTCGCCGGTTTGTTCCGTTTCGTCGCCGGTTTGCTCCGGTTCCTGGTGTTCTTGTTCCGGTGCGTCGTGTGCAGTGGCCAGGGATGCCTTGCCGCGTTGCAGAAGGTCTTTTGCTTCGGCTTCGCTCACTTCGACGATTTCACCGACAGTTGCTATGTGGCCGCCAACCAAAAAGGCCGACGACACTTTCAAAAATACGGACTTGCTCATTGCTGTTTCTCCTTGGAAAAAAGGGCCACCACGTGTGGCGGCCCCCTTGTTAGGCTTCTAACCGTTAGGCTGGCTTGCGACCAACACAGAACGATTGGGTGCGGCGCAGGGCGTAATCCACGTCCTGGAACACCACCACGCGCAGACGGCCCTTCTTGCTGTTCGAATATGGATCGACCAACAATTCAAGACCGCCCCACATTGCGACCAACAGGTCGGCAAAGTTGCCCATGAACACATCGCCAGTAGCGACTTGGTTCGTGATTTCTGTGCGGTAGCCGTTGACGGTGTTGCCTGGCTCCCAAATCGTGCCACCTTGAGCGATAGCAGCGTTCGGGAACTTGAGCGAAGTCTTGCCGTGACCACGGAAGGCAGCATTGCCAACGTAAGCCATGCTCGACACGTCCGCGTTGTCCAAAGCGATCTGCGTTTCCATGCCAACCAATTCGGCATAGGTAGGCTGAACGCCAGCGAACGACACGGCGTTGATGCCGGTGTGGTTTGCAATACCAAGCGGCTGGTGGTCAGTGCCGGAACCGTAATAGCCGGCCTTGTCCATCGTGAGCGCGAGGGCTTTTGCCAAATCGGCACGAACCAAGGCTTCAACGTCAAGGCTGGACTGAACCATCAGGCGGCGCGTGATTTCGCTATAAGCGGCCACGGTTTTCGCTGTCAGGTTGATCTGGCCAAGTTCAAGGTTCTGCTCGGTCGCGTCGCCATCCTCGCCAACCCAATAGCCCTGGGCAGCTGCCACTTGCTTTGGAATGTCGATGTTGCCAACCAGGCCGCCCATTACGGTGCCAAGCTGCATGATGGTCGCGCGGTTGCGCAGAATATCGATGAACGATTCAGCCATCAGGGTGTTTGCCACGCCGTAGCCGCCAGTGTCGCCAGCTGCGGTACCCGTCTTGCTGGTGTTCAGCGCGCGGGTCAAAACGTCGGTCGGGATCACGAACTTGTCGGAATCCTTACCGCGCTTGTCAGCGGCTGCGCGGCTTGCTTCGAATTCGAAGGCGGCTGCGTCGTGCGCGCGCTTGTCCGTAGGATCGGAAAGGGCACGGATTACACGCATGAAGCTGAAGTTGCGCGCTTCTTTTTCGGTCAAGCCGATATCAGCGTCGCGCATTTGATCGTTCAAATTGCGCTGGGTTTTGCCGTTCACGTGGTCAAGCAATGCGCGCTGGAATGCGTTCACGTCTTGGCCTTCTTTTACAAATTCGCGTGCCAATTCAGGCGCGCCGAATTTCTCGCCCATTTCCATAATGGAATTGACGCGGCTGCGTTCTTGTTCGGTGCCTTTGCTGATAGCGCCAGCGTTATCGATTGCGGGTGCAGCCGGGGCTGCGATTTTTTCAGTCATTTCGGGTTTCCTCGATGAAGTTGCGGTAATTGCGGTGCTTTCCAGGCTTCGACCAACCCCCACCGAAATATCGGCAGGAACGGCTACGATCGAAATCTCGAAAGGCTCCCAGGAAGTGATAGTCCAAACGTCCACCCCGTCGCGTTCTTCGGTCAGCTTGGCATCGTGGATGATGTAACCAACCGAGACGTGCTTGCGGATGCCGTCTTGAACATCGGTGAAGATTTCCTCGGCTTGCGCGCTTCGCCCGAAGCGAACAACAGCCCGCCCCCGGCGGTCTGCGTCGATAGAAACCGACTCGACAACGCCAATCTGATCCTCGCATTCGTGTTCGAGTAGCAGCGGCGCGCCGTCTTGTAGGCGATCCATAACCACCGCGCCTGGCGAATGGTCAAGAACCTCCAAACCCCACCACCGTTCGACTTCGGCTTCAGAACTGAAGGCCAGCTCGACGGTGCGTTTTTCTGCGTCAACCTTGCGGACTTGCGCCACGCGAAACGCGCGGTTGTCCTTTTTGATTTCCTGCAGTCGTTGTTCGATGTTTTTCATTGATTACCCCAGGCGGCGTAGCTTGTATAAGGTGTCCAGGTAAAGGGCCACCGCTTCGTCGATTCGGTTGTGGATTGCTGTTTCGGCTTGATCTACCGCCTGGTAACGGTTGGCCGCGATCCATTCGACGTGGCTTTGCAATACCTCAACGATCGTGCCGTTGACGGTATTCACCAGCATTGGGATTTCGCCCAGGACGCCATCAAAGCGGCCCTGGAAGGCTTCAGCGATTGCGTCAGCGTGGCCAACAATACCCTCGTAGAACGAACCAAGGGCCATGTGAACCGACAGGCTGCGCGTGCGTAAATGTTCGCGGTGCGCGATCTCGCGGGCCAGGAACAAGGTAGCGATTAGGTTTTCCATAGTGGTGCCAGTTTGTGCCTGGCGCCGTTTGGTTTCCTCTGGCGGTTTTTCCGGCGATAAAGAATGTAGATTTTTCTAAAGCCTTGCGTCCGCAACGTAGTGATAACAATAAATTCGGTTTGTTGTCATATTGTTTGACGGGCACCGCACATTGCTAACGCCGTCTTGCCCGGCGACCGTTACAGCCGCCGTCGTTTGCGCATAATCTTGCGGCGAACTCATGGCCCCAGCCGTTCCGTAATACGGGTCGTACAAAGTGACGTTCGGGGCAATTCTTTTTTGGGTTTTGAAACGAAACCCCCCCAATGAATAAAAATCTCCGCCATTGATCGCTGCATGCCAAAATGCGCCGTTCCAATTTCCAATAGCCGTCCCCGGCGCAGTCAAAAAATCGTAGCTTTTTTCGTAGTAGCGCTGGCACATTAAAAGATCGAGCGTAATGTCCCGGTTTTCGAACGCGGTACGGGTTGGCCCAAGTTCTAGCTGCGGTTTGCTGATACCAACGGCGGCGGTTATTGGTTGCACGTTTGTTGGAACAATGCCAACGCGCAATCCGACCGCATTTGACGGCACGGTAAACGTCACGGATGTTCTATATGTGTTTTCTACGCCTGCCGTTGTAACGCCCGTCGCTCCCGATACCGAAAGCCAAGTGTTTGACCAAGCATCTGAAGTGGCTGAATAATAAATTTCGTACGTAAGCGAACCAACAAACTCCGGCAACCCACCCCACTCGAAAGAAAACGTCACCTGTTTGCCAGCCATGCGGCGAACAAGATAGGTTTCGATCGGCTGGTGCAGTTGGCCGTATGTATTGGCAACGGTAGCTTGCCAAATTAAATACGTTCCGTTTCCATCCAAGGAATACTGAACGCCAGCTGGGTTAACCGCTATCCAGCCGTCAAGAATGTAAGAGTTGGTGCTTGGGCTAACAACCGATCGGTTAGCTCTATTTTGCCAAATCTGAAACTGGCTGTTTATTAGAAAATTTTTCATCCCGTCAAGCAGCGACGGTTTATCTGCCGTGTACCCAAGAGCCGCGTTTACGTTCGCGCCAGACAGCGAAAGATTGCCTGCGGCGTCTATCGTCAGGTTTGTCAAACCTTTAACACCGCCTAGGTTTGTCGCGCTTGCGGGGAGCAGTCCACCGGCCGTCACGTCGACGATTGTTTCGGTTCCGCTTACGTTTTTCTTTAGGTACAGCTTGCCGTCGGTTGTGTTGACCGCCAGTTCGCCAAGTAAAAGGTCGGTCGTGGCCGGAACTTTCCCGGCCACCGACGACTGTTTCATTTTCAAACGATTCGCCATAATCAGGCTCCCTTAAATGGCCAAAGCTGGCCGGGTTGTTATTAGTTAGAACGTACCGCCGTCGATCGTGATTCCGTCAAAGGTGGCCAAGTTGGTGATGCTTCCGCCAGTGATCGCAACAGCCGATGCCGCTTGCGTGGACATAGTGCCCAGGCCGGTAATGTCGGTGTTCGGGATCGTTGCCGAAGCTGTCATAGCGGAGGCGCCGTTGCCCTTCACATAGCCCGTCAGCGTGCCGGCTGCGCCGGTACCGCCCTTGTTCGGGGCAATGGTTGTGGCGTTCCACGTGCCGGTTGCTACCGTACCCAGCGTTGTGATACTTGTCTGGCCTGCGTAATTCGCGTCAATATCCACGCTGTCGGCGTTGACAGCGATGCGGTTGGCGGTTCCGCCAACGTCCAGCTGATTGCCGGTTTTTGTCATGCCGGCACCGGCCGCAATCTGGCCTGCACCACTGAATTGGACGAACGTAATCGCGGTACTTCCTAGAACGCCGCCTGGATCAACTGTGCAAAGAAAGCCATTGTCTGCATTTGTTGCGCCAGATTCGACAAAAACAAACGCGGAAACAATTTCCGCCCACAAGTCGGAGTCACTTGATCGTGTCCACGATCCAGCTGCCACAACATAAATGCCATTCTGGCTTGCTGTTGTTTGATTTTTTACCAGAACACGGTCGCCAGCCACCAAGGCGATACCGTCAATGGTCATCGTGCCGGACAAGCTGGCAATGTTTGCCGTGGAAGCAGCGCGAACAGATTGCTTCGGATCAAGACCTTGCGCCACGCTGTCGACGTAGTTTTTGGTCGCTGCATCCTGGGCGCCGGTTGGATCAGCCAAGCCAGTAATGCGCTGGTTGTTCATTGGCAACGAATCTGTTGGCGCGGCCAGCTGTTCTGGGTGTGTAGCCAAAACAAAAGCGGTCGTTGCCACTTGTGTAGTGTTGGTGCCGTTAGTTGCGGTTGGCGCGGTTGGTGTGCCCGTAAGAGCAGGCGATGCCAATGGCGCGCGCGTGCTGTCTGTTGGGTGTGTGTGGTCAGCGCGGGCAAACTTAACCGACGTGCCCACGGCCGCTGTTCCATCCATATTCGGTGTCGTACTGGCCGCCTGGCCAGTAACGAACGCGGTCGTTGCCAGCTGGGTTGTACTGGTATCGGCTGCAGCCGTCGGTGCGGTTGGCGTGCCGGTCAAAGCTGGCGACGCCACCGGCGCGCGGCTGGTGTCTGTCGGGTGAATGTGATCGCCGCGGGCAAACTTCAGGGAACTGCCAACAGTAGCCACGCCATTCATGGAAGGCGATGCGCTGGACGCCTGGCCAACCACAAAAGCGGTCGATGCCACTTGCGTTGTGTTCGTGTCAGCTGCAGCGGTTGGCGCGGTTGGTGCGCCGGTCAGCGCAGGGCTGGCCAAAGGCGCAAACGTGCCAGGGCCGGCGATGGCGATAACCTGGCTGGCAGTGCCACCGGCGCCGCCTGTGCCTTTGCCGTAGTAAAGGGTATCGTCTTGTTCGTTGAATGCCAGTTCGGCGTTTGCCAACGACGCAGGCGCCCCAGCTGATCCACCGGCTGCCCGGCGCTTAATTCGTACAGTGTTGCTCATTAGAAATTACCTCCGTCTGTCAATTCGACCTGTCGGCGGTTTGCGAAAACCGCCCCGTTAAAAGAAATCACGTCCCCGACTTGCGGGTTTTCCACGCGCACTGCGTAGCCATCCAAACCAGCTCCGCCGGCGGGGTTGAATACGTTGATAGCGCCAGAAGAATCCGCAGCGACCTCCACGCGGGATGCGCTGTCGTCGGCAACGATTACGACCGTTTCTGTCATCGCGTCACCTCTGGTGTAAATAAAACCGCGCCTTGCAGTAGCCGCGTTACCTGGCCGGAAGGTGCGATCATTTCCAAGTCATAAACCAGCTGCTGCGCTTGCTTACCGTCCACCCACGTGGCTTTTGTGTGGTTGATCGGCACGGCCGCTGTTTCAGCGGCTGGGATTTCGATAGCGATCACGCCATTGGCTGCGTCAAGCGTGATCCGCCCGTTTTCAGTGGTCAGGTCAAGCAGCGGCGTTTTGCTGGCGTAGGTTTCGCGCACTTGCATGCGCGCTTGCCATCCGTTCAATGGCACAACGTAACCGTCGTCGCCTTTCCAGTTCAGAACCAGGCGCCAGCTGGCGCCCTGCTCAATCGTAATGTCGTGGATTCCGGCAGCCATTACTCGGCCCCCTTCGCTTGCTGTTCTTGTTGCGCGGCCATGTTGGTAGCCTGCAGGTTCTTGTCCAACATCGCGGCCTTGATGAATTCTTCCGGGATGCCGGCGTTGCGCATTTCCTGAATGTCCGACGCGATTTCGCGCCACACGTCCGAAGGATCGCGTCCTTGTTCGCGGATGATCTGGCCAGGCGAAAGCAGCATCTGGTTTTTGGCGGCGATCGCGGCGTCCACGTCAGCACGTGGGTCGATCCATTGCCACCGGCGCGGCTGCCAGGACACCTGGGAATAGCGGTCGATGCGTTCGGCCTTCAGCGGGCGGCCTTTGACGGTAATGTGGCCACCCAGCAAAGCGCGCGGCAGCCAGGCTTCGAAAACCGGCTGCACCAGGGCTTCGATCAGCCACTCTTGCATTTCTTTCCAGTGTTCGCGTTCGTCAAGCGTGCCCTGGCGAATGCTCGAAAAGTTCACGTGTTCCAGGTCGTTGGCCAGGTTGTTGTAAAGCACACCGAAGCCGGCAGCGATGCCGCGCAGCATGGCCTTGTTGAACGTGGCGAACTCGCCCGACGGGTATTGCGGGCTCCATTCGTGTAGTTCGGCACCTTCCGGCAGCACCGGGAATTCGCCCGGCTCTGCGTTCATTTCGAAGCCGATCTGCTCGTCCTCGTCGTATTCGGGGCCGCGGCCTTCTTTCCACTGAATCACGCCCATTTTGCTGGCGCCGATTCGTGCGTTCACAATGGCGGCGTTTTCGAAGCCGACCAGCTGTTTCATGCGGAAAAGGCCAGTGGCCATCCATGGCAGGCCGCGTTTCTGGCCAACCATTTCCGGCAAAAAGCCGTGGATTATTTCCTCGGCTGGGATGCGGTGATAGTGCAGGCCGGCGTAGGAATAGTTGTAGAACGCGTCCGATTCTTTCGCGACCGTAAAGTGGTACGCGATCGGGCGGCCGTACTTGTTGAACTCGATACCGGCGCGAATGAATGCGCCGTCCGGTAGGTCGTACTGGTCGAACTGCGGGTGGCAGCGTTGCGGGTCTAGCACTTGAAGCGCGAACCCAAACGGCCCGGCGTCCTTGCCGTAAATCTTGCGGAACATGAACTCGCCGTCTTTTACGGCGGAAATCACGGCGCTGGCTTGCAGCGCACGCCAGGATTGACGGCCGGCCACGTCGCAGCTGTCGCGGTGGCCCCACTTTTCAAAGGCGGATTCGATGGCCTGGTTGGCCAACGTGTCCAGGGCGTCTTTGTCGTCGCGGCTTTGCGCTTGCAACATCACACCCTTCGGCCCGACGATGTTTTGCCGGCACATGCGCACAAAGGCGCGGGCGTAGTCGTTGTTGACGGCCTGTTCGCGGGAACGCGCAACTAGGACGCGCTGGTGCATACGGATCAGCCACTCGGCCGTCACAGGATGCGCCAGCCAATCGCTGGTCAGTCGGTCTTGTTTTGCGCCGTCGAACATGCGCATAGCGGCGCGCACCGGCGCAAATCGTGGCTTCGTTGGAAGCCCGCGTTCTTCGCTCGGTTTTCGCTTCAGGAAATCAAGGATTGCCACTATCGGAACCTCACGCGCACGGCTTGATCGAACAGCCCGCCCTTACGGGCTGCCATCATCCGGCGTAATTCGGAACGGTAACGATCGCGCAGGATTAGCAGTTCAGGGATCGGCGTGCGCGCCAGTTCTCGGTTGTTGATCTTGT
>Ga0315272_10001216_pt1 | contig 12841 bp, 13 predicted proteins | sample C3_middle_MG_FD_203918 | JGI IMG/M metagenome (GOLD analysis project Ga0315272, IMG submission 203918) | Sediment microbial communities from Yellowstone Lake, YNP, Wyoming, USA - C3_middle | ecosystem: Environmental > Aquatic > Freshwater > Lake > Sediment | place: USA: Wyoming | collected...
CCCACCCCCCGCACCAATGATTTTCAACTCCTTGCTTAAGTTTTTCAAGCTCCTCAACAATCTTCTCCAGCTCATCACATCTACCAATAAGCCTTGAGTGCTTCTTCTTGGCTTCGGGATCGTACCATTCCTTGTAGAGGTAGTAATATACCTTGTCTTTGTATCTCTGCCTCTTTATACGATAGAATGGGGACATAAGCCCACTCATGGTTTCCCCACAATGCCCAGATATATTAGGGTTAAGCTGGGTCAAAAATGCTGCCGAATAACTGTGGTAAAGATCAGCCATAGCTAGTTTAAAAACTCTGCTGTGCAACAAGCATGGCAGTGACGAGGCTTCAGCACATATGTAGGAAAGGTATATATGCTATGGATTCAGACACATATGTGCGTGTAGGTGTACGCAATGGCGAGTGACATAATCCAGGTCTGTGTGGTTACAACAGTAGCAGGCATATTGACGGGTAGACCAGAATCGATCAGGAGGAAGCTGTACAGAGTGCTGGAAAGCATGAGTTGGTGGACTCCGCTTGGCTGGATCATGGATCTGAAGACCTGCAACGAGGCTATGCAAAAGCTTCAGGCAATAGCCGAGGAATTCGCTAAAGAGACTAACGGCAAGCAACTATTCTACCTCGCAACAATTATGATGAGCTACAAAGACCTCGAGAGATTGATGCAGTACTCGATGGAACCTGCAAACCAGGAGATAGCAAAGAGGCTAAAGAAAATCTTAGAAGTCCACAAAGAACTCGCAGAATTCTTGATGTAGAGAATTGTGGGAGGGTTCTGCTCCTTGGGCTTGGTGTTGGTGTCGCCTTGTCGGGAACCCGCAGACACAGGTATATATTATACTGTCTCTCTGTTCATATCTTCGCCAAGTTCATTCTTCCTCCTCCGAATTACTCAACCGATTATATAGAACCTAACCTCCTTGCTTGGGGGCTTCTCAATCTTTCCACATCCATAGTCTACCCAATCGCCATCCACCAAGAACTTTCTTCCAAGAACGCATTTCTCTGCCAATTGCCTTAGGGTCCTCTCTATCGAGTGCCATTTGGAGGCGTCTATAGCTCCAAACCTCTTCTCGATCCAGTCCTTGACATCGCCATAGCTAAACTCCTTAAGTCCAGACTCACGCAAAAAGGCCTGCAACTCTGGCGGAACCCTAAGCTGCTCGCTCTCCTCTACTATATTACTAGTACTAGTATTAGTAGAGTCAGAGGCGGTCCTACCCTTAACAAGCTCGAAGAACATTTGCTTAAGGTCCTCGGGAACCTCTGCCCTTGCATATGTGTATGTAGCTATGTTCCTATTCCAACCACACTCCAAGCACATGCCATGCTGCTTCATCCACTCACACGATGGCGGTAGATAGCCTGCTCCCCTAGCCTTGCTACCCCTCAAACCAAATGCAAACTCCACCTGGTATCTAGTGATCTTCTCGTTAAAGTCCTTAGCGAAACGCCTGAATAGATCCACAACAGCATCGACGCTGTAGCCAATCCATCTAAGATACCACACCAATGCAAGCCTCTGATAGTGATCAGGATTGCCAGAGGTCTTCAGAGCCTGTATAATGTTGCGTATGCATGGAGGCACAGCATCGTGCTTGTCAAGCTCTGCAGGGTCCTCTGGAAGCCTTGGCTTGGGCTTAGAGACTGCAGCTTTAGACACCTTAGGCCTTGATGTAGCTACTATGCTGACCTGCGACAGATCCACAACAACAAATTCGTAGAGCTCTACAGAGCTGGGGTCTAGAGGCTCGTAGTTGCTCCAATCAAAGTCCTCCATCTTGACGCGCTTACCGCTTAGGTCCACTATGTATGAGAAGCCTTCGTATACCTTGTCCTCCTCTCTTTCATACTTAATGTTGTAGGTGTATGGAACTCTGTGAAGCCTTGAAGCCTCCTTGACCTGTGGATCAACAAACTTGCTAAAGTCATACGGAGCTATTAGAGTTGTCCAAAGAGATTCGTAGACCTGCCAGGTCACAGGCTTCTTAAGCGGTATGTGAACATGGGCTCCCTTAATACCTGAGAAAACGATTACTGAATCAACCTTGAACCTCGCCTTAATGCTCTGTGCAAACTCTAGCGCTTTCTTCTTAGCGAGCTCTGGATCTTCCTTCAAGTCAAAATCATAGAAGAGCCTATCATACAAAGCCTTGCTGTAGTTTCCAACATCCTCAATGTTGATGTACATAGCGTTAGACATCAATAGGTTAAGCTGCCTAAACTTTTTCCATGGTAGCGAGGCTAGGAAGTAATCAACAACACCAGATTCACGCCTAAATGGATCCCTCTTCAATGCTCCTACACAGTATCCCACTTCTCTAACCATCTCTCTAGCTACTCCGTTTGGCCCTGCCCACCACATCCTGAAAAACTCCTTGAACCTCTCTGTAAACCTCTCCGATACAACTATCATGCTTCTGCTATCACTCTTCGACTCCTTTATACTGTTGCTCCTTAACTCCTCAACCATAGTCACAAATACCACCCCGCCCTTTACCCCTCGCCGAGCGAAGACACTCTACTGGCGACTCTACTCTCGCGCGCGGCCCCGCAGAGTCTAAGCGGCAGCAGAGTGCCTTCAGTCGGCGAGGGAGAGGGAGTATATGGAGTATGTGGAAAGAATTGAGGGGTCGCTAAAAGTTTTTGTGCAGAATTGGTTCTGCAGAAAGCAAACATTTCTCTACATTGGTACATAAACTCGGCGAGGGTGTTTCGGAGCTGTGTAGAGGTTTTAATCGTGATTTGAACCTCTGCTACACCTCTGCTAAGCATCCTTTACACACCTGTGTATAACCCTCTGTTACTCAGCCCCAAAACAGTGTTCATACATCCTTTATGTAGCCTCTGAACCGCTTCCTGCATAGCTCGTCAGATCCCTGTCTTCTTTCCTTCTAACCCTTATCCCTTTGAACCTAGCACTGTTCCTATCATACTCCACACCTAGCTTTGCTAGTAGCGGTCTAAACGCTTTAACGAATGAGCCGTTCTGAAGGTTTAGCACTAGCGAGTTTACCTTCACGTTTAGCTCATCATCCTCTAGGTATGGGTCCTGCTGTAGCAGGTACTCTTTAGCGACTTCTCTTAGCGTGTTGTATAGAGCGTCTCTATCCGCAAAGCTGTGTGGATCCAGCTCTATGTAGCCCTTCTCCAAGGCGTACAGCAGTAGTGCGTATCTTGGCTCTGCATACCTTAGCCATGCGTCCTCAGGGTCTTTGACGCCTGTAAATGCGTATCCCTGCATCCTTACAAGCATCAGTGCATAGATTGCTGCTATTATTGTTGCCTCGATATCCTCCTCGCTTAGTATGCTTAGGCTAAAGTTGCTGTTTGTTGTGAACACGTTCCTGAATTCCATTATCTTTGCTCTTGTGAAGAACGCTCTCTTACCCTCTCCCTCTACAGCAATTGGTGGAGGCTCATTTGAGATCATAACGAACTTGTATGTTGGGTAGTACATGAATATGTCTTCCTTTAGCTTTCTAGCCTCTACTGGGTCTCCTCCGCTAACGGTTACAATATTGTTTAGGGCCCTCACGAAGATTCTCATTACGTGTGCATTCCTAACATCACGCTCAACATCCATCTTAATGGCAGCCATAAGCACGTTGTACAGCTGGTAGAACTCTCTCCTAACATCCTCGGCATCGCCTGCTAGCGACTGCAGTGACAGGACCCTGTAGTTTTCGTGACCGAGTATAGTGTCGCCAACAAAGTCAAACACGAACGTAGATTTACCAGCGTTTGGCGGTCCCAGAAACACGAAGAAGTCCTTGAATACTATGCTTCTAAACGCTCTGTAGCCAGGGAAAAGCATTCTACCTATGAACTGCAGCAGGAAGCATATCCTAGTCTTTAATAGGTCCTCTGTCACGCCTTGGTAGAAGGCCCACGACTTGAGAAGCTCGTAGGTCTTTGGTGTTAGTGCCTTGAACAGCATTAATAGCTCTTCGCAACTCTTAGGTGGTATGAACCTTTCTAGCCCTAGCCTAGCCTTCTTTACAATCTCGATGTTTAGCTTATGCGGTATCCTATTCTCTGCATAAATGTTTTTGCTGAATGGTTTCAGAGCATCCTCTATGCTGCCTGTTTCTAGGAATTTCTCCCAATCAAACAAGCCGTTCTCGAACGCTATTATCGGTCTTAGGTCCTCTGGCGACCTCTCTAGCTTGTTTATCGATGGTATCCTGTTTATGGCTTCATCGATTATCTTCTTGGTTATCTTTACCGCCTGGATCTCGGTCAGAACTTCACGGTACGATGCTTCTAACCAGTCCTTGCACGACTTGTACACTCCGTTCTCGTAGCACTTGATCCCCGCAAAGAACCTTCCCTGAGGCGTTATGTAATAGACTCCAGCAGCTCCAAACCTGTTTACAAAGGCTCTGGCCAGCTGCTCTATCAGCATGTCTCTATCAGTAATGCTTTTAGGTACAACTGATACCTCATTTAGTGCTGCAATAACTTCCTGCTTTCTCCTCTCCTTATCAGTATCCCACTTCGCTAAAGCGTCTATGATTGCAGCCTTGATGCTGTCATCGATGTCTAGTTGCTCTATATCCTGTGGACTCTGTATAGATGTTGGTTGCAGGATCTCTGCATCTGGTTCTCCATGCTTGTTTAGGCTCCATACATAGAGTTGCAGGCTCTTCTTTGGCATCCTCTTTACAACTGCTATCCACGACCTGTCCTCGGGGATTATGTAGAGCATGTCCTTAGATTCCTTCACCTCATACTTCGGCACCTTTACCCTCTTCTTGAGCAGTGGTAGCTGCTGCTTGAGCTTCTTCTGCTCGAGGTAAGAGTCCCAGTTCTGTATATAGATAGAAATTGTGTTTGCTAGGCCTGGCGCTACCCAGCTTATGAACTGGTCTTGGCACTTGCTCGCCAATGCCTCCTTAAGCTGGGTAAGGTCAGATAAAACGAATTTGCATGGATTTTCAGACCCGATAACGTCGAACTTGTAGATGTACCCTCCATCACCCTGCAACCTCGTTATGGATACTACGTAGCCGTTTGACAGCACTAATTCCATATGGTTCTCTGTCAAGGAGGCGTCATCGAGAAGAACCTTCACTTGAGTGATTCTAGGCCTCTCTGCCTCTGCCATTGGCATCACCCTTTAGAGTTGCATGTTAAAACGAATGGGCAGGTGTTGCACCAGGGGCCTCGTTCTGGGGGCGGAGGAACCTTCTCCTTCAAAGCCTTGTAGAGAATATAGGCCCGCTCGATGACTTTCCTCAAGGCCCTCTTATCCCTCGTTATTTTGAATACTTTCACTCTCCCGTCTTTCCTTGATAGGTAGACTAGGTACCCTATATCAACATCTGCCATTAGTAGGTACGCCTGCACCTGAAGAACATCGCTTTTGCGAGGCTCTCTCGGTATTTCCCGAACCGTCTTGAACTCTATGAGGTGTGGATCGTCGCCATAATCTTTCAGGGCGTCTATCCTTCCAACGAGCTTGAATTCACCAATCTTTACACCTACGTTTACCTCTATCAGGTACCCTTCCTCTCTCAAAACATCCTGCAACTTCAAATGAACATCGCTACCAACAATCCTGAGGAACTCAACAGGGGTTGGTGCAACAGCCCTAATCCTCTGATAGTAGGATCTCCTTAGGCATGGGCTAGCAGCTTCACTAACAGTTATCTCATCAGCTGGTAGAGCCTTGGCATTTGTGCTGTTCAAAGCCCTCATAATCCAGCGGTTCACATCAACCTCAGTGATCATTCTCCTCGCCCTCTGGCTTCGCTTCGTAAAGAAGCGAGGTAACAACATAGAGGAATTGAGCACTGCTAAGCCTGTGCAGAGGAATATCCTTCAAGTCCTCGTATCGATCGCTTAAGTTGTACAGCTTCTTGAGCAGCTCTGTAGTAATTCTCCACCTTGGCCTGTGGGAGTTGTTTAAGCGATCAGCAAAGCTGTTTAGAAATCTTGCAGCATATGTTGTGATCCCTACGCACCTATTCTCATTACCCAGCTTCTCCAGGCACTGCCTGTAGATTTCCTTGCTGCTAATGTATACGAAGCCTTTTGCTTCAAGCCTTGACGCCTTCTCCTCGATAACCTGCTTGATAATTTCGATTATTATGTGGTGAGCCTCAGATAGTGACCTCCTCTGGCTCATCAATGACACCCCTTCCTTTCATCCTACCTGCAGAGCTTCCTATGCATTGTACAACTACGTGCATAATCCAGCTTCTTCTCCCTCTGCTAACCTCAACCATAAGCAGCATATGGTCTTTGAAGTACGAGGCCATGATCTCGATAGTAGCTAAAGACGTTACGACAACAATTCGCTCGGAAAAGCCTGGTGGTGTGTTGGACTCTGACTTGAAGACCATGAACTTCTTAGCATTGGTGATGATACCCAACTTCCTGAGGAGATTCATGATAAACGCAGCATCCCTCTCATCAATCACGGGCTTTTCTAGAACCTTCGCAAGCACATCATACTCAAATCGTGTCAAGGCAACTGTCTGCTCCATCTTACCACCACCTATTCCCGCTTCTGAGCTCCTCTAACTCCCTCTCTAGTTCATCAATCCTCCACTTTAGCCTCTGGTTCTCCTCCTCAAGATCCCTAATCTTAGCATCCCTCTCCCTAATCTCTTCCTCCAAGTAGTTGCTGTAATTCCTCAAATCCTCAATCTCCGCCTCCAAATCCCTAACTCTCTTCTCCAACTCCCTTACCCTTAACTTGAGAGGAGATTTAGATTTGGGGATTTGAACTTGGATTTGTTGCGTTTGGGTCATGTGTTTCTCACCAAGTAAGTACTTACTGATACTAACTTATAAGCTTTTATACTAAATACCTCAGTAAGTAGTGGTAGAGCTTTTAATATACTGTCTGATACTAACTTATGGTGCTCGAAGTGAGCGAGCTCGAACCCAAAGCCGTTAAGCTTCAAGCCAAAACCACTAAGAGTGAAAAGTACGTTCAATACTTCGTTACAGTACCAAAGGAGTTTGTCGAGGCTCTCAATCTTAGAGTTGGCGACATTCTTAAAGTTGAGATTAGAGAGATAGAGGTCAATGGCTCTAAGCGAAAGGCTCTGGTCTATTACAAAGTATGAACTAGCTGACGCTGGTAGGATCATGTTTTCACTTGTACAGACTATACAGTCTGTACAGACATATAAGTTTTTATCAAACATGTTTAGCCTGTATAGGGTAGTAGAATTTTTAAGTTCCTGAATCAGTATGTACAGTTGGTGCAGTCTATGGATGGCAAACTGAAGAAAGCGGTTTCCGTCATTGGCAGGAAGGATACAAGGGGCTACATCACATATGCTGTGACGATCCCCAAAGAATTCGCCAAAGAGCTTGGCATAGATGTTGGAGACATCCTCATTGCACAGATAGCAGAGATCGAGATTGATGGGGTTAAACGTAAAGCTATCGTTTACTATCGAGTATAAACCAACTGATACAGTTTTATCATAGAGTTTTTTAGGCGCAGTAACAGCTAGATTTGTACTTGGGGGCATGCGGGATCACCTCGTGCGGATGTGGGCCGTGGGCTATGAGTCGCCCATGGCCCGAAGCCTTATGATTATCACCCTCCTCCTTTTGTTAATTCTTTGATCAGCTTTTCTATCTCTTCCTTTGGTATTAGCACTATCCTCCCTACTCTAATAGCATTGATTTTTCCTTGCCTAATTAGCCTGCGCATTGTTGAATAACTTACGCCAAGGATTGCAGCAGCCTCGGTTAATGTAATGAACCTTTTATTCATTGAGGTGATTGCGCTCACTGATTCTCACCAATGCCACAGCTTTGTTACCTGCTTTATATGCCTGACGTCTGTACAGACTGTACGGGTGTTAGGTATAGTCGACACTGTTCTATGCCTAACACTTCGCGGGTCAAGCATATAACCCTTGCAAGCATTTTCATAGCACTGTTGGGACGTACACAATGTCTAGTCCTAGGATTGATACAAGTCCTAAAATTGAGTATGAGATTGAGGAAGTTGTGATTGAGGAGTATGGGGCTAGAACCCTAAAGACTTCTTTGCCTCAGCAGCAACAACAGCAGCAACAGCTTGTTCAGGCACCTGTTGCTCAAGATGTTGAGGTTCTTCGTGTACAGCTTCTAGCATCTCTCAACAAGGCTAAGGCTATTGTCGATGCGTGGTTATCTAAGTACTCTGCTGAGGCTAGGTCTCCCAGCATTGTAAGCAAGTACCATGACTACGTTAGCAGAATTGATGATCTCTGGAAGAGGGTTTCAAACGCTAAGACTCTTGACGAGCTTAACAAGCTTAAGCAGGAGGTTGATGCTCTGGTTAATGAGGTTGGAAAGCTTAGTGTGGATCCCAAGGCAACTGCACAGCTGATTGCATCTTCTCTTAGCAGAGTTGCTCAGGAGACAAAGGATGAGAACACCAAGAAGGCTCTTCAGCAGATTGCAGATGCCTACAGCTACCTGGCAAGCACAGACCCTAGCACTTTGCGTAAGGATGTTGCACTCTTCTACATGCTAATGGACTTGGCCAGAGACGATGTCTACAAGCAGGTCTATGAGAGCAACAAAGAGTCGTTCCAAGCACTTCTAAAGGTTCTAGCGGGATCCGCAACATACAGCGATGTTGAGAAGGCTTTCTACGCTCTTTCACTCATTAAGCAGTTGAAGGATCAGGGTCTACTCAATGAAAAGCAGGTTCTCGACAACTACAGGTATGCACTTGTAGCTGGAAAGGCTTCTCTATCAGGCCTCGAATCGCTTGTAGCACCAGGTGCAGGCCTTGTACAGGCTTTCCAAACTCTTTGGCAGACCTATAGTGGTGAGGTTGATAAGGAGGTTCAGCAGAGGCTTAGCGAGATAGAGTCGAAGATATCAGGCGGTGCAGAGCCAGAGAAGAGGCAACTACCTATTCAGCTCATAGCCGAGGCAACAGCTCTTGTGGATCCTACTAGGTATATCTACAACCTTGCATTCAATGGCGTTAAGAATCTTGCTAAGATGCTTGGTGCTGATGAGAACAGTGCTAGCTCTATAGCTGATAAGGTTGCCTCTGGTGTTACAGGGGCCTCCTCTGCTGCTTTGGGAACGCTTGTTCCACCACTTGGCATTGCAATGGCTTTGTCTGCAGTTCTAGACACAGTATCTGATATTGCATCGAGGCTTGCTAGCCCAATTGATAAGCAGCTTCTGCTTAGCTATTTGCAGAATCATTGGCAGGATCTCGTAGTTGATACTGCTGTATCTGTTGCTACAGGCCTAGCAACTGGGTACGCGACGGCTAAACTAAAGCCAGTGATATACAACAGGATTGCAGATGCCTTGGAGAAGCTCGGTGCTAAGGATCTGGCCAACAAGGTTAGGCTATCTGTTGGTGCTCCTGTTGAAGGTGGTAGAGGTGTTGTTGAGGCAACTGTTAGGGAGGTGCCAGAGGAGGCGTCTATCGAGTACAGCTATGACCCAGCATCAGGCAAGATGCTTCTCACTATAAAGCTTGGTGGTAAGACTGAGGTTGTAGACGTTAATGTGCCTAGGGATCTCGCAAACAAGTTCAAGGCGTATGCAAGGTCTGCAGGCTATGTATCTGAATCTCCTGAGGCTACTGAGATAGGCAAAGCCTTTGAAGCTGTTTTCAAGCTTCTCTACAAGTCTGTGAAGGATAGGGATAAGGCTCTGCAGCTGTTCAAGGACTTTGCCAACAGGGTTGGCGTAGGAGATGATGTAGCTGTCCAAACACTTGCAGAGGCTTTGAAGAGCGATGTTGTTGGAGATGCAATGCTTAAGCTGTGGAGCACCTCTAGCACAATCTACGACAATGCCAGGGATCTGTGCAACTATATCGAGAGAGGTGGAAAGGCTTGGAGAATAGCTGGTACAAGCGATGAGGCGTCGAGCCTAATCAGAGGCCTTGTCATGTACGACGATGAGAACGCTATGAGGATGCTGGTGGGTAAGCAAGCATACCTATACACAAAGACAGGTGAAGGCACATTCCTCAACACAGTCGTGATAGAGAAGTATGTCCCTGATGAAAGAGTGTTTCTCGCACTTGTTGAGGATCTTAGAAGGCTTTTCAATGCTGTTAAGGCTAATATAGAGGTTTTGAAGCAGGTGAGGGAGCATCCAGAAGGCGGTGGTCTACCACCTGAGAGAGCTGCTCAGCTACTGAATGTTGAGCTTAGCCCTAGCACCACATCCATTCTGAAGAGCGACCCTGCTTTAAGAAGCTATGTAGAGACCGCCTTAATGCTCATGCTTAGAGGTGTTGATACGTACCCAATAATTGTTTACGAACCTACAACAAGCTTCCTACACGCATCCCTGCTTGTACCAGCATCAGCTGCTGCAACTGCTCAAAGCATGGTTGAGAGAGGTGCACTAGCCGAAGCCCTTGCAAAGCCAAGCCCAAGCCTTGCAGAGACCCAGACACCTGCTGAGGGATCTGAGGCAACTTCTCAAGTAGCTGTAGCAACTGTGGAGAGAACTGAAACAGTTGAGCTACCCATAACCATTCCTCTGCAGGTATACGAATCAGAGACTAGAGAGACAAGCGAAACTGTGAAGGATAGAGCTGTTCTGATACCTGTAGAGAAGGTTGAGACTGTTACAAAGACAGTTGTGGTGCCTGTAGAGACCTATGAAGCTGTTGAGCAGGCAAGGACAGAGGCATCCAAAGACAGGGCTGTCTATGTGCCTATCGTGAAGGAGGAGCCCGTTGTATTGCCTCTCAATGTTCCGCAAAGCGTGTACGAGTTTATTGAGGAGCCCAGGGCTGAGAGAGTCAAAGACAAAGCTGTTTACGTGCCTATAGCTAGTGAAGAAAACGTCGAGATTCCTCTAGTCCTTCCACTACCTGTTTACGAAACCATTGAGGAGAGATCCACTGCAACACTTCGTGATAAAGTTGTTTATGTGCCTGTGGTTAAGGAAGAGACTGTTCAGATACCCCGCACAGTGCCTCTATCTGTTTACGAATCTGTTGAGATTCCTGAAAGGCTAACCACTAGAGATACTGCAGTAGTTGTCCCTGTTGTGATTGGGGAGGAGACTGAACAAGCAGCTACACAAACAGTTGCAGTACCTGTAGTAACTTACGAGAGTGTTGAGCAAGCATCTAGCGAGAGTGCAAAGGGAGTTGCTATACCAATCGAGCAAGAGGTTGTAGTAGTTGTAGATTCAGTAATACCCGTAGATATAGTGGAGCCGCAGACAACCCAGCAAACAACACCTGCACAACCAATAGCCTCAGCAACACCACTACCACCACTACAGCAACCAGCATCTAGCGGGCTACCAACACATGAAGCAAGGTACTTACCACCACCAAAAGGTAGGAGAGAGCTAGAAGAGGTCGAGATCTGAAGAAAAGAATAGTTTCTTTTTCGGTGTTAGGTATAGCAAGCTACAGCTCATACCTAACACCTTCAGAGAATAGAGGATGCTGTGGAATGAGAATCTTCCTCACCTTGTGTAACCGAGTTCAGGACTCTAAGAACATTCTTCACATTGTCTCTTTTTTCAGATAAGTACCTAATGCTGCTAAGTGCTTCAGCAACTGGTAGACCCATTTTCCGAATCTTTGCTGCGAATTCTCCGTAAAGCTCGTAGAACCTGTACCTATTCATCGGTTTAACCCTCTTAACATCGCTTCGAGGCACATACCACTTGATCCATTCTGGAAGCCCAATTGTGCCATCTGGAAACTCTATTAGGGTTCCATCAGCTATCATCTCCCTCAACATACTTCTAAGCTTGTCCTCCCCTACGAAGTACCCTCGATCGTTAAGAGCACGCCTAAGCTCTGCAAACTTTAATGGTTTCCCAACACTCCTCAAAGTCTCTACAATGATCTCCCTAATCTTATCATCATGTGGTTGTGAGCATACCTCAACATCGATATCGATTTCATCTAGCTCATCTGGGTCCAAGGTCATGTGGACCCACCTCAACTTCACGGGACTTAGATGAGAAATGCCTTGATGTGTGGGTATACGATCTTTGGATAAACCTCATCTGCTAAAGCTACGAGATCTGTGTAGTGCTTTGCTCCAATGCCTAGAGCTGATATTCTTCCCTGGAGAAACTCTATGACCTCGCTATCAACCTTTAGCTTCTTAAGTGTCTGCCTAAACCACTTGCGTATGTACTTAGCTGCTAAACCATTCTTCTCAAACACTTCAGCAATGTGCTTAAGGCTCTGAGGAACATACTTATCGAGCTTCATGATGCTTTCAACAACTTCTTTTGGCAGGTACATCACTAAGACGTTCTTGGACTTTCTCTGGAGGTCTATGTGGTAGCGGTAAACGTCTTCGGTTACCTTCACAAGCCTCTTGGCATCGAAGCTTCTTAGAAGGTGGACCGCTTCTGAGAGCCTGCAACCGCTACTTACTAGTATTCTATATATAGTGTAGTAGGGCTCTCCAACAGCTTTGATTCTATCCCTAAGCTCGAGAACCTTGCTATCTGGAGGTACATAGGTATCAGCACCCGATTTAGGCTTCTTAGGCAAGGCCTTTCTAAGCTCCTGAACCAATGCTTCGAAGCCAGTCTTCTTTTTCTCGATAAAGCTTAGCAACCTTCTAAATGCCTCGTAGCTCCTCTTATTCATTCCAGCTCTTTCAAAGAAGCTGCTGACATCTTCTTTGCTGCAGAGCTTCAAACCTAGAGCCTTCTTGAGGTAGCTCACGTAGTCTTTGACTGTTCTTTCACCAGTACCCTCCTCATTCCTTAGCCAACTAACGAATTCTTCAAGCAGAGACTGTGAGAGCTCTAAGCAGTTTTGCCTCACATCAGTTTTGCCACTAATAGCTGATTGTGCAGGGGGCTGTACAGAGGTATTCGTTACCGTGACT
>Ga0315272_10001217_pt1 | contig 12838 bp, 20 predicted proteins | sample C3_middle_MG_FD_203918 | JGI IMG/M metagenome (GOLD analysis project Ga0315272, IMG submission 203918) | Sediment microbial communities from Yellowstone Lake, YNP, Wyoming, USA - C3_middle | ecosystem: Environmental > Aquatic > Freshwater > Lake > Sediment | place: USA: Wyoming | collected...
GCGACCGTTACGGTTATGTTTAGCGCAGGCCTTATCCTCAGCTCTATGTCGTATTTGTTCCAGTCGTCGCCGAAGAGGCTGCGCAGGATGCGTTCGTACACAGAGGGGTCTACACTTGTCGGCGTTGGGGCGCCCCACATATATATGCCGTAGCCGACCTTCGTCACAGGGTAGCCCCCTCCCCCGGCTCTTATCTGGCAGGCCGCCTCAGCCGTCGTACCGCTTGCAACCGCCAGAGCCAAGAGCTTCCTCGGGTCGAGCATGCCCGGCAGCTCTGGGTCGGCCAACCCCAAAGAGTTCACTTGGTTTACGTCAGTCCAGTTGGAGGGGTCACCCGGCGATTCGATGATCTTTTTGAGCACCTCCTGCGCGTCTAGCTTAGAGACGGCCACCATCTCCGTCTGCTTAGACACATCGGCAAAGTAGTAGGACAAAACATAGACCCCCACTATGAAGAAGGCCACTAGGCTGAAGGCTATAAGCATGTCTATGGACTCCACGTTTGGCGTTAATCTAGAGCAAAAATAGAACTAGAAAAAATTAGGACGTTTCCACTTCAGCCAGTAATTTCTGTATCTTCCTCCTTCTGCGTAGCCAAATGACTGCGATGACTCCGCCTATGGCGCCTGCCACCGCCGCAAGCGGAAGCGGGTCGAGCTCCCACCTGGCCTCCCAGACGCCGGGGCCGTAGACGTATGCAGTGCCTCCGGGCCCGACCCACCTCTTAAAGACCCAGTGCACAGGCGGAGCGGGCCACCAGACGTCTGCAGGCATTGGCTGAGCAGTAGGCGTAGAGCCTTCGTCTACCCACATAGGCGGAGGCGCCTGTCCGAACCTTGTGGCGAAGGATATCTTGTACTGCCTCTTCGTGGTGTAGGTGATGTTCAACGGCTCCCTTACTACAAGCTGAATCGTGCCGCCCTTCAGCGTCGCGTTGACGCGTCCGTTGACCACCCATTTATCGAAGATATACCTCACGTCGGCTGTTTCGTTCACGACCTGCGGCGCGCTGACGACGACCACGGAGCCTTTGTCCACCCACTCCGCGCTTGAGGTGAGCGGAGGCTTGACCGCCACTCTGTACTGCTTCACGTAGACTGGCTGGAGCTCAACAGGCCCATTAGCCTTAAGCATGACTGTGTTGTTCTGCTCACCGTTTCTCCACCCCCTAAACACGAGCCTAGTGCCGTTTCCAAAGTCCACAACCTCCGGCGCCTTGAACACCACGACTGTGTCTTCGTCTGCCCACAGTGTCTGCGTCTCGTTCACCTCTGCGGGCCAGGACGTTTTGGCTAAGTACTGCATGACGTATATGCCTCTGGCGTAGGCCGCCTCTGTGACCTCCGGCGCCTTCCCCGTGGCGACCACCTCGCCGAAGTCGTTGAAGACCATGGCCTGAACCAGCCTCCACCTGCTCCCCTCGTCTATCTGGACGTATTCGGGGAGCTCTACTCTATACACCGCCTTCACAGAGGTGGGGCCCTTCACGTCCACAGCCACCGCGGGCATGGAGACGCCCAGCCGCCTCCCGTTTATCTCCCAATCCGCCAACACGAGCTTGGCGCTGGAGACGGGGCCCTCCGCCTTTATTGTTATTGAAGGCTCCGCGTAGAAGTACGTCGTCCCGGAGGCCCACTGCCGCCCCTGCACAAATTTAGACATCTCGACTCTGTACTCTTTGACGTATGAGATGCTCAGCGGCTCTTCGAGACTGCCGAAGACCGTCAACGTGATGTTCTGAGCCGGCCTACACCTGGCGTCTTCTAAGTATTTATAGAGGGGCATTATCACCACCTTCCCGTAGGGCATTAGAAAGACGCCGGACTTATCCAGTTTGTACATATACGCCACGTCGCCAGCCAGCACCGCGGCCTCGGCCGGGAGGCACTCCTCCGGCGCCTTGACTACGTAGGGGATCTCAGTGGCGTAGAGTGTCTTCACCCCATCCAGCGTCTGCCACGCAAACACTCTGCCGTTGAAGGCCGTGGCCACGTCTAATATGGGCTTCGCCTGCCGCACTGCCTCCTCCACCGTGGCGTTCGTCTTGACGAGCAGGTAGGAGGAGATGGGGTCTGTGGACATGGCCTTGACCCCGTCTCTAAACACAACAACGTGCCCCGCCAACGTGGTAACAGCGACTATGGAGCCGTTCCAAGACGACGCAATGGCCGTGGGCAGGGCTGGCAGAGCCGCCCGCCAGACCTCCTTCCCGTCTTTTACCGCGACGAGCTGGCCGTCCAAGCCTATGAAGAGCCACCGCCCGTCTTGGCTGCGGGCCGCGGGGACCCGCACGCCGTCGATCACTAAGAAGGCCGGGTCTGTATACGCCAGGCCGTACGGCCACACGTAGAGGCGGGGCCTCTCCGCCTTTTCGAAGCAGAGGGCCGCGTCGCCGAGGAGGCTGACCACAGCGCCGTTGCATCTGCCCGCCTCAGTGCCGTTGGGGAGGTTAAATATACGGCCATCCGCCGTGCCGGCGTATTTAGTCGAAAGCGCAGTAACCGGCGCGGGGAGCGCAATCCGCCAAACCACAGAGCCGTCTCTCACGGCGACTACGTCTCCAGAGTACGCCGCCACGTATACAGTCTGGCAGTCTGTGGCGACGGCAGAGGCGTTGAAGGCGGGCCCCAAGTTCAGCGTCCATATGGCGTGGCCTCTGGAGTCGTAGAGGCTCACTATAGACGTCTTATACGCGCCGACCACGTACACAGGCGGCAGCGGGAGCTTAAGCTGTATAGTAGTCTGTACAGTCTGCGGGAGGTTTATGCCATATGCCCTCATCGTGGCAATGAAGTCGGGCGTAAACGACAAAGTGACCGGCGCAGACATATCTACAGAGACGCTCTGCTTCTCGAAGCTCTGCTCAACTATCCTAGACACGACGGCGAGGCACCTCCCCGCCCTGTCCGACGCAATGAGGGGGTGCTGGGCGGAGACGCTCCACAACACAGAGCCGTCGGCCGCCACCGCCCCCACTTTGTCAGGCGCCGAGAAGTAGAAGACGTCGCCGGACTCAGACGGAATAAGCCCAGCCGCCAACAAACCCGCCAACGCCAGAACCGCCAATACTAGACGCATAGAAGGCGGATTCGAAAAACAAATTAAAGAACTGAGGAAAAAATCGCGTTTTAACTGGATTACTGGGTGGGCGCGTTGCCTGGCCTGACTATCGCGTTGAATGGGAAGCTTTGGCCGCCAGACGTAACTATTCTTCCAGACAGCATCGTGCCAGGGTTGAGACCGCTGGGAGCGCCTTGGATGGTGCACTTGTACTGCTGGCCTACTGTAAGCGTGTTGTCGGAGCTGCAGGTAATAGTTGCGGGAGCCTCACCGTTTGGCCCTTGGATGTAGATGGCTTCGATTTTAACGTTGGCGGGACCTGGGTTGGATAATATAGCCACGCCGTTGCCGTCTTGGTATATGTCGACGGACACAATTTCCAGCCTTGCCTGGGACGCTGTGGACGATACGAACGACGTGTACAGCCACCAGCCGACCGCCACGGCAATCACCAACACTATCGCCACTATTATCGCTATTTCTAGCGACGTCATGCCTTTTAGTTTGGTTGGCATGCCCTCTTTTTTTCCGAACTTAAATAACGAATTGCTTCACCGTATCAGTTCAATGTAATGCGAAGCTCTTTCTATTTCGTGCAGAGTCTGGAGTTGGCAATTTTGGCCGGGACGCTTATAGCGATTGCAATCGCTGTCGGAGCGTGGACGTTCACTACATTTACTGCCGAGGCGAAAACCGTCACCGTCGTGTACCCAATCTCCGCCTATGTGGACAAAAACGGGGATTTCTTAATTTGTGTTTACAATTCGGGGCCCGGCGATTGGTACGGCCGGTGGCTGGTTTCCACAGTTAGCGGCAGGTCGGTTGAGATACAGCTGAACGCCCCCACGGGGGAGGTCGTCGGCGTGACTGGGAACTTAGGCGAATCCTACGCCCCAGGCACCACGTTGACGTTGATAGTGGTGACGGGAAGCGGGGGGCGCTATATTTTAAACGCGCCAGTCGTCACGACTCTGGGTAGTTGCTAAAGAAACGACAGACGCCAAAGGAGCCAATACACATCGTTTACAACGGCCGCAGCGTGCATAACTATTATGAAGAGCAGGCCGTATTTAATCCACGCATATTTTTTCGCCTTCTCGACGAGGTACAAAACGCCCAACACTTTTACGAATGCTACTAACCACATCAACGCGGGGACTTGATTGACAAACAACAACACGGCCTCGTGGGCTCCCAGGTGGCCCACGGCTAAGTAGGTTAACGTCGCATCAAGCATTATCAACAGAATTACCACAGCGACCAACATTTTCATGATAAATCTAAGACAACATGAAAATGTCGAACCAATGCCTACAGGGATTACCCAACAGGGATAAACATCCCTGTAAAGAAATCCCTGTAAGGACATCCCTGTAAGCGTTGCTTGTTCGTCGTATATCATACTCGACAGGCGCCGAAGCATAATCGATTCGTAAAGACCTAATGCTGGAGGGAAGACGTGAAGAGGCCGTGTATAGCAATGGGGATCGTGGCGCTTGCGTTTGTCGTCGTCTCATCCGTCCTTGCCGTTATATTTTTGGCGTCGTCTGCCCTCCAGATAGCAGTATACGCGCGGCCGGCTGTGCGGTATTTAGCGCTCCTTACTGTGACTACACTCGTCCTCACGGCGATTTGTGTATCGATATCGTAGGCCGCGGCAAAACGTTTTAATAAGACCCATTTTATTGGTCATGAATTGGATAATAGCGTTAGGTGCAATGCTATTTGCCGCGATGGTGCTGTTTATGATCGCCCCCGCTGTCATATATGATCCATTCGCCATTTTTGCAGCATTTTTGGTCGGCGTCTTTGTTGGGATGCTGCTCGAAAACGCTACAGAAGATGATAGAAGACGCAAAAAAAGATAAACCCCCTCTTTTTTCCGCTATGACTTTTCTAAAAAGTTAGGTCAGCTCGTATATTGTCGCCACCTCGGCTTCGCCTAGGTATATTTTGTTGCCGCGCCGCGTCAGCTGGGGCGGCAGGGAGTCAAGCAGGTAGGCGCGTATTACGTCTTTGACCTCTTCGGCCTCGGGCCACGGCCCGAACCTCAGCCCTCCCCCTTCCCTCTTTATGCCTGCAACTGCAATCTCCTCGCCTTCTACGTAGGCCACGCCTGTGGGGGACAGGATAAACGTGCCGAAGGCCGTGGCGACGACTACGGCGTCGTGTATGTACTTGACGACGGTTATGGGCTTGTCGTAATCGGTCGGAACCGGCACGCCGTCTCTCAACCTTACGGTCATACGTTCCCTTACGGCGTGCAACTTTAAATACGTTTGTCGTCGCAATGCACCGCCGACGGGTGCTAGGAGGGAAAAAGGAGGGGTGTTCTTTGTACCCTTCTTTACTACAGCTTCAACTTAAACGGCGCCGTTCTGACGCGTTTCTTCTCAGACGGCCTCCACTCCGGCCCGGTGTCCACCACAACGTCCACCACAAGTCCGCACTGCGTACATACCACCTCACCTCTTTCATAGTCAGTTATTAGCCGCCCCCCGCACACCGGGCATCTATCCATGGCCCTACTTAGAACTTACAGCATGATGAATAAGCCGTTAACACCTGGCGTCGCTGTAGCGGAAGCGGCGGCAGTACTCAAGCCGTATGTCGTCGTATTCAAAGATTCCCACCTCCTTAGAGCGGTTGATGATGTCTTCCGCCGTCCTCCTCAGGCCCTCGACCGCCTCCGGCGTCCGTACCAGCCGCATCCCATCGAACGCCTCCCTCTTATTGATCAACAATACGGGCACGTCCTCATTCAAGTATAGGTACAACGGAACCGACCTAGGCGGCTTCGCGTAGTAGGCGATGTTGTGCACAAGCTTGAGCTCCTCGTCGTTTTTAGGCGGCGTGGTCACCACGTCTACACGTTCTGCGAAGCGCGAGAGGTCGTACAGCGTCTGCCACGGCGTCTCGCCGTATGTATATGGAAGAAACGTCGCTCTCTTGAAGTTAAGGTACCGCGCGGGCGATATTATGATCACGCGGCTGCCGACTTCGAAGGAACACATTATGAACCTTCTCACCATTTCACTGATTTCCATGACATATACGGCGCCCAGCGCCAAGTTGAATCAACCTTCCACCCAAATTCAATAAAGCCCCAAACGCTACATTACTCCATGAAAAGGTACTACATAGTCACAGAGCCGATGCCTCAACTGTTATGCGAACGCGCCGTCGAGACAAAAGTCGGATATCTGTTGTATGAATATGAGCCTGAGAGAAACACGTTTGTGGACAGCGGACACGTTGAAAGCCTTGAATCTTTGAAACTCGCTGTCAGGGCCAGATACGGCTTTAATAAGATGGTACATTTGGCAACAAGCTTCGAGGAGGCCGTAAAGCACTTCGACGTCTCTCCACCGCGGGTGATAAACATTGGCAGATATGATGTCTTCTGTGTACGCGAGGGCGACACATTATACTACGAAAAGTGGGACTACGACGCTGAGGGCTCAATTTACATTAAAAAGAGAGAGTGGCACTTGGACGGCGAGGAGCCGCAGTCATTCGAGGAGGCCCTGCAGAGGCTCAGCGAATATGCGGTGAAGAGTGGCAAGTGGATTGTTCTGAGGCATCTGTTGAGACAGGCCGTGGCGTACGAGATTTACCCGGACAAATGACCCTTTTTTCTCTAGGTGAAAAAGAGGGGTTATTCACAGATCTTTACGTTATCCGTGCCCATGTCTTTTAGAAGCTTCTCGACAACTCTCTTTATATCGCCGGCGCTGCCGTCGATACCGAAGTCAACCGTGACGTATCCCTCACATCCGTTGGAACATTCCTCAATGTCATAGTATACGTGGTAAATGGTTATCTCTAAACCTCTTGCCGTAAACGTGTACGGGTCATATAAATCTTCCTCTCCCATTAGTTCGATGAGGTTTTTAGTATGTTGATCTATCTCAGTTCGGTCCGCTGAAATGCCTATCTTTTCAAACACGGATTCTACGGCACTTCTCGCCACGCACGATGCATCTTCACACATTACTTTTGTTCTGGCTTCCATTTCTATTCCCATAGTCTAGTTGCGGCAAAACTTGTTAATTGAACTGGCCCCATCACTCTTTGCTTGGCTACTTGATATCATCAACTACATGCACGGGCGTTTTGGATACTGTTTTCGCGGCTCCGCGTCACGGCGGATAGAACCACATGTATTAGCCTAAGACAGACATATGCGACATTGATAAGTACTATTGGTTAGAAAAAAGGGGGGTTATTCGCAGATTTTTAGATTCATGCCCATGTCTCTCAACATTTTTTCGGCGATGCGTCTCATGCCACTGGCGTTGCCGTCGACTTCGAACCTTACTTCGACTTCGCCTTTGCACCCCTCTAAACACTCAGCGTCGTAATCTATGTCGTGTATGGCGATCTCCAGCTCGCCAGCCACGAATTTGTATGGGCCGAAGTGTTCCTCTTCGATGAGTCTGGCAAGCTTCTCGGCGTGCTCCTCGACGGCGTCTTGGCTTAACGCAACGTCTATCTTCTTAAGTGCGGCTTCAATGGCGGTTTTCGTGATGCACGGCAGGTCTTGGCACGTTGCGCCCGCTCTTGCCTCCATCCATACGCCCATGTTATGGCTGTGTCAAAGCTTATTAATTGAACCGACCCTCTCAGACGCTCCTTGTCGGGTCACGCCTTCCGCCGTTCGGCGCTATGCGCATGGACGTTATCTGCACGGCCCCGAGGCCTAGGGAGCAAGAATTGCCGCCGCGGACGAATCTCCATCAATATCGAACGCATTCCCGCCCACCCTTCACACGCATCGGCTCGAAATACATGTATACATCAAGTCGCTTCAAGAAACTGTGTGAGGAGGACAACGCAACGGCTCACCCCCCGGAGCTGTACCAGGACTTGGATGCGCTACAGAAACCATCCTTCCATCGACGGCGAAGGTCAATGCGTCTGGCTTCATCGAGAAGCGGCTCCGCCTGCTTATAGATGCGCCGCATTGGAGAGGCTGAAGCAGAGAGCGGCCCAACTGCTGGCTTCTTGAAAAAAGGGTTTTTATTGAGCCCCCTCCCGCAGGACGCGGATGACCTCTTGGACGTTTTTGGCGTATTCGTTGGCGGCGCGGATCAGAACCTCGGCTTTCTGCCTCTGCTCCGGCGGCAAGCGGCTTACGTCGTACGCCGCGGCTTCGCGGAACGTCTCCAACGCCCCCTTGTAGTCCATCATGTAGAGCAGCTGCTTCCCCTCATTCAGCAGGCGGAAGAGCCCCGCCACTTCGTTTTCGTCAATGGTCTTCTTTATGTCACGTAGCTCTTCAGGCGACTGGGCCGCGTATAATATTATGTCGTATGCCGCGCCGACCATGTTCTCAGGCGTGGCTCCATATATCGCCAAATACGCCGCATATAGCTTTGGTAGCACCTCTATTACGTACTCATCACTAATCATTATGCCTTTCTTGCGCAACTGCTCCACAAGCGATACGACGTTTTCGTAGTACGCCTTAATTACATCTTCTTTGCTTAGTAGCGAAATGGCGTATTCGTGTAACGTCTTTACGTCCTCCATGCTTGCGATTGCCGTGTAGTTGTGTAACCACCTGGCCTTGACCGCCAGCAACAGATCGTAGCTGTCCATGTACTTCACAAACGCCTTGACGAACTTGCCCCGCACCTCCTCGCTCTTGAACGCGTCCTCGTCGACCGCCGCAATTAGAATCCACCCCTCCTCCAGCGGCAAGGCGGCATTCGGCGGGATCTTGACGAACGCGAGCCTTCTCAGAGGACTAGACCCGTCGCCCGCAGTAAGCTGGGCCTGCACGAGCCTCGAAAGTATGTTCACAAGCAACGCAAACGCCGCACCGCTGGGCCCAATCAACATCACGTTTTCACGCGCTACGAGACCCAAAACCGTTGCGTCAACCGCCTCGTCGTACCCAACGGAGTTTTTAAGCGTCTTTATTACGTTTTGGATTTTGACCCGGGCCTGTTCGATTTTGTTCGGCTCCATGCGCCTTCGTAATACGTTTGTTTATAAACGAATTGTCTCCGATTAGACGCAGATGACCCACCCCGCCGCCTTTGCCTTCTCAAGCAGGAGCAGGTCGGCGTCTGTGGCGGGCCCCTTCTCCAATATCGTCGTGAGCTTTGCCCTTATTGACACTGGCGCTTTTTCTGTTATTTCGCAGTCCGGCTTGGTTTGCTCATATACAGGAAGCGCTGAGCGGATGTAGCCGTATTGGTCGATGGTGAGGACTGCCGCGTGGCCGCGGGGGCACCTGGCCAGCGTCCTCACCGCACCTCTCTCCGCGGCGTGCTTGAGGAGTTCGGGAGTTATGGCAACTGTAACGTCGGCGTTGCAGATAGGGCACTTGAAACGCGCGACGAGGCTCATCTGAACAAGGCTATGTAGTCGGGGTACTTGGCGTAGCGTCTGGCGACCTTCCACCCGGCCTGCCTCGCGAGGGTCTCCACCTCTTTCCACGACAGAGAGCGGACGGCGCCTAGGATTTTAGTCAAGATGAAGACGGCGCCGGAGCCCTCGATGACGCCCTGCGACAGGAACATATTCCGTGCGTGCATCCTTGTGTTCGCCAGCACCTGTACCGGGTCGGTGGCCCAGTGGAGGATGTTCTGCACAACCGCAATGTCGTATTTGCCCACCTGCTCCCAGCCGCACGCCACGTTGAAGCCGTGTTTAGACGCCAAGCGCTCTAGGTCGGAGCAGAGGCGGCCGTCCACCTCAAGGGCGGTGAGCTCACACTTTGCGTTGTGCATCTCACACACGGCCAATATGTCCAGCGGATCCTGCGTCCCGGCGCCTACGTCCAGTATGGTGGAGTATTTGTACAGCTTGGCCAGCTTGTTGTACATCGCCCGCCGAAATGCCACATAATATGGCGCAGACACAAACGCCTGGTAGTAAGCCAGGGCCTCCTCTTCGCTTATCACGTCGGAGGGGGGCTTCGCAACGTATTCACACATCTTGTTTACGACTACGTCGTCGATAAGCTGGAAGTACTCCGTCATGATCTGTGGGGGAGGCTCTTTGGGCTCCGGCACATGCACAGGCTGGCACCCCTTGAGCACACCTCTGCGCCTAGCCACGTCGAAGAGGAGCGCAATAACTTCGTTGGGGGGCTTCTTACAGTCGGCGCCGCATTCAAGCGCGGCCTGCACAGCCACCGCCAGCTTATAGCGCTCGTACTGCATAAACAGCCTAAGCCCTTTCGAGCCGCCGATCATTTTCGAAAGCTCCCTCGCCACCAGGAACAGACCCCAGTTGTCTATGACTTCCTTCACGCCATAACGTTTAGACGTCCTTATTTTGAATTAAATGCACGAGGCCAGGGCCGACGCCAACTGCCACCGCGGCGCCGTCCTCAGGTCGAACACATGTGCTACAACTGGTCTCACCGCCTGCGCGTAGAGCTCCAGAAGCCCCTCCGAGCCTATATCCGCCCGGGAGCCCACCAGCACAGCTCTGCCCCTCACGGGCGGCGGCTCTTCGTAGACGTCAAGCGGAACGACGACAACGACACAGTCCGCCTCTGCCGGGGCGCCGCCGGGCATGTCCACCACCTCAGCCTCCATGCCCAGCATCACAACGCGGTACGTCTCGGGCTGGCGGGTCGGTCCGGCAGGTGGCGGCAGGCCGAGAAGCCGTCGCACGAGAGTGGATTTTCCGGCGCCAGGCGGCCCCACCACCGCCACCTTGAGACGGCCCGACGTCCAGCCGCCGTCTGCGAGGGAGCGTGCTATGTCCGTCAATATGTTCAACGCAGTGTTGGGGTGCGCCGGGACGTGGAGGTCTATCGGCAGCTCCGCTTCGGAGAGATCAAGCTCGAAGACCGCCCTCCTCTCCGCTGTACAGAGCCTCCACTTGCCGTGTTCAGACTCCACCGCTAGACACTTGCCGTTGGATTCGGCAACGGCGTTCCGCAGAATTATGATCATACCACGTATACGCCCGGCGCTATGCGGATTGAGCTCGTCTGGAGCTGGATGCCAAGCGCCTTGGCCACCACCTCAGCCACGGGGTTGGGGGCGTCGCATGAGATCACGTACGTCTTCAGTCTCCATGGGGGCTTCCGGAGACATGTTATGACCGCCTCGGCGCCGTAGCGGCGGAATGCGGCCTCTCTCTCTTCATCGTTGTGCGCCTCGGCGAATACGTGCATCATGCCGAAGTGGCGCATGAGGAAACTGAACGGCTCATAGAACTCTTCGGCCCTCCTCACAAGCGTACCGGCGAAGACCACAGACCGCTCCAGGGCGAAGCCCAGGGGGCAGAAGTCCCAGTCCACCCCCACCACCTCCTCTTCGATGAGGTGCTTCAATACAACCTCCGCCGCGCTTTTTACAACGAGCATCTCCAAGAACTCATACGCCTCCGCCAGCGCCAGGGTGCGGCCTTCCCTCAGCGCGTCGACCGCCAGCTCCACCAAGCGGCCAAGCATTACCTCTTCCTGGGTGCAGGAGGTGCCGCGTGGAAGCGCAAAATATCTATAGGCAGAAGAGCATATAGCGGCACGGGCAAGCCACTCGCAGAGCATGCCACACTTCAACTCCTATATCAAATTGATTCAAAATGATGGGTTGACAATTTTTTGTTGTGCGTAAACGAGTTATACTCTTAGGCGTCGGCGGTGTTGGGAAAACCACATTCGTCTACAGACTCATGGGACTCTCTATAGTGCCCCACGCTACGTTGCGCCCTGGCCTCTACAGGCTCTATTTCTTAAACGGCACAGTGGAGCTCCTCGACGTGCCTGGCCAACACGCGACAGAAGTGGCGCAACACGCCGCCAAACAGATGACGCAGTTCTTCGACAAGGCCGTACTGATGTACGACATGACAAGAGCCGACACGTTGTACGCCCTCAACGAAATCCTAGACGCCATCTGCATCTACAAAAGCTGCCTCTCCGCCAAAGAGATTCTGGTCGTGGGCAACAAGCGCGACCTTGCCGAGGAGTTTGGCTACATAGTAGAGAACAACATCCTCCCCCACCCCACCGTATACATCAGCGCCATCCGCGACCCCCCGGAAAAATTAATAAAAATAATCCATTGAACAAAAAAGAGGGGAACATTATTCCGCGTTGCTCTTTCTTGACACATTTCTTACAAGTTCGGCAACATGCCACGGAATGGGATTTTCCCCAGATAAGATCTTCTCAAGAAGTATCTCAGGCTCCACATTGCGCTTTATAGCCTCGGCCTTGAGGAGGACTCTTAGACTGGGAGGCAACTCTTCCAGCGACGCCATGGGTCTTCCATGTTTCTCCATTTTGACGATTCGTCTTTTCCGCATGCTCCGCACCTCACATGCAGGCAGTGCTTGAGGAGAGGGAGGAGGGGAGGGGCGTCAGGATCTTCCTCTTCGACCGCGTGACTAAGTTCTTCAGAGATGTGGAGGGCGACTTCCGCGTCGTGTCGCTCAGCGTAGACGCCTTCGCCTCTCTGGCCAGGCAGCTGGGCGCAGAGGTGTTGGAGGAGGTCGGCGAAGAGTTCAAAGGCTTGGCCGAAGCCGTCGGCGCCAGGCCGAGGCGCGGGGAGCGGTACCGCAGAGGCGACCTAATAGCGCTGGTGGGGGAGCGGGTGCTCCTGCTCACCCCCTCCTAGGGGCATATTTAAAAATACCTACATCTTTCCGCACATGACACAGGTCAAGTCAGATGGGCCCGTTATCGGGGCCGTGCGGGGGGCAACGGAATCCCCATCCCACAACGTCAAAAACCTCGTCAAGGCCGTGCTTGAGAAGCTGGAGGACGGCGGCCTAAACGGCATATATGCGTGGTTCGCAGGCA
>Ga0315272_10001219_pt1 | contig 12821 bp, 13 predicted proteins | sample C3_middle_MG_FD_203918 | JGI IMG/M metagenome (GOLD analysis project Ga0315272, IMG submission 203918) | Sediment microbial communities from Yellowstone Lake, YNP, Wyoming, USA - C3_middle | ecosystem: Environmental > Aquatic > Freshwater > Lake > Sediment | place: USA: Wyoming | collected...
TGCCCTCAAGGCCCTCCCTCTTAACCCTCTCAATGGCCTCCTTGACTAGCTCGTCCCTCAGCTCTATGCCAACGGCCTTCTTTATAGGGTACCTCTTGGCGGCCTCTACGACTATCCTGCCGTCCCCACTGCCAAGGTCGTAGAGCACGTCGCCCTCCTTAAGGTCCAGGGCCTCGAAGACCAACTCAAGGACCTCAGGCCTGGTCGGCACGTATGGAACTGCTGGGCCTCCGAACGCCAAAGCTATCCACCCCAGCTCCTCCTCTACGCTTCCTTGATCCCCCGTCCCTGGGCCCCCTTATTACGCGTTAATTCCTAATGTGAGTTAAGAGACTTTCGAATTAAGGTGCTTTTACGGAAAGGCTAGGCAGGCTCTGGCCGTCCTTGACCACAAGGCCCTAACATGTCCAGGGGGCCTGACGCTAGCAGCCCCGTATCGTCGTGTACCCCCTGTTGTAGTAGATCAGGGGGCACTTGACCTGAGGCGCCTCGCCCTCGATGACCTCACCGACTATTATGGAGTGGTCCCCTCCGTCGTACACAGCCCACCTCCTGGCTACCAGGTAAGGCCTGGGAATGGGCAGCATGGGCCCGTACTTCCCCTCAACGTAGTTGACCCTCCTCAGCTTCTCCAGCGGGTCCACCGGCTCCGCCATCACGCGCGACACCCACTCGTCCTCGCTTGAGAGCAGCGTCACTATGAAGTGCTGGGCCTCCACGAGGACCTGATGGTTCCTGCTTGACTTGTCTATGCAGACAAGTATTAGAGGAGGGTTGAGGCTGAGGCTTGTCATACTGCTTACCGTCAGGACCGCGTAGCCTCCCCCAGGGCCCCTTGCAGTGACTACATAGACCTGCTGGGCCGCGCCCCTCATGAAGGCCTTTATCAGCTCCGCCGCTGAGGCCAAGGCCTACCGCTGACTGTGTGTGGCGGGGGAGGAAAATTAGCTTCCCTCCACGTCTTCAGCCCCTCCCTCAGGCCCCTGGGCCCCCTCCTCTTCCTCCTCGGCCCCCTTGGACCTCAGCTGGGCCCTGTAGACCTCGTAGGCTGTCTCCATGGCGTACTTGAGGGCCGCCTTGGCCTTTAGGACCTCGAGGGTCGTGAAGAGGCCGTCGAACTTCACCTCAGCGACCGTGCCGTCAGGCCTCTCCCTTATAACCAGCTTGACGCCCTCCCCTGCGTCAGACTTGGCCTGGTACGCCCTTATCTCGGCCTCAACAGTCTGAAGGTACTCCCTGACCTCCCTCGGGAGGGCCATGGGCACCTCGGGCACGGCCCTCACGTAGCTCTCACCCCTCAGCACCCTGGCCACCCTCCTCCTGCCCACCTTGACGTCCTCAGCCCTCTCCGTGGGGCTCAGCTTACCTGCGTCCTCGATGTACTCCAGCAGGGCCTTGAGGGTCCTCAGCTCCTCCTCAAGCTCCTGAACCCTCTTCCTCAGGAAGGCCTCGAGGTCCTCCTTGCTAACGGCCTTCTCGCTCTGCTGGCTCAAGGCCCACTCCCTGAAGACATTGGGCTAAAGGAGGCTTTCGCAGGGAGGGGCAAGTAACACCTGCGGCCAGCATGCTCCTCTGTCCTAGCACTCCCCCACCATTTAGTGGATCCTCCTCTCAAGTCTTCCCCTTCTGTTAGCCCGGCTCGGGGCTTGGAGGAGCTGGCTCACAGGCTTGACAGCTCCAGGTGGACCTCGGCCCACGGGCTAATATTCACGTCGACGAGCCTAGGCATGTTCATATGAGGCCTTGAGTCCATGATAGGCCTCGTGAGGGTCGTGCCCATAGCCTCTTACGATATTTCACTCTACGTCACCAGCAGCTGGAGCGAGTGGCAGTTCGTGACGTCTAACATAGCCCTTTGGGACGTCGGGGCCGCAGTCTCCCTGTTATGGAGACTCAGGGGCTATGACGCCAGGAGGGTGCTTCTTGAGAGCGTGTCGTCGCCTAAACTTACGCCCCCTTGAAAACGTACTTATACACGCTGTGTAGGTCCCCTCAGCCTAGGCGGCCTCTCGCCTGGGCTGATGTTAACAATCCTTTATGAGGCGTCCACACCCCCATATCGTTCTGTAACTTCTGGCCTCCATCACTGTTGCAGCAATGCTCTCTATGTCACCTGGTGGCTGAGTCTCCCTGTACTGGCCTCGAAGTCGGTGAGGTTCCTGAGGTCGAAGAACGCGGACTCTACGGGGTCGACCCAGTAGGCCTTGGCGTAGACCACTATGGCAGCCCTGGCACACTCGCTCTTCTGACACCTCTGAGACTACCCTCCTACGCTCGGGGCTAGGTCGGCGGGGCAGTAGGTTATCGTCACCAAGTCTCCAGAGGTCACCAGGTTCTCAATCCTGGCAAGGCCCCTAGCGGCCTCTAATACGGGCTCCACGCCAATCCGTTTGTCCCTACGCTCAATCATGAATACATAAAGTGATTGAGGTGAGAGCGTAGGGACCTTCACCTAGCCCACAGGGACCTAGGTATCCCTGTGGGCTCATGGGCGGCCGTCGGGCCGGACGGTGCGGGGTCTCCATCTACGGGGGCTGCGAGGCCTCGCCTTTAGCATCTGGCGCCGTTACTCTATTATCTTGCTTAACTCCTTTATGGCTATGGCTAGGAAGAGGACGTCAAATATAGTTAGCGCCAGCAGGTCCATGGAGATGTCTAGCTTATCGTACAGTATCAGGTCCCTCGTCGCGTCCACTGCATACGTAAGCGGGTTAAACAGAGCAACAATTTGGAGCAGCTTAGGCATTATTTCTAGAGGGTATAACGCGTTACTTGTGAAGAACAGCGGCATCGATATCGCGCTAATTATCCCCATGAACCTCTCCCTGGTCTTCATCACTGACGCCAGGAGTATCGACATGGCTGTAAAACCTATGTCCACATATATAACCATGAGGTAGCCTGCCGTCAACAGCAGAGGGTTGTCGGTGAACTTAGCCCCAACCAGGGCCGCTGAGGCCAGCACTATTATGTACTGCGTTGACGCCCTCACGGACCCCGCAAGGGCCCTCCCTATAACTATGCTTGCCCTCGGGATCGGCGATGAGAGAAGCCTCTTGAGGATGCCTGACTCCCTCTCGAACACCATCATGATGCCGTAGCCTAGCGCTATGAAGGTCGCCGACTGGAACACGACGCCAGGAGCTATGAAGGAGGTGTAGTCCTGGACGCCTAGCGCTACCCTGTGGGCCATGACGACGCTGAAGACTGTCACCCAGAGGATCGGCTGTATGGCCCTAGTGACGATTTCCACCGGGTCGTGCCACACCCTCCTTAGCTCCATCTCAACCATAGCCAAGACGCTTGTGAACGCCCTCAGCGTCCTGGCGTTCACGGCTCAGCCACCCCTCCTGATCATACCCCTGGTCGACAGGACTTCCCTTACGCGCTCCCTCTCCTCCCCCTCAGAGATCCCTCTGCCCGTGAGCTTAATGAAGACGTCATCAAGGGAGGCCTCTACGACCTTTGCCTCAAGCACTTTGATGCCAGCGCTGTAGAGCCCCTCTATAATCTTTGGCAGCGCCGTCGCGGGCTCCTTCGTGACAACCGAGATCTCACCGTTGTTACCAGCAACCGCACTGAAGCCGAGCCTCGAGAGTACCTCCTTGGCCCTCTCTGCGTCCCCGCCCACCCGAAGGACTACCTTATCAGTTCCATAGGTCTTCTTGAGCTCTAGGGGTGTTCCCTCTGCTATTATCTTCCCCCTGTTAATCAGGGAGATGCTCTCCGCGTACCTGTCTGCCTCGTCCATATAATGGGTCGCAAAGAATATGGTGGTGCCATACTCCTTCTTGTATGATAAAAGGCTTTCCCATACGAGCATCCTCGCCCTCGGGTCTAAGCCGATGGTGGGCTCATCAAGTATAATCAGCCTTGGCCTGCTCATCAGCGCTATGGCTATCTCTAACCTCCTTATCATGCCGCCAGAGTACGTCTTCACGAGCCTCCTAGATGCCTCCCTCAGCCCCATGAACTCTAGGGCCTCCTCAATGACTTCGGCCCTCCTGCTGGACTCTATACCGTATATCTTGGCATATATGAGGGCGTTCTCATACCCAGTCAGGTCGGTCCACAGGCTCATCTCCTGAGGCACGTAGCCTATCAGCTCCCTGACCCTCTCGCCCTGGGACGAGACGTCAAAGCCGAAGACCTTGACAGAGCCCCGGGTAGGCTTGATCTGGGTGGTGACGATCCTTAGGAGTGTGGTTTTGCCAGCCCCATTGGGGCCTAGGATAGCGTGGGAGGCCCCCTCCTCAACTGTGAGGTTGACGCCGTTTAACGCGGTGACGCCGCCGGAGTAGACTTTAACTAGATCCCTTACCTCTACGGCTAACGTTACTAAAGCCACCAAGGACGTAACGGAAAATCGAGCTTATAGGTTTAATGTGACAATTAATTGAAAAGTTTGCTTTAAAAAAAAGATAAGAGCGCTGTGAGAAGGAAGCACTAAATCACCTCAAGCGCCTAGGACGCGAGGCCGCAAGGCTTCTCTCAAACGCGTAAAAGCCCTCGTCCATGAGGCCCCGCGCTCTTCGAGGAGGCTTGGAGAGCGCGCTTACCTAACGATGTCGTGTGATGACGCCTTGGCCCGCGCCTGGCATCATTACGAGCAAGATAGATTGCTAGCCGCCACGCGCCACCCAGCAGGGCGAGGCTTCCGTGAAGCTAAGGATTCACCTTGATAACCCTTGTCCCAGGGGCTCCACCATCAAGTACCCTGACCCAGCTCGACCTAGAGGTGAGGGCAGCCGCCACCCTCTCGGCCTCGCCGGGCCTTGTAATGGCTATTATTGAGCCTCCCCAGCCTGCCCCCGTCAGCTTGGCGCCTAGTGCCCCAGCCCTCCTGGCCGCGTAGACCAGCTCCTCAAGCTCAGGGGTTGAGACGCCTATGGCGGAGAGGAGGCCGTGGTTTATGTTCATGAGGGCCCCTATGTCCTCAAGCTGGTTGCCCCTTATGGCTGACCAGGCCAGGTCTATCAGCTGCTCTACGAGGCCCAGCAGGGAGCCCCTGAGGGGGCCGACCCTGTCAAGGAACCTCAGCACGTTGAGCACGGGGGCCGCCGTGCTCCTCCTCAGGCCGGAGTCCGCCACCACCAGGGGCACGCCGAGCCCTCCCTCTAGCCTCTCCAGGACGCCCTGCCCCCTCCTGAAGACTATGGTGCCGCCGTAGACCACCGTGGCGGGGTCAACGCCGCTTGGGTTCCCGTGGGCCACCCTCTCGCCCTCCATGGTCACCTCGAAGAGCTCCTCAGGGCCTATGTCCTGGCCCGCCAGGGCCGTAAGGGCGGCCGCGGTGGCCGCTGAGACTGAGGCGCTTGAGCCAAGTCCAGCCGATGGGGGTATGTCACTCTCTACGGTGAGCCTGGCCGGAGGCACGTCATAGCCCCTTGAGCGCAGCGCCCTTATCGTTGACAGCAGGGGCTCAAGCTCCCTTGAGCTGCACGCTAGCTCAGGGCCCGTGACGCACCTCAGGCCAAGGGAGGCCGACTCGAGCTCGAGAGGCCACGAGGCCTTCTCGGCCGCCGTAACGGATGTAAATAGGTCGAGCGCTGTGGCTATAGCCCTCGAGCCGTTGACCACGAAGTGCTCGCCGAACAGTATCACCTTGGCTGGCGCTCTGGCCCTCGAGTACCTCATGGACCTCCTGGCGGAATACTATTGTTGTTGACCTTTATTACGCTTGTGTTTTACTCGTGGCGTAACTTTTCCTTCTTTTAATTACTTCTAGTTCCGCCACAGGCACCCCTCTTAAGGGATCATACGCTGTCACCCTTAGTCGCAGGGCTCGTATCTTAGGAAGACCTACCTTAGGGCTTTAAGGCCAGCACGTGACGTTACAAGGAAGCGAGAGGCTTCAGCGTTCAGGCCCCTCATTAGTAATGATGAGGCTGAAGGACTCCGCTGGGGCCTCCAGTTAAGACCTGACGGTCAGACCTCAGGGCGAGCTGATTCTGTGCGGTAAAGGGAAGGCGCCGCAAGCAAGAAGTCAGTTGACATGTAGTTGGCTACAGCCTTTTATACAGAGCTTCATCAACGATTAAATACCACGTTATGAGATTCCTACAATAGTGGGAATAAGGCTTGGAGGAGTTTTATTCCTTCAAGAGGATCAAGGCCCTCGCCGAGAGGGCCTCCAAGGACCCCGCGGGCTTCTGGGCCCAGCAGGCCAACCTGATATCGTGGTTCAGGTACCCTGAGAAGGCGCTTGAAGGGAACCCGCCTTACGAGAGGTGGTTCGTAGGCGGCCTGACGAATATTGCCTACAACGCCGCCGACAGGCACCTCGAGGAGTTCCCCAACAAGGTGGCCTTCTACTGGACCAATGAGTCCCTTGACGTGAAGGCCGTCACCTTCAGGGACCTGTACCTCGAGGTCAACAGGGCCGCCTACGTCCTCAGGGAGCTCGGCGTTAAGCACGGCGACGTTGTCTCGATGATGATGCCCAGCATACCCGAGGCCGTCTACTTCGGCCTGGCCGTCCACAGGCTCGGCGCGGTCCTGGCCGTTCACTACACGGGCCTCAGCGACGAGGTGTTGGCCTTCAGGCTCCAGGATTCTGGCTCCAAGGTCATGGTGGTGGCGTCCAAGGGCTTCAGGGCTGGCCAGGAGGTCAGAATAAAGGACATGGTTGACAGGGTCCTGGAGCGGTACCAGACGCCTGTTGAGAAGGTGCTTGTTGTGAGCAGGGGCTTCTCAGACTTCAACCTCAGGGGCGGTAGGGACCTGGTCTATGAGGACATAGCGCCCAAGGGCAAGGTCTACGTCCCCCCTGAGCCAGTTGAGGCCAACGAGGTGGGCACCATATACTACACCAGCGGCACCACCGGGAGGCCTAAGGGGATAACCCAGACCCAGGGAGGCTACGTGGTGGCCCTCAACTGGACCTTCAAGGCCCTCTTCAACCTAGGGCCTAACGACGTGTGGTGGACGATATCTGAGCTCGGCTGGCCTGTCTGGCCCATGGCTAACCTCTACACGGCCCCCGTTTCAGGCGTCACAGCCGTGCTCTTCGAGGGCTACGTGGGTGCCAAACCTGACCTGTTCGCGAGGATCATCGAGAGGTTCGGCGTGACCCACGTGTGGTCATCAACGACGACCCTCTACACCCTCAAGGGCCTCGGCTCAGAGTCCGTCAGGGGGGCAGACACGTCAAGCCTCAGGATCATACTTAACACGGGCGAGCCGCTTAACGTGGGCGCCTGGCAGTGGTTCAGGGAGAACCTGCCCGACGTAACCATAGGCGACGCCTACTGGATGACGGAGCACCTAAGCCCTGTGGCAGGGACCCCTTACGGCATGGGCGAGATACCCTTCAGGCCCGGCTCGGCCGGGATAGCCTTCTCCCCGACCCAGGTCTTCATACTTGACGACGAGGGCAGGCCCCTGCCTCCAGGCCAGAAGGGCTACATAGTGCTCAAGCCGCTCACCCCAGCCCTGGGGAAGATGTGGAACGACCCCAACCTTGAGAGGTACGTTAAGACCTACTGGAGCAGGTTCCCAGGCTACTTCTACACGGGGGACTATGGCTACGTGGACGAGGACGGTTACCTCTACGTCCTCGGCAGGGCCGACGACGTCCTGGCCGCCGGGGGCCAGAGGGTAGGGACCATGGAGGTCGAGAGCACCATAGGCACCCACCCAGCCGTGGCCGAGGTGGCGGCCGCAGGCATGCCCCTGCCAGGCGGGAAGGGCGAGGCCCTGCTAGCCTTCGTCGTTCTGAGGCCGGGCTACCAGCCCTCTGACCAGCTGGCCAACGACATAAAGGCGTACGCCAGGAACGCCGGCTTCATCGTGGACAGGGTGGTCTTCGTGAGGAAGCTGCCCAAGACGAAGAGCGGCAAGATCATGAGGAGGCTCCTCAGGGCCGTCCTCAGACAGGAGCCTGTGGGGGACATATCAACACTTGACGACCCGGCCGCCTTCGAGGAGACGAGAAAGATCATAGAGCAGGTAAGGGATGAGTTCAAGAGGGCCATGCAGGGGACGTAAGTTACTTAATGACTAGGGCAGGTATCGCTTCAGGCTTCAAGTGTAAAGGGGCTTTCTGAGGAGGTCCTTCAGCGAAACCTTTGGACAAACCTAAGCCCCTTCCTCTTCTCTTTCGTTTCCACCTCTGCCTTGACAGGTTCTCCAACGCCTTTCCCAATCATGAGACCAGGCAGTGCTCATCTTCGCCTTGCCTTAAAGCGAAAATGGCTTCAACGAGCATATTGCAGACCATTCTGACACTAGACTGTCATGTGAAGGCGACACGTCTATGAGGCCAGGGACCTGAGGAGCACTATTATGCCCGTGTGCCCTATCATCCTCACGCTTGGCCTAAGGGCGTCAGCCCTTGCCTCCCACTCCCTCTTTATGATCTCGCTGACCTCCTGCACTACGAAGCCGCCGAGGCGGGACACGGCGTCGAGCAGCTTTATGACCTGGTTCACGGTCGGCACGAAGACCACGAGGGGCGCCGAGGGCTTCAAGGCCTTCCTAACTGAGGGCAGGGCCTCCCAGGGGTCAGGCATGTCAAGGAAGGCGGCGTCCAGGTCGCTCTCCTCAACGCCGGCCCTCACGTCCCCCTTCTTTATCTTAACGCACCCCTCAAGGCCGGCCGCCTTAACGTTCGCAGAGGCCACCTCTATCATGTCGTCCCTTACCTCGTAGGTGAAGACGAAGCCTCCTGGGCACACGTGGGCGGCAATCCATATCGTGAGGAAGCCGCTTCCCGCGCCTGCCTCAAGGACCCTCATGCCAGGCATGAGGCCCGCCAAGGAGGTCATGTAGCCGGCGTCCTTCGGGTAGACCACCTGGCTCCTCCTGGGGTAGACGTGCATCATCATGTCATAGAGGGTCGGCCTCAGCAAATAGGCAATACCCCTCTCAAGCTCAAGCCTTGAGCCCCAGGCCGCGCCTACGAGCTGGGAGCCCCTGACGGCCCCGGCGAACGTCGAGTATGAGGCCCTCTCCCTGGCCCTGAAGACGTAGGTCTTCCTCCTCTCCCTGCCCTCAACCAGCAGGAGCACCCAGTCGCCCTCAGCTATAGACATGGCCGCCCCAGCTAAGCCTTTTGAAGTTCTAAGCTTTTCTGAGCGCTGGCGCCGGCTTGGCCTACGCAGGCTTTGAGGTGGAGGGCGCTGAACAGGTTCACAAAGAGCTGCTGAAGCTAGCCAGGGACATCGTCAAGCCCATCGACGTCAACGAGAGCAGGAGGGAGCTGGAGGAGGTCCTCAGGAGCCTGTCCAAGTGGTCCCCGAGGGAGCTCAGGCTTGGGTCCGAGCTGCCTAAGGTTGAGGTCAGGCTGAGCAAGGCCTCAGCGCTGATAATAGTGCTGCCTCCCAGGCACGTGCTCAAGGCCGTCGAGGCCTCCAAGGACATTGGGCACTGCCTTGAGTGGGCAGAGGGAGCGGGCAAGTACCCGGTCCTCGTCTACTACTCCAGGAGGGGGCAGATGACGACAACCGCCTACTTATACCTGGGGAATGTAATGGAGGACAACAACGTTGGCGTGCTCTTCGTCAACGGGCCGCCGAGCGAGGTAGCAGAGGTCCTGGAGATCCTGGAGAGCAAGGGCGAGTACATGCCCCCTGAGAACGAGGCTGTCGACTTCAGGTTCTGACAAGCTCCTCGGGCAGGGGCCTGGCGGCGAGGAGCCTTACCCCGTTATTGATGAGGGCCCACTCCACCTCCACCGGCGACCCTATAGCTCCCTCAGCCCTGAGTGACAGCCTGGCCACCTCGATTGCTATCTCGTCGCTTATTGACTGGGCTCCAGGGTCCCTGACCTCGACCTCCTCGAGGCCGCTAGGGCCCACCGCCAGCGCCCTGGGCTTGGGCAGGACCCTCACCTCCTCCACCCTTAGGCCATCAGGGCTCAGCAGGAAGGTGTCATGAGGCGAGCCCCGGGTCAGGAGGGCCAAGTGGAGGCCTGGCACTGACTGCACCACCACGGCCCTCCTCCGTGTGACGGGGTCCAGCGTGTAGGCCAGCCCTGAGGCCGTGGCCCTAGGGACCTCCTGGACCACGGCCGACAGGGGCCTGGCGCCGTGGGCGGCGGCCCACGACTCGACCTCAGCGGCCCAGCCCTCAAGCCGACCCCTGAGGCACCTCGTGAATAGGAAAGAGGCCATGAGGGAGAGGAGGTTACCAGCCCCTAGGCTTGGCCTGACCAGAGCGCAGCCAAGGCCCAGGTCATCAGTGCTGCACCTAGGAGGCCATGACAGGGCCCTGTAGTCTACTAGGTGAAGCCCTGCCTCCCTTAGCCTGGAGAGCCACCTTAGCTCGTCGCCGCCCCGCTCCGCGTCCTCAAGGAGGACGCAGCTCATGAAAGCAGCCTCTCAAGGACCTGCCTGGCCTCGCTCAGCGGGACAGTCACCCTCTCGCCCTTACTCTGGGAGTAGAAGGTGACGGTGTTAGCCGACTCCTCCTGCGGGCCCACGAAGGCCAGCACCGGGACGCCCCACCTGGAGGCCTTCCTCCTCTGGACGTCCTGTCCTGACCTCATCAGGTCAACCCTGACGCTGAAGCCCCAGGACCTGAGCTGGTCAGCCACCCTCCAGGCGTACCTGAAGCTCTCAGGCGTCACGTTGACCACCATGACCTGCGTGTACGTCCTCTTGGAGGTGTTGAAGAGGCCCACCTCAACACCGGCGTCTATGAGCCTGTCAAGCCCTATGCTGGCCCCGGTTGCCGGGACCTGCCTCTTAGCCAGGAGGCCTATCAGGTTGTCGTACCTGCCTCCGCCGGCCACGCTCCCTATGGCAGGCCTGTCCAGCACGACCTCGAGTATGGGCCCCGTGTAGTAGTCGAGGCCCCTGACCAAGGCCGTGTTAAACACGAGGGCCGAGGGCCTCTTCACCAGGTCAACGACCTGGGCCAGGTGTTCAATTCCCTCCGCAACCCTCCTGCTTGAGCCGTGTTCCCTCCTGAGCCTCTCTAGCACGTCCCTGGGCTCCCCCCTGAAGGAGAGGAGCTCCATGACCCTTGAGGCCACGGGGGCCCCGAGGAGGCGCTCCAGCTCAGCCCTCACGCCCTCAGGGCCCACCTTGTCAAGCTTGTCAATGGCCCTGTAGACGGGCAGCGGGTCGCTGAGCCCCAGCTCCTCCTCGAAGAGGCCGGCCAGCACCCTCCTGTCGTTTATCATCACCTTGAAGCCTCCCGACACGCCTATGGCCTCCATGGCGTCGACTATCACGTTGATGACCTCCGCGTCGGCCTCCGGGTAAGGGCTCCCAACTATGTCAACGTCCGCCTGGTAGAACTCCCTGTACCTCCCCCTCTGGGGCTCCTCGTGCCTCCAGACCGGGGCTATCTGGTACCTCTTGAAGGGCAACGGCATCTCAGGGTGAGAGGCGACGTACCTTGCCAGTGGCACCGTCAGGTCATACCTGAGGGCGTACTCCCTGTCGCTCCAGGGGTCCTTGAACCTCCAGATGAGCCTCTGCTCCGCCTCCTCGCCGTACTTGCCCGCCAGCACCTCCCAGTGCTCCACGGCAGGCGTCTCAAGGGGGTCAAAGCCGTACCTCCTGTAGACGGCCTCGAGCCTTGATATTATCTCCTTCCTGAGTATAGCGAGCTCGGGCGGCACGTCCCTGAAGCCGCGGGGAGGCCTGAGCTCCAACCCTGCTCCTCGGCCTGTCTGCCCCAGGAGGTAATAGGCTTAGGCCTCCTCTACAAGCTCCACGAGCCTGCCTGGCACTGAGGCTGAGACGTAGCAGGGCCTTGGCCTGAGCCCCTCGTGAACATAAGCGACGAGGTCCTCAAGGCTCCCCTCGCCCCCCACTGCCTCCCAGAGGGGCCTGTGGTCAATAGGCCTCAGCAGGTCCTTCAGGGACGAGGCGAGGGCCTCAACGTCGACGTGCCCCTCCTTGTCTGCGTAGCAGAGGCACGCCCTCACGGTCACGTCATGGCCGTGCAGCCCGTAGCCCATGGACTCAAGCCTCATGGCCACGCTCACTGTCTCCTCTGCGCACACCCTCCACGGCAACGCCTCATCACCTTGACCAGCGAGACCGCTATCGACGCTATTGCCAGGGCCAGGGAAGCTATCACTAAGGGGGGCAAGGCCCTCTTGTCTAGGCTGGCGAGGACTAGCATAAAACCCTGCAGCCCCACATTAGTGGCGGTGGCCAACCGCGGCCTGTGTTGATTCACCCGAGGACTTCATAAGGAGACATAACGTCAACGCGAGGATAGTTGACTTCGGGGAGAGCGTGGAGACCGTCGACGCTGCTTCAAGGGTAACAGGCTCGCCTCCATCAGACATAGTCAAGACCCTCCTGCTGATAGTTGACGGCAGGCCCATGGCGGTTCTGCTGCCCGGCGACAGAAAGCTCGACTACAGGAAGCTCTCAGTCCTCATGAAGGCGAGCAAGATAAGGACGGCCTCACCTGACGAGATAACTGAGCTCACAGGCCTCATGCCAGGAGGACTAACACCCCTCTCGGAGTGCATAAGGGGGCTCAAGGTCATAATGGACTCATCCATAGCCTCAAAGGAGAGCGTCTGGGTGGGGGGAGGGACGCCGACAAGCCTGGCCCAGGTGTCTGTTAAGGACTTAATAAGGGTCCTGAGGCCAACCCTGACAGAGGTGTCGCAGTGAGGCTGAGGGCGACCCCGGCCGAGCTGGCCCTCCTGCTCACCATGTCCTCCTTTGGCCTGGCCGCCTCAGCCCTGGTGCTGTACGAGTTCTACACCCTTCACAGGCTCCCCCCGCTCTGCCAGTACCACCCTAACACCGGCGGGATTCAGCTCAACTGCTACGCCGTCCTCACGAGCCCGTACTCGAGGGTAGGCCCCTTCTCGCTCGACGCCCTGGCGGCCGCGTGGTTTATCA
>Ga0315272_10001220_pt1 | contig 12821 bp, 10 predicted proteins | sample C3_middle_MG_FD_203918 | JGI IMG/M metagenome (GOLD analysis project Ga0315272, IMG submission 203918) | Sediment microbial communities from Yellowstone Lake, YNP, Wyoming, USA - C3_middle | ecosystem: Environmental > Aquatic > Freshwater > Lake > Sediment | place: USA: Wyoming | collected...
GCCTTAACAACAGATTTAGAGCCTATGACGCTATCCCTAAGCCTAAGACCATTAACATCGACAACAGCTTCGTCTAGAACAAGAGACCTTGTTAAGGAGCCTGAGGACATCTTCGATCCCTGCTCAACAGATGAGAAGTGCTCTACAACAGCATTCTTGCCGATATAGGTGTTTCTACCTATGTATGCAGGTCCATAAACCTTTCCCTCAACAACAGCACCCTTCTCAACAATGACTCTACCAACTGTTTCGCCTCTGACCTCGCCCTCAACCCTCTCAACAGCATCGTCTAGCAGTAGGTATAGAGCTTCTAGCAAGCCTTCATATGTACCTACATCTTTCCACCAACCAGATACAATGCTGTATTCAACCCTGTAGCCATTGTCTATGAACCACTGGATAAGCTCTGTAACCTCGTACTCACCTCTCCAAGAAGGCTTCAGCGTCTTGAAAGCCTTCTCCACTAGATCTGGATCCCTAAAGAAGTAAACACCGACAACAGCCAAGTCAGATACAAACTCTTTGGGCTTCTCAACAAGCTTAACAATCTTCCCATCCCTAACAACTGCAACACCAAATCTCGATGGGTCCTTAACCCTGGAGAGAAGTATATAAACATCACAGTTGCTTTCAACAAACCTCTTCAAATGCTTTTCAATACCGTGCGACAGTATGTTGTCCCCCAAGTAAACAACAAACGGCTTATCCACAAATCCACGCTCAATAGCTAGGTGAATAGCGTGCGCAATCCCAAGCCTCCTCTCCTGAACAATATATGTAAGCCTAGCGCCAAAGGAGCTTCCATCGCCTAGAACCTCCCTAATCAAATCACCGAAGTAGCCAACAACAACACCTATATCCCTAACACCAGCAGAAACAAGATCATCAACAGCGTAGCGAATCATCGGCTTACCAAGCAAGGGAATGAGGTGCTTAGGTCTAGAGAAGGTAAATGGCCTTAGCCTAGAACCCTCACCAGCTGCTAGAACAAGACCCTTCAAATCCATACAACCACACTCAAAAACTGTTTGCAAGGCGGAGGTAAAAATTTGTTAACGTTGTTTGCTAGACCTCTTCAAGCACCCATTTATCAAGGTTCTTAAGAAGCTCGTTTTCGGCGTAGGCTATGAGCGTTGTTATCTTTGCTACACCTATCACAGCTCTTCTTATTGGTATGCGTATCAATGGTATTTGCTGTGGTAGCTCTAACCCATTGTATCTTTGGGTAAGCTTCTTCAGCAACCTCCGTGAATCTGCCAAGCCTCTCAATATGTATTTTCCTCGAATCCTAGTGTTCTTACGAAGCATGTTTACTAGTGCTACGCGTATCGCCGTTAGTATGCGAAGGAGCTGCTTATGCTTATCTGAAAACATTTGCGTCATTGCTAAGTAGTTTCTTGTGGAAAGAAATGTTGCTGTAGGGGAGCTCCATGTAGCCCCCCTTCTATGTCTTGCAACCGCTTTTGCTATGAAAGCTGTTTTGTATCCCGCTCTCCATAGGAGAATGGATGTGAATACATCCTCCCCAAAGCCGTAGAGAAGCTCGTCAAACACCTTCTCAGCGTTGAAAGCCTTTAAAAGCGCCTCAACACTGAAAATAGGGAATGTCCCCTCAACAGCGCTACACAGAAACACCTTACCACCCAAAATCTCTTTAGAGGTTTTAGGAAATCCAAAAGGTATCAGCATATCGGTTAGGTATATACCCGTAGAGTCTATATCATTTGCACCAAGCTTCAGCACAACACCTTGAGCCGCACCTAGATCAGGAAAACTCTCCAAAACATCGACATAGAGCTTGATGCTGTAATCAAAGATGGTGCAATCATTATTAACTAAAACAACATACTTACTCTCCCTATCCCTAGCCATAAAACCTATGTTATTGCCTCCAGTAAAGCCTAGGTTTCTATCAAGTTTAATTATCTTCTTCCTCAAACTGCTCCTCCTCTCAACAAACTCCCTAATCTTTTCGAAACTGCCATCGGTAGAGCCGTTATCGACAATAATAAGCTCAAACCTATCGCTAGGATAATCAACGTTTGCAATTGATTCGAGGGATTGTAGTACAAGTGGCAGTATCTTCATAGAGTTGTGGTTTAGCCAGATTATAGAGACCTTAGGGTAAACCATAGCACTCAAGAACTGGGTAAGATGCAGTAGTATAAAAGCTGTCGTATAAGGTACTAGACCATCGCTTTTTCGTGCTTCGATCACGCCTTAACGCATTTGACTAGGCCTAGAAGCTTCCTGCTATATCCATGTCTCTTGTAGAACTCCTCATCGCTAATTATTTTGCATTCAAAATCCTTAGACAGCTTTTTAAGCAACATTTCTACGGGTATCTTTGTTGCGTAGGCATGGTACTCAAAATATACTTCATCAAATAGCCTCACATGCTCATAGTCATTTAGGATTACATCATATTCACAGCCTTCACAATCCATTTTAAGAGCCGCTCCCTCAACATCAACAACCTTGACTATGTCCCCAAGAGTGATTGTGTCTACGAAGACTCTCCCTGAGGGACACTCAACACCTATTCTGCTATGCCTGCTCGCAAGAGCAGCATTAATTGGTGTGATCCTGTTTACAGCATTATTCAGTTTTAGATTCTCGAGAAGCTCCCTAAACTCCTGTGGGCAAGGCTCAACAGCAATAACCTTTTTTGCGCCTCTTAATAGGAAATACATTGTTGAATCCCCATAAGCTGCGCCGACATCGACAACAACCTTGTTCTTCACATCAAGAAGCCTATACTCACCAAAATCAAAAACTTCAATTATAGTGCACTTCATATGCTTAAACTTCACGTCATTTCTCGTCCAGCAGCTACATGAAGAATCGTATCTCCAGCCAAACCTAATAGCCTCATCGACGCAACTAGAGAGCAAGAGCTCCTCTATAGGTATGGCAAAGTTCTTTGCAATTACAACGCCATCCGCACACCTCAAGCCGGTGAAAGTACCATTAAAAAGCCTTCTAATCAAAAACTCATAGATCTTAGAATTGATAACAAGCTTAGTACCATCCCTACACACAGCAACCAACACACCAGACCTGAGCAAACCCCTCTTAAATAGGTAATATCTCAAAGAAGCTTCGAACCAATTCCTAAAATAATGCCTACTAAACATCGATAACCTCAAATACGTCAATGCATTACGAAGCTTGGCAAAAACCACTATTTTAGCACCTCAAGAAGTAATGCACGGTCATAGCATTTTAAACATTTTGCATCACAACGAGTGAACTGATTTGTGTTGTGTAGAAATAGATGCAACGAGTTATTCCTACTAAGAATCCTGAATTCGAAGATTTGAAAACGTACATAATCAGCGCCATTAGATATGAAATGCTGTGAAACTATTTATTTGTTGCGTTTTTAAGCATGAGTTTTGCACTTAGAATCACCCTTAGTAAAATCTTAGTAAAATATTGTTGATGAGTCTTGAAAGCCTTAAGGATATGCTAAGCAACTTTGAGGATATGCTAATCGGTGTAGCTTTTTCATGCATTTTTTCAAGGGTTTTTGATAATGCATAGAGTCTTTCAAACAATGACTGTTCAAGCACATTGATTTCATGTTGTGTTAGTGTGTCTTTCTCAAGTTCGTAGAACGCCATTAGGGTTACCACATCTTTTATGAGTCTAAACACCTTAGCTCTATAATCTTCTTTACCTATTCCTGTGAGATTTGAGGAGTGAATCCTGTAGAACACGTATGAATCGTTGTTGAAGAAACATTTACAGTGTCTTAATCCAAGCAATGCTATAAGCCAATCTTCGTGAACAAGATCATAGAGTCTATGATTAAGTTTTCTAAGTTTATTCACAATAATGGAGAGACAGGATCTGTCTATAAATATCGTGTTTCCATCTATGTAGTTCCTTCTAATCAGATTATTAATATCGCATGGATTTTCAGGCACTTGTAAAGAGTCTATTACTTTAAGTGATTTATCTTCAAAACGGTAAAGGCGCGTGAATAGGAAGTTCTTATTAGTTTCAATAGCTTTTCTCACCATTTTTTCGATGTGCCTTGGTGGGAAGAGGTTATCGTAATCGAGTATAGTTATGAACCTCCCTGTAGCGTTTGTAAATCCGCATTCTAATAATGCATGGAAAGGTGTTGTATGCTCATGCATTATCAACCTTACAACTCTATTGCTATAGTGATTGCTATTAGCTATAACCTTTTTAATCACATCTAAAGTATGATCCTTTGAGCCAAGATCGTAACAAGTAATGATCTCGATGAGACCTTCATACATGCTATTTAATACGGAGTTCACTACTTTATCAATACACTTTTCAGCATTATATGCCCTTACAATAACAGTCACAAGATCATATATTTGCTCATTATCCTCCAGTAAAACTAAATAAGGTGTAATTCGTTTATTAAAGTAAAATGTAATTCTTCAACGAACACATCGATAAGAATTTTAGAAACTTCTATAATCAAACCTTCTCAAAATATTGATTTAATGAATGGCACCTTAATGTGCTTTTATACAAAGCGAAGTAGTAATTGTTCATATTCTGATACCATCTTGTCGCTTCCATACTTATTCTTGGCAATCTCTTTTGCGTTTCTACCCATTTTCATTGCCGCGTCCGGATTTTCCAATAAAAATTGTACAGCATCGATAAGCGCATTTATGTCTCCCCTAGGTACTAATATGCCTGTCACACCATTGATTACAATTTCTCTAAGACCTCCAGCTCTATAAGCTACTATAGGTTTACCCATAGCCATAGCTTCAAGTGCAACCATAGAGAAAGGTTCCTCCCACAAATAAGGAAGAACTATCATATAGGATTGAGCAAGTAGTTTTAAGTATTCACCTCTTGAAACATAGCCTACTCCTTTAACTACTCCTTGCATTTTAAAACCTGTGGCTATAAATTCTACTTCTTTATATCTATACTTCAAGGTCTTCGCCAAAATAATGAAGTGTCGAAAACCTTTTCTTTCATCAGCGTACCCAGATGGATTAAGAACTATTTTATTTCTACTATTCTCTAAATTACCATATTTTTGCATTAAGCTATTGAATTCTTCTAGATCTATTCCATTGTTAATAACATAAATGTTTCTAAGACCATACGCCTCTAGTCTGTGCTTCATATGAAATGCTGGAACCACTATTGCTGTACTTTCATTTAGTAAGCTTATTAATTTCCGAAATCTCACGTTCCATTGAATGGCTCTAAAAAATCCAAGAATTTTTGACGTAGGTTTATAAGCTTCGTTATATAAACATGAGGAGCATCTGAAAAGTGAAGATCCTCCACATACTCCTGCTCTCTTAGAGTAAAGAGCATTAATAGGACACAAAGGCCACCAAATATGCACACTTGTCACTATAGGTTTTCGAGCATTTAAAGAAGCTATATGGATAGAGCAATCATAATCATAGAAACTTAAAATAATGTCAGGGTCAATTCTACGAATAATCTTCGTGTAAAAATTAACGTAGAATGGATCATATAAAGGATATGTAAAGATATTTGTATGCACTTTCCTAATAATACCGACAGCGTAAACCTCATAACCTTTCTTTCTTAATCCCCGTACTATAGTTTTTGCGACGTAGGGTTCCCCACCTTTCCAAGCCTCATTTAGTACAGCCCCTACAACTAAGATGCGCACCGCTATCGCACCTTACTAAATCTGAAACGAAACCTCAATTTTCTTAATTTGAAGGTTTTGCCTATTATTTATTTATATATTTATTTATATAAGCCTTGCTATAAGATACCTACGAATAGATCTCGTAGGCCTACGTCTTAGTAGCGAAGGAATGTCTAAGAGGATAAAATAAAATTAGTGTTATGCACTATTAAGGTGCCTTTAAGTGCAATTAATATAGTCCTTCCATTCCTCAGACAATAAAGTCTAATGGCACTCAAACAGGCTCTTTAATGTGCCTTGATCATGTAAAAAACATCAATAGGACATTGTAATACACATTAAATGTGAATGTGCAGATATATGCTTAGAGTAATTAACACTATTGTGCTTAACGCTTATCCTCCTCTTAACATGCCTCGCCTTACTAAGAAGCATTTAACATCAGCGGTTAGCTGGTTGGAGGAGAGGTTTCTGATTGTAGGCAACATCTTAAGCATTCTGAAGATCTTCATTCGAGCTCTCCCCTATAGTACATAAGACAAGATAAGACGAGGTTATAATATGAATGTTTATGTTATGTAAATACTTACATAGAGACTTACGTTTATCAATTCAAGTCAATGAGAAAGGAGTACTATGATAATCATTATTTTTGTCTATGCAAGAAGCTTTGAGATCTTAGAAAAAGGCACATGCTTAACGCCTGTTATATCATGGAACGTAATCTATACAATAGGTGTAAGTCTCTCATACTCCTAGTAACTTTCTCTTAGTATTCTGCTCAGTATCTTTGTTCCTATGTCTCTATGTTTAAGTATGTATTTGGCAATGTTTATTGTTGTTGCTCTGAATATTGGGTCCTCAACAAGCTTTTCGACTAGGATTCTCGTAGTTGTTGCTGTGCTGAGTTTGTGTGGTGCTTCTGTGTAGCCTGCTTCAATGGCTTTGCATATGTTGTGGAGTGTTTCAAGGGCTTTGATTGCTCCAAGTTCTTCTGCTAAGCTCCAAACCCCTCTATTTGTCCATGCCCATGCTGTTAGGCAGTCTATTAGCAGGATCATGTGCTCCTTATAAACTGCGTGGGCAGCTGCGACAACGACCTCTGCCTCCTTGGTTAATGCATTTGCTTTTACCCCGCCAACCTCTATCTCCTCAGAGCAGCACCTCAAAAGCTTTTCTCCATCTATGTAAACAATTCATGCGAATGAGGGGTTTGTGTATAGATCAACTATGATTTCATCATTAGCAATGTGCAATGCTTCTAAACAATAAAATATTGTTTGCGTAATGTCATCAACTAGCTGGCTAATCTTATATGTGTCTGCTTGCATTAGAAACCTGGATCTAACTGAAGAAAATGCATAAGTAAAGTTATTAAATTTTTAAAACATAACATAAGGAGTAAAAATAACAAAGCAGTACTCTAAGGTGCTAACCTTTATGGCAAAGTACAGTAAAGAGAGGGTATTGGAGATAGTTCTAGGAGTGGTAACATGTATTGTATGTTTATCGATCTTGGTTTGTTCTTATGTATTCCTTAAAAATACAGTTATAACATTAATGTTATTACTTATTCTCTCACCATTACTTTATCATAGTATTGTATTGATTATAGTACCTCGCGAAAGATTTCTTACATTAGACAAAATCAAAAAGAGGTTATTAATTATAAAGAAGTACAAAATTTTGGCATTGATACTCGGTGCCTAGCATCATGTTTCATGCAAATTATAATTTAATTAATGTTGGCTACTCATCGTTTTAATATAATTTTGAATCATATTGGTCTTAAATAAATCACATATGAAGAACGTGTTTAATCATATCATATATGTATGGTAATAGTGGTTGTGCAAGATGTCCGTAGATATCATAAAGGGACTTAACTATACCTATCTTTTTGGATATTTTTATCACATGATAGGGCATTGAAAGAAGTATAAATTTGTAAGGAATTTTAATTGGAAAGGTTTGTTGCAGGTTTATGTTATTGATCCAGTTATTTATTGAAGCCTTTCCAGGGAATTGCAGTTCTTCGACCAGCTCATGAATTTCTTCATTTAATATTCGAAGACCTAGTAACTGTTCTACAGATGACAAAATTTTTAGGAACGTATAAATCGAATGGATAGTACCGTAATTCACACCTAATTGTATTAATTTACTAACGTTACAATAATGTATTCTTGCAAGGAAAAGGATTATAGCCGCCAATGATATACGTTGTGAGTACCAATCATGCGTTATTATTGTATAAAGGTTTTCACAATCTGGAAGTGCTCGCACTTTTATTTCCGATCCTATACTGTTCTTAAAGGAAATAGTAATAGCGTTGCTCATCATACTACATGGGGGTGCTACAATTATTCTACCAGCAGCAATTTCAGGATATATTTCAACGCTAATTTCTTGTGCAGGATCCAGAGAAGGAAATTTCATGCCTAGCTTAAATGGATGTGCAAAAAATCTAAAGGTATAGAACTTTGCACCTAGTTTATCCAATTCTTCGCAGGCACGTAAAATCTCACTAACTTCACATATGTGTATATCCACATCGAACATCTTTATATAAGGGATGTTGTAATGCTTTATTATGACATACCGTATATTGTTATTATTGAATGCATTAATAACCATTGAAAATATTGACCAATACCTATTCATATACTCAAAGTCCTGCTCAATATATTTCTGAATGACTTTTACAATTTTTTTCTCTCTAAATAATGTTACATAAGGTTTTAACAGCGTTACTAAGAATTTGTTCTGTTGAAGTATATTTAAGCATTTTTCAATTATACCTAAGGCTAATGTTGTATCAATACTCTTTAAGTAATTGAATAACTGCTCAAGGTCTTCACATTTATTAAAGTATGAACATTTTATTAATTCATATGCTAATCGCCATGATAATCTATATAATTCTTTGTCATTTAAGGGGGTATTCATTGTAAAAGACCCTTCACAGCGATTAGTAATTGATTTAATAGACGATCCTTAGAGTAAAACTTCTCAAATACATGATAAAGCTTTAAGCTTAATATCGCAAATGAATTGATCACATTTACTATTTTCTCTACAATAGTCGATACTGTGAAGTCTTCAACGACAATATCTTTTATGTGATTAAATTCCGAAATAATGGGAGAGATTAGAGGTATAGTAGCATAACATACTGACTCTATTACTGAAAGTGGTGGATGCATTGCAGCATAGTCTCTTACTATGAAGAAAAGTATATGTGAATCCTTAAGTATTTCTACCTTTTCCTCTTCGGTAAGCCTCCTTCCCATAACTTCCACCTTTAAATTATCTTTATGAAGGGACATGTATTGGCTCTTTAACCCCATCTCCTTCATAGATACAATCCTTAGTGTAACTTTAAAACCTTCTTTAACTAGTTGTCTTAGAACCTTAAACACCAAATCTAAATCTACTCTATATCTGTTAACTCTTCCAAGGATCAGCAAATTGAGTCTTTTTGACTCTAGATCCTGCACCTTCCTACTAATGATATCTTGTAAAGAACTTTTTGTGTAGCAAGGATAGTAAGGCTCTAGAACCCATATCTTTTTTGGATTTACAATAGATCGTAATTCTTTTGCTAATACATAAGAAGGGGTAATATATCCCTGCACTAAATCTAGTACTGAGGTAGTCCACAGAAACATTGTGCTCTTAAGCTTTTCGAGAAAGGTCCATGTAGGATCGTTAAGTTGATAAACATATAGTAGGTTTCTGGCGTGACTAAACAAAATTTTAGCTAATATTACGGTATGAAGATTCACATAATGTAAATGAAACAAGATATTGTCAAAATCTGATACTACATTTGTCAACGCTTTTATTTCTTTAGGGCTTGCAACTATGACATTAAATCTCTCCTCTTTCATAACCCTGATAATTCTCTGTAAATAGAAATCCTGACCTGAGATAGGCTTCCTAAGTACAGTTACAGGGTCACAGATAAATACATGAAGGTGATTATTCATACTACTAACCCTCTCTACTTATCCTCGATTATATTGCCTTGACCTCAAAAACTCTTTTAGGATATTCCTTAATAGAGAGAGATTTTCCTTAAGTTTTTTCTCAGAATCAAGTACGTACAATCCTTGAGCATCTGCTAAGAGTTTTAATACCTTGTCGTAGAGATTATTATAAATAAAGGGATATATCGGTGATGGAATATCCTTGCGTATCACTAATACCTTTCTAGGTGACACTTTATTAAATATCACAATCATCTTTCCACCTTTAATATTTGATATGAAATAGTAGATTAAAGCTCTTATCACAATGTTCCGAAATACGTTAATTCTTGTTTCATAAATTAAATCAACAATCTTATCAGGTATCACAAATCTATCATATATAATAACTTGAGCCTTATTTAAATGTGCACGAAATGTATGGAAGATATGACTTATGAGAAAATCTATGGATTGCGTAATAATCCATAGCCTTGCAAGTGCTTTATTCCTATAATACTCCCGAATTAAAATAACCTGGTTTCCAATCTTCTTCCTTACTGTTAATCTGGTTATCTTGGCTATAAAAAGCACTAAGTACGATACATAAGCATTCCAACGAAACCACACATAATAACTACCTACACCAATTCGTGAAAGAAACAATTGAGAGAGTCTGGCTTTCGTAGTTTTACCTGAACCATCTATCCCGCTGAATACAATGTACTTCAACCTCTTCATTCCCCAGAAGCCCTATCTAAGTTTGTAAAATCCTTAATAGTGCATACTTAAGCAAGGTCTTAAAAATCTTAGGTATAGAGTAGATATCTGCACAACCCCCTCTCAAACAAAACCTTATTAGGTGTTGCAGGTACATATAGTAATGCGTTAATAAAATGTCATAATTCAATTGAGTGAATTGTTGAAGTTCCTTCTCCAATTTGAATTTTAACATCTTGCTATGAAGATAATGATCTAGAAGAGCTGAAATATCTTGAAGTAACATCATACGACACCAAATAGCATCACCAACTAGCTTACACACCCTTTCAAGAGTTTTAAGCCCATTAAAGAATCTTTTGAGCCTAATGGAAGTAGGTCCAGCAAAATATATGTAAACAGGTATAGGAGTGATAAGCACCTCGTCCACCTTCATTAATGCCTTTATTAGAAATTCGAAATCTTCGTGAGAGATAGTACCAGAAATAAATCTTATGTTTTCATGTAATAAGAAACGTCTTCGATAGAGTCCTTGCTGAAATCTAAGATCTAAAGATTTATGATGGCTTCGGCAATATGATAGCAATATTTGTGAAAGCAAATCGTTACTACTTATTCGTATCAATTCCTTGAAAGGAGTTTCATACACTACTCTATTTTTAATTTCATCAAAAATTATGAGTTTACCAAATGCTAAGTCAACGCGATACATTCTTGCGAGGTTCAACAATACAATAAATCCATGCAGTATTGGAATATCATCTATATCAGCAAAGGCTACGTATTCTCCCTTAGAAAGTTCTAACCCTATATTTCTCGAAGTTGATACATCAGCATTTTCAGCGTATACAACTTTGCCACATAACTCCTCCTCATTGACATATTTTAGAATTAAATTCAATGTTTTATCTTGAGAGCCACCATCTATAAAGATAAACTCAACACTATTATTTGACGAGATCAACCTTTCAGACTTAATGTGCTCAACAAATTTTTTAACATATTTCTCAGCATTCAATACAGGAATAATTATCGATAAAGCTGTTTCAATGCATTCATTTTCAAAAATAACATCATAGTGCAGACTAACATCATTTGCACTCATTTTTCAAAAGACCTCTACTCACTTTCTGTTAGGAAGCAACATTTAAACAATAAAATACGTTGATAGCTAAACAGCACTTATAGCAGGTATAAAATCGATCTATAGCTTTCAAGGTCATATGGGTGCATTCCATATCTATTAGTATCCATGCGGTCAATATCTTCTCTTCTAGTTTTTCTGAAGATATCTCAACAGACCATTCTAATTTTTATGAAGCTTAAAGTTTTCATTCATGTTGTAAATGTTTTACGAGTGTTAATTGATACTTCATTAATATGTCAGTATTTTAGTTCTATTTATGTGAAAGTTTATTAATCCTTCTAATTGGCTCGGGGAGAGGGTTTTAGGAATGCTTTTCCGATAATATTGAAACCTAGTCTTGTCGTCAAAATATAGGAAGCGTCTACAAACCCAATACTTTCTATTAAACGTAAGACCCTTACACATGGCAATATCTATTCCTAGTTGTTTTCCATAAGCTAATTTCATATTTACTTCAATTATATTCTTCATATTCTAGGTTATTATCATCGACTATAATAATCTTAAAACTCTCTTTGCAACATTGCCTTGCTATGCTCTCGCAGAGTTCTATAAGATTCACCCCTTCATTCTTAACAGATTATTATTGAAAGTAACGTCACCAATCATCACTCATAATGATATTATGCACTATTGCGATCACAAATTTTATGGTCAGGCTCATTGATAATAACTACTTTGTTAAATAACTTTAAGAGCTTCCCTTCATGGCATGCAGATGCTCTATCTGTTATATAAATAAATGTGCAATTTAGTTTCTTTAAGCTATGAGTAAATATTATCTTTAATAGCTTTATACTTTTTACAACCCAACATATACCTTTATCCTTCAAACCTGTAATAATCTCTCCTAAAGATTTAAACTCTCTAGCAAGACATTTCATACTTAACTTATTTGCTATAATACATGCGGGATATTCCGTACAACACGTAAATAAATATATCTCACAGTGTTTTCTAGTAATACATAGACGCTTTAGGTTTTCTAATAATGCTAATACATGAATATTGATCTTTCTTCTTGTAAGCAATATATAGGTCCAATATAATGAAAATACGTGATGCCTTCTTACATTATGCCCCGAGAAGAGTATATTGATTAAAAGAGTGTCGAGGTCTACGGAGCTCAGGTGTAATATTTGCATTATTAATACTAATGTTAATACAATTCTTTTCATTATTTCAAATATTGCTTTTGCTAAGAACCTTTTTCTTAGGTACCATAAGTAATAAGCCCTTATGTAATCATACGTATTATTAATAGTAGAGTCTATTAATGTAGCATCTAGATCAACAAAAATTACCATACATTCTTTGTTTATATCCTTTTCTACAATAACTG
>Ga0315272_10001221_pt1 | contig 12817 bp, 7 predicted proteins | sample C3_middle_MG_FD_203918 | JGI IMG/M metagenome (GOLD analysis project Ga0315272, IMG submission 203918) | Sediment microbial communities from Yellowstone Lake, YNP, Wyoming, USA - C3_middle | ecosystem: Environmental > Aquatic > Freshwater > Lake > Sediment | place: USA: Wyoming | collected...
TGGCAGCAGCACCATCGCGTGCTTCTGCCAGTCCTCCTGTTCTCTGGGGAACGCCACGTTGAGCCCTGCCCGGCGGGCCAGCACGAAGGACGAGAGCCAGGCCTGCGTAAGCGCCAGGTTGTCGGAGCTCGCGCCCGCCGGCTGCTGCGCCGTGTTGCCGTCAAAGGTGGAGGTGTAGGGTATAGCTTCGGCACCTTTCAGGCCGAGTCCCGCAAAGTCGCCCGCTGCTTTAGACCACTCGCGTGGAACGACTACGCCGGCGAGCGCGGCGGCTGGCGTCAGTCCTGTGAGATCGAGTTGAGAAGTAACTTTAGAAAAATCCTGGAAGTTACTGGCGCGTGGTCTGTTATTTCCTTGCGCATCGATCAATCCGAATTGTGTTTCGTGCGGCGACCGCAGGTACGGCAGCGCATGATACTGCCCCGGATCGGCGTCGGTGAAGCACCAAAGCAGGAAGCCGTTCGCCCCCGCGCCGAGCGATGAGTAGAGGCTCATGCGGTCATAGGCTGCGGCCAGAGCCGGATCGTATTGCGCGGACGAAATGCCCAACTCCTGCACCATCACAGGCTTACCCAGGCTTCCTGAAAGTGCGGTCTCGAAGGCCGCGCCCAACGAAGCCCGCTCCGACAGCAGGGAATCGGGAAAGAGGTTGGGCGCATAGATCGTGTAGGGGTGGACGCTGAAGAAATCGACCTCCGAGCGGATGTTGTCCGGACGAAACGGCCCGTGACTCACATCCTCCATGCTGGTCCCGGCGACAATCGGGTGCATGGAGTCGAAGCGGCGGAGGGCGCCCGCGATCAGACGCGTCCAGTTCGCGGCCATGGCGTCGCTGGTTGCGCCCTGCACCACCCAGAACGGAGGCTCGTCGGTCAGATCCCAGGCGAGGATCGCCGTCTCGTCCTTATAGCGCCGCGCCAGCTCCGCGGCATGGTTGGTCTCGAAGAACAGCATTTCGGGATCGGAGTGCGGGTGGCGTCCGCGCCGCCATGGGACATCCCAATACGCCTCGCCCACCTCGCCGCCGACGAACAGCGTGGGATGCAGGTAGATCCGGTAGCGGTGCGCGAGCGAGACAAGATAATCCAACTGCTGGAACGCTTCGGGGTTGTAATCGCCGGGGCGCGGTTCGAACCAGGCCCACAGCAGATCCAGGCGAACCGTGTTGAAGCCCAGCTCCTTCATGCGCGCAAAGTCGGCTTCCACCTGCTTCGGCTCCCAATGCAGGGGCCACAGCACGGCGGCTTTCGCCGGTACCCAGTGCGCGCCGACGGGCAGGAAGCGACCTCCTCCCGCCGAGAAATACTGCCCGTCCAGGGTCACACGGGGCAGACGATCCGCGGCGGTCTGTGCGGGTAGCGCTTCCGGCAGGCTCAACGCAACCAGAAGCAGCGAACCGGCCCAAAGAGGTTTCAATTCGGTCCTCCCTAAATATCCCAGTGTACGGCTCGCTCCGGTCCGGACCGCTTGCCCGGCGGCGAACCGGGGTATAACGCGGCGGCTATCCTCCGCCATGGCACGCCATGCCTGTTGGACGTAATCCGCCACGTTTGAATCCAGATAAACTGGAGAATTCCAGATCGCGATATCTGAATATACCGTGCCGACACTCTTTGAATCATTCCAATCCCGCGCCCAGGCTGTCAGTGCTGAGGTTCATCGCCTTTCGACCCGCGCCGAGGCGCTTGAGTTCATCCTCGATCTGGTCCGGTCGCTGGAGGGGGACCGGATTCAGCCGTCATTCGCGGTCTGGGCGGCCTGCCCATTTCTGGATGGTCTCGACACGGCGGCTCTGACCGAGCGGGCGCCCGGGCTGGCGTTTCAAGTCACGCGCGGCTCCGCCTCCACTGCAACCGTGGGTATCAGCCAGATGGATCTGGGCTTAGCGGACACGGGTACGCTAGTGCAGAACGCGACGGCGGTGGAGCAGCGCCTAGTCTCCACGTTGCCGTCCGTTCACATCGCCATCGTGGCGACGGAGGCCATCGTTCCGGACCTGGGGGCGGCTCTGAGCCGCTTCTACGCCAAGGATGGCAAGGATCCGTCGAAGCAGCAGAGCGCGGCGTCTCCGCCGCCTTACCTGTCCTTCATTACTGGACCGAGCCGCACGGCCGATATCGAACGGGTACTGACCATTGGCGTGCATGGGCCGGAACGGCTGATCATCGTCTGTGTGGACGAGCTCTGTCTGAACGGTTTGGGAGGCGGACAATGAGCTCGACGTTCAAGCAGTCGATCGACGAGGCCGTCCACAATTCCAATCTGACAGGAGCCCTGGGCCGCTTTTCGGAAGCCTATCGCGAAGGCCGCGCCAAGGCCTATGAAGGAGTGGACTTTGAGGCAGTCCGCACGCGGATCGCCGAGATAAAAGGCGGCGCGGCCGCGCATCTCGACGAACTGGCCGACGAGTTCAAACAGAACGCCGAGGCGCGTGGTGCAAAGGTTTTCCGCGCCAGCAGTCCCGAGCAGGTCAAAGACTACATCCTGAAGCTGGCGAAGTCCCACGGCGTCGAGTTGATCGTCAAGTCGAAGTCGATGGCGTCGGAGGAAATCCACCTCAACAAGCACCTCGAAGCGCAGGGTATCCACGTTGCGGAGACCGATCTGGGCGAGTGGATCATCCAGCTCGCGGGCCAGCGCCCGTCGCACATGGTGATGCCGGCCATCCACCTGACTCGCGAAGAGGTGGCCGAGATCTTCAGCAAGGAAGTGAACGAGCGGCTCAGCTCGGACATCCCGCGTCTGGTCAAGATCGCTCGCCGCGAGCTGCGCGAGAAATTCTTGAACGCCGGCATGGGCATTTCGGGGGCAAACATCGCCGTCGCCGAAACCGGCACATTGGTGATCGTCACCAACGAAGGCAATGCGCGGCTGGTCACCACGCTGCCGAAGATCCACGTCGCCATCGTCGGACTGGAGAAACTCGTCCCACGCTTCGCCGACGTCGCCCCGATTCTCACGGCGCTGCCGCGCAGTGCGACGGGCCAGTTGCTCACCAGCTACGTGACCATGATCAGCGGTCCGGCGCCGAACACCGACGGCTCGCTCAAGGATCTGCACATCATCCTGATGGACAGCCACCGCACGGAGATGGCCGGGGACGGCAAGTTCCAGCAGGCGCTGCAGTGCATCCGCTGCGGGTCGTGCCTGAACGTCTGCCCGGTCTACCGGCTGGTCGGCGGGCACGTCTTCAGCAAGGTCTACATGGGCGGTATCGGGACCATCCTGACCGCGTGGTTCGACGCGCTGAAGGAATCGGACGACATGCAGAGCCTGTGCATCCAGTGCGGCAACTGCAAGGAGGTCTGCCCTGGCAAGATCGACATTCCGGACCTGATCCTGGAACTGCGGCGCCGGCTCACGAAAGACAACGGGCAGTCGCCGAAGGAGAGGGCCATCTTCGCGGTGGTCAACAACCGGCGCGTCTTCCATGCCATGCTGCGCTCGGCGTCGCTGCTGCAGAAGCCATTTGAGAAGGACGGCTTCATCCGCCACCTGCCGCTGTTTCTCTCGGGGATGGCCGATTTCCGCAGCCTGCCGGCCATCGCCGGGAAGCCGTTCCGGGACGTCTTTCCGACAATCGATCAGAGCGAGGTGGGGCGGACCTCCAGGTCCGCGCGGGGCCTCCAGGCCCCGCAACAAACTTCTCCGGAGCAAGCTTTTCCGGAGCGGGCTCTGGAGAGCCCGCGCGGCTCTGGAGAGCCGCCCCACCAATGCACGGACCGTGCGGCGTTCTTCGCCGGTTGCCTGATCGACTTCGCTTACCCGGAGATGGGGCAGGCCGTTGTGAAGGTGCTCAACAAGGCCGGCATCGAAGTGGCGTTCCCCGACGAGCAGACTTGCTGCGGCGCGCCGGCGCGGTACAGCGGCGCGTACGAAGTGGCGGCGAAGAACGCTTCCGACAACATCACGGCGCTGCTCAAACAGGACGTGCGCTGGGTGGTGTCAGCCTGCCCGACCTGCACCGTCGCGTTGAAACACGAGTTCGCGGCGACGTTCGAAAGCCTCGGCCGGACCGGCGAGATCGCGCGGGCTGAAGAGCTGGCCGCCAAGGTCGTGGACTTCTCCACGCTCGTCCGGACGCTGGTCGAAGAGGGGCGTCTGAAACTGAAGTCCGGCGTGGACCTGGGCACGCTCACCTATCACGATTCGTGCCACATGAAGCGCACGCTGCGTGTCGACCGCCAGCCGCGCGAGTTGCTGCAATTCGCCGGTTACGATCTGGTCGAGATGAAGGAGAGCGACATGTGCTGCGGCATGGGCGGGTCGTATTCGCTGAAGATGCCCGAGATCTCAGCGCCCATCCTGGAGCGCAAACTGGTCAACATCGAGGCGACCGGCGCGCCGCTCGTCGCCATGGATTGCCCCGGCTGCGCCATGCAGATTCGCGGCGGCCTCGACAAGAAGGGCTCGGCCGTCCGCGTGCGGCACACGGCAGAACTGATCGCTGACATGGTGGAATAGGCGCCTTTGCGAACGCGATCCCGATTCTTTCGGTTGGGAATCGTTTTGACAGAGTGGCCGGGTGAAACTCGACCGCTCGTCAGCCTGTCTTGATTGGCGCACCCCGCGTCTACGCGACAGTTTCCCGCTGCTACAGTGCATTCAGCGCTGCAAAGGCGCTGGTGCTCGACGGCCGGCGCATCACGCCCCCGGGCACAGCGAGCGAACCCGCGCGCTTGCGCTGACACCCACCCGGCCCTGGCTCGACAGGCCGGGAACTGACCCACTGCCCTCATCTTGTGCAGGCCATTCATATTTTTATGCATATTAACGAGACTTGACATAGCTTCACGGCAGACACACAATTGGGCCGTGAATTCAGGGCCCCCGCCGTGGAAGTGCTTGGAAACCGATTCGCCTGGAGTGGCGTCTAGCTGGCAGGGTGCGATGCAATCTTCAAATGAATCTGCGTTCCTGAAGATTCTGCGGAAATCACCGTGACGGCGCCGCATACCGCGATGACAACCGGCTCATATCACCTTCGCAGGCGCCAATTGCCGACCAGTCTGGGATTGGGGATATTACTGGCGCAATTGTGTCTGGCCCCGTCTGTCCTGAGCGCCCAAGATCAGCCACCCCCGGAGCGCCTCGGCGATGCGGAAGGAGTGGATGCGCAGCCAATCTCTTTAAGTGAAACGAAACTGGTGACATTGGCCTTCACCTTCCGCCCGTCCGAGGAGCATAAACACTCAAAGTTACGAAACGCGATGGAACTCGGTGCGGAGGACATCGAGATCCTCGATAACGGCGTGCCGCAGAGGGTGGCCGTCCTGGAGCGAGCGAGAACGGAGGGAGCCGGCGTTCCTACCGACGTGATCCTGCTGTTTGATGCCGGTAGGGACTTCAGGCCCTCCATAAATCCCCGGGTCGTCAACTTCCACGTCTTTGAAGAGCTGAAGAACGTAAGATTCTCCGTCTACGGCTTCAGTGACTCCGCATACCGTCTGGCCCGGCCGACCGCGGATATGGCTCAGTTGACTGCGGCAATGGCTAATCTTTCGCGGATACCATTTGTCCCAAGTATCCAAAGGGACGCGATCGTTCAGACAATTCAAGACGCCGTCACGATCCCAGGCAGCCGGTCGCGCATGTTGGTCGTGTTTTCCAACTTCACTGAAAACGAACGGATGCAGCCTGCCAAACCGCCTCGGCATAGCTGGGACGAGGTGGACGGACTGGCGAGGTATTATGACATCGCATTGTTCCCAGTCGTAGTTAGCCAGAGGCATATTCTAGATTTCGCCGGCCTTGGAGAAGATACGGGAGGCAAAACGCTCCTTGGGTATGCCGTGGAAGACAACATACTTCAGGAAGTGCTCAAGTATTTCAGGACTCAGAAAAGAAGCGAATACCTGGCCGGGTTCTACCCTGGCGCCTCTTTTGCGGCCGATGGGGAGTTGCACAAGATCGTGGTGCGGCTCAAGGGCAATCTCGGCGAGATCTCTGGCGGAGTCCGTACGGCTACTTACTATCAAGGACATGACGGACAGAAGTGAAGCCTGCGCTGACCACTCAGCCAGCCCTGGGCCGGACTCCAGCAAACGAGCCGAAGGCTATTTGGCGCTGGAAGACGGAAGGCGGGAGTCTGTCGGAATCGACAACTTACAGACGATGGCTTGTCAGTTAATTGATACTTCGTTGGCGCAGATCCGGCTCCGACAGACTCCGCGGCTGCGCATAGCAGATTCGCGGTGGCCTCGAGAAAACGAGGCTCCTCCGTCCGCGTGCGGCACACCGCGGAGCTGATCGCGGAAATGGTCGAGTAGCCGATTGTTCAAGCGCCATCTCAACCCCTGCGGTTCGGAATCGTTCTGACATAATGGCCCGGACGGCACGTTGCGCGCGCCGCAAAGGCTACTGATGAACACGCTTCCCCTATTGCTCGGCGCGTTATGTGTTTACGCACTGGCGTACCGCTACTATTCCGCTTTCATCGCCGCGAAAGCCCTCGCGCTCGACGACCGGCGCGTCACGCCGGCGCACGCCTATCGCGACGGCAGCAACTATGTGCCTTCGCCCAAGTGGGTCCTGTTCGGGCACCACTTCGCCGCGATTGCGGGGGCCGGACCGCTGGTCGGACCGACGCTGGCGGCGCAGTTTGGATTTGCGCCCGGCTTCCTGTGGCTGCTGATTGGCGCGGTGCTGGCCGGATGTGTGCAGGACATGACGGTGCTGGTCGCCTCGGTCCGGCATAAGGGACGCTCGCTGGCCGATATCGCGCGCACGGAGATCAGTCCCTTCGCGGGCCTGGTGGCCATGATTGCGGTGCTGTTCATCCTGCTGGTCACGCTCGCCGGGCTGGGCATCGTCGTCGTGAACGCTCTGGCCAACAGCCCCTGGGGCGTCTTCACCATCGGCATGACCATCCCCATTGCGCTCATCATGGGCGTGTGGATGTTCAAGAGCCAGGCCGGCCGCATTACGGTTACCGGGCCAAGCATCTTTGGCGTCGTGCTACTGATCGGAGCCGTAGTCTCCGGCCACTGGTTCGCGCAAAGCGGAGCGGCGGGCTGGCTGACCTTTACGCCGCACCAGATCACGATCGGCATGGCCATTTACGGCTTCGTGGCTTCGGTGCTGCCCGTCTGGCTGTTGCTGGCGCCGCGCGATTACCTGTCCACCTACGTGAAACTTGGGACCATCGCCGCCCTCATCGTGGGCGTCTTCCTCGTCCATCCCGATATCCGCTTCCCGGCCTTCACCCAGTACGTGAACGGCGGCGGCCCCATCATCAAAGGGCATCTTTTCCCGTTCCTGTTTGTCACCATCGCTTGCGGAGCCATCTCCGGCTTCCACTCGCTGATCGCGTCGGGCACGACACCGAAGATGCTCGACAAGGAGAGCGATGCGCGCTTCATCGGTTTCGGGGCTATGGCGGCCGAGTCGCTGGTGGGCGTGCTGGCGCTGGTGGCCGCCACCTCCATGCATCCAGGCGACTACTTCGCCATCAACACCGCACCGGACGTCTTTGCCAAACTTGGTATGCACACCGTGAATCTCGACTTCTTTTCGCGGGAAGTCGGTGAAAAACTCGCCGGACGCACGGGTGGGGCGGTCTCCCTGGCCATCGGCATGGCGCAAATCTTCCGGGGATTGCCGAACATGGACAAGCTGATGGCGTATTGGTACCACTACGCCATCATGTTCGAGGCGCTGTTCATCCTGACCACGGTGGATGCCGGCACGCGCTCGGCGCGCTACGTTTTGCAGGAACTGCTGGGCAAGGCGCATCCCAGGTTCAGCGACACGGCGTGGCTGCCGGGCAACGTGATCACCACCACGATGGTGGTCCTCGGCTGGGGTTACCTGATCTATACGGGTTCGATTTCGACCATCTGGCCTCTGTTCGGGACGGGCAACCAGTTGCTCGCGACCATCGCCCTGTCAGTGGGGACCACGTTCCTCATCAACATGGGGAAGGCGAGATACGCATGGATCACCGCCGTGCCGATGTTCGCCATCGGCGCGATGACGCTGACGGCCGCGGTGCTGTCGATCCGCGACATCTTCTGGCCGCTGACCACGCGTCCCGGCCAGCAGTTCACGGGCTATCTGGATACGGCGCTTATGGCCGGCTTTATCCTGGGCGTGCTGCTGGTGGTCTTCGATGCGATCCGGCGCTGGATTGCCGTCCTGAATGGCGCGCCAGCGCCGCCCGAAGCGTTCGGTCCGCCGTCGGAACCGTCGGGCGAGGTCCGTATGGGTTGTTGCTGAAGCAGTGCCCATGAGCGCCGCAAACAGGGGAGAAATTGTCAAGTGGTTCGACACTGCAGCTTTACGTTGGTTAATGATTGCCGGCAAAATGTCTAACCAGTTGAAATTCAAGGCGTTCGGCTGCGTAATGGCAGGGTCAATAACTTCGCAGCAACAGTTCTGCACTGGACGGGAGGTCCTGGCCGGTAGCACCATAACTACGCGCGTGGTTGCGGAGATCCCGGGTTGGCGAGCCGAAGCGGACCCAGCCTCGGAAGGAGATAATCCGGCCGGATTTTCGCAAAACGCCAATGCTGAGGCGGGGCATGCGGCTCTGACGCCGGTGTGGGCGAAAGACTCGGGCGCTCTGGTAACCCGCTGAGGGTTCATCCTGCCAGCCACTAGGGATTAGGATACGAAGTCTGTCGAACTGGCGCCAACCATGAGCCCTACACCCGCCCGGACCCACCCTGCCGCCTGGGTACCCACCCTGTACTTCGCCGAAGGCATCCCGTTCTTCGCCATTTCTCTGATCGCCGGCATCCTCTATAAGCGCATGGGCATGACCAACGACGTCATCGCCCTGTATACCAGTTGGCTGCTGCTGCCCTGGTCCCTCAAGCCGTTGTGGAGCCCGCTGCTCGAGATGTTCAAGACGAAGAAATACTTCGTCGTCCTGTTCGAGTTCATCGGCGGCCTCTCGCTCGCGATGGTGGCGGTCTGCCTGCCGCTGCCCGGCTACTTCCGCTACACGCTGGCGCTGTTTGTCGTCGTGGCGTTTTGCTCGTCGACGCACGACATCGCGGCCGACGGCCTATATATCGCCAGCCTGTCCAGCAAGGAGCAGGCAGCCTACACGGGCTGGCAAGGCGGCTTTTTTAACGTCGCGCGCTTTTTCTCGCAAGGCGCCCTGGTGATCCTGGCCGGCTATCTGGAGCGGAGGTTCGATGTGCGGCACGCGTGGATGGCCATCTTCGCCGTGATGGGCATGTTGCTGATCGCGGTCAGCGCGTACCACTGGCGAATGTTGCCGAGCGGGGGCGATGAGCGGCGCTCGGAATCGCTCCGCCAGATGGCGGCAACGTTTGGTGACGTGATTGTCAGCTTCTTCAAGAAACCCAGCATTTACTGGTTGATGCTCTTCATCTTCCTGTACCGCGCCGGCGAGGGCCAGGTGGTCCGTATTGGTCCGCTGTTTCTGGTGGACGCGCGCGCCGCGGGCGGGTTAGGACTCACGACCGAACAGTTTGGCACCATCTACGGTACGTTTGGGACCTTGGCCTTCATTGCCGGCAGCGTCCTGGGCGGCTACTTCACCTCGTGGCTGGGGCTGCGGCGCGCGATATTGCCGCTCATCCTGGCGATGAATCTGCCCAACCTGGCTTACCTGTACCTCAGCACCTCGCTGCCCTCGAACTCCGCTTTGGTAACCACGGCGCTCAGCGTGGAAATGTTCGGCTACGGCTTCGGCTTCGTGGGTGTGATCTTATTGATGATGCAGGAGATTGCTCCCGGCAAGTACCAGACGGCGCATTACGCTTTCGCGAACTCGCTGATGAATCTGGGACTCATGATTCCCGGCACCATCAGCGGCAAGATTCAGATGGCCGTCGGCTACCGGAACTTCTTCATCTGGGTTGTCCTGGCGTCCATTCCGGCGCTGATTCTGGCCAGGTTCATCCCCATCCACGGTGGCAAGGCCCCGGCGGAGACGGCGGAACCCGCCGTTGTGGCATGAATCGCAGCGTTCCGCGAGCGGCGTTTTGAAGGCCGCGAATTCTGTTTCGGAGTAGAAAATGCGTTACGGTCATTTCGACAATGAGCGGCGGGAGTACGTCATCGAACGCCCCGATGTGCCGGTGTCCTGGACGAATTACCTGGGCATCAAAGACCTCTGCACCGTGATCTCGCACAACGCGGGCGGTTATTCCTTTTATCAGAATGCCGAGCATAAGCGCATCACGCGCTTTCGCGCTAACGGCGTTCCCCTGGACCGGCCGGGCCACTATGTCTACCTGCGGGACGACGACAGCGGGGACTATTGGTCCGTCTCCTGGCAGCCCGTGGGCAAGGACCTGAAGAAGGCGAAATACCAGTGTCGGCACGGCCTGTCCTACTCGAAGTTCTCGCGCCGCTACAGCGGAATTCAGGCCGAGCAGACGCTATTCATCCCGCCCGAAGACGATGTCGAACTGTGGGACGTCAAAATCCGCAACACGGGCTCCGCGCCGCGTCGCCTGAGCGTATTCGGTTACCTCGAATTCTCGTTCCATCACATCGAGATCGACAACCAGAACCTCCAGATGAGCCTGTACGCCAGCGGATCGAGCTACGGCGACGGCATCATCGAATACGATTTCTTCTACGAGCCCACAACGTTCCATTACTTCGCGGCGAACTTCGCGCCCGACGGCTTCGACAGCATGCGGGACACATTCCTGGGGAACTACCGCAGCGAGACGAACCCGATCGCGGTGGAGACAGGCCAATGCCAGGGCAGCGTGGAATTGGGCGGCAACCACTGCGGCGCGCTGCACAAGCACGTCACCATCGCGCCCGGCGAGGAAGTCCGGCTGGTCTTCATGCTGGGCGTCGGCGCGCGCACCACGGGCCAGGAGATCCGGTCCAAGTATGCGCAGTTTGCCAACGTGGACCAGGCTTTCGCCGATCTGAGGGCCTATTGGGATCGCAAACTGGCCGTGTTCCAATGCAAGACGCCGCACGCCGGTCTGGACGCGATGGCCAACATCTGGACGCTGTACCAGGCGGAGACGTGCGTGGTCTGGTCGCGCTTCGCATCCTTCATCGAGGTGGGCGGGCGTGTCGGGCTGGGCTATCGCGACACCTCGCAGGACGTGATGAGCGTCGTTCACACGAATCCCGGCAAGTGCCGCCAGCGCATCGTCGAACTGCTGAAGGCGCAGGTCAGTATGGGCTACGGGCTGCACCTGTTCGATCCCGACTGGTTCGATCCCGAAAAGCAGAAGATTCCGCCTTTCAAATCGCCCACCATCGTGCCCGCCCCGGATCGCGCGAGCATGATCCACGGCTTGAAGGACACCTGCTCCGACGACGTGCTGTGGCTGGTCGTGTCCGTTTGCGAATACGTCAAGGAGACCGGCGACCTGACGCTGTTCGACGAGGTTCTGCCGTTTGCCGATCATGGCCAGGTGACCGTTTACGAGCACCTGAGGCGCACGCTCGATTTTTCGGCCGAACAGGTCGGGCCGACGGGCATCTGCAAAGGCCTGCGGGCGGATTGGAACGATTGCCTGAATCTCGGCGGCGGCGAGAGCGCGATGGTCAGTTTCCTGCACCATTGGGCTCTGCGGGCGTTTGTGGAAGCGGCCTGGTTCCTGGGCCACGACGCGGATGCGGAGAAGTACTCGGGCGTTGCCGAACGTGTACGCGCAGCTTGCGAAAGAGTGCTGTGGGACGGCGAGTGGTATCTGCGCGGCATCACCGCGAAGGGGCTAAAGATCGGCTCGCGCGAAAGCGAAGAGGGACGCGTGTTCCTGGAGAGCAACACGTGGGCGGTGGTGTCCGACGCCGCATCTCCAGATCATGGGCGAAAGTGCATGGACGCGGTGGACGAGCACCTCTACTCCGAGTACGGCATTCATCTGCTGTGGCCCGCGTTCTCGAAGCCAAACGACGATATCGGCTTCATGGGACGCGTCTACAAAGGCATTAAGGAGAACGCGGCCATCTTCAGCCATCCGAATCCGTGGGCGATCATCGCCGAGTGCAAACTCGGACGCGGCAGCCGCGCGATGAAGTTCTACGATTCGATGCTGCCTTATAACCAGAACGATAAGATCGAGATCCGCGAGGCCGAACCGTATTCCTACTGCCAGTTCGTTATGTGCCAGGATCACACGGCGTTTGGGCGTGCGCGCCACCCGTGGCTGACCGGCAGTGGCGGCTGGAATTACACGGCCGTGACGCGCTGGATGCTGGGCATCCGGCTGAGCTTTGCGGGGCTGATAGTCGACCCTTGTATACCGTGCGATTGGAAAGAGTTTCAGGTGACCCGGCAGTGGCGCGGCGCAACGTTCGAAATCACGGTGAGCAACCCCTCGGGCGTAGAGAAGGGCATCCGGTCGATAACGCTGAACGGGAAGCCTGCGGAGGGTCCGATTCCGCCTCAGCCGACCGGGTCGGTGAACCATGTGGCCGTGGTGATGGGCTGAGCGGCGACCCTGGGCCTTTTGGACGCGCAACACCGCAGGAAAAGTCACCTGGTCGGGCAATCAGTTTCAGACGAACCTGCCGGCTCTAACTGGCAGTGGTTCAGATTAAAGTCGCAGACAGGCAGAGAGCGGTCCCTCCCAAACGGGGGGACCACTCTCTGCCATACGCGAATCAGTGCAGGCGCTTGAACCTAGGCCGGCTTGCCGTAAACCAGTTCGCCATCCAGCCAGGTGCGCAGGATGCCGATCGACTTGGTCGCTTCGTCGAAGGTGAACTCGATGACGTCGGAGCGCTCGCCGGCCTGCAGGCCCTGCTGCCGGCCCGCAATGCTGCACAGGCGCGCCGGATTCCGGGTACCCATGGCGATCGCCTCCGGCAGGCTCACGAGAGCAATCCGCATCAGATGCCCCACGGCGCGGTCCAAGGA
>Ga0315272_10001222_pt1 | contig 12809 bp, 13 predicted proteins | sample C3_middle_MG_FD_203918 | JGI IMG/M metagenome (GOLD analysis project Ga0315272, IMG submission 203918) | Sediment microbial communities from Yellowstone Lake, YNP, Wyoming, USA - C3_middle | ecosystem: Environmental > Aquatic > Freshwater > Lake > Sediment | place: USA: Wyoming | collected...
CAATTCCGGTTACGCAGTGGCCACGGTGCTGATCCGGTTGGCGCTCATTGCTCCGGTTGCGATCAGCGCGGCCATCGGGGTAGGCACCATCCTTTTTGCCTTGGGCATAAGCCTGGCGTACAACGCCTTTGCTCCCACCGACGCCACCGCCTGTGCCCATGCCGTCCGGCTCTAAACCGTTGATTTGCTGTTCTTTGCCAAGAGCGTAAATTTTACTGCGGGAAATTACCGACTACTGTATATAACCAGGGAATATAATGTGATTTTTCAAGATTGCTCTGGAGTGAAAGAGGAGTGTCATGGGTATATGTCGTATAGTGCTGGCTGATGATCATGCTCTGATCCGGCATGGGATCAAGAAAATGATCGAGGAGAACCCCGACTTCAAGGTGGTCGGTGAAGCCGCCGACGGCCTGGAACTCATCGAACTTTTAAAAACCACCCCGGCGGATCTTGCCATTCTTGATATCTCCATGCCGAACCTGCGCGGGATTGAGGCAATCCGCGAGGTGCGCAAGATTTGTCCCCAGATCAAGGTGCTCATGTTGACCATGCACAAGGGCGAACAGTACCTCTGCTCCTCCTTTGCTTCCGGGGCGGACGGCTATCTGCTCAAGGAGGATTCCGATACCGAGCTGCTTCCGGCCATCGCCAGGATTCGCCAGGGTGAGGTGTATATTTCCCCTAATCTCTCCAAAGAGTTTCCCGAAGACGTCATTGCCGCCTGCAGCAGTCGAAACGATGGGTCTGGCGAGGTCCTGACCCCGCGGGAAAAACAAATTCTGCAACTGGTGGCCGAGGGGGTTACGAGCCGGGATATCGCAGACAAGCTCGATATCAGCAAGCGGACCGTTGAGCACCACCGGGCCAACATGATGAAAAAACTCAATATCAAACGCGTTGCCGACCTCATCAAGTATGCCATCGGCAGGGGGCTTTCCGACACGCCGCCTGAGTGAGGGTCTTCAGCCCGCCCGCCCTTCTTGTTTGAAAAATTTCGCAGAACCTTTGTTGTGATGATGCACCATCACATCCTCCACAGGAGAAAAGTCATGAAAAAGATCGTTAGTCTTCTTTGCTTGTTGCTCGCCGTTTTTGCATGGGCGGGCGTGAGCCTGGCCCTTGACGCTCTTGAGGTGCAGGCCCTCCGCCCGCAAGCGAAACTGAGTGTCCAGGCTCTTGACCAGGGTAAGCTGCTGGTTTCGGTTCTGGATAAGGACGGAGAAGCCATCCTGGGTTTGAAGAAAGAGGATTTTTCCATCAAGCAAGGGGTAAAAACAGCCAAGATCCTTTCGGTGGAAGATGTCCAGGAGCAACGGAACATCGGCCTCAATATCGTGCTGGTGGTGGACAACTCCTATTCCATGGAGCAGCGCAAAGCGGTGGAGCCCCTGCTGGCCGCCTTGAATAGCTTTCTCGCCTTGGTTCGCCCCATTGACAATGTCCATGTCGTCACCTTTGTCGATCCGGGCACGAAACAGCCCAGGGTCTCCACCCGGACCTTTCAGGGCAACGAAGTGTCGGCCTTGGGTCAATTCTTGAGGGGCTGTTTTTTCCCTGCCACCACCGACGGCACCTACCTCTATGACAGCATGCAGAAAGGGTTGGAGATCATCGGCCAGATGCCCGCGGACAGTCAGAAGTTTATGCTCGTTTTCTCAGACGGGGAAGACATCAACAGCGTGGTGAAGGGTGAGGAGGTGGCTTTGGCTGCCAAGGGGGTGAAGAACTTTTCCGCCTATGCCGTGGACTATATGGACAAGCCCGGTCTGGATGTATTTTTGACCGCTTTTGCCCAAGGCCATGGCGGCATGATTCGCAAGGCCAACTCGGCCAGCGATTTTCTGCCCATCCTCAAGAAATTTTCCACCACCATCTTCCACCGCTACGTGGTCACCTACCGCTTTCTCAATCCGCCGACCGGAACGCTGGCCAGCGCGCCTGCCGCCGTGAACATCGAGGAAGTTACCATGGTGGACAGCTCTCCCTTGTTGAACCATATCTATTTTGACATGGGAAAAAGCAGCATCCCCGACAGGTACGTCGCCTTGGCTACCCCGGAAGAGGTTGGGGCTTTTGCCGAGGAAAAACTTACGGGAACCATGGAGAAGTACCATCAGGTCTTGAACGTGATCGGCAAACGGTTGCTGGCCAACCCCGAGGCCAAGATAACCCTGGTGGGCTGCAATTCCAATATCGGAGTGGAAAAAGGCAAGATCGCCCTGGCAAAGAGTCGGGCCGAGGCGGTTGCCGCCTACCTCAAGTCCGCATGGGGCATTGATCCGTCCCGCATGGAAATCAAGGCCCGGAACCTCCCCGCAGTGCCCAGCTCCAGTCGGGTGCCGGAAGGGATCGTTGAAAATCAGCGGGTGGAGATTCTCTCTACCTATCCCGCTATTCTCGATACCATCAAGAGCACCTACATGCTGGAACAGGCTGACACCAAGGAAATCCGGCTCACTCCGTCTGTGCAGGCCGAGGTTGAGATCGACCATTGGCAGCTCAGGTTGCTGGGCGGCGACAAGGTGCTGGCCACCAAAGAAGGCGCTGGAACTCCTCCGGCGGACGTGGTCTTTGCCTTGGAAACATTGGGCGGAGTGCACAGCGTTGCCACCCTGGACAAGGTCAGCGCCGATCTTGAGGTGAAAGACAAGGAAGGCAACGTGTTCAGCACTGCCAGCAGTCCGATTGCCATCAATTTTATCCGGCGGGAGGAGCGCATCGCCCAGAAAACCGGTAACAAGGTGATGGAGAAATATGGCCTGATCCTCTTTGACTTTGACCGGACGGAACTCAAGGACCGCAACCAGATTATTGTCAACCGGGTGCTTGCCAGGGTGGCGGAGCTTAAGTCCGTAACCATGAATATCGCCGGACACACCGACAGCATCGGCAAGGAAAAATACAATATCGACTTGTCCGAACGGCGGGCAAAGGCGGTGTACGATACCACCCTTCAGACCGGGATCGCCGCTAACGCTCAGATAAACCATGTGGGCAACGGACCCAATAATCCGCCCTATGACAACAGTCTGCCCGAGGGAAGATCGCTGAATAGAACAGTGATCATCACCCTCCAGTATATGGAGTAATCCTTTCCGGCGATCCTGTGTGTGATCGCCGGATTTTTTTCATTTTGTTTAAGGAGGTAAGCGTGTGCGTTTTCCAGGAATGAGCAAGAGGCAGGGTTTTTACGCGCTGCTAGAGAAACAGGCGCAGGCCGCAGTGGATGCGGCCAAGGAATTTCAGGCCTTGGTCAATGACTTCGCCAACCTTGTCGGCCACGCGGCACGAATCAAGGAGATAGAGAGCGAGGCGGATCACATCACCCACGAGCTTGCCAACCGGATCGACGCCACCTTTGTCACCCCGCTGGACAAGGAAGACCTGCACGCCCTGTCCAGTGCGCTGGATGACGTGACCGATTGCATCGAGGCCTGCACCGGCAGGATGGCGCTCTACGAGCTGAAGCAACTGCGTCCTGACCTGGGAGGGCTGGTGGTGCTGCTGGTGCAGATCACCGAAGCCACGCTGGAGACGGTCAAGACCCTGCGCAGTAAGCCGAACCGGGATAATGTCCAGAGTCTCTTCATCCGCATCCACCAGATCGAGAACGAGCATGACGCCGCTTTCCGCAAGGCGCTTGCCAGTCTGCTCAACGCCCCGGATGCGGACCCGATCAACGTGATCAAATGGAAGGCGGTATACGACCGGATAGAAGTGGCTGTGGACAAATGTGAAGACGTCGCCCATATCATCGAAAGCGTGGTTGTGAAATATGCTTAGTGTGTCCCTGCTGCTCATACTGGTTGTGGTCTGTGCCCTGGCCTTTGACTATATCAACGGCTTTCACGATACGGCCAATGCTATTGCCACGGTGGTCTCCACCCGGGTGCTTTCGCCGCGCAAAGCCATTGTCATGGCGGCCTGTCTGAACTTTGTCGGCGCCCTGGTCTCCACCCAGGTGGCGATCACCGTCGCCAGCGGGTTGGTGGACACGGCCCGGTTTCAGATCGCGGATATCCATCAATCGGCAGGGCTGGCTGCCAAGCTGCAACATCCCGCTGATCCGGTCTCCCAATATCTGGCAACGCAGCTTTCCCCGGAAACCCAGGGGCTACTTGGGCAATACACGGTGGGCACCGCTACTTCCCCGGAGTTGCAGGGTGCCATGGTGGCTGACTTGAACCGCGCCATCACCCAAACGGACCTCTACTCCGCCGAACGGTTTGCCGGAATAGCGCTCAAGCCCAAGATGGAGGCAAAGGCCAAGGATTCCAGCAAGCTGAAGCCGGAAGAGCTGGCCAATACCAACCGTGCGCTGCTGGAAAAGGCCTATCCCCAGGAGCTTGATTCAAACCAGCAGACCTTTCAGGTGGTTATCCTGGCCGCTATCCTCGGGGCAATCGTCTGGAATCTGATCACCTGGAAATTCGGCATTCCCAGCAGCTCCTCCCACGCCTTGATCGGCGGCTTGATCGGCGCGGCCATCATCCACGGCGGGCTGCCCTTTGTGCTTTGGGGCGGGATTGTAAAAAAGGTGCTTATCCCGCTCGTGGGTTCTCCGGCCATGGGTTTTCTCATTGGCTTTCTGCTGATGGGCGGTATCTTTAAAACCCTTGCCAACGTGCATCCCGGTCGGGTAAGCGCGAGCTTCCGTCACCTCCAGATTCTTTCCGCCGCGGCCATGGCCTTTACCCACGGACTCAACGATGCCCAGAAAAGCATGGGTATCATCACCATGGCTCTGGTAAGCGCCCGGATGATCCCCGAGCCCGTGGTTCCCACCTGGGTGGTGTTGTCCTGCGCCGTTGCCATGGCTCTTGGCACCTCCGTGGGTGGTTGGCGTATCATCAAGACCATGGGACATAAGATCATCCGGCTTGAGCCGGTGCATGGTTTTGCCGCCGAGACCTCGTCCGCCATCGTCCTCTTCGTGACCAGCCATTTCGGCATGCCCGTGAGCACCACCCACGTCATCTCCGGCAGCATCTTCGGGGTCGGCGCCAGCAAGCGGCTGTCTGCCGTCCGCTGGGGTGTGGCGCAGAGCATGGTCATGGCCTGGGTCTTGACCCTTCCTGCCGCCGGACTGGTTGCCGCGCTTTCGTATGAGTTGCTGATGCTTGTGGGGATTGGTAAGTAGGATGGCGAACGCCACTCGCAGTGGGGTGATCACTGGGGCGGCTTTTCCTGCCCATTTCCGTTTATATTTCTGACCATCATGATTTTCGGCATGATAGCCAGATCTGCATAATAACTTGTTGGGCATCATCATAATGGATACTGACACACACACTTTCTGCACAATGATTCGTAATCGTTCTGAAGAGAATCGTCGAGCTATGCACTGCTTCTTGGCCCCTCATGGCGTGTTGAGTCCGGCGTTCTCAATTCTCCGGCAAGAACTAGACTCTATGATTCGGGTGATCTATCTGCTGCAAATGGCTGATTTGGAAGAACGCTCCCGGTTGATCCAATCAACTCTACGGGGAGAAAAATGGAAGGTTCCAACGCCCAAGGGGAAATTCCGCGATGTAACTGACCGGGAGATGGTTGATCTTTCCCAGCAGTTACAAGGCTGGACACAGTCGGTCTATCGGTTTGGATGTGCTTTTGTCCACCTGTCAGATTTTCATAATCATCATGCGCAAAACCCTTTTCAGCGATTGACAGAAACAGAGCGGCAAGATGTTCTCTCACACATGCGAAATTATCACGGAGGTCCATTGCACGATAATCCAAACATGGAAGAGTTCTCGGAGTATTTGCCGCGCGTATTCGACAAGATTGCCGGTAATCTCAAGTGTTATGTTGAGCATCTTGAACGTGGTGAAACATCATGCGCCTGATGCCCAACCTGCCGTTCGAGCGGGATGCCGCAAAAGCGCGGCGCCCCTCAACTTTACGTTATTGTCTAGTCTCTGTCTGAAGTTCCTACCGAAAAAAGGGGTAACGATAAACTTGATTGAAAATCGCAATTTGGGTATGGGCCCTAATGAATTCGGAGCCGATATCCCCCTTGCCCCACAAGAAACCTTCGTCATCTGCGTGTATGCCTCACTGGATGAAGCAATTGCCTGTGAGCTGGATCGGCTGCGTCGCGAAGAGGGTGTCGTGCCAAGTTGCAAGCCGGGCTGTTGCCACTGTTGCCGGTATCATATCCTTACCAACAGTGCCGAGGCCCACACCTTGGCGCAATATATCAGGCGGGAATTTTCTGCAGAGCAGATACGCGGCCTTCGTCTGCGCACCCAAAAATGGCATGAGTGGGACGATTCCAAGCCGGGCAGGCATCCGTCATCTAGTATCGACGAGCTGGCAGATCTTTCCTGCTACGACCATTCCTGCCCGCTGGATGTGAATGGGGTATGCGGCGCCTATCCCGTGCGGCCAGTGGTGTGTCGCACACATTTTGTCTCTTCGCAGCCCCAGTCTTGCCAGGTAGCCAACGATCCGGAATCTAGCGAAGACGCGCCGCTGATGCTCCGGACCGTTGTTGCTGCGGCCAGCCCGTTTGCAACGGCGTTACAGGATCATATCGAAAACGCGGGCTTGGATTTCTCCCGCTCAAGAATGCTGCTTCCGCAATGGCTGGCGATTGAAATGGGGTGGGATTTCACCATCTCGCGGTAATCCTTCGCCAAGGCTTTCTTGGCGGAACGGCGCAATTTTTCCCAGGTATCTTCGCATATCTCCCCATGTTCATTGGTTTTTTCTTGAGTTCCTCAATTTTTTTCCAAACGCGCGGCCAAGGCAGAGGCACGCAAATAAAACTGATTTGGAGCTTGTGCTTTACCCTGCATCTGGATGTATACTTTAAACATGGAAGTCTGATTTTTAAAAAACAGAGGGAGGGACCATTATCGCGAAACGGGCATGGCCAGTCTGCCCTTGCAGGAAGTGATGCTACCTGAAGGTGAACAGTACAAGACAAGGAGAGAAACCTTATGGACAAAGGCCAATATGGAAGAAGGGATCGGCTGATTCAGGAAAAGCGGCATGACACCTACCAGGAGCGACGGAAATTGCCCGAGCCGACGGTGTGCAGCGTATGCGGGGCCGTGTTCCTGGAGGGCCGCTGGGCCTGGTGGGAGGCGGCGGTCAATGCCCATGCCATTGTCTGTCCGGCCTGCCAACGCATCAAGGATAATTTCCCGGCCGGCTATCTGGAGATCCTGGGTGGATTTTACGGGACCCATCGTGAAGAGATTAACAACCTGATCCACAACCTGGAGGATCAGGAGAAAAAGGCGCATCCCATGGAGCGGCTCATGGCCATTGCCGAGGAAGAGGGCCGCATCCTCGTAACCACCACCGGTATTCATCTGGCCCGGCGGATCGGCGAAGCTTTGAACAATGCCTATCAGGGCGAGCTTGATTTTAGCTACGGTGATGGCGAGAAAATCATCCGGCTTACCTGGGTTCGGGAATAACCAGGCGACTCGAGATGCTTCTTAACTAGCCCTTTATTGCCGAAAGGGAGAGCCAGCATGGCCAGGAAAACCTTTCCTCTGTCCAAGGTCTATGGCCTGCTTGAGCCGGGGCCGGTCGTTATGCTCACGACCGCCCTCGGCGGGCGCCCAAACATCATGACCATGTCGTGGCACACCATGCTCGAGTTTGAGCCGCCGCTGGTGGGTTGCGTCATCAGCAATCGCAACCATTCCTTCGGCCTGCTAGAGGCAACCAACGAATGCGTCATCAACATTCCCACCGTGGAAATCGCGGAAAAGGTCGTGGGATGCGGCAATACGTCGGGGGCGAACACAGACAAGTTCGAGAGGTTTGGCCTCACCCCCAAGCCTGCCACGCAAGTTGGCGCCCCGCTCATCGAGGAGTGCTTTGCCAATCTCGAGTGCCGGGTGGTCGATACAGAGATGGTGGCCAAGTATTGCTTGTTTGTCCTTGAAGTGGTTAAGGCCTGGATCGACCCCGCCGTGAAAACCCCCCGGACAATCCATCATCTCGGCAGCGGCAATTTCATGGTTGCCGGAGAAAAGATCAAGCTACGGTCAAAGATGAAATAGCGCCAGGATACCGCACCTCCCCATAAATGCCCATCTACCGCTTGGCCCCAAACTCCGCTTCATACCCCACAGTGAACTGGCTGGCGGTGTTATTGCGCAGGCTCAGGAAATGGGCATTGTTTTTGTCAAAGGGGCAAATCGGCATGGCGCAGGGCGCAAAGCCAAACTTTTTATAAAAGCGGGGATCACCTAAAACAAAGATGGTCTTATCCCTGATGGCCTCCTGGCGTAAGGCAAAGCGCAGCAGCTCGGAGCCGATGCCCTGCTTTTGAAACTCCGGCTTCACCGCCAACGGCGCCAAGTGCAGGCCGCACGCAGTTGAGCAGTTGTAGGCCGTGGTAAAGGCGATATAACCGATGACCGCATTGATATGGAGACACACCCACTCATGCACCGGTTTGCCATTCTTGTGGAGATTTTCCACCAGTTGCACTTCCTTGGTGCTGCGGGGGAATGCTTGCCGCAACAGGGCGGAAGCCTTGGGATAATTTTCCGGGGTGAGTGTGCGTATTTTCATTTTTTTTGGCTTATCCCGGCTTGCGTCAGCGGGGAATTCGGTTTAGGGTGCGGCGCCGGGTGTGCAGCGGGGGTGCCAACTGTCACGCTGCCTTCTTTGTAACAGAAGAAAATATTGACCGCGAGAAAATCGTCCGATGAAAGTTATTATTGCCGAGAAGCCCTCCGTGGCCCGCGACATTGCCGAGGTTCTCGATATCAAGGCCAAGAAGAAGGGCTATATCGAGGGGCGGGGCTGTGCGATCACCTGGGCCTTCGGCCATTTGGTTACCCTGCAGGAGCCGGGGGACTACGATCCGGCCCTCAAGCACTGGTCGTTGGAAACCCTCCCCTTTGTGCCGGACAAGTTCAAGCTGACCCTGATTAAAAACCGCGGGGTGGACGAGCAGTTTCAGGTTATCGAAACCCTGTGCCAGCAGGCCGAGGAAATTGTCTGCGCCACGGATGCCGGGCGGGAAGGGGAGCTGATCTTCCGCTACATTTTGGCGTTGTGCAACTGCGAGGACAAGCCCATCCGTCGGCTCTGGCTCAATTCGCTCACCCCCGATGCCATTTCAGAGGCGTTCAAGGATCTCAAGGACGGCCACGATTACGATCCGCTCTATGCCGCTGCCCGTTGCCGCAGCGAATCCGACTGGATTGTCGGTCTCAATGCCACCCGTTACTACACCGTCCGTCACGGCCGGATCGGTGGCACCTCTGACCGGGTGCTTTGGAGTATCGGGAGGGTGCAGACTCCGGTCCTGGCCATGATCGTGGAGCGCGACGACACCATCCTTCAGTTTCGGCCCCAGCTCTTCTGGGAGCTTACCTCCCGCTACCGCGAGGTGGTGTTCAAGTACACGGGCAAGCGTTTTGAAAAGCCGGAAAAGGCCCAGGCTCTGCTGGAAAAGATTACCGACCAGCCCTTTGCCATCACCGGGATTGCCGCGAAAGAGAAAAAAGAGCAGCCGCCCCAGCTTTTCGATCTCACCACCCTGCAGCGGGAGATCAACAAAGCCCATGGGCTCTCGGCCGCCGATACCCTGGCCGCCACCCAGAACCTCTACGAAAAAAAATTCGTCACCTATCCTCGTACCGATTCCCGCTATCTCAGCAAGGACCTGCAGCCGCGTATTCCCAAAATTCTGGAGCAGCTTAAATCCCTCCGGCCTGAAGCAATCGCGCCACTCAACCTGGCGAAGCTGCCTTTCAGCAAGCGGATCATCGACGACACCAAGGTGAGCGACCACCACGCCATCATCCCCACCGGCGTCGCGCCGCGTGGCCTCAACGCCCAGGAACAGCTGGTGTACGAGGCGATCACCACCCAGTTCATCGCCGCCTTCTATCTGGTTTGCGTCAAGAATATCACCACCGTGGACGGGGTCAGCAACGGGGTGAAGTTCGAGGCCAAGGGGACCCAGGTTGTCGAACCCGGCTGGACCGTGCTCTTTGCCAACAAAAAGCAGAGCCAGGACGCGGCCGAGGAGCAGACCCTGCCTCTTTTTGCCGAAGGCGAAACCGGCCCGCACGAGCCCTCACTGCGCGAAGGCAAGACCATTCCGCCCAAGCACTTCAGCGAAAATTCTCTGCTCGGAGCCATGGAGGCGGCGGGCAAATTCGTCGAGGACGACGCCCTGCGCGAGGCGCTCAAGGAGCGCGGCATCGGCACCCCAGCCACCCGGGCGGCCATCATCGAAACGTTGCTCAGCCGCAACTATATCCAGCGTGATAAAAAACATCTGCGCTGTACCGACATGGGCCGCTGTCTGATTGCCCTGATTCGGGACCCGCTCCTCAAATCGCCGGAGATGACCGGGGAGTGGGAGGAAAAACTCAAAAAAATCGAGCGCAGCCAACTGGACCCCGACGAGTTCATGGGCGGGATCAGCGGCTACATCCGTACCCTGATTACAAGCAGCTCTGCCGTCCGGCTGGACACCGCGCGCTGGGGCAGCTGTCCGCTCTGCGGCAAGGAGGTGGTCAAGGGAAACAGGGCCTACGGCTGTTCGGGCTGGAAGGAAGGGTGTGATTTTGTCCTCGAACCCGAATGTAAAGGGGTATCGCTTACAGCCAAACAGGTTCAAGTCCTGCTTCAGCAGCGCATCCTGGAGCAGCCGGTGCGGATCGAGGAGGAGCCGCGAATGCTTATCCTCTCCACCCAGGGCATGGTCATGGACCTACGGCTGCCCTCGGCCGAGCGGCAGAAAAAAGTGGAAAAAACGGATCGCCCCTGACCGCATGCCTAAGTCAATCCCGCAAGATATCAAGGAAGATCTGGAAAAGGCAGCCAGCCTGCACCAACGTGCCTCTTCCGACTATGAGAAATGCCAGGAATTCAACAAGCTGATGTCCGATATTTTGGGACGGCTGGAAGACGCCGGTTGCAATAAAACAGCCGACAAGGTGATGACCATACTCCTCGACTGTAACCCAAAACAAGGCGCCCAATGCGAGAAAGCCGCCCGGATCGGGGATAAAATGAAAAAATTTGAAAGGGAAAATGGGGAGTAAATAGTTCTGTCCTCACCCAAGGCTACTTTTCAAGATTTGATCCCAATTCGCCTATCCCATCCCCACTCTTTTTCTTAAAGACCCGAATTTCCACATCCACATCCAGTTGCAACCGGTCGAGGGCAGCCACCTTGGCTTTGGTCTCCCGATCGATGTTCCAGTAATAGGGGGTCATGGCCAGCAGGTCCATGATTTCCCCATTGGATTCAAGGGCGAGCGGGTAGGTGATCCTCGAAACGGTGGCAGGAGCAAAAAGCGCTTCGGCTTTTTCGGTGATCGCAGGTGCTGCATGCTCTCGAGTGACCGGATAGATGATTTCTCGCAACCCGTTGAGGTGTCTTGGGCCGGGGCTGACGAAGACGAGGCTGCCGCTATGCTTGAGGATTCGGGCAAATTCCAAGATGTTTGCCGGGGAAAAGACACTGAGCACGATATCCAGGGAATCATCCAAGAATGGCAGGTCGTTGATGCTCGCCACAAACCAGGCCATCGTTCGGTCGCGTTGGGTGGCGAAGCGGACCGCAAATTTGGACACATCGACCCCGTGGTATTCAATCGGCAGGTGCGCGGCATTGCCCTGCTCCAGAGCCTCCTTGAGGCGCTGGAGATAAAAGCCCTCTCCGCAGCCAGCATCAAGCACGGAGCAATCGCGGACGTGCTCCAATTTTGAAAGCTCGGAGGAGATGGTCTCGTTGATCCCGTCTGACACTTTAAGATAATAGCCCAGGGCCAGGAACCGTCTCCGGCTCTGGATCATATCCGGGTCGTCCCCAGGCTCTTTGGAATGTTTTTTGTGGGCAAGCACGAGATTGACATACCCTTGGCGGGCGGCATCGAAACTGTGCATTGCGGCGCATTGGTAGCCGGTGGCTGTGGGCAGCAGCGGTTCTCGGCAAACGGGGCATCGGAGAATGGATGTCATGTGCGCATCCTTGCCTGGGGCCTGATCTCATGGGCGCTGATGAGTCAGGGTCAAGATGTATTGGTGGGGGACGGCGGGTAATAGGTCCAGCCGTTGGTTGATAGCCAGCAAATGGCAGGGACATCTTACTTGATTACGAGAAATAAATCTGTTTTGGCTTCGGCTCCGGCGTATACCTCATCCACCGCCTTGACATTCCTCTGTGGCCTGCCAATAGTACTACTATGCTGATTAAAAATTAACCGAGGAGGTTTTCATGGATATCACCATCAAAGAAAAAGCAGAGACGATGCTGAACAGCAAGCTGACACCAGGCCAGTTTCTCCGGGTCTTCGTCAAGGAAGGTGGCTGTGCCGGTCTGACCTATGGCGCTGCAATCGCCAGCGAGATGCCGCCCGGCGAAAGTGTGGTCCATACGGCAGGGACGATCCGGGTTGTCACCGATGTAGCGAGTGTGCAGTTTATCAACGGGCTGGTCATCGACTACTCCGACGAGTTGATCAACGGCGGCTTGCAGTTCACCAATTCCAATACGAAAACCACCTGCGGCTGCGGCCAGAGCTTCAACCTGCAAGGATTCCCCAAGATCGAAGGGGGTAAGTGCAAGACCTGAGCGGCCTGGAGCCATTTCCGGCAAGGGATTATTTCCCCGTGAGCCATTGCCGGTAGAAATCTGGATGAAAGCCGACCACAAAGGCGTCTCCTACCCGTAAGGTTGGCGCGCGTAGATTGCCGCTTGGCCCCTCACCTGTTTGAGAATCGCCTCCTTCCCGTCCTGCTGCGGATTCAGCGCAGAAACCGTCTTGCCCTTGGCCACGGTGATCTTTGCTGCCTTGCGCAACAGCTCC